>Ga0209345_10003623_pt1 | contig 15716 bp, 17 predicted proteins | sample Cruoilmetagenom7_FD_187294 | JGI IMG/M metagenome (GOLD analysis project Ga0209345, IMG submission 187294) | Oil polluted marine microbial communities from Coal Oil Point, Santa Barbara, California, USA - Sample 7 (SPAdes) (version 2) | ecosystem: Environmental > Aquatic > Marine > Oil seeps ... | reverse complement strand
CGATGGCGACACGAATTGATGCGTGATGCCCAACGGGTAGGACGATGGCGTCAGCGGGTAGGTCAATGCCCTGCACCGGGACATCGGCCGCCGGGCGCTCGGTTAATACTTCTAGTCCAGAAAACGCCACGGCGAACGGCAGCGGCGAATCGTTCTCGACTTCGATGATCGTGAGGCCACCGTGGTCAGCCACCGACCAAACGCGCTGCACAGCATCACCATCGGGTATCCGCAGCCTGGTTTCAACGACCGGAGTTCCGTCGATGCGGTGCTGCCGAACTGCTGCCTCGTCGCTCGGAACATGCCACCGATCGTCGGCCGCGACATGCCATTTCAGAGTAGGGGTGGCGCCGGAGTCAAGATATGCGGTGACATCTCCCCACGCCGACACTGAGGCACGGCAAGGAAGCCCGGTGACCCCCAACGCGATGGGCTGATCTTGCCATCGGGGGCTCGCTTGGTCGACGAGGTTGGTGGTGGATGAGTTCACGTTTCGAATTCGCTCTTACTGCTCCGATGCATCAGCGCTTCCAACGCATCGCGAGCCGGGAGATCGTCGTGGCACACCGCAACCACCTGCTCGGTGATTGGCATTTCCACTCCATGCTGGCGTGCTAGGTCAAGCACGCTCGGGGAGGACTTTACGCCCTCGGCCACCATGTTCGTTGCGGCAAGGATCTCCTTGATCGACTGACCTTGCCCGAGTTGCAGCCCGACCATGTTGTTGCGGCTCTGCTTCGATGAGCATGTGGCGATGAGATCACCGATGCCCGCCAGGCCAGAGAAAGTGACTGGATCAGAATCCATAGCGACTCCGAGCCGAGTCATTTCGGCTAACCCTCGGGTAATCAAAGTGGCCCGCGTGTTGTCACCAAAGCCCATCCCCTCGGCCATGCCCGCGGCGATTGCGATCACGTTCTTGACTACACCGGCTACTTCACAGCCCACAACATCGCTGTTCGTATAGACACGCAGGGTGGGGCTACTAAAAATTCGCTGCAACTCGATGGCGATCGTTGGGTCGTCGATCGCGACAACGCTGGCGGCAGGTTGCCCAGCCAGGATTTCTTTGGCCAGGTTGGGCCCTGTCATGACTGCCACCGGATGCCCGGGGACTACTTCCTGCGCAACCTCGCTCATCCGCTTGAGGGTGGTCCGTTCAATGCCCTTTGAGAGCGTGACGATGGGAACCCACGGTCGGATTAGTTTCGCAACCTCAATCGCGACGTCGCGAAACCCATGCGACGGAACGGCCATCACAACTACATCAGCGCCCACCACGGCGTCGGGCAGCGAGTCGGTTGCAGTCAGCTCCTCCGGCAAGGTGAACGACTCAAGGTAATCCGCGTTGACGTGCGTCTCATTGATCTGATCGGCGAGGATTCTTCGGCGCGCCCACAACACGGTGTCGGTGTTGACACTCGCCAGCGCGGCCACCGTGGTCCCCCACGAGCCTGCGCCGATGACCGCAACTCTGATCCCCGATAACCCCATTACTGTCCTCCGCTCATCGTGTACGCCACCATAGTTCTGACCAGCGACCGGACCGCCTACGCGCGATGGACGAACGGCGCGTACAGTGCCCGACGTGCGTCTCGCCGTGTTGGTCCCCGTTAAGAGATTTACGGCTGCCAAGGGTCGCCTGGCGGGCGTGATCAGCGACGCTGACCGTGCGCGGCTCGCTGAGTGGCTGGCAACCCGCGTGCTAGATGTCGTCTCCGATATCCCCACGTACGTCGCCTGCGACGACACGCAGGTAGCCGAATGGGCCGAGGCCCACGGAGCTCAAGTGCTGTGGGGAGAACATCTTGGGCTCAACGGTGCCGTCGACGACGGCATCGGCAAGATAGTCGAGCAGAACTTCGACCACATCACCGTCTCCCACGCCGACCTCGCTCGCCCAGAGGCCTTGCCCCAAGTCGCCCGCCAGGGGTGCATCACCCTCGTTCCAGATCTGCGACGTGACGGCACAAACGTGATGTCGTTTCCGGCCGCGACCACGCTGCGAGCCTCGTACGGCGCTGGATCATTCGATCGCCACCTGGCCCAAGCGATGTCCTTCGGTTCAACTGAGGTTGAGGTGCGCGCCGACCCGGACCTCTCCTTGGATCTCGACACCGCACGCGATCTTGCCCATCCACTAGTTAGCGAGGTGCTTCCCAAATGGCTGCCAACGATCCCGGCCAACCAGCGACAGCAGTAGCGACCAGAGCGACCTTCAACATCGAAACGCCATCGTCGGCATTGGCCATCGGCGCCCACCCTGACGACATCGAATTCGGGTGTGGAGGGGTGCTTGCTAAGTGGGCCGCCAACGGTTGCACCATCCATCACCTCGTTTGCACCGACGGCTCCAAAGGCACGTGGGACCCCGATGTCGATGTTCAGGGGTTGGCCAAGCGGCGCCAGGAGGAGCAACGACTGGCCGCGACCCGACTGGCGGGAGAGTCTGCAGGGGAGGTGCGTTTCTTGGGGTACGTCGACGGTGAGCTCACTAGCGACCTGCGCGCTCGGGGGGAGGTCGCTCGGGCAATTCGCGAGCTGCAACCCGAAGTTGTGCTGGGCCACGACCCGTGGAAGCGGTATCGCCTGCATCCTGATCATCGACATGCAGGATTACTGGCTTGCGAGGGAGTGGTCGCTGCTCGCGATCCACACTTCTTCAAGGAGCAGGGCCTCGACCCGTACCGGCCCGACCTGCTGTTGTTGTGGGAGGCAGAGAAGCCAGACCATGTGGAAGATGTCAGTGAGACAGTCACCGTGAAGCTGAGCGCACTCGCGGCGCACGCAAGCCAGTTCGAGTCAACGATGAACGCCATCGATGACGAACAGTTCGCCGCCTTCGAGCAGCGCATCCGTACCAGGTTGGGTGACCTCGGATTCGACTACGAAATGAAGGCAGCCGAGGTGTTCAAGGCAATTCGCGATCTTTGATCCGCGTCGGGTTCTGACCAAACGCGGAACGGGGGACCCACTGGGTCCCCCGTTCCTGATAATCGATTTTCAGTGCCTCAGCGCTTTTTTGCGGGGGCTTTCTTCTTGGCGGGAGCCTTCTTCTTCGCTACCGCCTTCTTCTTGGCGGGAGCCTTCTTCTTGGCGGGAGCCTTCTTCTTCGCTACCGCCTTCTTCTTGGCGGGAGCCTTCTTCTTCGCTACCGCCTTCTTCTTCGCGGGAGCCTTCTTCTTCGCTACCGCCTTCTTCTTGGCAGGAGCCTTCTTCTTCGCTACCGCCTTCTTCTTGGCAGGAGCCTTCTTCTTGACGGGAGCCTTCTTCTTGGCAGGAGCCTTCTTCTTGACGGGAGCCTTCTTCTTAGCGGCCATCAAGTCACTTCCGACCAGGGTTGAGCGCGGACTTCAGAGTCGAGCTCGCACTGAACTTCATTGCCGTTGACGCCTTGATCTGCACCGGGGCACCGGTCTGCGGGTTGCGGCCGGTACGCGCCTTGCGCTTGGTGGTGCTGAACGAACCGAACCCGGGCCATGCGACCTTGTCGCCGCCCTTGGTGGCCGATACGACGTGGTCGAAGAAAGCTCCGAGTGTGCGCTCGGCGTCGGCCTTGGAAACGCCTGCTGCGTCTGCGACTGCGTCGATCATTTCTGATTTTGTTGCCATTGAAGTCCTCTTTCGGATGAGTTGATTCTGTTCACCCCGGTGCACTGCACCGAGTCTGAGCCCGCCGCTCGCTGCGGTGGAATATGACCATCACACTGATTTTGGTGGTTCCAATACAAGTATCAAACAACTTGCATATGCAACAACAACGGGAGCTAGCCCGCACCGGTATAACCGCCCGCCCACCACGAAGGCCCTTCAACTAGCCACTTCCCAACACGAGTCCGCCACGTTGACACCCGCCCGCGTAACACCATCCACCATTCACCCGCAACGCTGAGGTACAACCTGACTCGTTGGAAAATTACGAGATTCAAGGCACTGACTAACGCCTCAACAGAGGAGCGATGGTGACCAACCTTCTTCTGCCCGCTGACAATCCCGCATCAGAACGCCCTCAAGGGCGACCGAGAGCAGAGGACGCTCAACGTACTCGCCTCGTTCTCGATACTTCAGTGCTCATCGCGGATCCAACATGCGTTCTTGAGTTCCAAGAGGCCGACGTGGTGATCCCGCTAACCGTCGTCGAGGAACTCGACGGTCTGAAGAGCCGCAACGACGATGTCGGCCGAGCCGCTCGAACCGCCTTACGTACGTTGGAAGAACTCCGCATTAAGCATGGTGGCTCGCTCGCCGCACCAGTGCCTACCGGGAACGGCAACGCGACGATCCAAATCGAAATTAACAACATCCGCAAGCACCTACTGATTGAACACGGCCTCGACCCCACCGTGCCGGACAATCGCATAATCGGAGCCGCAATTGGGCAATCTGATTTCGGTCCGACAACGATGATCAGCAACGATGCCGCTCTCCGCATCAAGGCTGCTCACCTCGGCGTCAGCGCTGCAGAACACCAGCTGACACACTCGAATCAGAACCATGCACAGGTCGGCTGGATCACCTTGCAAGCACCATACGAAGCCATCGACTGCCTCTACGCCGCAGGAGCGATAGCAATCGACGCTGTTGGAGCCCATCGCCCAGAAGAGTTCGTAGAGAACGAGTTCGCCGTTCTGCGGTGTGGTTCCCAATCGGCTCTCGTGAGAATCGTCGCTGACGAATTTGTCCTCCTCTCACAGCATCAGCCCGAAGCATGGGGTCTCCGCCCACGCAGCAAAGAGCAACGATTCGCTCTGGAGCTGCTGTTGGATCCCGACATTGCAGTACTTGCCCTTGACGGCCGGGCCGGAACAGGTAAGACCATCATGGCCATCGCCGCCGGCCTCGACCAGGTTGTCGAGCAACACACATACGAGCGGCTCGCCGTGTATCGGCCGCTCGTTCCGGTGGGACGCGCCGACGTCGGCTTCCTGCCCGGAGGGCTCGACGAGAAGCTCGATCCGTGGATGGCTGCGATCCACGATTCGGTGGTCGCCTTAACCGACCGTGGTTGCACACAAGACGCACGCAGCATGGTGGACGAACTCACCACCCGTGGTCAGCTATCGCTCGAGTCGGTCACGTTTCTTCGCGGACGTTCCTTGCAGCGTCAATTCGTGGTCATCGACGAAGCCCAAAATCTTGAGCCGACCACTCTTCGAACGATCCTCACGCGGGTCGGCGACGGCACCAAGGTGGTCTTCACCGGCGATACCAGCCAGATCGACGCCCCATACCTGGGAGAGTCAAACAACGCTCTAAGCGTGCTCTCCGCAGCATTCTCAGGCCAGCGATGCTTCGGCCGGATCAGCCTCACCGCCTGCGAACGAAGCGATGTCGCAAGCCTCGCGGCCGAATTGCTCTAAACCAGCGGCGGGCACCCGAGCGGCGCAGCTGCGACTGGCACGGTCTTAGAGTTTGAGCGGCTTGATCGGCACCATCATCGACGCCGGATTCTTCCAATCAACTCCGGGCACGTCGATGAACAGTTCGATCTCATTGCCGTCAGGATCGAGCACGTACAGGCTATGAGTAACTCCGTGGTCGCTAGATCCGACCACTCGCGCGTCGGATTTGTTTAGTCGATCCAACACCTCGCGAAGGTCGTCATCGTTCTCGCCGACCTTCAAGCCAATGTGATAAAGGCCGACCCTGCGCCCAGCGGGGATCTCGGCAGCATCTTCACCAACTTCAAGCAACAGCAACTCGTGATGAGTTCGGCCTGAGGAAAAGATCGCCGCCTTCATGACAGAGGGATCAATCTCACCCACCGTCTGGAATCCGACGAGGTCACGGTAGAACGCAACCGATCGTTCGAGGTTGTGCACGTAGAGGACAACGTGGCCAAGTTCGGTCATCGCACATTTCTATCGGTCGAGTTCTCAATCGGTCAAGGCCCGACGACGAGAATCCCTTCCATGCCAGCTTCCCGATGGCCCGAGACTGAACAGTAGAACGCGTAAGTCCCCTCGGGAAGCGGTGACATCGCCCCCTCCGCCGATCCTCCTCGCTCGGCTTCGATTTTGAATTCAGCCTCATCAACAACGAAGTCATGGTTGGCGCCACGGGAGCTAAGCCGAACGACTACTTCCTCGTTGGCAGCCACATGGATCTCACCAGGGCTGAAGCTGAACGATCGTCCGGTTACATCAATTCCAGAACCATCATCGACAACGGTGCCTCCCCCGCCGGAGCTGTCTCCATCACTCCCACAGCCCCACAGGACAACCGAAGCAATCGCGATCGAACTGAGGCGCAATGCTCGTCTAGTCATACTGGGGTCACGTGTTTCAGGTCAGAGGGCAACGACCCCAGGTCTTGCTTGGTTACCTGCAGGCGGGAACTGAACGCCACAATCGCCACCAGGATTCCGGTACCAAGTATCGGGGTGAACGTCTGCTTGATCGCAGGCGAGTCGGCCAGCAACCCAATCACGAACCCGATGAGACCAACGTTGGTCGCGACGACGATCACATGGTGAACCAAGTCCGGTAGCGGACTTCGAATTCGGGAGTTGACCAAGCCGAACAGCACGTTCGTCATCACACCGATGAACATCACGTGATCGAGAGCCAGGATTTCACGCAGCGGGGCAAGGTCGAGTTCCCCCTCGTACCGCGCAATGAGGTACACAAAGAGCCCGATGTCGACGACCAGGAACATCGATGTCAGCGCCGCGGCCCGTGCGTAGTCAGGGGACGACCAAACAACACTGCGGATCGCCGGTCGCATCCGCCAGAGAAAGATGGCCACCCCCGCAATCTCGAAAGGCAAGCTCGCTGCCACGAGCGGGTTGATATCGGCGAGGAGCCCCGCCATCACCAGGATTCCGCCAACAAACGGAAGGATAATCTGGAACTTCCCGATGCGATCGGCCGGCTCGTCGTTGGAATCTGGTCGAAGGATCCACTCAGCTAGAGCCATGCCGATTGGGATTAGAAAGCCGATGACCATCCCAGCGGGGTGAGCGTCCTCGGCTCCCTCAGGCAGCACGTCGGCCTCACCTGATAGTTCGATGCCAAGAAATACACCCAGCACGGCACCGATCGCCAGCGAAGCGAGAGCTGCAAGAATCGCCAGCCGGGGCACGCTGAGCACGGTTGACCTACTACGACCTAGCACCCAGCCAAACCAACAAGCGCTAACAAGCAAAGTGACCGCGCCCGCTATTGGACGCCAGATTCCGGTGGTTACGAAGAAGATGGCGACATAACCCGTAATCGCAACGACGGAGACGACGGGCAGGTACCGAATGAAGGCACCCGCATTGCCAGCAGGTAATCGACGTGCAGCGAAGAGCTGCAGCGAAGCTCCGAACACACAGAGGCTGATCCATCCGAGGGTGCCCGCGTGAACATGGGTCATCAAGGTCTCGCGCCCGAAGTCGACGGCGTCGGTACCGTTGAGAATTCCGACAACCACCGTAAAGATAAACAGGGCAAGGGCGACCTGAAAGAGAAGCCGAATCGACCAATCCGTACGCGCGTCCAATTCGACAACATCCCCACCCGACTGCATTTCAGCAACTTAGCCGGAAGACTTCGAACGACTCCAGTTACAGATTTCGCATTCGCGCTGGAGGCCCACCGGCTCCGATGTGTTACCCGCTGTCTATGGTGGAACCCGTGCCAATGCCTCGTTTCGCCGTTGTAGATCTGGAGACATCGGGCTTCACGCCGAACCGCCACCGCATCCTTCAGCTTGGAATGGTCACGGTCGAAGCCGATGGCACCGTGCTCGACGAATGGTCAACGCTGGTCAAGTTGCGTTGGCCGTGGCAACGTGTCGGTCCAACCCACGTCCACCACATCACGAGATCACAGTTACGCGGAGCACCACCTCTCGATGACGTGCTAACTGAGTTCGAGCAACGTTTGGATGGCGCCGTTTTCACTGCTCACAATGCCGCGTTCGACGCCGGGTTCCTGCTGCACGCAGCTAGTCGTCACAGGGGCGGTCAATCAATCGAGCAAAAGCTGAGCCCACAGCTATGCACACTTCAGATGTCTCGCCTGCTCGACCCCCAGCGCGAACGTTCTCATCGGCTTGGCGACCTTTGCGAGCGTTACGACATCGCGCTAGATCGACCACACGATGCCCTCAATGACGCTGCCGCGACGGCGGCGGTGCTGCCACACTTGCTCGACGCTCACCACATCACCTCGGTCGAACAGCTGCAACCGTTCTACTCGTCGTAACGAGCCAGTACTACCCGTGCCAGATCGCGTGCTCGCTCACGCGCGTCTGGGGGGTCAACGACTTCGGCATCTGACCCAAGCCTGATCAACAACCGGCTAAGCCAGCGATCACTCGCTACTGGAAGCTCAACTTCAACCCAGCCTTCGGGCGTCTCGAGTTCGCGTACATCGTTACTCGGGTACCGCTCAACGACCCATTGCGCCGGAGCTGCCAAACGCACCAGCGCCCGCGGCACATCGACATCAACAAAAAACTGTTCTGGAGCCGAAACCACCTCATCAACCGAGACCGTCTTCCCCGTCGAACGCAGTTCTTCAATGCGGTCGATGCGGAAGGTTCGTCGCTCGCCTGACAAATCATCGTCGGCCACGACGTACCAGTTGCCAAGGTCTACGAAGACATGCCGCGGGACGATCAAACGCTCGGAGATGCCATCACGAGCGGGCGTGTAGTAGGAGATGCTCAACTCGGCCCCCGACGAAGCCGCGTCGGCCAGTTCGTCCGTCAGCGCCGGTCGAGCTAGGTCTACGACTACGTCGACCACATCACCATTGCCTGTATCCAAACCAGCATCGTCGAGAGCGCCCGCCAGCTTCGTCAGCCCCCTGCCGAGTGGTCCGGCCGGGTCGGCGCCTGGCAATTCCATCGCAGCCCGACCAGCCGCAAGCAGTGAGAAACCCTCGGGCGCAGTGAGCCGCAAGGGTCGCGTGAACAGACGCGGCACACCCACGAAGACCATGCCGTCGTCGACGAAGACGTCGATCATCTCGTCAACGAATGGTGGGAGTCCGCACATCGCCACGAGCTCGAGTTCCTTCTGCACCATTGCCTCAGTCATGTCGAAGCGCTGCGCAACATCGGCGAGGGGCACCTCTCCCGCCTCCATCAGCCAGGGGAGCATGACCAGCAACCGTCGCAGCCGGTCCTCCGCCCTGAGTGGTCCGCTCATGTTGCTGCCACCACCTCGGCGAGCCAAGCAACGATGTGTTCCCGCACCTCGGGAGGTTCGAGCACTTCGGCGTGATCGAGCAGCCCCAACACCCACGAGCGGAACGCAGAGATGTTCGATGCCGGTACAAGAACGGTGATGCTGCCATCATCACGACGGTCCCGGACGCGTTCTTCTCCAAGCTCGCGCTCGACGGCTGGCGCGCGGACAGCGTCGATCTCAACCAGCGCCTCGATGCCGTCTTCGCTGGCATGTCCGATTTGCTTTGGGTCTGCTGGGAACGCCGATCGCGGATCGAACGAACTGGGCCTTTCGAATGAGTCAGGATCACCTGCCAAAACGTTCGCGGTGCCACCCTCGAAACGGTCGACCCGGAAGGTGCGTTTTTGCTCGCGTTGGTGATCGTGCCCAATGACGTACCAAAATCCGCCGCGCAACAGCAGACCCCACGGGTCAAGCCGACGACGGTCGCCTCGATAAGAGAACTCGATGGGGGCACGCGCGGCGACCGCCGCCCGAATCATGGGCAACTCCGGGCGATGGGGCAAGTTGGCTGAGATCGGCGCACGTTCTGCGCCGAAGTCTCCGCCGAGCTTCCAGATCGCGTCCTGGCCCACTGACGAGTCAGTACGCGTCGCCGCTACCGCAACTTGCAGGGCCCGCATCTCGTCGGCGTCGAGTTCAAGGTCGGCCAACTCGTAAGACCGACGATCAATTCGATATCGCGTCTGGCCTGAGTACGGACCGCCAGCGAGGATCTCAGTTTCGATCGGTACACCAATTGCCCGCAATGCGGACTTATCACGCTCGAACGCAGCACGCCGCGCCCGTTCGCCATCGGGGTATTGGCTGCGTAGCTCCGACGCGATTTCGATCAGGCTGAGTGGCTCGCCCGTTTCCAGCAGCAGTGCGAGAAGGTTGGTCAGCCGTTCGACGCGATCAGCCATCGCACCCGAATTCAGTTTTGAACACCAGCGCACTGCACATCGGCAACGACCCTACAGCCGCACCGAAGCGGGCGCGATACGTGATCTAGAGCTGAATCGACTTGGTTTGGAGGAACTCTTCGACTCCGTAGGCGCCATTCTCTCGGCCATAACCCGACTGCTTGTAGCCGCCGAACGGAGCCGAGATATTGAAGCTTCCGCCGTTGACGTCAATCGTGCCAGTTCTGATGCGCCGAGCGATCGCCAACGCGCGATCTTGATCGGCAGACCACACTGCACCCGAGAGGCCGTACGGGCTGTCGTTGGCAATTCCCACCGCATCGTCATCGTCTTCGTATCCGATGATCGAAAGGACGGGACCAAAGATCTCCTCCTGCGCCACCGTCATATCGTTAGTGACGTTGGCCAACACTGTGGGCTTAACGAAGTATCCGGTCTCACGACCCGCTGGTTTGCCGAGGCCACCAGCGGCGATTACCGCGCCTTCGTCGACCCCCTTCTGAATGTAGCTCTGCACACGATCCCATTGGGTCTGGGATATCAGCGGGCCGAGGTGCATTCCCTCATCGCTTGGGGAGCCGACCTCAGTCGCATCAGCGGCCGCGGCGGCAAGCGCCACAGCCTCGTCATACCGACTGTTTGGTACCAGCATTCGCGTGTTCGCGAGGCACGTCTGACCCGAGTTCAGGTAGCAGGAGAAAACACCCTTGGAGATCACCGTCTCGAAGTCGGCATCATCGAGCACGATGTTGGCAGACTTGCCGCCAAGCTCGAGGGCGACGCGTTTCACGGTTCCAGCACCAGCGGCCGCTACTCGTTTTCCAGCCGCGGTAGATCCGGTGAAGCTGACCATATCGATACCGGGGTGTGACGAGATCGCCTCGCCGACCACGGCTCCGGTACCGGAAACCAGATTGAAGACGCCAGCCGGCAGCCCTACCTCATGCACGATCTCAGCCAGAATGAAGGCATTAAGCGGCGCGATTTCGCTTGGCTTGAGAACAAATGTGCACCCAGCAGCTAACGCCCCGCCGAGCTTGCAGACGATCTGGTGCAGCGGGTAGTTCCAAGGAGTAATTGCGCCGACCACACCGACGGGTTCTTTAACCACCAGGCTGTTGCCAATCGTCTCCTCGAACTCGAAGGTGTCGAGCAGGGTGGCATAGTTCTGCATATTTCCCGCTGGCAGACCTGCCTGAATCATCGTTGACCACGTGATCGGCATGCCGACCTCGCCGGCAACGACCTCGGCGATTTCAGGTGATCGTGCCTGCAGCGCCTCGTTGAGCCGGATCATATATTTCTGGCGCTCCTCGACAGGCGTCACCGACCACGAATCGAAGGCGGCACGTGCGGCCGCGACGGCTTTGTCGACGTCACTGGCAACTCCGTCAGGTATTGACCCCATGACCTGTTCGGTTCCGGCATTGATGACTTCGATCGTGCCGCCCCCATCAGAGGGAATCCAGGCACCGTCGACATAAATATTTGTGTAGTCGCGCATGTCGCGAGTCTCATACATCCCGGCCTCCCCCACACCACTGGAGCGCGGCAAAATTCAGCTGAGCTTCATGAACAGCCGCTCGAGTTCGTCGACATCGACCCCCTCGTCGACTTCGGAGCCTTCTGGCGAGGTCGCGCAGTACCGCATCCCGCTGACCACTAGCCGATAGCCGACTCGATCAAGAGCCGCCTTGCAAGCCGACAGCTGCGTCACCACCTCGCGGCAGTCCTTCCCCTCCTCGACCATCCGCTGCACGCCTCTGATCTGACCTTCCAGCCGCCGCAATCGCTTCAGCACGTCTTCAGTAACTTCCTCGGGAAATCGCATCCCATACCTTACCCCCGGGGGTATCGCATCCCGACTCACCACCTCAGCTCCAGCAGCTCCAGCGAATTTTGTTGTGATTCGAACGCCTGGCGTTCGAATCACAACAAAATTCAGTGGCCGTTCCAAAATCTGCTGCTAATCGCGCGCATAGCGTCCGAATCACAACATATTTCGGGAGGGTGGGGGTTTGCCGAGGTTCGGGGGAAACGGGGTTAGCGGTGGGTGCGGTACCAGGCAATTAGGGCGTTGGTGGCGGAATCGTGGGTGGCGGGGGCAGGGTCGCCGGTGAGTTCGGGAGTGATCTTGTTCGCTAGTTCCTTGCCGAGTTCGACACCCCACTGGTCGTAGCTATTGATGCCCCAAATCGTCCCTTGGACATGAACAATGTGCTCGTATAGCGCGACTAGCTGACCAAGCACCGACGGCGTGAGCTGGTCGGCGAGAATGACCGTGTGTGGGCGATTGCCATCAAAGTTGCGGAACGGCTCATCGGGAGCGCTCGCCCGGCCGAACGCGAGAGCCTCGGACTGCGCAAACAGATTCGCCATCAACAGGTCGTGATGCTCGCCGAGGGAATGATGCGACCGAGCGAAGCCAATGAAGTCGACGGGGACGATCCGACTCCCCTGATGAATCAACTGATAAAACGCGTGCTGACCATTCGTGCCAGGTTCTCCCCAAACGATCGGTCCGGTGTCGGTATCGACCGCCGTGCCATCGAGGCGCACTGACTTGCCGTTCGACTCCATATCCAGCTGTTGTAGATACGCCGGGAAGCGCCCCAACTCCTCGGCATAGGGCAGCACAGCCTTCGTTCCAAAGCCCAGCACATTCGCATTCCAGATTCCGAGCAGCGCCATCACAACTGGCGCATTCTCCTCCAGTGGAGCTGCACAGAAGTGCTCGTCGATCAGTCGGAAGCCAGCCAAGAACTCGTGGAATCGATCGGCGCCAATCGCGATCATCAGCGACAGCCCAATCGCTGAACCAACGGAATAGCGACCACCGACCCAGTCCCAGAATCCGAACATATTGGCTGTGTCGATTCCGAACTTCTTTACCAGGTCAGCGTTCGTGGACACCGCAACGAAGTGCTCACCGACGGCCTCCTCGCCTAGCTCAGCAACCAACCAGGCCCGCGCGGTACGGGCATTCGTGAGAGTCTCGATCGTGCCGAAGGTTTTGGAGGCAACGATGAACAGTGTCGACGCCGGATCGGAGTCAGCTAGCACAGCCGCGATGTCGGCACCGTCAACATTGGAAACGAACGAGCAGCGGATTCGATCGTGCCGGTAGGCGGCGAGCGCGCGATACGCCATCGCCGGCCCTAAGTCGGAACCGCCGATACCGATGTTTACGACGTGGGTGATTTGCTCGTTGTTACGTATGCGCTCGGCGAAGCCCGCCATCTGGTCAAGCACCTCGTGGACGCCCGGCACGACGTTCTCACCATCGACATGCAGCGACACATCTCGCGGTGCCCTGAGCGCTACGTGCATAACCGCGCGATCTTCGGTGATGTTGACATGCTCACCAGCAAACATCGCGTCGCGGCGAGGCTCGACATGCGCGCGACGAGCGGTTGCAAACAACTCACGGAGCGCAACGTCATCGATTCGCTGCTTGGAGTAGTCGATGCGGAGGTCGCCAACGTCGAGCAAATAGCGCTGAGCGCGACCTGGATCGGCGGCGAAGAGGTCTCTCAAATGTGGCGTCCCGGAAAGGCCGCTGAGTTGCGAAAGATTGTTTTCCATTGATGCTGAAACTACATCGGCAGACGCGACGCCGCCTCGGGATCCAAGAACACGATCGTTCCGGACTGCCGAACTCGAACGACCGGCAGCGATGCATCGCGCAGTAGCCATCCTTCAACCGCCGCCGCCTTTGCTATCCCGACGGCAAGCATCAGCCGCGATCTCGCCGCGTTCACAGCACCGGGTGTGAGCGTCATCCTGATCCGACCGTTGAATTCCCGGGTGACCTCCACATTCCGTCGACTATCAATGACCTCGTCACCGGGCGGCCATGAAGCCGTATGGCCATCGTCGCCGAGCCCGAGATGGACCACATCGAATCGGTCTGGGAGGTGCTGCGCATAATCACGAGCGGCGGCCCGCAGGTCCGGCGACGTCACCGGCATCAGCCGCACTTCGCCTGGAAATGAAGCGAGCTGAATGGCGTTGCGGTCCGAACTGCCATCAGCGGCGACACGCTCATCAACCTGCCAGATCACGATGCGTTCCCATGGAACCTCAAGGTCCACCAGCGCCGCGAACATTGGCGGCGCCGTGCTCCCTCCACTCACCGCAACGCTGGCGTGCCCACGCCTACGAACCGCGTCCCGTAAGCGGCCCGCCATCCAGGCAGCGGCAGCATCTGCGGGGTCTTCGCTCACACGGATATCCATCGGGCCAACGTAGATCTTGGCCCACGTCGCGCGCTGGGTCATTCTGACGCCGCCCGGCACTCACCCCTCCGACGATCTGGAAAAGGTGTTCGCAACTCGACGGGGCACTCCGTACTGTACGAACCGATGCAAGACGACCCGGGAGTGAACACTCCTCCACCTGAAGGCTCGGGCGGGCGCCACGACGCTCAGGTTGCCACCGCTCGAGGGGTTCAGATCGCCATTGGCGCATACCTCATCTGGGGTCTGCTGACAATCTATTGGAAGCAACTCAGCGCCTTCGATGCGATCGAGTTGATCGCATGGCGGGTGATCAGCGCGGCGCTTATCCTGGCGATCACAGTCTCAACGCGCGGGAATTGGGCGAACCTCCGTACAGCATTTCGCGACCCTGGTGTGGTACGGCGCTTGCTCTTTGCGGCCTTACTGCTAGCGGCCAATTGGGGAAGCTACATCTGGGCGGTTACCCACGATCGGGTGATCGAGACCGCGCTCGGCTACTTCATTGCCCCATTGGCAACGATGGCGATCGGCGTGCTGATCCTCCACGAGCGTGCAACCACAGCACAACGGACGGCGTTCGGATTAGCCGCAATCGCAGTCGTAATCCTTACCGCCTCATACGGCCGCCCTCCGTGGGTGGCCCTCGTCATTGGTGCCACATGGAGCACCTATGGGCTGCTAAAGCGACAGATCTCGCTCGGCCCAGTCGAGAGCCTGGCAGGCGAACTATTCGTGCTGCTGATCCCGGCGATGGGCATCGTCGCAGTCTTCTCGACCCGCGCCAACAGCGTCGCGCAGTCAGCCGACGCTCGCGAGTGGCTATTCGTGCTCGGAACGGGCGTAGTCACCGCGGTACCCCTCTTGTTGTTCGCGGCCGCCGCTAAATCGATTCCCTTTACATTGCTGGGCCCGCTCAATTTGCTAGTCCCAATCATCAACTTCGGTCTTGGCTGGGCGCTCTACGACGAACCGATGCCAACTGACCGGCTGATCGGATTCGCGTTCGTCTGGATTGCCCTCCTGGTCGTTATCTGGGACAGAATTGGCCATGCCCGAAGGCGCTCCCCCATGATGCCCGCACGGCAAGGAGCACCCGATCCCAGTTAGCGTGGCCAAGACATGACACGATGCTTGCTGCTAGACGCTGACGTCTAGCAGCACACTCAATGAGGAGAATTTGATGAAGAAATCGATGACTGCCGCGATCCTGGTTGCTGGCCTGGCATTCGCCGCATGCTCAGACGACGATGGTGGAAGCGGCGGCGGCAACAGTGATGCCGCCAAGGAAGTTGCCAAGCAAACGGTCGAAGCGGCCAAAGCCGACGGGCTCGACTTGGACGAAGGGTGCGTCGCCGATATTGCTGACAGTCTTTCTGACGAGGACGC
>Ga0209345_10003622_pt1 | contig 15720 bp, 22 predicted proteins | sample Cruoilmetagenom7_FD_187294 | JGI IMG/M metagenome (GOLD analysis project Ga0209345, IMG submission 187294) | Oil polluted marine microbial communities from Coal Oil Point, Santa Barbara, California, USA - Sample 7 (SPAdes) (version 2) | ecosystem: Environmental > Aquatic > Marine > Oil seeps ... | reverse complement strand
TTCAACAAATTCTTTTTGTTTAATTATTACCCGATCAAAATAAAATTTAAATTCCTTTGCGTCTTTTTGTTCGTTCATGATATTGTCTCCTTTTATTTTTTATTTATTTAATGTATCTATGATAATTATAAGCCATCCAAAGTACTTCAGAGTAAAGAACAGTATACATCAATGTAAAACTTTTCGGGCATTCTTTATAGCTCATTCCGTTTGTTGCTTCCAAGAAGCGCCCATCCGCGAAAACCATTGCGTGTCCTTTCCCTACCTGTTCGGTTGATAGCAGTCCAACAAAAAGGGCGGGGATTTCTAACTTGTTTTGTAGGATATATTGAAGCAGAATGGCTTGATCTTCGCAATCTCCGGTCTTTAAAGTGTAAGTCTCTTCGGGTGTTTGCCAATATTCTCCGAGATCGGTTTTATATTCAATCTCGCATGCTACATATATCAAAGCGTCTTCTATTGTTTCAACTTGTATGTCATTTTTGAAATCATAGAAAGCTATCTGCCCGATATACTTTTCGTCAACAAGTTCACAAGCTGGTATGTATAGCAAACAAAGAAAGATAACTCCGTACATTAGTCGGTCTTTGATCGTTGGTTTTTGTCTGCCTTTATCGTATACACGTCGCATTTCTATGACTTGCTTGTGATTTACATCCAAATATGTTACGATGTTTCTGTTAATCCAACCGGCTTTTATCAGTTCTAGCATTCGCTCATCTTTTTTATCCATTAGGTTATCCTCTTTCTCTAAAAAGGGCATTTTCGAGATCAGCATATTTGAGATTGGCATATTCGAGATTGGCGTTTCTTAGATCAGTATTTCTGAGATCAGCATTTTTCAGATTGGCATATTTGAGGTTGGCATTCATAAGATCGGCATATTCGAGATTGGCATATTTGAGGCTGGCGTTTCTTAGATCAGAATTTATAAGGTTGGCATATTTGAGATTGGCGTTTCTTAGATCAGAATTTTTTAGATCGGCATTTCTTAGATCGGTATTTATAAGATTAGCATTTATGAGATCAGTATTTCTGAGATCAGCATTTTTCAGATCAGCATATTTAAGGTTGGCATTCATGAGATTGGCGTTTCTTAGATCAGAATTTTTTAGATTAGCATTCATGAGATCAGCATATTCGAGATTTTGTTTATTTAACTCGACGAAAGATTTAAAATCTTTAGCTTCTCCTTGATGTAATATTCTATCGTTAAGGTCTTTGATTGTGTATTCTTCCATGGTCCTTATCTCCTTTTATTTTTTAACTATGCTTTCCCAGTTTTTTGCTGGTATAGTCTTCCAGCTGGTTTCGTTTTCTGATTTTTCTTTACGACTATAAAGCTTGTCGTTATAATAAGAAAATATTGAACATGCTATGATGTATGTTGCTAAAAACAGTATTAAGTAACTCATAATTTTTTCTCCTTTTTTTTATAGTTGCTTGCCCTTGCCATCCCATTTCTGAGATGGCAGGAGTAAAGAACTATATTGTGTCATTTTGTAGAAAGGGGCATGACCGCTCCGGTAGTTTTCTCATTTAAAAATAGAATGGGTTGGTTTACTCCCTTGATAATTGCTTCCCCTTTTTGGTTTCTAATTGCATTTTCCAGCCGGAGAATATGGAAATCGTTTTTACTAGCTCTCGCAATTTTGCAAATTGTTCTTGACAAGGCCAGATCGTCGGTGTTGTCATATTCTACCGTTTTGTTTGTAGATGTAGGGGAAGAGATTATTTTTCGCCAGTCCGGATATTGTGTTGCGATTGTTTTTTGAATTGTAATTGATTTTTGAGACGTTTGCAAGACTGCGTAAATTCCCTCTTCTATTGTTGTGTTTGGCGCTATATGTAAGCTTTTTGCATCTGTGCCGATTATGTCAGTCTTTTCTACTTTTAGTTGATAACTGTAATATCTTGTGTCGTTTTTATCTAGAGCCTTGATAGCATATTGCAAGCTTTTAAAATCCGGATGGTTTTTACAAAATGTTATTTCTTCCATTGTCTTATCTCCTTTTTTTTTATAGTTGCTTGCCCCTGCCATCCCATTCCTGGAATGGCAAGAGTAAAGAACTATTCTCGACCGTGTTTTTTACATTCTCTCTCTGTTGCTGTTGTTGTTATCCAACGGATTGGATAATTGTTCTCTCTTTCATACATATGAGGTTCTTTTTCGTATTCTTTCGGTATCCATCCCTTTTCGGCCATTTTGCTTATAGTGGCAGACTTATAAGCATCTTCGTATCCATACGTGAAAGGGATATAAAAGACTTTCTCGCTTCTGTCGTCGTATACTCTACATGAGAAATAGGTGTTCCCATTGACTCGATCATGCCACTTTGAGCAGTAGCAGAGAGTTTTAAAATGCTTTTGTTTTCCCATTGTTTTTTTCTCCCTTTTTTTTTATAGTTGCTTGCCCTTGCCATCCCATTTCTAAGATGGCAAGAGTAAAGAACTATTCGGTTTCGTTATGGATTACGTATTCATAAGGCGCGTCATAGATGCCGAAGTCTTTATTCCCTGAACCGTCCGTGCTCTCTGTTGCTTGTATCTTTACATCTTCTGCATATTCTGGCTCTTCTTTTTGCATTCTGGCGGCTATTTTTCTTGCCTCTTTGTATGAATTAGTGTATTTTATCATTTTCTTCCCCTTTTATTCGTTAAGGTTTATAAGTTTGTATTCTCCGGATGCAATCTTTTCTCTGGTTGTTTTTATGTCCTCGTTTAAAAATAGGTTTCTATATTTGCCCGTTGTTTTGGAGTAGTTCCACTTTTCCGCATCTAGGAATATTTTTCCTTTAATCTTAGCGGCAATGATTGAATTGAAACTTTGAAAATAGATGCTTTTTTCGTGGTCTATGACGTATTGTTCTGGGACTCCCCATTCTTTTTTAACTTTCATGATTTTTTCTCCTTTTTATTTATAGTTGCTTGCTCCTGTTATCTCATCCCTGAGATGACAAGAGTAAAGAACTATTTGATAGAAATACTAATGCCTGACTTGCTGTTCATTGCTTCTTCTGCCCAAAATTTCATAATGTCCTCTGTAATTTCTTCGCCGTCTATTATTCTTTTTAATTCGGCGTCTGTAAACATCTTTTTGACTCTACTTTTTGGGACTTTGTATTCTCCGCCGCCATCAAGGAAGCTGCCATAAATGTCATATTTTATCTCTCGCATGATCCGTTATCCTTTTTTATTTTATTTGTCTGGTTTTTTATTATAAAGATTTGGCATCTTGCAAAGCATCTTGTCTCGTAAGTCTTGTTATTTCTGTTGATGTTTGATAAATGTATTTACCTTTATTAAAGAAACGAACATATCCGACATAATAGATGTTGTTGGAATTTTGAAGTTTCTTTATCCTTGCGCTTTCAACTCTTTTCATGTTTTTATCTCCTTTTGTTTTTCTTGCTTACATTCATAAGATACACAAGATAGACAAGGATGTCAAGTGTTTAGAGAAAAAAAGTTAAAAAAGTAAAAAAAAGATAAAAAATGGTGTTATTTAATATTGAATATGCGCTATATTATGAGTGAGATGTACAGACACGAGAAAAAAGATAGAGACGAAGAGAAAGATAAAAGAATAGCTGAGGTAGTTAAAGATTGTTCAGAGGTTGAGCAGAAGAAAAGGGCGACCAGGCAGCTAAGGATTGAAGACATAATTGAGTATAGGGAAAAGGGCTTAACTCTTGAAGAAATCTCAAAGCTATGTAATTGCCGTAGGGCGACAATAGCGGCAAGGCTTAAGAAAGCGAGAGCTGGCGGGCTGGCTTTATATCAAGCTAAAGAAAGTAAGATATTAGCGTATCACCGAAGAAGATTGCTAGAGTCTTTAGAAGATGACGATTTCAGTAAAGCTACATTGTCGCAGAAAGCGGTGGCTTTTGGAATATTTGTAGATAAGCAACGATTATTAGACGAGAAGTCAACAAGTAACGTATCGTTAATTCACCAGAACATAGCGATACTAAAGAAAGCAGAGAGTATTGAAAACGAAGAAGACGATACAATCCTAGCGCGCGCTACCGTTGATGGAGATGTAGTTAGTTCTATTACCAACAAAACACCGGTATAACATGAATGAATACATACAATAAACATAGATACATCCCCGATTTAAGCGATTACTTCCAGTTGTATGCAAACAATAGACAGAATACAAGCGATATGGTTAGAATTAGACAACAAATGGGTAGATATACCAACGATATTGAATGTGAAATGGACAGTCAACGCTTGTTATGTTTGGATGATGCCGGATTTAGAGCTGATAATAGGCGACAAATAGACGGAGATCATTCGCTTCCCTTGTGTACGGCTGGATTTAGAGCCGACAATAGCAAACAAACAGACAAAGATTATGGGCTTCCCTTACGTACGGTTAGATTTAGACAAAATAAACCCAACTCAATCTCCCTAAAGAGAACCAATCGTAGCACGATTTCCCCCAAAGGCTTGAAATATCACGGGCTGAGACCTTTAAAGGCACTAGATCGTAGCACGAATGGACACAATGCCACGAAGTGTTCAGTTAATACGGCTGATAAGGGCAGCCAATTGCCTATGATGACGGATTCAAAGGCCGTGACGTCGCTTACGTGTGAGCGAATAAGTGTTGATTTTTCTCAGAGAGCTAGAATATGGCATGCGTGCGTGGCTATGATACAGAGGGCTGTGACGTGGCTTAGGGACTTTCTCAGGGCGATGATTTGGGGGCTTGATGATGGGGGGGTGTGTGTTTTTTTGGGAGGGGGGGGGTATATACTTCCACTCACCCTTATAATTTTTTTTCTAGGATAAGGCTATGAACAATTTTTCCCAAGATCCAAGCTGCAAAGCATTATGGCTCATGGACGATGGCGGGTTATTAACGGACACTATTGGTACGAACACTTTAGTAGATCATGGAGGGGTAGCTCAGAGTGTAGACTGCAAGGTTGGAGTCAAGTGCGGAAGTTTTGGTTCTGGCACTTGGTTAGGGAGGGATGATGCTGATTTGGGCATTGGTTTTCCTTTGAAGGCTAGTGACACTGTGAAGAACATTAGTGTTTGTTTTTGGTGCAAGAGGTCATCGAAGGCGGAGTACAGCGTTTTTTCCAAGTCTAATTATGCTACTGGGGCTATTTTGGATATTGCCATAGCCAATGCTGATGAGAAGTTACAGATATTATTAGGTTACAATAGCGGGAGTTCTTACCAGACGATTAAGCATGGTTTAGTTATGGGGTTAGCTACGTGGTATCATGTGGGTGTTACGTATGAGGACAGTACCAAGGCTTACAGGATGCGTGTTTGGGATGATACGGCGAGTATTTGTTGGGATACTGCGGGTACTGCGTCTAATAATATTAATGTAGAGGCCAGTAATATTAGCGTGGGTTCTGATGGGGATGGCGGTTATGAGTTTGAGGGTTTGATTGATGAGGTTGTGATTTTCAATGATATTTTAACTGTTGATGAGATTGACGAGATAAGAAGGGGAGTTTACGGCGTTGCGACGGTCGGGGTTCAGCTGAGTACTGGGAGGCCGGATGGGACTGTATTTGGGCAGAGTGGTGACAAGATAAGTTTTCATGGGGCTGATCCGGTTGTTCAGGCGTCTGGTTCGGCTCAGGCTGCGTGTCCTGCGGGCGGTACGGGAGCGGAGGCTGGTTGTTTTGATACTGCGGCTCATCGTGACGAGTGTATAGGTTTGATAACTGAGATAAGGGAGACCTTATTAAAATTGGGGTTAATGCGTGGGTACTGATCCGGAAACTGCATTAAGGGACAATTACAAGACCTTTTTCTTTAAGCCTTATGCCTGGCAGGAGAGGGCTTTGGATATGGTGAGGGAGAAGAATACTATTGCGGTAGTTTCCAGCAATAAGATTGGCAAGACTTGTTTTGGAGCTAACATTGTAATTTCCTGGTGTGTAGGTTACGAGCCTTGGCAGTATGACGATGAAGGAGTTGAGGTGGGGGGCTTCAAGTACAGGAAGTCCAGTTTAGGGATAGAGCCTCCGGTTGATATTATTGTTACGGGCGAGGATTGGAAGATACATATTGGGGTTACTTTAGTTAAGGAATTGAAGAAGTGGCTTCCGGTTGATTGGTATACTACAAAGAAGAATGAATTAGGAATAGAGTATAAATGGACTTTTTATAATGGATCGACAATTACTATAATGTGCTATTCTCAAGATGATAGTTTATTTGAGTCTTTCAGGGCTCAGGGGATACTGATGGACGAACCTCCTCCAAAGTCCAAGTATGACGCTATGAGTAGGGGCTTACTATTGGACTGCGGAAAAACGTTATTGACTTTAACTCCTCTAAAAGAAGCATGGATACTTGACGAGATTGTGCTGTCAGATAGGACCGACATAGGAGTTGTAGACGGTCTGGTTATAACCGCGAATGAGGATTTATATGAGTCTGACCGTTCTCTGTTGGCAAAGACAATGAGCGATGAAGAGATTAAAACATTCTTCCAATTGTTGCTGTATAACGAGAAAGGAGAGCCGGTCGAAGACAGGGGAGCTAAGGCCGAAGCGTTTGTTAAAGACAAAACGGACGAAACAAATAAACTTAAAATACTGAAATTTATAAAAGATATAGACCCCAGCGATGTGCCCCCAAGAGTATTCGGGCAATTCAAGTCGTTAGTCGGAAGAGTACTTAAGGAGTTTGATTTTAGAATACACCTTGTTGAGCCTTTCGACGTGCCGTCCGACTGGCCTGTTGTTGCCATGGTTGATTTCCATTTGAGCAAACCGCAGGCCGTTTCTTATTGGGCTGTTAATAGGCAGGACGTAAGGTATTGCTTGAAGGAAACATGGAGGAACATGTCTGCCGGAGAGATTGCGGACGACATTATAAGGACTAAATTATCTATGGGGCTTAATCTTGAGAGCGTTTTCATTGATCCTCTTTCTAAGGGGGACGTTCATTACATGAGAAACATGGCGGGGTATAATTTAGAGGACGCTTTTTCTCAGATTGAGCATAAGTTGGTTGAGCATGGAGTTAGCTTATTTGTCGCTTCTAAGGACAAGACAAGCGGGATAAAGAACATTAAGGAGTGGTTAAGGGGAGTAAATGGTCTTCCTATTTGTTATATTTTTAATAATTGCGAGAGGCACAAGCACGAAGTGATGAGATGGATTTTTGACGATGAAGGCTTACCGGCGAAGAATATAGACGATCATTTTATGGAAAATTGGTACAGATATACTTTGACCGGCTCTACGTATGAAGCTAATAAAATATATTCTCTGCCCGCTCAGACGGACAGACATTGGATGGCTATGTGATGGAAATTCCCGAAGCTCTGGAAAGATATGAAAAGAGCGTTTCTTTATGGCGCGACATTTACGATAAATCGACCAGCGATATTAAATTTGTTTACGACATTGACGAAGGGCAGTGGCCGGAAGATGTCAAGGATGCCAGAGAGAACAGGCCGAAGATAACTGTTAATAAACTATTGAAGTTTATACGACATTCAAGAAGCGATTTCTCTGCCAACAAACCGGCTTTGAAGGTTTTGCCCGTTGATGATAAAGGCGATGTGATGAAAGCCGAGATATACCAAAAACTAATCAGGCAGATCGAATATATAAGCTCGGCCGACATCGCCTATGCTTCCGCCTATGCTCAGGCTGTGGCGGGTTCTATTGGCTTTTTCAGATTGACTACTGAATACGTGGACGATGGATGGGACCAGGAGATAAAGATTAAACGAATACTTAATCCAACTTCCGTACATTATGATCATGGCAACGAATTTACTTTGGAGGATGCCGATTTCTGTTTTGTTGAAGACAGCTTAAGCAAGGAAGAGTTTGAAACAAGATATCCTTCCGCTTCTGTGGTTGATTTTGACGGGTCATCAAAGTATGGGCATTGGTTTGCTGAAAATCGGGTAAGAGTAGCCGAGTTTTTCTGGAAAGAATATACAAGAAAAGAGAAGGTCCTTCTTTCCAACGGCGAAGAGGCATGGCTCGGGAAGGGAGTTAAGAAGGCGATAAAGGATGCCGGACTTGAGATAATAAAGCAAAGAACGGTTGAGAGTCATAAGATCATGTGGCAGAAAATGAACGGCCATGAAATACTGGAAGAGCCTAGAGAATGGCCTGGCAAGTATATTCCCGTTATTCCTATGTTGGGAGACGAGATTGTAGTTGACGGCGAGAAACATTATCTCTCGTTGGCAAGAGGGGCAAAAGATATTGCGAGAATGTATAATTACTGGGCTGATTTGTGTCTTAAAACTCCGATAGCTACTCCAAAAGGATGGGCAACTATTGGCGAGTTAGACATAGGAGATTTTGTTTTTGATGAACTTGGTAAGCAATGTTGCGTTGTTGGCGTAAGTCCGGTACTTAATAAAGAAAAATCCTATAAAATTACATTTAGCGATAAATCTACAATAATTGCAAGTCCTGATCATTTATGGACAGTTGAAGAAAAACAAATAAGACAACGACCGGATTATAAAACTACATGGGAGAAAAAAACAATACCCACTGAAAAACTATCTATAAAAAATCACCGGATATCTTTACCAAAACCGATTGAGACTCCACACAAAAAACTACCTATTCCGCCTTATGTTTTGGGGTTGTGGTTGGCTGATGGAGATTGTAAAAGAGCTAAAATATTTGCTCATAAAAAAACAGTAGGGGAGTTATCCGATATATTAAGATTAGAGGGGATGGATTTAAGGTGTGGATTAATTTGTAAAGCCTCTGAAACTTATGGCATGGCATTATTGGGAATTCGTAAGGAATTCGCCAAATTAAAACTATTAGAAAATAAACATATACCATTACAATATCTTAGAGCTTCTTTTAAACAAAGGGCGGCTCTTTTACAGGGATTAATGGATGGCGATGGTTCTAATAGAAAGAATAGCAGGCAATGCAGGTTTGCGGCCGCAAAACTTAATTTAGCAATCGAATTTTCTGAACTATTAATAAGTTTAGGAATTAAGGGAAATTTTAATAAGGAAGCGGATGGAATGTATTGTTTTTCATTTACTCCGTATTTTCCTGTTTTTAGGCTGCAATATAAAAAAGATCGTCAAGTTTCGATAAGAAACGAGAATAAAAGCCAAACAGAATATTATAGAATTGTTAACATTAAAGAAATAGAGCCAGTTCCTACAAAATGTATAACTGTAGATAGTAAATCTCATTTATTCTTAGCTGGCGAGAGCATGATCCCTACTCATAATACTGCGGCCACTGAGAATGTGGCTCTTTCCCCGAAAGCTCCTTATGTCGTTGACCACAGACAGATCAAAGGCTTCGAGCCGGAATGGGAAGAGGCAAACGCAAAGAATAGAATGTTTATTAGATACAATGCTTTGGCTAACATTTCAAAGCCGCAAAGAGAGCCTCAATCCGGCGTACCCGCGGCCATAATGAATATGATGCAAATTACCGCCTATGACATAGAGGATCATCTTGGCATGTACAACGCTTCCAAAGGAGCTCCTGGCAAGGAAAGAAGCGGAGTAGCGATTGAGAGGCAAGTCGAGCAGTCTAACAAAGGCTCTTTCACCTTTCTTGACAACAGCGTAAGAGCTTTGATTTATGCGGGAAAACAGTTAATAGACCTTATTCCAAAAGTGTATGACACTGAACGCAGTCTCAGGCTCAGGGACGATGTAGGGAATGAAGAATTAGTCACGGTTAACAGGAGAGTTTTAAACGATATGGGAGAGATTGGAGTTGAGAATGATCTTTCCGTAGGTCGTTATGATATGGTCGTATCAGTTCATAACGCTTCGGCTACCAGAAGGACAGAAATGGTAGCGGCCATGGAGCAGGCCATGCAGTATGCTCCTAATGTAGCGCATATAATAGCTCCTTTAATGTTTAAATATAGCGATTGGCCTGGAGCTAACGAGATATATGAAGAAATCCAGCGAGAGTTGGAGAGACAAAGAGCATCCGTTCCTCAAGGGAACGCAAATACAATCGTCTAAGGAGACGCAAAATGGAAGTAGATGAAATAACGGCAGAACCTTTGGAAGAACCAATCGTAAAACCGATTGAAGAACCGATTGAAGAACCGATCGAAGAACCTGTAGGGACTTCGCAAGAACCTGTAGGGACTTCGCAAGAACCGACAGAAGGGAAACCTAAAAGGTCAGCTCAGGATCGTATTGACGAGATTACTCGTTTACGCAGAGAAGCCGAAAGAGAAGCCGAATATTGGAAGTCAAAAGCGACTCAACCGGCAACTTCTGATGCAAGACCTGTAGCCGACAACTTTATGTCTTCTGAGCAATATGAAGACGCTTTGTTCGAGTGGTATGACGGCAAGAGAAAAGCTGAAAGCATAGCGGCCGGGAAGAAACAGACTATAGCCGCCTTTAACGCAAAAGCGGAGACGGCGAGAGCTAAATACAATGATTTTGATGAAGTTATCAGTAGTCCTGTTTTTACGGAAACTATGCAATCGGTGCTTATGTCCAGCGGGGCAGGAGCTGAATTGGCGTACTATATCGGCTCAAACAGACAATTGGCGGATAAAATAGCCAATTTAACGCCTGAATCTCAAATATATGAGATGGGAAAACTTGAAGCAAAATTAGACTCGCAACCAGTCTCGAAGTCGAATGCTCCAACTCCGATTAGTCCTGTGGACTCGATAGGAGCGAAGAGCAAGGCGAACGAAGACGATTTGCCTATTGACGACTGGATAAAATTAGAAAACGAAAGAACGTTCAAGAAACGTTTTGGATAAGGAGGTTTAGATGGCAACATCATTATTAACATCAACTAAAGTGCTTAGAAAAGCGTTGCAGCTTTTGCATAACAATTTAGCGTTTGCTAAAGGGTGCGATAAACAATACGACAAACAGTTTGCTCAATCGGGAGCAAAAGACGGCAGTCCTATTAAGGTAAGGAAGCCTAACAGATACACGGTAAGAACCGGCTCTGTAATGAGCGTTCAGGACACTACAGAAGAAAGTGTCGACATAGTATGCGCCACATTGAGGGGTGTCGATATTAACTTCACAAGTTCTGAATTAACTCTTGAGCTTGATGACTTTTCGGACAGGATACTCAAACCTGCAATGGCGAGACTTGCCAGCGAGATCGATTACGCTGGGCTTGGCCAATACAAAAATGTTTATAATCAGGTTGGGACTGCCGGAACAACTCCGGCTTCAGCCTTGGTTTATTTGCAGGCAGGGCAGAAAATGGACGAGTTTGCCGCTCCCGCAGGGGATGATCGGTATGTTTGTTATAATCCTGCGGCGCAAGCGAGTACTGTGGATGCCCTGAAAGGGTTGTTCCAGGACTCTGCGGCGATAGCCAGCCAGTACAAGAATGGCATTATGGGACGAGGTTTAGGGTTCAAGTTTATGATGGATCAAAACGTAAACGTCCACACTACTGGAACGTACACTACCGGCTCTACTCCTCTTACAAACGGAGCGGGGGTAGAAGGAGCTTCGACTCTTGTTACCGACGGATGGGCGGTTAGCACATTAGTTGTAAAACAAGGCGATCTTTTTACACTGGGAGTAAATGCGGTCAATCCTGAAACTGGTCAGGACACAGGTTCTTTACAACAGTTTGTTTCTTTGGCGGACGGGACTTCGGACGGTTCGGGTAATTTAACCATTTCAATGTCTCCGGCGATGATTACCGTTGGGGCAAAGAAAACTATTATGGCTTTACCGGCTGACGGTATAGCTATAACCGTAACCAGCATGGGAACGGAAGCGACGGCTTACCCGATCAATATGGCATACCAGAAGGAAGCTTTTACTTTCGCGTCTGCCGACCTTGAAAAGCCGTCAGGCGTTGACTTTGCGGCAAGAGAGACTTACGATGGAATATCAATGCTGATAGTACGGCAGTACCATATTAACGACGGGTCTTTCCCATGCAGGATTGACGTTTTGGGCGACTGGACGACTGTCCGCCCTGAGCGAGCTTGCAGGATAATAGGATAAGGAGGATAACATGGCAGTACGACATTTAAGCGACGACCAGCCGGATGGACAAACTTTCGGCCAGGACGCAACGGACAAGATAAGTTTTTACAACGCTACTCCTGTAGTTCAGGCATCGGGGGCGGCTCAAGCGGCTTGTCCTGCTGGCGGCACAGGAGCGGCTGCGGGCGGTTGGGACACGGCGGCTCACAGGAATGAAGCCATTGCTTTGATTAACGCAATGCGGACAGTTCTTGTCGATTTAGGGCTTATGAAAGGTTCGGCATAAATGAGGATATGCCCGTCTTCGGACGGGCATACTATTTATATTAAAAAATATATTGAAAGGAAGAAAAGCTATGAGTAAAGAACAGAGAGGCGTCAGAGATGGCAGCGGTCCATATAAAAACAGTTTTCAAAAGCAGGTTTCCAGTCAGGGCAAAAGGCAGCAGAAAGGCGAACCGTGTCCGGCTAAAAAAGCAAAAAAAGGAAAGTAATGAGTAAAATAAAATTAAAATCGTAAGAAAATGTGGCAAAGATAATGAAAGCAAAACGGGGTTATAAAGAACAAAAATCAAGGATTAGTGCGGGAAAATGGTTAGAACGTTACTTTGAAAAGCGTACTTGCAGGAAAAATAAAAAATACAAAAATTATAAAAATGATAACTTATAAAATACTAACTCAAAAAAAGGAAGAATGGGGAATTGACGTAACCGTTAATTTCACGGATGTCGGTATTGATATAACAAAAACATTCGGGTTTGCTAATCAGGCGGCGATTGACAAGGATTTTACGGCCAGAATGACAAAAGCCATTTCTAACATTGATGGCAAACAGACAAGATATAGAACAAATGATGAAGTTATAAGAAAAATACAAGATGCTTTCCTTACAGCGAATACATTATCAAAAGCTCATTTTGAAGCAATGATAAATACGAAGATAAACCATGGAGGCGAGATAGGACGTGGCTGATTATTTTGTAGACAGCGGCACAGGATCGGACTCTGACAACGGCACGACTACGGACCTGGCATGGGCGACTCTTGAGCACGCAGTCGAGGCCGGCGGTTTGTCTGCGGGAGATTTCGTTTGGATAAGACCTAATCATGCTGAAACGCCAGTATCAGATGTCTTGTTCGCTTATGACGGAAGCGACGGAAGTCCTATCAGCTTAGTCGGTTGGCCTTTACCAGCGCTTAGCATTACGTCCGCTACATGGACAAACGGCTCTACAACAGTTGATCTTGTTTTACCGGCATCGATAACACGGGTCGGTCATTGTGGTCGTTATGTAACAGCTCCGGACGGCGAAGTATACACGATTACTTATGTTACCGACTCTAATACTTTTACAATTGACAGGGAATATGCGGGAGCGACCGTTACGCTGTTAGATGGAGCGTCTTCTATTCAGGCGGATGAAGATTACACGCAAGCTCAAGCAATAGACGACTCCACATGGACAATCAAGAAAACTGATTGGAACGCCGATAATCCAGATCGTGGTTGCGTTGATTTCAATGATGGCGCTTATAGCATGGGCATATACTATGACGATTATCATGTTATTAAAAATTTAGAAATCAAAGACTCTACAGACAGTTATGGACTAGTACGAAGCGCTAAAACAGTGGCGACGTCTTTTGTCGGCTGTTTATTCAAACAAAGCGCCGCAAATCAAAAAATGATTACGGCGCAGAGCACATATAACTATTTTGAGCGATGCATAATTGAAGGAAGCGGGGCGGGATCGTCTCAGACAGGAATTGTTGCCGGTTCTGGAGGGTTGGTCCATTTGAAAAATTCCGCTATTTACAATTGCGGCGGTTATGGAATAGAGGTAGCGGGTGAGTTCTTCTTTGAGAATTTAAACATAGGGGTTGAGCAGGCAAACGGTAACGATGATCTTACACTAAATCCAGGCGCTGGCTATGGAAGAGATTTAAAACTTGGCGGGACAAACGGGTATGTTGATTTTTCGTATGGAGCTTTCAGCCGGCTTTCGGTAGAAAATTACCAGAAAGTTTTAGGGGATCATCGGGTTTTCTACTCCAGCGGTTATTGGGAAAGGAAAGCCGTCAGCGGGGAAACGCCGAACAAAAAAGTCTCCGATTATGTTGTAAAGATAACTCCGAATATCAATTACAGCGAGTATATTCCGGGATGGACTGCTCCTGTTATTGTCCATGATGTAGAAGCTGATACAAGCTCAAAGACATATAAATATTGGATATACAACGATAGCGGAGTAACATTGAATAGCGGCGATCCGAAAGTTAATATATGGCTCAAGGCTGAATATATTAAAACATACGACGATACGTCCGAATATACGGTAGTGGAATTATTCTCAACACAACAGGACATTGCGGATGCCGCCGACGCTGATGATTGGGACTACGTTGAGGTTACAGTTCAACCGGCAGTGGCTAGTAAAGTCAGATTGTCTTTATACTACACAAAATATTTGGCGGCGACTAATGTTATAATTGATCCGGCGTTGAGGACAACATGAGTATAAATGATCCTACATGGAGCTATGGGGAGTCTAAATTATTCAAATCGTCGGGGTCTTCTCCTGAAGATGGCAGCGACGATTGGGTTTATGGAGAAAATGTTATATACCATGAATATGTTGCTTCCGGAGGCGGAGTTATACCGGTTATAATAAAACATTTAAGGGAGCAGGGAATATGTTAGAGCTTAGACAATCCACGGCAGGGCAGGAAATTCCTCTAGGTTATTTTCTTGACTCTACAGACGGCAACACAGAGGAAACAGGGCTTACAATCGCCAATACTGATATTAAACTATGGAAATTCGGAGCTACCACCTTAGCTAACAAAAACTCAGGCGGGGCGACTCATATAAGTAACGGACTATATTATTCTGTTTTAGACGCAACCGACACCGACACTCTAGGCTCTATGGTTGTCTTTATACATGTTGCGGGAGCTTTAGCCGTCAAAGTTGAGTGTTGTGTTCTAACCGCTAATGTTTGGGACTCTAAATACTCTACTGATAAACTGGAAGTTGATCTGAAACAGATTGGCGGAGTAGAACAGTCTCAAACCGATCTGAAAGATTTAGTAGACACAGGCTATGATCCTGCAACACATAAAGTACAGGGCGTTGTTCTCACAGACACCACAACAACCAATACCGACATGGCAGGAACGGATAATGCCGCTTTGGCTTCTGTTTGTACGGAAGCAAGATTGGCAGAGTTAGATGCGGCTAACTTGCCGGCAGATGTCGACACTCTTATAACCAGAATTCCTGCTGAAGTTGCTCAAAAGAGCCATCTTGTAAACGGTACCGGAGATATAACTCCACCCGCTAATATAGGGATATGGGACTCGCTGGGAGACGGAGGAACATCTATATCGGGATTAAACAATTTTGACTACTCTTCGGAGCAGGTGACAGTAACGACAAACAACGATAAAACAGGCTATGCGTTGTCAGCCGCAGGAGTTGATGATTTCCATGATGAGATCATGGAGGGGACAACAACTTTCAGGGAGGCGATAAGACTATTCTTGTCTGTTTTAACCGGCAAATCATCAGGCGGAGGCACTTCCACTGCTGTTTTCAGAGACATAGGAGATACAAAAACGAGAGTATCCGCTACAGTTGATGCAAACGGCAACAGAACTGCTGTAGGGACTAGAGATGGGAGTTAAAAGTGGCTCTAACCAACGGATATTGGCAAAGCAGATACTGGACTTCTTATTGGCAAGACCAATATTGGCAAGATTATGGCAGCGC
>Ga0209345_10003621_pt1 | contig 15721 bp, 11 predicted proteins | sample Cruoilmetagenom7_FD_187294 | JGI IMG/M metagenome (GOLD analysis project Ga0209345, IMG submission 187294) | Oil polluted marine microbial communities from Coal Oil Point, Santa Barbara, California, USA - Sample 7 (SPAdes) (version 2) | ecosystem: Environmental > Aquatic > Marine > Oil seeps ... | reverse complement strand
ACCTTCACCTGTCTAATAATTAATGTAGAAAATAAATCAACGCTTAAACGGCAGGTGATCTTCAAAGTTTTCCAAACTGTGACAAAACCGCAACATTTGAGCGGGAGCCCACGTTTAGATGTAACCCAATATCTCCCGCAGGCCGGGAGCCGCAACATTCACTAACCTCTTTTGCATTTCAGGTAGTTCGTCCGGTATCACCTGACCATCTTTAAGCGAAAGGTTTTCCCGCGCCGTACCGCTTTGTTTACGGTCTGCGCCTAACGTCACACGCTCACGCCAGTCATCTGGCATATCAATGCCGCAATTGCCTAGCAACCTCCCAAAAAACTGTTCGGCCTCCTTGCTTTCCAAGGCTCCAAGGTGTTTGGTCATGTCTTCATACTTAACCAACTTCACCTTCGTGCCCATCCAGGCGAGGCAATTATTTTCAAAAATTTCTGCCAAGGTTGGTATTTTTTGATAAACCCCAAAAATCATCATATTGAGCATTTCATCTATTGCGACATTCCCATTTTTCAAATGGTCAATACCGCCTTGAAAATTATCAGACAAGAAAAAACGGGCGCGCGCTAACACCCAGTCATAGGGATCGCGCACCATCAATATATGCCGCGTATGTTTCAGGTAAATCACCGCATTGTCGGCAAATAACAAATGCCCCCAGCTCAGCATCGGGCTTGCTGGGTTAAACGCTTGCTTGTGTTGCTCCAGCACCGGGATTTGAATAAAGGCGCTGTCATATTGTTGCGCCACAGGCACAAACATCCTCATGATGTTTTTCATCAGGTGAGAGCCACATTTGGGCACACTGTTAAGAAATACGGGTGCCGCCAGCGGCACCTGATTATAGTCAGCGTTGATTTGATTGAGCGTGTCTTGTTTGGCAATTACGCGCGGCATAAAAATCTCCGTGTTAGGATGGCAGTCTATCTAATACCCCGTAATATTGACAGACAAAAAAAGCGGCAGACCCATAAGGTCTGCCGCTCGTTTTCGTTTATGGATGCCGCCTAGTTAAACGACTTGGTAACATTGAAGAAGAACTCACGGCCAATCACATCATAATTTGATGAGAAGTCCGTAGCGCCAACCCGGCCAGCTTGCCCATTGCCTGTCCCGCCTGACGATACATTCGGTGGCTCTTCACCAAACAAGTTCCTTACACCTGCTGTCACATTTATGCTGTCACCGAACTCACGTGATGCGGATACAGTATGATAAGTGACAGCTTCGGTTTCCAACTTAAACAAAACAGGCACATTATACAAAGTTTCCGCGCCACCGAGACGGTTAAATCGATCTCTATTTGAAGTTTTACCGATATAATCCATCCGGTAAAGAAATTGCCATGGCCCTTCCATATCCAAATTAAACCGCAAGAAGCCGGTTGTTTTCGGCTCTCCAGATTCACCATTAAATGACTGAACCGTACTTGTTGCCAACAATTGGATGTCATCAGATAGCTGGTGTGTTGCTTGTCCATCTACAACCAAGCGACCAAATCTTGTGTCACGGCCATAACGGGCTGTGAAATCAAACCCCTCATTTACCTGTGAGTTCACATTGATAAAGCTATCTCTGATGTCTGTCACCCTAAAGGCATCTGCACCCGGAGGATTGCGCACAATCAAATCACACAAAGGCTCTGTCGCGAAGCTTTCAGAGGTATAACACCCACCAAGGATTGCCCCTGCACCGAGAACCGCGACCTCATCGCTCACTTCAATCTTGAAATAATCAACTGAAACCTGCAAGTCCGCAAATTCAGGAGACCAAACCCCGCCAATTGTATAGTTTTTGGAGTTTTCTGATTCGAGCACGCCAATGCCGCCACCCCGTGTGATCGTGGTCGTAATAGCGCCGCCTGTGAAGTTATTCGGAATTCCATCTGTAGCGCAGTTGTTTGCAGTATTTTGGGAAATATTGCCCGCAGCCAAAGCAGCGCCCCAGCGCACGCATGGATCAAGCCCCCTTGTATTCCGCGAACTGGTTTGATTAGCCAAAAACAATTCGAACAATGCTGGCGTTCTAAATGACGTACCATGTGTAGCACGCAATCTAAATTGTGGCACAACTTGCCAGTTAGCACCAATTTTATAGGTCGTCCCGGACCCAGCGCCAACGTCATCACCCTTGGGCACAGAAGTGCCATTGGTCGTCGGGGTCGCTGTAGTTTTGGTTCTGCGTACAGAGCCCTTTAAATCAAAACTCTCAAAGAATGGCTTGTCCTTAACGACCGGAATATCTATTTCACCATAGAAGTCTGTTGTCCGAGTTTTACCGCCCGTAATGCCAGAAGCAGATGTTAGCCAGGCATTTCCTGCCAAAATTATATCGCTTGGTGTATCAAGAATTTGATCACGGCGAATTTGCGCCCCAACCGCAAGACCAACCCAACCGGCGGGAAGCTCAACTAAATTACCAGCAACATAAGCTTCTGCAGTCAACTGTGTATATGATGTATTCCCAGTTTCAGTTGTGAACAAGAAATCTTGAACTTCTTGAGAAATATTACCCGCCAGCAATTGTGGATCAAACCACGGCACGTCTACGCAAGGAAGTCCGGCAACTGACGAAAATGACCCAACACAGCTACTTAGGGTAAAATTGTTGTCCCTAATGGAATCATTTCGGATTTGATCGTCAGTGTATGCACCCTTATTATCACTGTACTGCATATGGGCGTCCCAAGACCAACTATCGCCAAACAAGCCTAGGTCGCCTGTCATGCCGCCTACAAAGCGGAAATAATCTATTTCAACCTTAGAATCGCTGTGATCGGTAATGGCAGTTGGGCTGTACCATTGCTCATTTCCTGACCAACCCGCAGCCGTTGGGTTGGTGTTTGCGCCGCCGCCAAACACGGCGCCCGTTTCCCCGAAAACATAACTCCAGAACTGTCGATAACCGTTAGACTTAGTCACCCGGCGATTATACAGTGCTTCTCCGTAGGCCGTAATGCCATTACCCATTTCCAATTCACCTTCGGCCATTAAGGTGATGCGTTCTTGTTCAGGTATCAACGACTGCTTATCTTGAAACGGATGATCCCCATTTGTCAGGCCGCGCGCCTCTGTACCAACATTAATGCCGTTCCAGTCTGGCAAGTAAGAAATATTGTTTTGGCTATAGAAAATTGGGAAAAAGCCATTTGGCACAGAAATATTATTGCCGCCATTTCCACCTTGATTTGGGTAAGGTGACAGCCCAGCCCCAGCCAATGTGCCATCATAGTCATATTGCACCAACAAATTGGCAAGCCCATCTTCAGGGCGCGGTGGGTTTGTCCCTGGCACATTGCCGCTACCATAATCATAAACCCAAACATGGCCCCATAACAGATCAATACACTGTGGGTCGCCTGTACGCGGATCAATTACGTCGGCACGGTTACCGCTACCGTCTGCGTTAAAGACATAATTAGGTGCACAATCATAATAATCACGATCGCCGCGCGCCATTTCTTTGCGCTTGTAGTAATCACCTGTAATACGCAAACGGCCACGATCAAAAGTCTTGCCCCAAGTACCGCTGGCACGAATTTGCTCGCCGCCGGATTGTTCAGGCTGAGACGCGAAGAAATCAATACCTTTATAATCGTCTTTTCTGGTGATATAATTGACAACACCAGCCACCGCGTCTGTACCGTAAATAGACGAAGCGCCATCTTTTAGGATTTCAACGCGCTCCAGCGCTATTGTCGGTAATGTGTTCAAATCAAAGTTGGAAACCTGACCTTGAACACCGGAAGGCCCTGCTCTACGGCCATTGACCAAAGATAATGTCCGATTAGCGCCCAAACCACGTAAGGAAACTGATGCTGAACCAAGTCCACCCGCCTGAACAAATTGGTTGGATGTCGCCGCCGTAACCTGCGGGGAGCCCGAAGCAACGGTTGCCGTTTGTAGCAAAGATCCAATATCAGAAATACCTTCCAACATGGCATCGTCCATCGTCAATACATCAATCGGTGCTTCGCTGGAAAAGCCGTCTTTCTTGATACGCGACCCGGTTACGACAATCACATCTTTGCCTTTAGCGGTATCTGTCTGAGCCGCAGGTGTTTGAATAACTTCCGGCGTATCTGCGTCTTGCGCAAATGCATGTCCGCCGCTTACGGCTACGATGGCGGTCGTTTGTAATAGTCTTTTTAAATATGTTTTGTAATCTCTAGTCTTAGTTTCGTTCGTTGGCGATTGCATATCGTCCCCCAAAAAGGCATGGTTAAAGCACAGCGCTTTTGCCCGAAACACACTACGTGCTTCGGTCATTTGACCTTCTGACCTTCTTGGAATTTTTGTTGCGCGCAGACCCTTCACTGCCTGAAAAGCGCAAACCTTCGCTCACACCAGTAATTTTATCCCCCCTCCGGGTCAACTTGAAAACAACATTTGCGCTCAAAGTTTTTCGTACTGTGGCAAATTCGCAACAATAAGTCAGCGCGAGTAGCTAGCTGATTTCTTCCCTTGCTTGACGCGTAAAGACATTTTATGGCTAAACCGGAAAGAGCTCCGAGTTGAAGGCGGGGCTTAATTGAAGGTCATAATTTCGAAGGTCACAGAGTAGAGGACCAAAATGAAAAAGACTTTCTTGTGTGCTATAAGCGCAGTTGCCATTCTTATGGCCACCCCCACAACCGTTATGGCTAAATCTACGAATGAGCCAATTACCATAGCCGAATTTTCAAGATTAACAGCTATTCAAAACCTCAGCCTGTCGCGAGACGGCGATTATATGGTCGGTTTAATCGCTCCACCCGGTGACAAAAACGCTTGGCGACATAGTTTGGCTGTCTGGGATGCTAACGATCTATCCAAGCCGCCTACGCTGGTTCAGCCTGACGGCAAAGTCGAATTCGTGGGCGTCCGAGCCTTGAAGTCTGGGAAAATATGGGTATTTGCTCGTAAGCCCTGGTCAGGACGCCTTGGGGGTTGCGGTGAGGGCAACACGATTGGCTCGACAAAAACCTATATCAACAAGATATTTATTACCGACATCAAGGATTTGTCAAAATTCTCCGAGCCGTTCAAAGACAACCGTTCAGCCAGAGGCACCAGCGAAAACACGAAAATGTGTATGGAAATGCAGGTCACAGCAGGAATTCGCCAAGACCTGCCACTGGACGATTCCGAAGTGATTATTTCCAGGGTCAGCAATCTTGATCTAAAAACAGAGTTTTTGAAATATAATCTGAAAACAGGCGATAGCCATTTGATGTTTAAAAGTCGTAGCCAAACGGATTCTGTTGGCTTGTTGGATGCACGCTCAGGCGAAGTTCTTACCAAAGGCGGGCGTGATTACGTAGATGGAAATTACACATTCCAAACTTATATCCGCGACACTAGTTCTGTAGCCGTACCTGCCAAAGTTCCGGATAGCAGTAACAAAAACGATGACGCTATCTATGTGCACGGCAAACTCATTCGTAAACGTAGCGCTGACTTCAAAATACACGATAAGCTAAGTTGGGATTCTAAAGACCGCCACAACATAAATATTGTTGGCGTTAATGGAGACGGCAGTGAATATTATGTCATAACCGATCAATTTAGCGATAATGCACAACTTTATGCCTACAACCCCACGAGCCAAGCATATAGCAATAAACCATTATTTGCCAAAAACAAATTTGATGTTGCGGGCATTATTCAGGAAACCGGCTCTCAAAATTTTGGTAAAATCTTGGGCTATACTTATAACGGTGCTAACACGAAAACTGAATGGGTCAATCCGCGCCTTGCCTCTATTCAAAAATTATTTGAGACCAAATTTTCCGGAAAAAGCGTGGCGATAAATGACTACTCTCACGATAAATCGAAAGTTCTGGTGTCTGTATCCTCGGGCTCAATGCCGCCGTCTTATTATTTGGTTGACGGCAAGGGCAAGACGACCTTCCTTGGGTCGCAACGCCCATGGCTGAAAGACAATCAATTAGAGGATACCAAACTTGTGTATTACCCCGCCAGAGATGGTATGGAAATCCCGGGCTTGTTGACCTTACCTGCTGGATGGAAAAAGGGGGACAAACCGCTTCCGACAATAATCCATCCCCACGGCGGGCCGTGGGCGCGGGATTATGCCGGGTGGGATGTCTCTGGCTGGGTGCCGTTTTTCACATCGCGAGGCTTTGCCGTCCTACAGCCCCAGTATAGAGGATCCCAAGGGTGGGGACGTAAATTGTGGAAAGCTGGGGACGGCGAATGGGGCAAATCCATGCAAGACGACAAAGATGATGGTGCTGCTTGGCTGGTCAAGCAAGGCATCGCTGATAAAGACAAATTGGTGATTATGGGCTATTCCTACGGCGGCTTTGCAGCCGCCGCTGCTGTTGTGCGACCGAACTCCCCATATCAATGTGCGTTAATGGGTGCAGGTGTCTCCGAGTTGGATAAACTCGGCGCCACCTGGAGCGACAACCGCTTGCAAAGGCTCTTGCAAGGCAAAACCGTAAAAGGTATGGATCCGATCCAAAACACCGATAAGGCCAATATCCCGCTCTTGGTTATTCACGGTGACCGTGATGTGCGCGTTCCGCCATATCACGGCAAAAATTTCTATAACAAAGTTAAAAAGAAAGTGCCGGCCAAATTGGTAATGATTAAGGATATGCCGCACTCCATGCCCTGGACGCCTGCTATGCAGGATAAATCTTTGAGTGCTATGGATGATTTCTTGAAAAATGAATGCGGGATAAATTATTGATTGAATGTTGCGGTTAGTTTGTAAAAATGTCTTGACCTTTCGGGCGCACAATGTCTGTTTAGGGCATGACACAAAATACTCTTGATCTACGCATTATTCCCGTGACCCCGTTCCAGCAAAATTGCTCGTTAATGTGGGATACCAAAACCATGCACGGCGTATTGGTTGATCCTGGCGGGGACGCCGAAAAAATACTGCACGGCGTCAAAGAGCACAGAGTAGAGTTAAAGGAAATCTGGTTGACCCATGGCCATTTGGACCATGCAGGCGGGGCGGAAGACATAAAAGCAGAGCTGGATGTGCCAATAATTGGTCCGCACAAAGACGACCAGTTTTGGATGGACCAAATATCTGCCGACTGGGAAAAATACGGCCAAAAAGGTATGGGACGCAACTGTAAGCCTGACAAATACTTGCAAGACGGCGATGTGCTAGAGCTTGGCGGCGTTAAATTCGGTGTCGCACATTGCCCGGGGCATACACCGGGTCACGTAGTTATTTATAACCAAGACATGAAAATTGCTTTCGTTGGCGATGTGATATTCAAAGGCTCCGTTGGCCGCACGGATTTTCCAAAAAGCAACCCTGAACAACTTGTAGAGAGTATCACTAAAAAGCTTTGGCCGCTCGGTGGTGATATGCGTTTCATTCCCGGTCACGGCCCCATGAGCACCTTTGGCGAAGAGCGCAAGTCTAATCCCTTTGTAGGAGACAATGTTGTCGGTAAAGTTGGTGGGCGCAGTAGCGGTATTATGTGATGGGAAATATCTACGATAAGCTAGACGAACAGCTTATGACGTTTATCAACGCGCAAAATATGTTTTTTGTGGCAACAGCTCCGCTTAGTTCGGGCGGCCATGTCAACGTTTCGCCCAAAGGTTATGATTGCTTCAAAATTATCAACCCGACCACTGTTGCCTATCTTGATCTTGGCGGTTCTGGGATTGAGACTTTGGCGCACCTAAAGGAAAATGGACGCATCACAATTATGTTTTGTGCGTTTGAGGGTAAGGCGAATATTTTACGGCTATATGGGCAGGGCTCTGCGGTTAGTTTTGACGAATCGGGTTTTGATGAAGCGTTGGCGTTATTTCCAAACCACAGCCGAGCCCGATCTATCATCACCATCAACATAACTCGCATTGCAGATTCCTGTGGCTTTGGTGTGCCGTTCTATGAATTTAAAGGTGAGCGGGATCAGTTGATGCGCTCCGCTCATCATAAATCAGAAGCGGACTGGAAAGAGTACCGCTATATGCGCAATCCAGAAAGTATTGACGGGCTTGAGGGTCTCGTAAAACCGAATAAGGTCAAACCCGCCAAATAAACCTACTCTTTGATTTCAGGGTAAACAATTTTGTCACCTAGGTTGGCCAAAACTTCGCTGGCATTAAATGCATTGTCTAGGTTCGCTGGCTTGCTACCACGTCCGAATTTAACCTCGGCACTTGCGCGGTAGCGCGTGATTTCGCGATAATCAAAATTCTGACCCCAGCTATCATAAAACGGGTCATGACGGCCGAACCGACCGCCAAAATGCGACCAACTTGAACGGTAGAACGGGTGGTAATAGGGGCGGTAATAGGGACTGCTCCACCCAAAGCGCGGATGGAAATATGAATAGTCAAAAAAGCCGTAATATGGATCGTTAAAGCCTGAGCTCTGGACACGGGTTTTTTCGTCAGTAGAGCGGTCAGTTAAAACAAAATAATCATAACCAGCACCTTTGGTCAGTTCTGCGGCGCGGTATAAAAGATAGGTTTCAACAGTTTGGCGATCGGTGAGCGAATTACCGTCAAAGGTAACCTTAACCCTGTCTTTTTCGATTTGCAGTTCAGAAAAACCGTTGCGCATATCGACTTTGTCTGAAGGCTGGTAAGGTGTGGCTGTGGCGCAGGCCGTTAATATGGTCACGCTGGCAATAAGGGCAATGTTTTTAAATGTGTTCGATGTTTTCATGAGGCATTCTCCATCATATGGTTCCAATTAACCCCTCTCTCGTAGTCAATGTAACCTATCGGCCATAATTTCTCAAGTTACGAAGCTGTAAAAATATTGGGGCGTATTACCGCACCGGTTTTGGATATGTGCGGCCTTGATTAAATACGGGTGTGGTTACTGGCTTGCGCCCGCGCCTATGTGCCAGCGCTTCGGCGATGTGGAGGCGGCGGATTTGTTCTGAACCGTCCAGATCTGAAAGCGTTCGCGCCACCCTGAGCACACGGTGATAGCCACGCGCCGTTAATCCCAAGGTCTCTGCGGCCTGCTGCAAAAGCGCCTGCCCTTCTCGGTCGGCTTGCGCCACATGATCCAGTTGGGCCGTGGATAATTCCGCATTGGTACAACCGCCGTTTCGCTCTTCGGCGCGCTCGCGCGCCGCCAACACCCGCAAGGCCACTTCTTTGGTTCCGTCCTTGGACGGCGGTAAAGCCAAATCGGCAGGCGTCACGGCGGGCACATCTATTTGAATATCTATCCTGTCCATAAACGGCCCAGATACGCGCGACTGATAATCCGCCGCACAGCGTGGCCCTCGTTTGCAGGCAATTCCGTCCGCACCCGCAGATCCACAGCGGCACGGGTTCATAGCTGAAATCAGCTGAAAACGCGCCGGATAACTTACATGGGCATTGACCCGCGCCACGTTAATCTCACCGACTTCCAGAGGTTGGCGCAAGCTGTCCAAAACCTGCGGTGTAAATTCCGGCAATTCGTCCAAGAACAATACGCCCCTATGGGCAAGGGACGCTTCGCCCGGCTTAGCTTTCATGCCGCCGCCAACCATAGCTGCCATGGACGCTGAATGGTGGGGACTGCGAAAGGGTCGTGCTCGTGATAACTGCCCTCGCTCCAACAAACCCGCAACAGAATGTATCATGGACACATCCAAAAGTTCGCGCGCCGTCAGAGGCGGTAATATCCCGGCCATCCGTGCCGCCAACATCGACTTACCAGAGCCTGGAGGCCCGACCATCAACATATTATGACCACCAGCCGCCGCTACCTCCAGCGCTCGCTTGGCAGTTTCTTGCCCGCGCACATCGCGCATGTCGAGGGGGCTGTCGGTTTCCAGCAATTTCCCCGGCTGTGGCTTCGGTAAAATTTGCGTGCCTTTAAAATGATTGAGAAGCTGGATGAGGTTTTTTGGTGCCAGCAACGGTAAATCACCAGCCCAAGCCGCCTCCGCCCCATTGGCTTCGGGGCATATTAAACCCATGTCATTGGCATTGGCGCACATGGCAGCAGGCAATGCGCCGGGCACTCCGGCGATTGACCCGTCTAAAGACAATTCACCGATTGCGGTAAACCCGTCCAGCGCGTCTTCGGGTATAGCCCCGATCATGGCCAGCAGACCTAACATAATTGGCAAATCATAATGGGCACCCGCCTTGGGCATGTCCGCAGGCGCCAAATTGACCACCAAGCGTTTATAAGGCAGCTTCAACCCCAGCGCCGCAAAGGCTGCAATAATCCGCTCTTTGCTTTCTGCTACCGCCTTATCGGCCAAGCCAACAATATTAAAAGCCTGCCGCCCTGGCGCAATCTGCGCCTGCACATCAACAAGTTTGGCCTCAGCCCCAATAAACGCCACCGTAGAAATTCGTGCACCCATGATATATCCCTGTCCCTTGTTACGCAGGCTCCCCATTTCGTAATTGAGCACCCGTTAGGAGTGTATACCACAAAAATAGAACAAAGCAAGAACTATATTAAGAGGATCTAGAACCAATCCGCAAAGGCACGTTGTTGTTCTTCGCTCATATGTAGCCCGCATTTTGTACGGCGCCAGAGAATGTCTTGGGCGGTTTTCGCCCATTCGTACTTGACCAAATATTTGGCTTCGCGCTCCGTCAGTGTGCCACCAAAATCTTGCCCCATGTCCGCTATGGTTTTTGCGCCCTCCATAAGGGTTTTAATATTCGTGCCGTAGGATCGACATAAACGCAAAAGATGCGGGGCGGACAAGAATGGATAATAGGTGCCTTGGGTTTTGACAAAGCTCTCAAAGTCTGTTCCCAAATCTCCGCCGGGCAAAGCTTGCCCACCCGTCCAGTCCCTCCATTGTTTTTGGCCAATGTCCGGGAAATACTTACCAAGCTTGCGCAGGGCGTGTTCAGCCAGTTCGCGGTAGGTGGTTATCTTGCCGCCAAATATCGACAGGATCGGCGGGGTAATTTCGTCTTTGACATCAAATACATAATCGCGGGTGACGGCGGACGCATTGCCTTTATTATTATCATAGAGCGGACGCACACCCGCCCAGCTCCAGACAATGTCATCTTGCGTAATTGGTTTGGCAAAATATTGATTAGCGGCATTTAAGAGATAATCCGTTTCATCCTTGGATATTTCAATGGGCCCGTCATTGATTTCATAAGGCACGTCCGTGGTGCCAATCATTGTGAAATCTTGCTCGTAAGGAATGGCAAAAATAATCCGCTTATCGGGGTTTTGAAACATATAAAGCTGCCGCCCCGGATAGAGCCTCTTAGTGACAATGTGCGAGCCTTTGACCAAGCGCAAATGATCGGGATGTTCCGCGCCCAGCGCCAATTCCACCATTTCATCGACGCGAATGCCCGATGCGTTGACGATACATTTTGCTTTGATTACACGCTCCGCCCCCCCGGGGTGTTCGCTAATGGTAGCATGCCAGATATTGTCTTTGTGGGAAAGCGCAGTACATTTGCTGCGCACCAAAATTTCTGCGCCCTTCTCCTGAGCCCCAAAAGCATTGGCCACGACCAACCGCGCGTCATCGACCCGACAATCCGAAAACACAAACCCGCTCTCAAATTCGGCTTTCAACACATCCTTGCCCGCACCCGTGCGTAAATTGGCTACAGAAGTTCCGGGCAACGTTCGCCCGCCGCCAATATGGTCGTACATAAACAGGCCTAGCCGCAGCATCCATTTAGGGCGCAGACCTTTGTGGTGCGGCAAGACTATCCTGAGGGGCGAGACCAAATGGGGCGCAATGCGCATCAAAGTTTCGCGTTCGCGCAAGGCCTCGCGCACCAAACGAAATTCGCCGTATTCCAAATACCGCAAACCCCCATGTATAAGCTTAGAGGACTTAGATGACGTGCCGCTCGCCAGATCGTTTTTTTCCACAAGCGTCACTGACAGCCCGCGCCCCGCCGCATCTCGCGCAATGCCCGCGCCATTAATGCCACCGCCAATAATTAACAAGTCTTGTACGTCCATGATTTTAACTTTAGAGCTAATGTGATAAATGGCTAGAGAGTATAACCGATAAACACAATAGCAGGATAAATGAAAAGCTGGATAGAAAATTATCATAATAATGGCGCGGCAGTTATTCGCGGTGCTTTGCCACTAGATTGGGTCGAGCGCATGCGGGTGGCTATCCAGGACGTGCTTGATAATCCGGGCGATGCCAGTTTGGAATATACCAAAGAGGGAAAGCCCGGTCGTTATTACGGAGATTTCTTTATTTGGCGGCGGCACGAAGTGTTTAAGGATTTCATAGCAAATTCGCCCTTGCCTGCTCTGGCGGCAGAGTTGATGAATGCGCAGACTGTCCGGTTTTTCTATGATCAGCTTTTGGTCAAAGAGCCCGGCACGGCCGAAGAAACCCCGTGGCATCAAGACCTTCCTTATTGGCCTTTACGCGGGAATGACATTATGTCGGTCTGGGTGCCGTTTGATAAAGTGAGCGAAGCGGAAGGCTCATTGCACTATATCAAGGGCTCGCACAAATGGGGCAAGTTTTACGCACCTGGCGCATTCAACAAAGAAAGTGGCTTTAGCGATATTTACGAGAAAGCCGGATTGGAACCCTTACCGCCCATAGACGAATTATTGGACGGGCAAGAAATTTTGTGTTGGGACATGGAGCCAGGGGATGTGCTTCTGCACCACCCCCTGACCCTGCACCATGCATCTGGCAATGCGTCCGCTACAACCCGTCGCCGCGCACTGGCCTTGCGGTATTTGGGGGATGATGTCCGCTATGATACAAGAGCCGGCACATTCCTGGACAACCCAAAAGTGCGGGCTACTTTGCCGGAAATAACCCTAGGGGACGGCGACAAAATAAGCGGCGAGTTGTTTCCTAAGGTTTGGACGAACACACTTGCCTAACGCTTGGCAAGTGCCGCTTCGATCAAAGGCTGCAAAGCTAATTTCAATTCAACAGATCCGTTATCAACCAAAAGAGAAACATCCATCGCAATAAGTCCATAATAATTGTTTTCAATATCTAGCCACGGGTTCCAACCATAAGCGCCAGGGCTCGACATCATAATATTGTTTGCACAACCGTCGTTCCAAACCATAGCCTCACATTCTCGCCAAAACCCCAGCCCGTAATGCCAGTCCATATTTTGGTCTTCAATTATAGCCGGTCGGTGCCCGAACGTGGCGTTATCCGTCCGGTCCCGTGCAAACATATTCATATCAGAAACCAATTCTCCAGCCAGCAAGGCGCGTTGAACCTCACTATAATCATCGACATTAGATTGTGCGCCCGCACTAGCCCTTGGGTTTGTGAGGCTTGGGGTTACAAATCCCGTGTCGGAACCTAGATTTAGCACATCCCCGACCTGTGTTTTGAACAGGTCCACATAAGCAACACCACTGGCCATTTCTGCCATATAGGCGGCGATTTGCAAGGGAGCTGGCCCATAGTAAAATACGTCCCCTGGGACGCTTTCAATGTCTTTGTCATAAAAATCTCGGGCGCAGTCCTCCAGAGTAATATTGCCATCACTTGTGCAATTAGCCTCGCCGGGTTGGTAATTAAATCCGGACGTAAATGACAATAAATGTTCTAGCGTAATGTGAGCGCGATCATCCGTTGGGTCATTTGTCCACCAAGGAATATAGTCTTGCGGATGATCGTCAAGCGACAGCGTGCCCTGTTCTGCAAGCCGCATAATGGTTATGCTGCTCAGAAGTTTTGATGCTGATGCCAAACGGTGTATTTCCGTGCGAGGAAAGCTCCCTTTTTCATAGGAAAAAATTTCGCCGTTCGCGTCTCCGATTACCAAATGAAGATTGCTAGTTTTTGCTACGTCCACAGCCGTCTTCACATCCGCCCAAATGTCTGCTGCTGGCGGCGGTGGCGGTGGCGGTGGCACAGGGGCGCTGGTAGACCCCCCGCAATTTGCGACCATAAAACTCACTATGACAATAGCTGCCACTTGCCTGATTTTTTCTAGCATTTTAACCTTTACATTTTGATCCTAATTTATCTTTATATCCTACTAACGCATTAGGCCAAAATTTCCGTCGATAAAACCGGTTTGCATATTTACTGGCACACCGTATATTGCCGTTAAAGTTATAAGGGAAACCATGTCATATATCCTTTCCATCGACCAAGGGACTACATCCAGCCGGGCTATTTTGTATGATGGGGGCGGTCAGCCTGTAATGACGGCACAGGAAGAGTTTCCTCAGCTTTATCCGAACGACGGCCAAAACGGACATGTGATGGTTGAACATGACCCCGAAGCGATTTGGAAAACCGTGTTGTCAACGACTTTGGATGCTTTGGATTTTGCCAAAGGGAAAACCCAAGAAAATGTCGCCGCCATCGGCATTACCAATCAACGCGAAACCTGTGTGGTTTGGGAACGGGCTGCGGGCAAACCCATTTACAATGCGATTGTCTGGCAAGATCGGCGCACGGCGGATATTTGTGCGGCGTTGAAAGTTGCTGACCATGAAAGCGTGGTGACGGAGAAAACCGGGCTGCTGCTCGACCCATATTTCAGTGCCACAAAAATCGCATGGATATTAGACAATGTCGAGGGTGCGCGTACACGCGCAGAGAACGGCGAATTGGCTTTTGGTACCATTGACACATTCTTGATATGGCGGCTTACTGGTGGCACAAGCCATGTCACCGACGCAACCAATGCTAGCCGCACATCGCTGTACAATATAGAGACAGGCGCATGGGATGATGAATTGCTTTCCCTGTTTAATGTGCCGCGAGTTCTCTTGCCAGACGTGCTGGATAGTGCCGCAGATTTTGGCGTGACCGACAAGTCTGTGCTCGGTGCAGAAATCCCGATTACAGGCGTTGCAGGCGACCAACAAGCCGCCGCCATAGGCCAAGGCTGTTTTAATGTTGGCGATATTAAATCGACTTACGGCACAGGGTGTTTTGTTCTCCTCAATACTGGCACTAACAAAATTTCCTCAACCAACAGATTGCTGACCACAGTCGCATACCGTTTGGACGGGGTGTCTCACTACGCGCTTGAAGGCTCTATCTTTGTGGCGGGCGCAGCGGTACAATGGCTGCGCGACGAAATGGGCTTGATAAAATCCGCGTCCGATACAGAAGCCATTGCCGCAGAAATGGACAGCAATAATGGGCTTTATCTAGTCCCTGCATTCACAGGCCTCGGCGCACCCCATTGGGACCCGAGTGCCAGAGGTGGCATATTCGGCATCACCCGCGCTACAGGCCCAAATGATTTCGTCCGTGCCGCGCTGGAATCCGTCTGTTATCAAACCCATGATTTGCTCGCCGCTATGGCTGCGGACGGGGCGACGCCAAATAGCTTAAAAGTAGACGGCGGTATGGCGGCAAATAATTGGACCATGCAATTCCTCGCAGACATTTTGGATATAAAGGTAAACCGCCCAAGCAATATGGAAACCACAGCGTTAGGCGCGGCATTATTAGCTGGACATCAATGCGGGCTATACGGCGATGTCCGCAAATTTAAGAGTGAGACGGATAAGCAGTTCACACCTTATATGACAGGCCAAGACCGTGCTGATTTGCTTGCGGGGTGGGATAAGGCTGTTGGTCGGGTTTTGAGTTAGCTCTTAATATCACCCCAACAACAAATAACAAACCAACCCTATCACCACCGATATTCCAAAACTGAGCACGGCGCCTTCTTTGACCATATCGCGGATGGAGATGCCGCCTAGGCCATAAGCAATCGCGTTGGGGGCGGTGGCTACGGGGAGCATGAAGGCGCAAGATGCAGCCATGGTTGCGGGGATCATGAACAGGGTTGGGTCA
>Ga0209345_10003620_pt1 | contig 15723 bp, 17 predicted proteins | sample Cruoilmetagenom7_FD_187294 | JGI IMG/M metagenome (GOLD analysis project Ga0209345, IMG submission 187294) | Oil polluted marine microbial communities from Coal Oil Point, Santa Barbara, California, USA - Sample 7 (SPAdes) (version 2) | ecosystem: Environmental > Aquatic > Marine > Oil seeps ... | reverse complement strand
AGAAAAACATATTTTTCATCTGGAGACCAAGATAAGTTTGTTAAATAATGCTCGTCTGAAGTATCTATATCAAGATAAACAACCTTGTTATTTGATAGGCTATATACACCTACTTTTGCAATTTCAGATCCCATCCCATTCATAGGATATTTAATGTTATTTAGAGTGGCAGGAGTAGTATTCACATCCACTAATGGATAATCTGTAACATTGCTTTCATCTTTTTGATAAAATGCAATATGGGTTCCTTTTGGACTCCAAAAAATACCATGAGTAATACCAAATTCTGAACGTGCGATGGCCTGTCCTGATACAATGTTTTTATTGTCTGAATTGGTAATTGCTATTTTTGAATCTTTAGAATTTGCTAGGTATAAGTTATTATCTATTGTATAAGCGACCGCTTTTGCTTTTCCATTGTAGTCATTATTTTCAGCTTCTGAAGGATATGAAATCGTTTCAGTAGTAGATTTATTTTTATAATTATAAATTACAATTTCATTTCCATGATTAAAGGTTACTTCTTCCGAAGAAATTGATGAAAAACGAGGAAAACGTTTTAATCCTTTAACTCCATTTTGAAGCTCTTCTAATTGTAAAATAGGAGCTATTTTTTCTTTAGTATTATGAAAAGCAGGCTCTGTAAATAATCCGTTTTTTTCAGAATAAGCAAATACATCTGAGTTAGAAACCCATTGAATCGATTTGTTTTGCGGATACAACCCTTTGGAGCGACCTAAAACAGCATCTTCTAAGGTAAGGTGCTTGGTTTCTTGAGCAGTTAATGTTGTGATAAAAATTAATAGAAATAGAGAGATATACTTTTTCATTTGTGTGAAATTTAATGAGATACCAAATTTAATTAATTTATAGAAGAGAGTTTCATAAAGACATCATTTAATTAATTTATGGTTTCATATAGAATCGTTATTAATTTAAAGATAATTCCCTCTTATTATTGTTATATTTGGATTAAAATTATAGAAGCTATGTTATCAAATGCCAGTCAATATGCGATTCGTTCTATTCTTTTTTTGGCTATGCACTCCAATGAAAGTCAAAAAATAGGAGTGAAAAAGATTTCTGAAGAATTAGAAACTCCTCAGCCTTTTTTAGCAAAGTTGTTACAACAATTAGCTAAAAGTGGTTTGGTTTCTTCTATTAAAGGACCAAACGGAGGTTTTTACGTAACCAAAAAAGATAAGGATAATTCTATTTGGGATATTATAATGTGTATTGATGGACCTTCAAAATTTGACAGTTGTTTTATGGGTTTATCTTCATGTAATGATGAAACGCCTTGCCCTGTTCATTTTACTGTAGCTCCATTTAAAGTAAAACTATTACAAGATTTTAAAGAGAAAACGATAGAAAAATTCGCAGATGAAATTATACAAAAAGGACGTGTAATTTCTTTGAAGGATTTAGATGTTTTAGAAGATAAATAATTTTTTTAACCACCAATAGTAATCATACTACGATTGTTGGTATGTAAATCTGGCTTTTTAAGTTTTTCAAGCGTATTCATTCCTCCTCTTACTTTAAGCTTGGCTTCTACGGCTTTCTTAATAACGGGCTCTATAGAATTACCATTTCTTAAATTGCTTAGCAAATCGGATTCTGAAGAAGAAAACAAACAATTCTTTAATTGCCCATCAGCTGTTAAACGTAAACGATTGCAAGTATCACAAAAAGGATTTGTAACTGAACTTATAACAGCAAAACTCCCTTTGTATCCTTCAATCATATAATTTTTAGAAGTATCATTTGGTGCATCTTTCAGTCGTATGATTTCTTTTTCTGAAAAGTTATTATTCACCTTTTCCATCACTTCTTTATAAGAAACCATATTTTCAAAATTCCATTTATTTCCGTCAAATGGCATAAATTCTATGAAACGAACATTAATTGGTAAGTCTTTTGTGAATTTTATAAAATCAATAATTTCATTGTCATTAAACCCTTTAATTAGAACCGCATTTACTTTTACATTAAAACCTTCATTTACCAATAAAAGAATGTTATCATACACTTTTTGAAAATCATCTCTTCGTGTAATTTCTTTAAACTTATCACGATGTAAAGAATCTAAACTTACGTTAATATTTTTAACTCCATTTGCTTTTAGAGTATCAATGAATTGATCGATAATAACCGCATTTGAAGTGATAGATAATTCAACATTTAAAGAAGCTAACTTTTCAAGAATCACAGGAATGTCTTTTCGTATTAAAGGCTCTCCTCCGGTCAATCTAATTTTTGTTACGCCATGATCCACAAAAGTTTTTGCAATGGTGTAAATCTCTTCATAAGACATCAAATGGTTTCTAGGAGTTAGTTGAACTCCTTCTTCAGGCATACAATAGGTACAACGTAAATTACATCGTTCAATCAATGAAATTCGTAAATAGGTATGTTCTCTACCGAAACTGTCTTGTAATATGTTATTATTGTCGCTCATTTCCTCGCTCTGTTTAATTGTTGATTCGGTGAATTGCTTAATCGATTAAACAACTTAACGATTCCACGAATAAATTTTTTAATCGTGTCTTGCTCCTTTTAATATTCTAAAAACATGTAATACTGATGGAAAAACAGCGTCCATAGATTCTTTCGCTCCGTTTGTTGAACCTGGTAATGCTAAAAATAATGTGTCTTTTATGGTTCCAGCAACACTTCTAGACAACATAGAGTATGGTGTTCTGTCTTGCCCATAATTTCGTATCGCTTCTTCTATTCCTGGAATTCTTCTGTCTAATAATGGAATTAATGCTTCTGGAGTTACATCTCTTCCCGAAAGCCCTGTTCCTCCTGTATAAATAACCATATCAACACCTTGTTCTTGATACAATTTTGCTTTAGATTGAATGATATCTTTTTCATCTGGAATGATGATATAATCTGAAATAGCAACTTCACATTCTTCCAGTTTTTTAATAATAGCTTTACCAGCTCTGTCTTCTTTTTGCCCTATTGAAATTGTGTCTGAACAAACGATTACAGCTGCTTTTAAATCTTTTCTGAAACGATCTTTGAAATCGGATTTACCACCTTTTTTCTTTAGTAGTTTAATCTCATGAATTTCTATGCCTTTATCAATGGGTTTAAGCATATCGTACATATTTAAAGCAACCACACTTGCTCCATGCATTGCTTCTACTTCAACTCCTGTTTTATAAATAGTTTTTACCGTAAATAAAACTGTGATTTCTAAGTCGTTAATTTCATATTCAACTCCTGTAAATTCAATAGGCAGAGGGTGGCAATCTGGTAAAATATCTGGTGTTCTTTTTACACCTAATAAACCAGCTGCTTTGCTCATTGAAAACACATCTCCTTTTGGAACGGTTCTATTTTTTATTGCAGTAATAGTTTCTGGTTTACTAACTTTTACAATAGCTTGAGCAATCGCAGTTCGTAGCGTGGTACTTTTATGTGTGATATCTACCATTTTTTGTTTTTTGTGGAATTGTTTATTTGTTGAGTTGAGAATTTCGCAATGCGTTAAGTTTATTACTTATTTTTTCAATTTGAATTCTTAACTCTTTATATTTTTCTTCTGAAATAAATTCTAATTCATTTGCTATAATTACTTGATTTAAAACCTCCATTGTTGAACTATAAGCCAATGTTGTAAAATGCGCCTTATCCTTATTAGTTTTTCTTGAAGTACCTTCAGCAATATTTGAAGCAATTGATACTGACGCTCTTCGAAGTTGACTTATTAAACCAAACCTTTCATCGTCAGGAAATTTATTTGTAATCTTATAAATAGATTTTATAAGGTCTTTAGAGTCTTTCCAAACATTCAATTTTTCAAAAGAAAATATATATGACATTACATTATTGTTTATACGTTCAGTCGTTTAAAGGTTTAATCGATTTAACGATTCAACAGTTTAACATATTAAGAATTTACTTTCCATTGATGTGATTCGTCTTCAAAAATCTCTTTTCCAAATACAGGCACATGTGCTTTAATTTCTTCAACAATGTATTCTAAAGCATCAAAAACTACTTTTCGATGAGGAGATGAAACAAACACAAACAAACAAATTTCGCCAGTTTTTACAGTTCCAATACTGTGGTAAATATGCATGCATGTAAGCTCAAATTGCTCAAAAGTTGCTTCTCTAATTTCGTGAAATTTTGTGTTTGCCATGTCTTCATACGCTGTGTATTCAATAGCAACAATCTCTTTATCGTTGATTTTGTCTGCACGTACTTGTCCTAGAAAAATATTATGCGCACCGATACTTGTTTTAGTTTGATGTTTCGCAATAGATTCTCCTATAAATTCTGAAGAAATAGCTCCTTGTCTAAATACATTTTTTGGTTTTCTATCTTTCATTTGTAATTTCATTTTGCTTGTTGACAATGTGATTATTTATTTGTGAAGCTCCTTCAATAAGGCTGAAACAATTGTTAATGTTGAGTTGTTGTAATAGTAATACAGCATGCTTGCTTCGAATCCCAGCTTGACAAAAAATTACTTTTTTCTTTGTTGGATCTATTTGGGTAGTATTTGTTTGTAATACACTCAATGGAATTGAAGTGATTTCTAATTCTTCTACTTTTGGTAGTTCATGAGCTTCACGAACATCGATATATTGAATGTTGTCTTCTTGGTATATTTCATCTATTGAAACAAATATGGACATAGGTTCACAGGTGTTATTAGGTTGATTTCGATTTTGAAAAGTACTTGAACTCTCAACTACTTTTTTTATTTCTTTATCAGATTTATTAATTTTAATGATAGAGAATTGTAATGTTAAAGCATTATAGCACAATAATTTTCCCGACAGATTTTGACCAAGGTTTAATATAAGTTTAAGCACTTCATTGGCTTGCATACTTCCAATAATACCAGGTAAAACACCAAGTACACCGACTTCAGAACAATTAGGAGCTGAACCGGCTTTAGGTGGATTAGGAAACAAGCATCGATAACTAGGACCATCATTATAATTAAACACAGACACTTGTCCTTCAAACTTATAAATACCTCCAAAAACCAATGGCTTTTTTGTTATGATTGAAGCATCGTTTATTAAATAACGCGTTTCAAAATTATCGGTTCCATCAACGATGATGTCATATTTAGAAAATAGCGAAATTGAATTTTGATGGGTAAGTTTTTCAGGATAAGCTTTAATTAATATGGAGTCATTTAAATCCTCTAAACGTTCTTTGGCAGCAATTGCTTTGTTTTTATCTAATGATGAGGTGCCAAATAAAACTTGTCTTTGAAGATTGGACTTTGATACTATATCGAAATCTATGACACCAATAGTTCCAATGCCTGCTCCAGTTAAATATTGTAAAACGGGACAGCCTAAGCCACCAGCTCCAACTACTAAAACTTTAGCTTGATTTAGTTTATCTTGACCTTCTTGACCAATTTCAGATAATATGATATGTCTGTTATATCTTTCCATAAATCAACCTCCTGCAAAAGGAGGTAATAATGCTATTTCTTTTCCTGTTAATACTGTTTCTTTCAAAATTAATTCTTGATCCTGTGCTACTTGAAACTCTTTTTCTTTTAGACGAGGATATTTAACATATAACTGAGCTAAAAGCTCATCTAAAGAGCTTTCAGAAAAGTCTATTGTTTCATGATCACAATGTGTTATTTCAGCAATGAGACCAAAATATTTAATGGATATGTTCATTTCTTATCACTTTTAATTGTTCTAGAGTATTTACATTGATCACCCATTGTTCTTGTTGTTTATTCAATGCAATATTTTTCACTTTACATTGATTCACCGCAAACCGTAACCTTCTCTCTCCTTGATTTAATAAGGTATTAAAAACTGTTTCACAGCTTTTATTATATATCGCTATTAGTGGCATTGTTTTACCATTACTTTCAATTTGTATGATTTCTGAATCACTATTTTTCTCTTTAATTAATACTGAAATCACTTCAGAATTAATCAAAGGAATATCACAACTCAATACAATGTTTCTTTCCGCTTTAGATGCTTTTAAACCTGAATAAACTCCAGCCAATGGACCTGCATTTTCAATAATATCATTTACTCTTTTCAGTTTAAAAATATCATAATCTGAATTATTCGAAACAATAATAAGTTCTGAAACATATGGTGTTAATACCTCAATAATATGTTCAATAAAAAGTTTGTCGTTCAGTTTTAAAAACCCTTTATCGGTTCCCATTCGAGAACTTTTTCCTCCTGCGAGTATTATTCCTGTTATGTTTTCTGAAGCTTTCATTTAAGTAAAAAAGAGTTTAATACAAGCGATTACTAAAACAAAAGACAAGACATATCTTAATTTCTGATTATTGATTTTTTTACTTCCATAATATCCTCCAAATACGCCGCCAATTACTGCAATTGCAACAAGCAAGAAAGATTCTAATTCGATCGTAACTCCACTACTTAATTGGCCTAATAATCCTGAAGCAGAATTTACCCAGATAAAAAGAGCAGAAACAGCAGCAGCTTCCTTCATCTTTCCCCAATGAAATAATAAGATGACTGGGCTTAAAATTATTCCGCCTCCAATTCCTATTAATCCTGAGAAAAAACCAATGACCCCTCCAATTAATAGTCCTTGCCAGATTTTTATGTTTTTAATGGTATCGCTTTCTTTTCCGAAGACATTTAACATCTTTAAAATAGCAAAGATCAATAATACTGCGAGGATTTTTTTATAAATGGAAGCATCAACTTCTATGGTACCACCAAGGAATGCAAATGGAATAGAACTGATCGCAAATAGTATGAATAATCTTCTATTAAAATACCCTTCTTTGTAGAAATAATAAAAGGAAATAGCCGCAACAAACAAATTGAGCAATAAAGCAGTTGGTTTCATAATTTCAGGAGCAAAAGAAAATAGAGCCATAAGCGCTAAATACCCACTTGCACCTCCATGACCAACACTTGCGTATAGAAAAGATACTATGGGAAGTATCATTAAGAAAATATAGATATGTTCATTTTTCAAGATCATTCTACAATTTTTTTACTGCTTCTAATTGTTGGTCTAAAAATTCCCAACAGTTTTTATTAATCTCATCAAATGCAATTACTAATGATTTACCGTAAGGCGTTAATTCGCAACCACCGCCACCTTTACCACCAATACTGTTTATAGTTACTGGTTTTTTAGCCGATTTATTGACAGAGTCGATTAAATTCCACGCTTTTTTATAGGAAATTTTTATAGATTTTGCTGCTTTTGAAAGAGAACCTGTATCTTCTATTGCTTTTAATAATTTAACACGCCCTTCCCCTAATAACACATTATTTTCAGTCTCAATCCAGATTCTACTTTTAATTTTATATGCCATAATTAATGTATTAAATAGGTAATAATATAACTTCTATTTCTTCATTCATTTTTATTTCTGAATGATCTGAAGGAAGGTAAACGAGTGCATTTGAAATTGCAAATGTTTGAAGCATAGCAGAACTTTGCCCTTCTAAAAGAGAAACTTTTTCATTGTTGTAAATAGCTTTTAAAAACTGTGACCTGTCTCCTTTTTTGATATAGTTTGTTTGAGATTTTGCTGTGATTCTTGGTAAATTTATTGCAGGATTATTTTGAATAATTTGCAATGCAGAATACACATAGATGTAAAAGCAAGATAATGCAGCTGCGGGATTTCCAGGCAATGCGAAAATGTGTGAATCCCCTTTTTTTCCAAAAAATAGAGGCTTCCCTGGTTTCTGTTTCACTTTATAGAAAACCTCATCGACTTTTAATTCATGAAGTGCTTTACCCACAAAATCGTAATCACCTACGGAGATTCCTCCTGTAATAATTACAAGATCATTTAATGCTATCGCTTTTTTTAATGTTTCTAATGTTGAGGAATAATCATCTTTTATTTTATAAGATTGTACGTTTTCAATGCCAATTTGTTGAAGCGCACTTTCAATCATTCCCGAATTACTTTCATATATTTTTCCGAATTCAAGATTTTGACCAGGTTCAACAAGTTCATTTCCAGTCGTGATTAAAGCTATCTTAGGTTTTTTAAATACAGATGCTTCAGTTATTCCTAATGAATACAAAAAACCTATTGCAGCTGGGCTTAATTTTGTGTTTTTCTTTAAGGCTAAAGCTCCTTGTTGAACTTGTTCACCTAAAGGACGAATGTTGTCATTTATATTTACGATTCCTTGAATAGATATTCCACTTTCAATGGTAGAAACACGTTCTTGCATAATCACTGCATTTGCAGTTTCAGGTACCGCTGCTCCAGTAAAAATTCTTACCGCGTCACCTTTTTTTAAAATTGGTTGATGACCATCACCAGCTTTTACTTCATCTATTAGAATATATTCATTGGAATCATGTAGGTGTAAAGCATAACCATCCATAGCAGATTGACTAAATGGAGGCATGTTGATAGGAGAGATAATATCTTCAGAAAGAACAAACCCTAAGGCTTCACTCAACGGTATATTTTCCGTAAGTTTTAATGGAGAACAATTGTTTTTTACCGCTAAAATAGCTTCTTCTACAGTAATCATAAATCTTATTCGTTATATCCTGACAAATATAGCGATAATTACTTGTATTAATTAATGAGCAATATCATAATTACAGAATTAAAAAGAACCAAAAAGCTGATAAGAACAACTTTCCAGAATGTGTTTGCTTTTTTTAATTCCATAAAATCAAAAGCAACTCCTAAAAACTTAAAAGATGCAAAAAGAAGAATTATTATTGGAATAAAAGCATAGGATTGTGTAGAAATAATACCTGAAACTATAGTTAGTATCAAAAGGATGATCCATGTTATAATTGATTTTCTTTCCATGATTAAAATATTAAATAAATGATTGGAAATAATAACAACCATATAAGATCACACATATGCCAAAAGGCAGCACTGGCTTCACTATCTTCAACTAAGGTTTCGTTTTCTTTTTTATTCAAACTGAAATAAACAGATATTAGAATAACCAATCCTACAACCACATGGATAACATGAAACAATGTTAACATCCAATAAAAAGTAAAAAAAGTATTGTATCCTAAATCTATTTCTGCTTGAATTTTAGCATAATATTCGATGGATTTAACAACTAAAAAAAGAAACCCAAACAGCATGGTTCCAATTAAAAACTTTTTGGCTTTTAGGATTTCACCTAACTTAATTTGATGCACCGTCAAGGCCATTAAAAATCCACTCGTTAGGAGTATCACGGTATTAATTGTTCCGAAGGAAACATTCAACATTAATCTAGATTCATGAAAGACATCAGGTTCTTGTTTGCCATAATACACCATTGCAATTAAGGCCATTCCGAAGGTGATTAATTCCAAGAAAATGATAATCCAAAGGAGTATTCCACCAGGAGGATAATAGACGTTTTTATAATCGATTTTGGATATTTTCATTTGTCTATATTATAATTTTATAAACGTATTTTTTTCTATTAAATAAGAATCTGTTTGTTCAATATCCCAATTTTTTTCTTGTGAATTGTTTAATCCTTTCACTTGTATCATTATAGTTAATGTGTCTTTTCTTCGACTTAATTGAATCTTTTCAATGCTATTTTGAATCGCAGAATCATAAGGCATATTTGGGCACTTATTTAATTTATAAACCGCCAGCATATCTTTAGAAAACCATTGTAGCAACTTATTTAAATGAGTTGGATTACATTCATCTTCAATTTTTAGAAAATCTAATAATCTACATTTAATTTTTTCTGAATCATCTTTACATTCATTTCCGTAGGCGTATAAATACCATGATAATAACGTTTTTTCAGATTCATGTAAACTTTCTAAAAAGAATGTGTTTATAGTTTTATTTTCAACAATAATTTCATCATAATCTTTGTCGTTTTGTTGACAAGAAACCTGAAGGAATACTACTAAAATTAAAAGCACATATTTCATATCTAGTGTTTAATTTTTTCATACAATTTCACCAAAGATTCTAAAAGCTCTACTGGAGTTGTTAATATTTGATAATGATTTTGGCCAAACATTTGTGGAAGATAATATTTTGCTTGAGCTTCAATAGCAAGTGCATACGAATTAATATTACGTTCGTTTAATTCGCGTAATGCCTGCTTTACATCTTGGATCCCATACTTTCCTTCATACTTATCGTAATCATTAGGTTTTCCATCTGAAAGTAAAATCACCCATTTGTTTTCTGAATCACGAGCATCTAATAAAGCACCTGAATGTCTTAATGCAGCTCCAATTCTTGTATATCCTTCGGGTTGTACTGCGCCTACTTTAAATTTAGCTTTATTCCAGTCTTCATCAAATCCTTTGATAGTTTGGTAGGTAGAATAATTCCTTGTTTTTGAAAAGAAACAATCGATGGAAAAATCGACATTAAATTCATTTAAAATTTCACCAAATAGAATTGAAACCTGCTTTTCTACGTCGATTACTTTGTTCCCTGCTGCATATCCATCACTTGATAAACTTACGTCTAACAACATAAGAATGGAAAGATCTTTCTCTTTTTTTCTTTTTGTTAGATAAATGTTTTCTGTAGGAGTATGTCCCGAATGCACATCAATGAAGCGATCGGTTAAAGCATCTAAATCGAATTCTTCTCCTTGGTTTTGTCTTCGTTGTTGTTGGTATTTATTGTTTACAGAAGTGAGCATTTTACGCAAACCCATAAGCGTTGATGCGTTTTTTGTAAGCGTATTTTTATAATAAGCTACATCGGTTTCATGAATTGCTTTTGGATATACTTTACAAAAATCTTCTTTATAAGTTCTTTTTGAATAATTCCATTCGTCATAGGCAATGCAATATGCATCAGTTTGAATTTCATCACTTTCAGAAATTGTAATATTTTCTACAAAATCTGCTTGATACACTGAGTGTACAGGATCATCGACACGAACCGTAAATTTCATGTTGAGGTCTTCTAAAGCATTGTTGTGATCATCTAAATCATCATCTCCATCAAAGTCACGCCAACCACCTTCATGCTCTTCTGCAGTTTCAACTTTTTCAAAATTATGAGATAAAACATAATCTTCTTGCTGTTTTTCATCAACAGTTAAGGTTACGACTTCTTCTACAGCATTCGCTTTTAAGATGGTTTTAATTTCATCTTGAATAGCTTTTTTAGCCTTTTCATTGAAGTTCTTTAAAGTGTCTGCATCTGAATCTTCGGCTTCGTTTCGCATCCATTTCCCGTAAAGAAACGTATAATCTGCAGGTTTTTTTTCAGTTGCTTTTGAATCGTAATAGTTTTTAAAATTTTGATGAAGTCGTTGGGTAATTTCAAATTCTTGGAATAATATTTTTAATATTTCTTCGGAAGAATTAAATGCTTCTAGTTGAGATTCTTCAAGTGTATGTTCATTCTTATCGCTCCAATTATGATTTAAATTTTTCTGAACAGATAAATATAAGACTCTATATAAATAGAAAGATACATTCTCTTCATAAGAAGAGAAATCTGAAAAATAGGAAGGAAGAAAAAAGTTATTGTTTTTATAACCTCCTTCACGTTCTGCTGCATAAATATCAATAGGTTGCCCAGTTATTGCTCGAGCAAATAAAGTGAGGCGAGATTTAATTTCTTGCAACTTTACAGCATGATCAAGTTCTGCTTTTCGTTTCTTTTTTCGTTTCTTAAAGAAATGAGCTAACTTGGAAAAAATATACTCATCTGGTTCGAATTCAAACATATATTTTGTCTTTAGATCATTAAATTACAGAGATCTTTTAATGCTTCAATAATATCTAAATCATCTGTTAAAGGCTCTACAATCGCAACTTCAACAGAAAGACGTTTTGGAAGTCCGCTTTTAATTAGTTTAGCAGCATCTACAAGTAATCGAGTTGAAACGGTTTCAGTTAAGCCTAGTTCTGTTAAGTTTCGAATTTTATTAGCAATATTCACTAGTTTTTTAGCGATTGCAGCATCAATTTCTGTTTCATTAACTAAAATATCGGCTTCAATTTTTTCAGAAGGATAACCAAAAGATAACGCTACAAATCGTTGTCTAGTAGAAGGTTTTAATTCTTTAAATCCTTTTTGATACCCTGGATTAAAAGAGGCAACCAACATAAAATCTTCATGAGCTTTAATGGTAGCACCTAACTTGTCTATGTATAATTCTCGCCTATGATCTGTTAAAGAATGTATCGCCACGATAACATCGGGTCTTGCTTCTGCAATTTCATCAAGATAAATAATAGCTCCTTCTTTTACAGCTTTTGTAAGCGGACCATCAATCCATACAGCTTCGGTTCCTTTAATAATATACCTTCCAATTAAATCGGTAGAAGAAGTTTCTTCATGACAAGCAATGGTAATTAAATTTTTACCTAAGGTGCTCGCCATATATTCAATAAAACGGGATTTTCCTGTTCCTGTAGGGCCTTTTAATAGGAAAGGAATTTTATTTTGATACGATTGTTCAAAAACTTCTATTTCTTTACCTACTGGATGATAATATGGAGTTGAGTTCATGTGTATAAAGGTTTAAAAAAGCCAGAACTATAAATATATAATAATAGAACTGGCTTATTAACTAAACATAAAAAATTTATTCTGCTGGAGGAGGAGTATAAGAGAATAATTTAGGTTTAATAGTAATCATTACCCAACCCCAACTATTATTAACATCTTTATCTCCACCTTTTATAGCTTCCATTGTTTCTGTAGCAAACATTTTTGAATACCCTGCATTTACTGAAATACTTTTTGACACTTTATAGCCTAAAGCTAAATCTATTTCAGTTCCTAAATTAGCATCCATTGTATCTCCATTACCGTCGATAACATCGGCAGCAGTTGAAAAGAAATGAGGAATTAATTTTATAGAGAACTTATCTTTTTTATAAGTAAAAGTTGCATTAAGATCGGTCAATCCAACATTGTTACCATGGTTCCCAACGTAGAAATAATCCATCCAACCGTTAAATTTGTGGTTGGTTCCGAAAAGAGGAGTAAAGGATTTTAATTTTCCACTTGTATCATTTTGATCTGTACCAGAAAGTAATTCACCACCAATTCCAGCTGAGAAATTATCGTTTATTTTATAGCCTAAATTAGCTGCAAAATATGAAGCACTAACATCAGTGTCAACCATTTTACCTAATTGAAAATATGCCGCTGCATTTGCATTAAAATCACCAGACTTAAACGTAAATCTTGGACCAACAGTTTGCATAAAATCAACCGTAAGTTTATTGTTGTCGGCTGTATTTTCATACTCTCTACCTGTGTTTAATAGTAAGAAACTAAGCCCGAATTTTTCATTAAAATCACCATGGTACCAAGCATATTGAAAAGTTTTATATCCAGCAGCATTGCTATATCCAGCATCAATTCCTGCTTGACTATCTGCATTATAAGCTAAACCTATATCAATTCTGTGTTTTTTATTAGGTGTAAATTTAGCTATAAGGGCATCATGGCTTCTTGCTTGTTGTGCCCAACCTACACTACCAAAAATTCTTTGATCATCATAAGATATTTCTTGACGACCTAATTTTAAAGATATTTTTTCAGAAAGAACTACTTCTCCCCAAGCTTCGTGTAATGCTGTTGCATTATCATCGGCAGATAAAGTACTTACATCTCCCCAAACACGAACGTTTTGTAAAGACACTCTAAACTTTAATTTGTCTTGTTTGAAATCAAAATTTAAACGAGTTCTTTGAGAAACAAAATTATTTGCTTCTTGACCTTTAGTACGTAAGGTTTTAATACCAAATGTATTTTCATATCGTGGTCTTAACTCGGCAGATAAATCAAACTGCTGAGCAGATAGATTCGTTGCAAATATAACAACGAATAATGTTAATAGAATTTTTTTCATAATCGAGTTTATTTAATAGTTTTTTTAAAAGTTAAAACTTGTTCTCACGAAAAAGGATCTTCCCCAAAGTTGCATATCTCGCGAATGGGCTTCACCTATTTCATTGGTTGTTTCAACATCTTCTACGTCTAAAATATTTTTAACACCTACAGATGCTGAAAGCATATTATTAAAGAATGATTTTGTAATTGTTGCATCTAAATTATTAAAACTATCTCTAGTTGTTTCTTTTAATTCATTAGTGTCTTCATCTATAAAAAATCCAGTTCTCTCTCCTGAAAATTTATAATAAAGAGAGAAATTTAAAGCTGCTTTTTCAAAATTGTAATTTATGTTTGAAGTGATTTCTGGAGTGTATAAAAACTCATCACTTTCAAAATTTTCATTAAACTTATTATAGCGACCTACATACGAAACACCAGCTTTTATTGATAGAGGATCAATAGGTTTATAGGTAATATCTAACTTTCCTCCAAGCGACTTAAAAGTATCAATATTGATATAATTTCTATTAAAAGCAACCATTTCACTTAGTGCAATTAGGTTGGTAATGTCATTATAAAAAGCAGAAGGTTCAATTTTTATTGAGCTTTCATTACCCCAAGATTTTCTGAACGTATAATATAAATTAGCACTGTGTGATTCCTCTACTTCTAGTTCTTCATTACCTGAAATGATAAAGGTATTTGGACCTGCACTAATATGAAAATCTAGAAATAATTCTTTGATAGTTGGAGCTCTAAACCCTCTTGCATAAGAAAGACGAATTGTATTATTTTCGTTTATATTTATTTTTGAATTTACTGCAGGAGAAAATAAATTACCATAACTACTATTCCATGTATAACGGGCAGCTGGTTGAATTTCGAAACCATTTACAATTTTATAATTAATACTACCAAAAAGTGCAATTGTTTCAATAGATTGTTTTAAGTCTAAAATTCGTTCACCTTGAGAAGTTTCAGAATTAAAATCGAAGCCTAAAGCGTAATTTAGTTTACTTGAAACTTTACTTTTCCCAATTTGAGACTTAATACCTGCATAACGATATTTTACTGTGTTGGCTTCTTTAGTATCAGTTAGTGAAAGTGTACTTTCTGAAGTTTCAGAATCAACATTAAAAGTATCGTGATATCTTCTATAATCTAGATAGGAGGCAGTTGCATCTAAAAATAATGTTTCAGATACTTTTCCTTGTAAATTAAGAGTGTTATTTATTCTTCTTGTGTAATAATCAATATCTTGAATTCTTCCAAAGCGATCAGGTTCTCCAATAGATAATAATTTTTCGTTTGAAAGATTCGCGTTGTAACGTAACGTTAAATCTTTGAATTCTCTACTTACCATAAAGTCTCCAAAATATTGTTGTCTTTCTTCCCAGTTTAAATTTCTTGGAGAATCATTTGTAGATAGTCCGTTAAAATGATAATACCCTCCATTTACACGGATTGTATTTTCACCAAACTTATACCCAACAGTTGCATCTACTTTAGTGGCATCTATACTTTCGTAAAGCGCTGAAACATTTCCAGAAAGAGTTTTGTTTTGTTCTTTTTTAGTAATTAAATTAATAACTCCACCCATAGCATCTGTACCGTAAAAAACAGAAACAGGGCCTTCAATAATTTCAATTTTTTCAATAGTATTAAGATTAATTTGGTTTAAATCAATAACTCCATTTAATCTTCCAATAACAGGTGTTCCGTCTATTAATATTTTTATATTCTCTTTAGATATACCCTGAATTTCAATACTTGATCCAAATACAGAATTTTGACCTAAATCGATATTTAATTCTTGTTGTAATAATTCTCTAAGATTAGAGGCTGCTTTTTGTTTTATAGTTTCTGAATTAATGATATTTACTTTATAAACAGCATTTTTTTCAGATTGTGGCGTGTATTGT
>Ga0209345_10003619_pt1 | contig 15724 bp, 14 predicted proteins | sample Cruoilmetagenom7_FD_187294 | JGI IMG/M metagenome (GOLD analysis project Ga0209345, IMG submission 187294) | Oil polluted marine microbial communities from Coal Oil Point, Santa Barbara, California, USA - Sample 7 (SPAdes) (version 2) | ecosystem: Environmental > Aquatic > Marine > Oil seeps ... | reverse complement strand
GATCTCAGCCGATCCAATCCGAAAGTGGCTGACAGCGGATGCTCCGAGACCGGTTTTTCAAGCTGTGTACGTAGCTCTTCGCGCGTCACAAGTGCGCCATAAATGATCGCGCCCTGTGCCGCTTTGAAAATGGGGAAATACATATCAAATGATGGCCAGCCGTTCTGTGACCAGTTGATTGCTGCGTCTAGTTCCACTTGATCCACCCAAGCGAAATTTGCGTTGGCAGCTTGGTCCGGGGTCAGCATTTCAAAAACCAGTGCCTTTGGCGCGATGGCTTCGGTCCACTCTGCCTGTCGCTGGTGATGCGCAGGGTTGTCATGCTGTTCGCCCAACACCACAACATGAGCATCCCGTGCAGTCTGGGGAATCTCGGCCGCTGCACCACACGAAAAAAGCGCGACCGCAAAGGCCACGCTTAAATTTCGCAAAGATGGTACCATCATGTTCATGTAAGGAAGTGGTGCACTTCCTGCGACTGCAATTCAAGAGACTTGCGCATCTTCTGGAAAGCTGCTGCTTCTAGCTGTCGCACCCGCTCTTTACTCAGGCTAAGTTCCTGACCAAGACTTTCTAAAGTGCGCGGCGCGTCCCTCAGTTTCCGTTCACGGACAATAAATTGTTCGCGGTCGTTCAACGCAGACATCGCGGCAACCAGCCATTCCCGCAATTGGGCTGTGTCGTGGCTATCCTCAACGCGCTCGGCTGCTTGTGCGGTGTCGTCTTCCAAAGCATCGATCCATTCACGGCCTTCGTCCTCGGCGGATTGCGTGGCATTCAGCGAATAGTCAGAGCCGGACAGCCGGCCCTCCATCATTTCAACGTCATGCAAAGGTACGCCAATCTCGGTAGAGATCATCTGCCGCAACTGGTGGCGATCCAGCGTCTCACCTGCACTTGCGGCCTCACGCTCCAGACGCGCCTGAACGCGACGCATGTTGAAGAACAAGGATTTTTGCGAGGAAGTGGACCCGGTACGCACCATCGACCAGTTGCGCATCACGTGATCCTGAATAGATGCCTTGATCCACCATACTGCGTATGTGGAAAAACGCACGCCGCGGTCAGGGTCGAACTTGTCTGCTGCCTTCATCAGACCCAGACCAGCCTCCTGAATGAGATCATTCATGGGCGCGCCGTAGCGTTTGAATTTTGATGCCATTGAAATGGCCAATCGCATGTATGCGTTGATCAGCCGATGTAACGATGCCTCGTCACGCTCGTCGCGCCAAGCGTAAGCAAGTTTGAGCTCTGTTTCGGCATCCAAAAGCTCTGCTTTCATCGCCGTCCGAGTGAGTGAAAAGTCCTGCGCAGTTCCGGTCGCCATCTGTTTGATCTCCCTGGATCATGTAGTCACCTTGAAGTGACGCTTTGATAGGATTACGCATGAAGCGAGATATTGGTTCACAAAAAGGTTGGAAAAAATGTTGCCCACAGGGACATTCGTTCTAGGCGGCGCGGCTTCTGGAAAATCGGAATGGGCCGAAAACTTTATTCTTTCTAGAAACTTAGCAGTGACATACCTCGCCACTGGTCGCGCGGAAGATGATGAAACACGATTTCGTGTAGACGTGCACAAAGCGCGGCGCGACGCGCGGTGGGTGACTGTTGAAGAACCGCTTGAACTGGCCGGTCCCCTGACAGCTTTGGCGCCCGATACACCGGTTTTGATCGACTGTGCCACGATGTGGCTAAGCAACCAGATGATGATAGAAGCCGATCTTGCGGTCGCGACAGAAAATTTGCTGGAAGCGCTGCGTGCCTGCCCTGCGCCTTGGGTCATCGTCTCAAACGAAGTGGGACACGGAATCGTCCCTGATAACAAACTGGCCCGACAGTTCCGCGAGGCACAGGGACGCTTGAATATCGCTCTCGCGCGCGAGGCAGATTTGGCCGTCATGGTCGTAGCTGGTCTACCGCAAATACTTAAAGGGGCCCTTGCATGACGACTTGGCATTGGGTGCGGCACGGGCCGACCCACGAAAAAAGCTTTGTCGGCTGGCGCGACGTACCTGCCGATCTGTCCGACACCGCCCTGATTGGGCGCGTGCGTGCACATCTGCCAGAGGATGCCGTGGTTGTTTCATCTGACCTGATCAGGTCTGTTACCACTGCCGACGCGCTAAGCGCGCCGCACCATACACGCCTGCCCCATGAACCAGACCTACGAGAAATCGACTTTGGCGTTTGGGACGGGATGCATTTTGACGCCGTGGCCGCCCGCGATCCTGAGCTGAGCCGCACATTTTGGGAAAAACCCGGTGATATCCGCGCGCCGGAAGGCGAAAGCTGGAACCAGACAATGGCGCGGGTGAGCGCCGTGGTAGATCGCCTGAATGCGGCCCATCCCCAAGGCGACATCATAGCCGTGGCACATTTCGGAGTAATCCTGACGCAAGTCCAACGCGCGCTCCGCGTCTCTGCCTATGAGGCAATGTCGCACAAGATCGACAACATTTCTGTCACCACATTGCAGCATTTGGGAAATGAACGCTGGGACGTAGCACGGATCAATCACCTTCCTTGATGCCAGTGCCCACGCAATTGAATTTGCGGAGCGAGGATAAGCCGACTAGCGTACAGTTTATGACATATGAACTTTATATTGGTGACCGCAGTTTTTCGAGCTGGTCTTTGCGCGGCTGGCTGATGCTGCATAAATTCAACCTGCCTTACCGCGCGCATTTGGTCGGCCTTTACGGTGGCACGATGGCGCAGGATATGGCCCCTCTTGCGCCTGCACGGCTTGTCCCGGCACTGCGCACACCTGAGGGGGAAGTGATCGGCGAAAGCATGGCCATGGCAGAAACGCTTGCCGAGCGGCACCCGCAAGCCAAGCTTTGGCCAAGCGACCCTGCCGCCCGCAGCCGCGCACGCTGGCTTTGCGCCGAGATGGCAGCAGGCTTTGGTGCCCTGAGGGGAAGCTGCCCGATGCAATTGATCCATGTGGATGCGGAGTTTGCGCCATCCGATGCCGTAAAATCCGATCTGGCGCGGGTTGAGACGCTGTGGGATTTCGCCCGCGAAAAAGCCGTGGATGGACCTTGGTTGTTTGGAGAATACTCGCTGGCGGATGCATTTTATGCGCCCGTTTGTGCGCGGATCGTGGGATATAACCTACCCGTGTCGGATGCTGCGCTTACCTATTGTGAGAACACAATTAGAGACCCTGCTTTCCGCGAATGGCGCGCCGAAGGACTGAAAACCACTTACGATCCTTTTCCCTACCCGCCTGTCGGCCAGACTGCCCCCTGGCCAGCCTAAAGCATTAACCATTCTTAAAGACTTCCAGCTGTACCGTTAACCAAATGGTAGGGATGGAGCGAACAAATGGTGGCACGCGCCTATAGCGTGGCTTTTCAAGGGGTTGAGGCGCGCATCGTCGAGGTGCAATGTGCCGTGACACCGGGATTGCCCGCATTCTCCATCGTGGGCTTACCCGATAAGGCGGTGTCCGAAGCCCGCGATCGCGTGCGCACGGCGCTAACCTCTATGGCGATTGCGCTGCCCTCCAAGCGCATCACAATCAACCTCAGCCCGGCAAACCTCCCGAAGGAGGGGAGCCACTTTGATTTGCCGATTGCGATGGCACTGTTGGCTGCATTGGACATCCTGCCCAAAGATGTGGTGGAAACGGTGGTCGCGTTAGGAGAGCTTTCGCTGGATGGCTCATTGGTACCGGTGGTCGGCGCTTTGCCTGCCGCCATGGCCGCTGCACAAGAAGAACGCAGCCTGCTGTGCCCCGAAGGATCAGGGGCAGAGGCGGCATGGGTCAACGCCTGTCAGGTGATTGCAGCGCGCAGTTTAGGCGATGTTGTGCGCCACTACACCGGTCAGGTCCCGCTGTCTCCGGCAGAACCCGGAGAAGTAGCGCCAGTTGATCACAGTCGGGATTTACAGGAGGTCAAAGGACAGGAACGCGCCAAGCGCGCGTTAGAAATTTCTGCCGCTGGACGCCATCATCTAATCATGGTCGGCACACCGGGGTCGGGGAAGTCCATGCTAGCGGCCCGCCTGCCTGGAATACTGCCTCCACTTTCGGCTGCTGAAGCTTTGGAAACCTCTATGATCCACTCGCTTGCCGGATTGCTGGACGAAGGCGGCATCAGCCGTGCGCGACCCTTTAGAGAACCGCATCACACCGCATCTATGGCCGCCATTATTGGCGGTGGGCGCAACGCAAAACCAGGGGAGGTCAGCCTTGCCCACAACGGCGTCCTGTTCATGGACGAGTTCCCCGAATTTCCGCGCAATGTTCTGGAAACCCTGCGCCAACCGATCGAGACTTCCGAGGTGATGATCAGTCGCGCCAATGCCCACGTCAAATACCCTTGCAGGTTTATGTTGGTTGCTGCCGCAAACCCCTGCAAATGCGGCTATCTGACCGATCCTGCCCGCGCCTGCGCTCGCGTCCCGCAATGCGGAGAGGATTATATGGGCCGTATTTCTGGTCCATTAATGGACCGGTTCGACCTGCGCATTGATGTCCCACCGGTAAGCTATTCAGATCTTGACCTGCCTGCCTCTGGTGAAAGTTCAGCCGAGATTGCGGCGCGGGTGGCACAGGCCCGGCAGCGACAGACAGCACGCTTTGCGGCTTCACCCACTATTCTGTGCAACGCCGATGCAGAAGGCGCAATGCTGGAACAAATGGCATCCCCCGATGCCGAAGGGCGCACGCTTCTTGTTCGAGCGGCTGAGCGGTTTGGCTTGTCCGCGCGCGGCTATCACCGCGTCTTGCGGGTTGCACGCACCATTGCCGATCTTGATGGCTCCACCGATGTGCGAAAGCCGCATATCGCTGAAGCGGTGAGCTTTAGACTGCCCAGCCTTGTTGATGCCTGATCCAAAGCGCCAGCGCATCCAGTGTCTGCCGCGCCTCGGGCAATAAGGTGTGAAACAAAGGCCATACATGCGGTAAATCGTGCTGCTCGACCAACTCTGCGGTGACACCGCCTTCACGTATCCGCGCAGCAAGCCTGCGCGCATCGTCCAGCAGTATTTCTGTATCGCCGACAGTGATCCACGCTGGCGGCGCGCCGTTAAAGTCCGCAAACATTGGACTGACGCAAGGATCATCCCCGCTATGGCCTTGCAGAAACATTTCGGCCATCGCCGTAGCACGCTCTGCCGGAAGAAGAACATCACACTGCGCGTTTTGTCCGAAACTTTCACCGCTGTAGGTCAGATCAGTCAGAGGCGAGAACCCGAAAGCGGCGGCCGGAACAGCGGCCCCGTCAGCGCATAGGCTAGCGATAAGGCCAAAGGCCAACGCCCCGCCTGCGCTATCACCGCCAAGCACGATGTTTTCGGGCGCAATACCAGAAGCAATCAATCCATCCCAAGCGGCCCGCACATCCTGCGGCGCGGCAGGAAATGGTGCTTCTGGCGCAAGGCGATAGCGCGGAAGAACGGCGCGTGCGCCAACGCGCGAGGCCAACTGCGCAACCATAGCGGCATGGGTGTTCGGGCTGCCAAAAAGAAACCCGCCGCCATGCAGATACAACAAATACCGACCCTCGATGCACGTCCGTGGGGTCATCTCCAGGCAGGGGACCCCGCCGTATTCTGTCCAGCGACGCTGTACGCCACGCGGTGCGCGAAACAATACACGGGCCTGAACCTCAAACGCCCAGCGCAAGACCTGAACAGAGCCGTTGCGCATGCGCCGCTTTTCGACAGCCCGTAACCAGGGATTCAGCAGACGTAGCGCAAAGCTCATGCGCGCTTGGCCTCGATTACCTCCCAGATTTTCGCAGCGATGTTTACGCCGTCGAAACGCTCAAGCTCCTGAATGCCGGTGGGCGAGGTTACGTTGATCTCCGTCAGGTAGTCACCGATCACGTCGATCCCGACAAACACCTGCCCTTTTTCTTTCAACAAACCACCGATGCGCTGGCAAATCTCAAGGTCACGGTCGGTCAGGCCCACTTTTTCAGGGCGACCGCCGACATGCATGTTAGAACGCGTTTCACCCTCCGCAGGCACACGGTTGATGGCGCCAACAGCCTCACCGTCGATCAAGATCACCCGTTTGTCCCCCTTGGACACATCCGGCAGGAATTTCTGGACGATCAATGGTTCCCGCGAAAAGCCAGTGAACAATTCGTGCAACGAACTGAGGTTGCGGTCATCATGGGTCAGCTTAAAGACCCCCGCGCCGCCGTTGCCGTAAAGCGGCTTGAGAATGACATCGCCGTGCTTTTCCTTGAAGGCCTTGATCGTTGACAGATCGCGGGCGATTGTCGTCGGCGGTGTGAGATCAGGGAAATTCAGCACCAGAAGTTTTTCCGGATAATTGCGTACCCAAAACGGGTCATTCACGACCAATGTTGTCTCTGCAATCCGGTCCAGCAGATGCGTTGACGTGATGTAGTGCATGTCAAAGGGCGGGTCCTGCCGCAGCCAAACCACGTCAAAATCGGAAAGGTCTACTTCGCGCATCTCGCCCAGAATGGCAGGCTCACCTGCGACGCGCTGCACGGTCATGTCATGACCACGTGCCGTTATGCGGCCTTCCTGATAGGCCAGATGATCAGGCGTATAGAAAAACAATGAGTGACCGCGCGCTTGCGCCTCTTCGGCGATGCGAAAGCTGCTGTCTGCGTCGATATTAACGTCCCCGATCGGGTCCATTTGAAAGGCGATTTTCATGTGCGTATCCTTGCTGTTGTCTCTTTGATGACAAAGCAGGGCGTCCGGCGCAATGCCCTCAGCCGTGACCGAAGGCGTTTTCAATGATTTGTGTCTCTCCGTGACCATTCACCAGCGCCACGTCAAAGCGGACTTCTGTCAGGTTTCCGCGCGGTTGCGTGCCCAAATACTCTGCTGCACAGTTGTAGATACGGCCCATCTGCGCAGGACTTAGACGCAGTGCGGCACGATCAAAGCTACGGCTTTGCTTTACTTCGATGAATATCAATCCTTCGCCGTCCTGAACGATCAGGTCGATCTCGCCGCTTTTTCCACGCCAGCGCTGGTGCGCAATCGTGAAACCGCGCCGTTCGTAATCTGATGCAATGATGGTTTCAGCGGCAAGACCCGCGTGAAATGACATGCTCCCGCGATGAATATTTTTCTGCGGGTGTGCCATTCACTTTAACCTTTTTGCGTACTCAGCTCCAAAGCGGCCTGATAAACCTGTCGGCGCGGCAAAGCGTGCGCTTTTGCAACCAGATCCACAGCATCGCGCATAGACAGCTCTGCCAGAGCAGCCTTCAACGACGTTTCTAAGTCATCAGAGTTAACAGTTTCTAAATCCCCGCGATCCACCAGCACGACGATCTCGCCCTTGGGTGTGACCTGACTGTAGAAATCCGCCAATTCTTCAATCGACCCGCGGCGGACTTCCTCGAACTTCTTTGTCAACTCACGGCACACAGCGGCTGCGCGCGCGCCGCCCAGCGCCGTATTTGCATCACGCAACATGGCGCCCAGACGTTTAGGTGATTCGTAAAAGACAAGCGTTGCGCGAACATCGCGCAGACCTTCGAGCGCGCTTATCCGCGCCGCTTTGGCATTTGGAAGAAAACCGGCAAAATGGAAAGAATCCGTTGGCAATCCAGCCAACGCAAGCGCTGTCAGCACTGCCGAGGGTCCAGGCGCGCAAGTGACCGGAACACCGGCCTGCGCTGCTGCGCGCGACAGCTCGAACCCCGGATCAGCGATCAGTGGCATTCCTGCCTCGGAGGCATAAGCCACTGATTTACCATCCTTCACTGCATTGACAAGGCGCGTGACAGCCCCTTCACCGGAATGGTCATGCAAGGCTGTAATCTTACGCCCCTCCAGCGGAATACCATGAATATCCATGAGCTTAAGCAAGCTGCGCGTGTCCTCTGCGGCCAACATATCCGCGCTGGCCAAGACATCTAGCGCCCGCAATGTGATGTCGCGGGCAGTCCCTATCGGCACGCCGACAAAGGTAATTCCTGGCGCTAACTTCTGCTTATGGATATTCAACGCTGGACCCGCCCCTGTGACACGATATGATTGCGCAAATTACAGCGCGGGTGGGTTCCTGCGCCATTGACTGGGGAGTACTGTTACCATGTTTGCCATCCTACGCACCATCCGAAAGCCGATCCGGCTATTAATGCTGCCGATTTTTGCGATGATGCTGTCGGCCTGTGATCCGGCTGCGCTTGGCGGTTTGAGCGGTGCAGGCGGCCCCAAGATTGACCCTAACGCGCCGGTGCCTGTGGCGCTTCTTGTTCCGCGGGGAGGTTCCGCCGCCGATAATCTTCTCGCGAAGAACCTTGAGAATGCAGCGCGTCTGGCGATCCGCGACCTTGGCGGTGTTCAAATTGATCTACGGGTCTATGGCACGGCCGGTAAAGCCGGACCAGCAGCCACAGCCGCCGCGCAAGCGGTGAACGATGGCGCGAAAATCATCATCGGACCTGTCTATGGCGAGGCCGCAAATGCAGCAGGTGTGGCTGTTGCGGAATCCGGCGTGACCGTTTTGTCGTTCTCGAACAACACAACCATCGCGGGCGGCAACGTATTCGTCCTTGGGCCCACATTTGATAATACTGCCAACCGATTGGTGAACTACGCAAAACGCGCTGGCAAAGACAAGATCGTCGTTCTGCACGCCAATGACATCGGCGGCCAACTGGGACGCAATGCCATTCAACAAGCGATTGCCGCGAATGGCGCGACATTGGCTGGCACCGTAGAATATCCGCTAAGTCAGGAAGGCGTACGGGCTGCGGTTCCGCAGGTGAAATCCGCGATGCAAAGCACAGGAGCGAACGCGCTGTTCCTGACGGCGAACTCGTCAACTGCATTGCCGTTGTTGGCAGAAATGCTGCCCAGCGCAGGCGTCAGCAACCAGAACAGCCAGTACATAGGCCTGACACGTTGGGACATTCCAGCGCAGACACTTGCTTTGCCTGGCATTCAGGGGGGCTGGTTTGCACTGCCTGACCCAGGTGCAAGCGCGGCATTTGCATCCCGCTATAACGCAGCCTATGGCGAGCGGCCTCTGGATATTGCCGGACTTGCCTTTGACGGCATTGCAGCCATCGGATCACTCGTGAAAAGTGGTAAGAAAAACGCTTTGTCCACCTCAGCCTTGACGCAAGGCGCCGGTTTCAAAGGGGCAAACGGCATCTTCCGTTTGCGCGCTGATGGAACAAACGAGCGTGGGCTTGCCGTGGCAGCAGTGCGCAACAATCAGGTTGTATTGCTGGAAGCTGCACCACAGGCCTTCGGCGGCGCGGGCTTCTGAGCGCGCCGGTGACAGACCAAATGACATCGGATTCGGGCGCGGAATTACAGCCGCGCCTGAGCGCCCTACCCTGTGAGATTTTTGACCAAGACGCAGTTGATGCAGAAATTGCAGCTGCTGCGGCGCGCATTTCTGACGAAACAGCACTGCGTGCAGAGACCGTAAAGATTTTGCGCACCGCCCAGACCAAAGGGCGCGCCAAAATCGCAGAGGCATTTGCCGCCAATCCTTTCGATGCGGCCGCGATGACCGTTTCTTACACCTACCTGACGGACGGAATGGTAAAGTCGGTTCTCAAGGTGGCAACGCAATTCCTTCACCCTGCACCTGCAACCGCGCCCGCCCTCAGCGTGATTGGCGTCGGCGGCTATGGCCGCGGCGAGATGGCACCGTTTTCAGATGTAGACCTCTTATTTCTGCTACCAGGAAAAATCAGCCCGTGGGCAAGCAATGTGATCGAAGCGATGCTGTACCTGCTCTGGGACCTGAAGCTAAAGGTTGGTCATTCCAGCCGTACCATTCGCGATTGCGTACAGCTCGCCACAGAAGATTTCAGCATTCAGACCGCCCTGTTGGAGCATCGCTATATCTGCGGCGACACTGACCTTGCGCAGAAACTGGATGTCACGCTTAAACGGGATCTGTTTTCGGGCTCAGGGCGCGAATTTATTGAGGCCAAACTGGCCGAACGCGACAGTCGCCATATAAAGCAGGGCCAACGCTATGTTGTTGAGCCAAATGTGAAAGAAGGCAAAGGCGGCCTTCGTGATCTTCAATCGCTGTTCTGGATCGCCAAATTCATTCACGGCGTCGAACATTCTGCTGATCTGGTCGCCGAGGGCGTCTTTCGCGAAGACGAATACGAAACATTCAAAGCCGCCGAAAACTTTCTGTGGGCCGTGCGTGGGCATTTGCATCTGTTGACCAACCGCGCCACCGAACAGCTGACCTTTGACATGCAAGTAAGCGTGGCTGAAGCCATGCGTTTTGAGGATAGCGCAGGCCGCCGCGCGGTCGAAGTCTTCATGCAAGCCTATTTTCGCCACGCCACGGCTGTTGGTGATCTGACCCGCATCTTCCTGACAAAGCTGGAAGATATGCACGTCAAATCAGAACCGCTGCTAGAGCGGATTTTTCGGCGCAGGCCGCGGATCAAAGACGGCTATGTCATCGTGCACAACCGTATCGCCCTAAAGGATAGTGAGGCCTTTCTGAGCGACCCGCTCAATCTGCTACGCGTATTCGAAGAAGCTTTACGGACGGGCATGCTGATCCACCCCGACGCGATGCGGACCGTGAAGGCAAACCTGCATCTTATCAACGACACTCTACGCAACGATCCCGAGGCCCAGCGCATCTTTCTGGATTTGCTGCTCAAGCATGGCAATCCGGAACGCGCCTTGCGGCGGATGAACGAGCTCGGCGTCCTTGCCGCTTTCATCCCAGAATTCGAACCCATAGTAGCAATGATGCAATTCAACATGTATCACAGCTACACCGTGGACGAGCACACCATCCAGACCATCGCCCACCTTGCCATGATCGAAAAGAACGAGCTGGAAGAAGAACTTCCTGTTGCGTCCTCGATCCTCAAGCGCGGCGTGAACCGCAAAATTCTTTATGTTGCCCTACTGCTGCATGACATTGGCAAGGGTCGATCCGAAGATCACTCGATCCTTGGCGCTCAGATCGCACGCAAAGTCGCCCCTCGTCTCGGGCTTAAACAAGACGAAGTCGATACTGTCGAATGGCTGGTGCGGTATCACCTTCTGATGTCTGACATGGCGCAAAAGCGCGACATTGCTGATCCACGCACGGTGCGTGACTTTGCCAAAGCTGTGCAGACCGTCAAACGTTTGGATTTGCTCTGCGTACTGACGGTTTGTGACATTCGCGGCGTTGGCCCAGATACCTGGAACAACTGGAAAGCCGTGCTTATCCGCGCGCTCTACCGCCAGACCGAGCGCGCGCTTGAAACCGGCCTTGAAGACCTTAACCGCAAGAATCGCGGCGCAGAGGCCAAGAAGGCCCTGCGTGCTGCGCTGCCCGACTGGCCCAAAAAGGCGCTCAAGGCGGAAACTGCACGGCATTATGATCCCTATTGGCAGGGGCTGCACGTCACCGCCCATGTCGCCTTTGCCAACCTCTTGCGCGATATCGAACCCGACTCGGTTCTGATTGATTTGCATCCTGATGAAGACCGCGACGCCACGCGCGCGTGCTTTGTGATGCCGGACCACCACGGAATTTTCTCGCGACTGGCTGGTGCTTTGGCACTGGTCGGCGCCAATGTGGTGGACGCCCGCAGCTATACGACCAAAGATGGCTACATCACCGATGCCTTCTGGATACAGGATAGCGAAGGCAACGCCTATGAGGCGTCCAAGCTGCCCCGCCTCCGCCAGATGATTGAAAAGACGCTGCGCGGCGAGGTGATTGCACGCGATGCGCTCAAATCCCGTGACAAGGTCAAGAAGCGCGAAAAAGCATTTCGCGTGCCGACACATATCACTTTCGACAACGACGGCTCGGAAATCTACACTATCATCGAAGTGGATACCCGTGATCGACCAGGGCTGCTTTATGATCTGGCCCGTGCCTTAGCGGGCGCGAACGTGTATATTGCCAACGCGGTAATCGCGACCTACGGCGAACAGGTTGTTGATACCTTCTACGTGAAAGATATGTTCGGGCTGAAGTATTATTCCGAAGCCAAACAGCGCACGCTGGAGAAGCGTTTGCGCGAAGCAATATTAGAAGGTGTGGCGCGGGCAGACAGCTGAGCCTGAATTATGTGGCTGATTTGCCTCGCCATGCGTGTACAAAGGCCCCTTTATTTGACCCTGCACCGTACAGTCACGTTAATGCCTTGGTTTCAGTTCTTTAACGCCCTGCTTTTTTGGCAGGCGGTGTGGTTCTTGTACTTTCAGGCCAACCTGTCCGGTGCCGAAGCGATCATTCTTTATTCCGTCTACGACATCTCGACCACGCTCCTTGAGGTGCCCTCTGGCTACTTTTCGGACAGGCTTGGGCGGCGGGTGACGCTTGCTTTGTCGACGCTGTGCAGCCTGCTTGGATGTCTGGCATTGGCTGCAGGCGGCAGCTTTGCCATTTTCGCATTGGGGCAAAGCCTTATCGGCGCAGGAGCAGCGTTCAAATCCGGCACAGATACGTCCCTGCTTTATGAGGCGTTGGAAGCAACAGGCCGAACCGATGAGGTTGAAGCGCAGGAAGTGCGTGCATGGCGTTTCAGCCTTGCAGGGTTTGCCCTGTCTGCCCTGATCGGCGGCGCACTGAGCTTTTGGTCACCTGTCGCGCCATTCTACGCAACCGCGATTGCCTTCGCAGTGGCCGCCGCATTGGTCGCCTATATGTCTGAACCACCGCGTTCTTCCGACAGTACACCCGACCTTGGCACCCAGATCAGCCAGCTTAAAGCAGCCATGCTGCATCCTGTTCTGGCATGGCTTTTTGTGCTGACTGTCTTGATGTACGGTTTCAGCCATTTGCCCTTTGTTTTTGGCCAGCCTTTTATCTTGACGGCTCTGGATGAGTTTGACCTTGCCGCCGAAGCGCCGCTGGTGAGCGGGGCCGTGACCAGCGCGATGATGCTTGTCTCGGTGCTTGCCTCCCTTATTGCCCTGCGATTGCGGCGCGCTCTTGGTTTGCCTTTGCTTCTTATCTGCGCGTTTGGTCTTCAAATTGCGCTGGTGGGTGCCTTGGCAACCAGCACGTCAGTGGTGGTTATCGGTGTGCTGCTTTTGCGGATCGTTCCGGATTCGCTGGCCTATCCCTTCATTATCGCCCGCATTCAACCGCTTTTGGAAAGCCAGACGCGGGCCACGTACCTTTCACTCAAAAGTCTTGGGGGTAAGATCTTCTTTGCCTCGACACTGTTGCTTGCGGCGACCAGCGCGCAAGAAGCAGGGTTGCTGCCTGCGGATGATCTCCAACGGATTTTGGGGTGGTATACTGTTGGGGGGCTGCTTGCGCTGACGGGTCTGGCAATTACAGCACGATGGGTTCAGATCGCACCGCAGCAAGCCACCCGATCGTAATTGCAAAACTTCCGCCCCGTCCTAAAACCGCCCCCCGCGTGCCCTCGGGAAAAAGCCATTTGCAACGCTGCCTGTCAATCGCTAGGGCAAGAGAGACCAGCAGCAAAGGCTCCGCTCCATGAAACCCATCCGCCTGATGTCCGGTTTTTTCACCGTAGGTGTCTGGACCCTGCTTAGCCGGGTGTTGGGGTTCGTGCGCGAGGTAATGATCCTTTCACTGATCGGGCCCGGGCCGTTGATGGATGCTTTCGTAGCCGCCTTCCGCTTGCCCAACATGTTCCGCCGCTTCTTTGCCGAAGGCGCGTTCAATGCGGCCTTTGTGCCGATGTTCTCCAAACGACTGGAGGCTGGCGCCGACGCCGACACCTTTGCGCAAAACGCATTCTCGGGGCTCTTTTTTATCGTGACGTTCCTGACCGCGCTTGGGATGATCTTTATGCCTGCGCTTGTCTGGCTGACGGCCGAAGGGTTCACGGACGACGGCCGGTTTGACCTGACGGTCGGGTATGGACGGATCGTATTTCCCTATATTCTGTTCATGTCACTGTCTGCGCTCTTTTCAGGCATCCTGAATGCCACAGGGCGTTTTGCAGCCGCTGCAGCAGCGCCTGTCCTGCTGAATATCTTTGTGATTTCTGCCCTGACAATTGCAACACTTACTGGAGCCGAAGCAATCAACTGGTTGGTCTGGGCGGTTCCGCTGGCGGGTATTGCGCAGCTGACGTTGACATGGCGCGCTGCGGCAAAGGCCGGGTTTTCGCTGCGCCCGGCGCTTCCGCGCTGGAACAAGAACATGCGCGATCTGGTCGTTATCGCACTGCCTGCGGCACTTGCCTCCGGTGTTATGCAGGTCAATCTGGTCGTGGGGCAACTTGTGGCCTCACAATATGAAAATGCGGTAAGCTGGCTTTTTGCCGCCGATCGGCTGTACCAACTGCCGCTTGGCGTTGTGGGCATCGCTGTGGGTGTTGTGCTGCTGCCCGAGCTTTCACGCCGCCTGCAAGCCGGTGATGACGCTGGTGCAAAGTCTGCTCTGAGCCGCGCCGCAGAAATCTCGCTTGCGCTGACCATTCCGTCGGCTGTGGCGTTGATGGTGATCCCGTTAACGCTTGTCTCTGTGCTGTTCGAACGCGGAGCCTCAGGCACCGATGACACGGCGGCGATTGCAACGGCTGTGATGATCTATGGCTTGGGCCTGCCCGCATTCGTGTTGCAGAAGATCGTACAGCCACTTTACTTCGCGCGCGGAGACACGCAGCGACCATTCTATTTTGCGTTGGTTGCCATGGTGGTCAACGGCGGACTGGCCTTTGGGCTTGCGCCGTGGGTCGGTTGGCTTGCACCTGCCATTGCCGCAACCGCAGCAGGCTGGATTATGTACGCACTTTTGGCTATTGGCGCGCGGGGCTTTGGCGAAACGGCACGGGTTGATGCGCGTTTCCGTACCCGCATCTGGCGCATCATCGCAGCATCACTGGTAATGGGCGCAGCCCTGTGGTTCTTTAACCTGCAACTGAGCGCGCTGCTTGCGCTGCCATGGTGGCGCGGTCTTGGCCTGTTTATCCTGCTGGTGCTGGGGGCCATCGCCTACTTTGGTTCCGGCCAGATGATGGGCGCGTTCAAACTGTCCGAATTCAAAGCTGCCATGCGGCGAGGCCGCTAGGCCTACCGCTGACGCAGCCGGTCCAGAATGCGCGCCCACTCTCCGGGTGCACAAAGAAAACTAAGGGCGAAGCCGCAGATAAATCCTGCCAGTTCGGCCACCCAGCCATTGCCCACCGTGGCAAACAGGCTCCAGACCAACTGCAGGCCCATCAACATCGCGATCAGCGTAAAGGCCTGAAGCTGCTGGCCGCCGCTTGCGGCCAGCTTGCGCCATAGCAAGAAGCTGTAGCCACCAATCAATCCATAGACCGAAGGATACGCACCGATCAGCCATACAGGATCATCCAGCACCAATGCATAGGTCAGCGCACCGCCTATGCCGGACACCACAAACAGCGCCAGCATCGCAAGCTGGCCCATCACTTCGGCGGCCATTTTGCCCAGCGCCAGCATCAGCACCACAGCGATCAACGCATGGGTAAAGCTGAGGTGGATGAAAGGGTACGTCAAAAAGCGCGCTAAATTATCCCATGACCAATATCCCTGTGCGAGCATGGCATCAAAGATATCGCCAGAAAAACCCCAGTCACGCACCAGTGCCAAACGCCAGCCAATCGCCTGCGGGCCACCGACCAGCCCAGCTTCGCCCAAGGTCAGAATGGCTTCGATTCCGGCCATGATGAGAAACAGGATAACCACCACGGCTGGTAGCTTGTTAAACGGCGGTTCGAACTCGGGGTCGTGGGGGTCTGACATATGTACTGCTTTCAGCTCTGGTTGACGGGAACCTGTGCCATGGGTAAGCCCTCAGCGACAGCATATCCAG
>Ga0209345_10003617_pt1 | contig 15727 bp, 12 predicted proteins | sample Cruoilmetagenom7_FD_187294 | JGI IMG/M metagenome (GOLD analysis project Ga0209345, IMG submission 187294) | Oil polluted marine microbial communities from Coal Oil Point, Santa Barbara, California, USA - Sample 7 (SPAdes) (version 2) | ecosystem: Environmental > Aquatic > Marine > Oil seeps ... | reverse complement strand
TAACTGTATGCAAAGGCACGCTCTGGAAGGGAACCTGGTGGTCCTCACCGAAGGACCTTCTTCTAAGCATCCGGAAGCAAATAATCGAATGGAACTCATTGACCTTGACCGCACATAGGGACGAGGCAGAAATAACTTCCCCATTTGTGCATCTCATTTTCAGGCCATCTTTGCCCGATCTTCAAACACAAAATTCTCAAAATAGTTCGACTATTCCTGCGGTTTTGCGTTTTCAGATCGAACAAATCTAACCTAAATCTGAGCGCCAACTTAAGGAAGTTATTTCGGCCCCGTCCCTTAAAGACTGCCTCAAAGCGGGGTAAATTAACAAGAGGAAATGTTTGGACCCATAAGCGTGAGAGGACGCAGATTATGTCTGGGCGCCAAGATGATATAGGTTTTCTGATATATGGAAATCTATAGTCAGCATTTAATGAAGAGGGGTGATGTTATGACTGACCTCACACTTAGTGAATTGGATGGCGCTAATGAAAAGGATGTAGAACGGATGGTGAAAGAAGAATACATGAAGATGTTTGGTACTGATTCACCCAAAAGTGAAGAACACATCCCCCTCAGTGTACCCTTACGGTCCAAGTTATCCCGTACTTTGCGGCTTGGATTTACCTTATCGCGCATGAAGGCATTTTTCCTAAAATGCAAAAAGGTTTCAGACATCCTGATACGCCCAGTGACCTCACATCTACATCCATTTGCTCGTGTTAAAAAAGTGAAGAGACAACATCGCTGCGCTAAAAGACGAACTTAGTCCCCGTCCCTTACTTACTATTCTGGGATGATTCCCTACGCTGTGATATATCTGGCCGTGCGATTGTTGATTGGGTTTCAAGGCTAAGAAGCCGACCAGACCAGAGAAGCTGAACGCAAAGCCTATTTTATGCATCAGAGAAATGCCGCCGGTTGGGCTCCCAGTACCCTGCAAATTTCATGCGTCGGCATCAAATTTTCAAATTTGAGTACTTTTCAACACCCGTTTAAAGTATTCTAATGTAATCTTCAGCCCTTCATTGAGTGATACCTTTGGCTCCCAATGAAGTACATCTCCGGCCTTGGTAATATCTGGTTGTCTTATCTTGGGATCGTCCTCGGGCAAGGGTTTAAAGACTATTTTGCTCTTTTTGTTCGTCAAATCAAGGATCTTCTTTGCAAAGTCCAGTATAGTTATCTCATCAGGGTTACCAAGGTTCACAGGCAGTGGTTCGTCTGATAAAAGCAGTCTATAAACCCCCTCAACTAAGTCAGAGACGTAACAGAAGCTACGAGTCTGCATTCCATCCCCGAATACAGAAATTTCCTCTTCCCGCAATGCCTGACACATAAAAGCAGGTAATGCTCTACCATCCCCTAACCTCATTCTTGGACCGTAAGTATTAAAGATTCTGACAATTCTCGTCTCAATACCATGATACCTGTGGTAGGCCATTGTCAGGGCTTCAGCGAATCGTTTTGCCTCATCATAGACCCCACGGGGGCCAACAGGGTTAACATTTCCCCAGTAGTTCTCAGACTGGGGATGGACCAAAGGATCACCGTAACACTCTGAGGTCGAGGCTAATAAAAATTTTGCCTTTTTAGCTTTAGCCAGGCCTAAAGCCTTATGGGTTCCTAGGGAACCGACCTTAAGTGTCTGGATCGGCAATTCTAAATAGTCAATGGGACTGGCAGGAGAAGCAAAGTGGACGACATAGTCCAGTTCTCCTTCAGCATAGATATATTCCGTCACATCGTGTTTTATAAATTTAAAATTGTTGTTACCAAATAGATGGGCAATATTATCCATGTCGCCTGTAATTAGATTGTCCATACAGATGACGAAATGACCCTCTCCAATCAGCTTATCACACATGTGGGAACCGAGAAACCCGGCCCCTCCGGTAACTAAGGTCCTCATGAAAACTCCTTCTAATAAGCATTTTTATCTGCAACGCCTTTCCACAGGGTCAACAACATTATCTTGATGTCAAAGGTTAATGACCAGTTCTCAATATAGTATAAGTCATGTTCAACCCTTTTTTCAATAGAGGTGTTCCCCCTCCAACCATTGACCTGAGCCCATCCTGTTATGCCGGCCTTCATCTTATGTCTGAACATATACTTTGGAATATAGTTCTTAAAATCTTCAATCAGTTTGGGCCTTTCCGGCCTGGGTCCTACCAGACTCATATCGCCTTTAAGGACATTAAAGAGTTGGGGTAATTCGTCTAGGCTTATTTTTCTCAAAAAGGCGCCAAATTTTGTCCTCCTGGGATCATTTTTTGCGGTCCAAACAGGACCTGTGTCATCTTCAGCTCCTATCTTCATGGATCGGAACTTATAGATATTAAAGACCCTACCGTCAAACCCCATACGTTCCTGTTTATAAAGGGTCGGTCCACGTGATGTAATTTTTACAACAACTCCGATCAGAACTATTAGAGGGAATAGAGCAACGATAATCACTGCAGAAGAAAGTATGTCAAATGTCCTTTTCAAGATCATGTTCCACCCATAGAGGGGGGAATCACTTAAACTGACTATGGGAAGATCATCTAATTCTTCAATACCACCGCGAAATATGATAAATTGATACAAATCAGGGACTACCTTTATGTCAACCATTTCAACTTCAATCTGTTCTAATATCATCCCCAACCTTGGGGATTCCTCCAGGGGCAAGGCTATTAATACTTGGTCTATGTTATTATCCCTTACTACTTTTTGAATATCATTATAAAGTCCCAAGACCTTGATTCCGTTGAGTACTGTTCCCACCTTTTCTGGGTGTCTTGTCAAGAAACCGACAACCTTCAGGCCAAATTCGGGATGTTTTCTAACCCTCTTTGCGACCCTGCACCCCAACTCTCCGGCCCCTACAACTATGACATATCTAACGTTAAACCCCTTTCTTCGGAGGTATCGAAGGACTTCTCTGAATATTCCCCGAGACAATGCAAGCACTACTATGTTGATTATCCAAAAATAGAGAAAGACACCACGAGAAAACTCATCATGTCTGATCAGGTAGGTGATCGAGATGAGGAGTATTGTGGACAGCGTGGACGCCTTAGCTATATCAAAAATCTCTTTGGCCCTTGAAAGTGTCCTCTTGGTTCGATACAAACTAAAGGCATTAAAAACAAAAGCCCAGATTGGTATTATCAATATAAGCAGAGAAAGATACAAAGAAAGGGGAGGGATTCCTTTGTAAACAGGAACTATATCGGAATAAAAACGAAGGTAATAGGAACTTATCCATGAAAGGGAAAGCAGGATAATGTCTAAGAGCAACAATAAGGATTCAAAGAATTGACTGTGCTTCTTAAACAAACCCTAGCTCCATAAATTCAAGGTATTTTTCTTCAATGAAGTCCTTCATCTGTTTCTTGAAGACCGATCTGTCGAAATTTAACGCATGTTTGCGAATCTTATCCTTTTCGAACAGGTGAGAAATTCCCTCAAAATACCTGACTGCTTCAACAAGTGATTCCTGGCTTTGTTCACAAAAGAATACCCCGGTAGGAAATTGGCCCTTACCCTCAGCTCGTTTCTCTCTATCCACAGAACCTTGGACCCCCAACCTCGAACCTTTGATAGGGATAACCGTTTCCAATGCCCCTCCCTTGCCATAAGCAATTACCGGCCTTCCTGATGCCTGAGCTTCCAAGGGAGAGATCCCGAAGTCCTCTTCACCAGGGAAGATAAAAGCCTTGCATTTTGCGTAGCATTCTATCAGTACAACATCAGATTGCCAACTCAAAAACTCAATATTTTTATTGGCCAGTCTCCTCAGATTCCTTTCTTCCTGGCCGGTACCGATAACCTTTAGTGGTAATCCCAGATCATTAAAGGCGCCGATAGCCAAATCTACCCGTTTATAGGGAGCAAGGGCTGTAACCATAAGATAAAAATTACTGCTTTTTTTCGATGGTTGGAATAATTGTGTATCTACCGGAGGGTTAATCACTACAGATTCCCTACGATAGTATTTTTTTATCCTGTTAGCTACGTATTTCGAGTTAGCAACAAAATAGTCTATTCTATTGCTGGAAGTTATATCCCATATTCTAAGATAGTTGGCAAAAAGTGGAATGATTTTTCTATATAACCACCCTACTTTGTCTTCACCAAAGTAATCTCCATAGAGTTCCCAAACATATCTCATCGGCGTGTGAATGAAAGATATGTGACATGTATGAGGCGAAGTAATCACCCCTTTTGCAACACAATGACTGCTACTTAATACTAAATCGTAATCGGTCAAGTCAAACTGTTCTATCGCTATTGGGAACAGCGGCAGATAATTCCTATACTTCTTGGAAACCAGAGGTAAGCTTTGAATAAAAGATGTCTTTATATTCATATTTTCTATGGTCATGGACATCTTACCCTTTGTATGCAATAGAGTATAAAGATCAGCGCTCGGGAAGATTTCACAAAAGACCTCCAGACACTTCTCTCCCCCTCGCATACCAGTAAGCCAGTCATGAACTATGGCCACTTTCACCGGTCACATCTCCTCCCCTGATACCCAGATTCCTTCATAAGTATTCATCGTATGCCTTGCAGTCTCCTCCCATGAAAATTGTTTGACTTGTTCAAGTCCCTTTTTGATCAATTCCGATTGCATTTTTTTGTCAGTCAGCATGTTATACATAGCGGTATACAGCCCTTCCACACTGTACGGATTAACCTTTATCGCCGCATCACCCACCAGCTCGGGTATAGAAGAAGTGTTAGAAGTAATTACAGGCGTTCCACAGGCCATGGCTTCTAGAGGTGGGAAACCAAAACCCTCATACAGGGAGGGGAACACCAGCAGGTTAGCGGCATTATATAGGAGCACAAGTTCTTCATCACTTACTCCTTCAAAAAATAAAATATTTTTGCTTAAGTTTTTGCATACTCCCAGTGAGGAAATGAACTGTTTTCCTAGACCCACCATCACAAGTTGTACTGGAGGATTCTTTTCTTGCTTAAGCCTCAAAAAAGACTTAATAGCCCTTTCTGCATTCTTGTGGGGCTTGGGGTTGCCCAAGTATAAGATAAAATCTCTCTCGATGCAGAATTGTCTTTTGACCTTTTTTCTCACTGAGAGATCTTTCTGAGGACCATATATTTCATCAACTCCATTATAGATCACAACTATCTTGTTCTCCGGAATGTCGAAATATTTCACCAAGTCCTCCTTGGAGGAATTTGATACGGTAATAATTTTCGCAGCCTTTATCGCGGCACCTTTGACAATAAGCCTATAATACAATTTATGGATAAATGGGTAATCTTCATGAAAAATCCATGGTATCAAATCGTGAATAGTCATGACTGTCGGACAGGGTTGGAAGATCGGCGCTGAATACGAAAGGGAATGGAAGAGGTCGATCCTCTCTCGCTTCAAAATGACAGGTATCACCATCTGTTCTAATACCGTATAAAGTTTAGCACTGACTATCTTTAGCCTGAAATTTTCTGCATCGCTTATGAAGTTCCTAAGGTAATCATCATTGACCAGGAGGAGATAAGGATTCTCCTTGTCTATCGCCTTGAGTTCCTTTATCAAGTTCAAGGCGTATCTTGATATCCCATGTAATCGAGATGTTATCATTCTGGCATCAATACATATCTTCATAAACTATAGGTTTTCAGATCGAACAAATCTAACCTAAATCTGAGTGCCAACTTGAGGAAGTTATTTCGTCCCCGGCCCTTAAACGCCGGCATGTAATCTCACCTCGAATGACTCCATCTCTGAATCACCGATTTACATAGCCAAATCTAACATGCGCTGTCGCTTAAGCTAAAGGTGAGAATAAGGCCTAAGAGCCCTGATGAGGCGTTAATTAATATATCCCTAACATCTCCAACCCTATTGGGGACCACATATTGAATTAGTTCATCTATCGCTCCAAACCCAGAAACAATCAAGAAGCTGAGTCAATAAAGGTATATGTCCTTTTTCAAATCGAATTGCAAGGCATTCAGAACAAGGAAAGCGAGGAGCCCATATTCTAATAGATGGATTTTTTCTTCTGGAACGTCTAGGTAATAAAGACCGGCGAGGTAGGACAACAAACTAAACACAAAAAGTATCTTTGAAACTATATGGTTATGCCTGATCTTTTTTAGCGACAGGACGAATATTGTTAGTCCGGCGGTCAAAAGCAGAAAGGAAACACCCATGTCAAAAAAATCCCCTAGGAGGAGCCTCAATGAATCAGAAACAGACCTAACGAGGGAAAGGGTGCTAATAATAAATAGAACGTATATACCACATAGCCACCATGCCATCTTTTTGTTGCCTATTGCTAGTCCCAAACTTCCACCTCCCTATCATCTACAGGTCTTCATGTATTATTCCACAACATTCAGACTTATCCGTTATTTTAAAGTCAGAAATTTTGAAACTCAATTATGAGCTATAAATTGTAAATTGTCGGGGGGGGGGCTATTTTGTTAAGTAAACGAATAGTCCCCCTGACAATGGCTTAAAGGCATAATTTAATGAGTTTCAAGATTTCTGAAAGTGTAAACTGATATTTTAAGGATGCCGACTACTTCATCATATTCCTATAATCCCGAATTCCAATCACAATATTCTTCAACTTGTCTTTTTTTTGTGTCTCCTTTCGAACGAGGATCCTCATCGTCTTTCGTATTATCCGACACAGAAAGAAAGCTATTGCCAATGGGACATATTTGGGGTCCACATTCTTCCTTATGAAATAGAGGCCATTTCTAGTGTCATAATAATCTGCCAGGGGAGGTCTGTCTGTTTCTCTTTCTGATGCCCACGGTAATTGATGCCACATCTTTGATTTAGGTGTGAAAACGATTTTCCAATGCTTTTTCTTGGCTCGAAAACAGAAGTCCACATCCTCAAAATACATGAAAAGCCTTTCGTCAAAAAGACCGATATCTTCCACCAATTCCCTTCTTATAAATATTCCACATCCGGTTATGTAATCTACTTCCCTGATCTGGTTGAATTGACCAATGTCTTTAACATCTCTGCCGATATGAGAAGCAGTCCCGTAAACCTTATGGATGATCCCACCCGCAAACCATATCCGGTCTTTGTCAAGGGAGAAATATATCTTTGACCCTACAACTCCGATCTTCCTGTCCGACCTTGCCACATTTACCAACTCAGCTAATGTTTCCTTATCAACTATGGTGTCTGTATTCATAATCCAAATATATCTCGTCCCATTTGCAACTGCATAGTTGATCCCCTCATTGTATCCTCCGGTTGTGCCTTTATTCTTGCTTAACTCCAATACATTGATATCAGGGAACGTGTCTTTCACGTATTGAACTGACCCATCGGTGGAAGCGTTGTCCACAAAAACGACATCAAAATCCTCAAAAGTCTGCCTCATTAGGGAACCTATGCATCTCTGCAGATATCTTTTACCGTTCCAGTTCAATAATACAGCGGTTACTGAGCTCATAACTTGATCTTTCCGTTTTTCAAATAATTCCGTAAAAACAACTTCATATAGAGTTCGACCAGAAATGTTGACCTTCCGGTTTCTCGCCTACGCCTCATCACCGATTCCATGACCTCTTTCTCAGAATCTAAAATACTCAGCCAAAATTCACTATTTGAAATCACCTTCTTTAGAAGTACCTCTTTTCTCTTAATCATCATCCCAGGGAAGTCCCTAAAAGCAGTTGAAACCCCCTCCAGATATGCGAAGAATTCTCTTTTGTTCAAAACAACAAAAAGCCAATAAAGATGATACAATAGAACTACCGGAAAGCTTTTCACAAAGATGCCAAATGGAATATTCTTAACGACAACATTTAACATATTCCTTGTTGTTGATCGGACAATGAAACTATTAAAAGCACTTCCAGTAGTGGAGCTACCCACATGAAAAACCCTTGCGGAAGACACGTACCAACATTTTAGACCAAACAACTTAGCCCGAAAATTGATATCTACGTCCTCTAGGTATGCAAAAAAATCCTCATCAAAATATCCTATCCTTTCAAAAAAAGAACGTCTGTAGATGGCAGCTCCTGCACAAGCCCCAAAAACTTCTTTAGAATCATCGTAAGCACGCTGATCGTGTTCCTGGTTTCCTATCTTGTATCCCACACCACACCTAATGACCCCGTCCCCAGCTCCATCCAGTACTTCTCTATTAGAAAAATTGAGCATTTTGGATGCACAATAATCGATATCCTCTCTGGTTTCAAGAAATGTTATTACCTCTTTTAGGAAGTCGGGGGCCAACGCAGTATCATTGTTCAAGAGGCAGACATATTTACTCCTTGATCGTTTTATCCCTTTATTTACTGCTGCGCTAAAACCCATATTTTCCTTAAACTCGATTATTCTTACATTGGCATAACCCCTTCTGACAAATTCTACCGAGCCATCAGACGATCCATTGTCGATCATAATAACCGAGAAATCTCGAAAGGTCTGTCGATTCAGTGAGTCAAGGCAAGTTTTCAAGATCTTTTCTCCATTTAGATTAGGTATAATAATGGTCACACAACCGGTATTGATGCTCATTACCTGTAGTACCTAAGCACGCCTACAACCTTTCCTTCAATGCGGAATTCCCCCCCTCTAACAAGAATGGCCTCCATACCTTCATGGGCAGAACGGAGTTCGACATTGTTATGCTTTTTGTAAAATCTCCTAACGGTTGCTATATTATTGACCAGAGCCACTACGGTTTCTCCGTTCCTGGCAGTTGGTTGCTTTCTTACTACAACGAAGTCCCCGTTGAGTATTCCATCCTCTTTCATGGAGTCTCCTTTGACCTCAAGGACAAAGTGGTCACCTTTTTCTGTCATAGATGGAGGGACATCTATGACATTTACGTCCCGCAATGCCTCGATCGGTTTTCCTGCTGCCAGCCTTCCTAAGAGGGGAAACTCGAAATGTTTGGTTTCCACCGGGCTGATCACCTCTATGGCCCGCTTCTGATTTTTTTTCTTAGGGAGGCGAATATAACCCTTGCGCTGTAAGATCCTGAGATATGTTGTTATGGTGTTGTATGACTTAAAGCCGAAATGGGAGCATATCTCGGTAAAGCTGGGGGATCGGCCCCACTGGTTTTTATATCTGGCGATATAGGCCAAGAACTCTTTTTGTTTTTCCGTTAATTTCATTACTGCTTTCTCCTATAGCGTTTCAGACATTAAATTTCACAAGGCCAGAGGGAAGAATCCGACCGATAATGCCGCTAAATTTAATATATGCTATATCAGTATATCAGTATATCAGCATAGTCGGCTTTAAGACTTCGTGCCCTCAGTTTTTTTTACAGTTTACAGGGGGCATGGATCGGTTGCCATGATGCTTTTTCAAAGATGCAAACATGTGCCCACCTGGTTTTAATCTCTTGTGAAGCAGATCAAACATTCGTCTATAATGCTTTGGGCTTTCTCCTGTAGCCTTGCCGCAAACCAGTCCCCTTTTTTTAAAGCATCTTCGATGGCTGAAAGTGTGTCATAGTACAGATCCCAACCGAGGCGCTCGTTGTCATACTCCTGCTTAAGCAAACTCTTTTTACCCTGTGTAAAATCTAGGGCGCTGGTAAGGCGCTGCACACCATTGGTTATAAATTCAAGGCCTTGCTTGTCCCTGTCTGCGGCGAAGTAGGATGCCGCCTTCAGACAGAAGCGGAGATGCACGATGATTGTTGGAATCCTCGAAATGAAAGAGCCTGTGAAGGGATCCACCGTGTCCTTCAGCTTCGCTACGTTGTCGGTTAGCACCTTGGCATATGCTGAAAAGCGAAGGATGCGGGAATAGTCGCCGACAATTGTTGACACGTGTGCGGACCGTATTGCCTCCTGGGCGAATGACTTTTTGTCGTGGCGCATAATAAGGCCGTCTTTGTGAAGATACGCAAGTTTTCTCCCGGGTCTGGAGAGCACGGAAAGGATGTAAGCCTGGTCCTCAGCCCGGTTGATGAAGGACGGGGTGAAAGGTCGATACCTACGGAGGCTGTTGATGAGGATGCCATTGGTTCCACCAGTGACATGAATGCGCTGAATGCATGTTCTTTTGCCATCTTGCTTGGCTGTGGTGTAGCGTGTCATTATTTCTGCTCTGGTTGAGAGAGCCTGTGGCAGAACACTAAAGAAAATGTATTCATCCGGGGAAAGGGTACGGTTCGGAAATGGGACATCAGGGGTGAATAAAGATTTGCCGATGTCGTTCTCGTTGACGAGAGCACCTGCTATCATACCCATTTCCACGGGGTTTCCCTTAGAATCGATACCGTAAGCTCCCCAAAGGGGTGTTCTTAGGTGTTCGAAGGCTGAAGCGCCTGTCTGACCCACGAGTTCTTTTTGGGGAAAGACCTGATCCATGTCTATCTTGAACGTGGCTTTTATCTCAGGCGCGATGAGGATGTTCCAATATGCAGCAAACGCTTTCAGGAAGCTGTAATGTCTTCCGTATTTGCCATCTACACCGAACATCCCCATAGATTCTTTGAGATGGTCACGTTGAAGATAACGCTCTGCAGCGGGAACGAGGATCTCATTAAGGATTCGTTGGGTGTCCGACTCTGTAAAGGCGTAAACTTTAAGGTTCTTCAGACCTCCAGAATGAGCCAGTTCCTCCTTGAGGTATGTCTTGGCAATTCTGTGGAGCCTGTCATGGGTTACTGAGACAGACAAGACGCAGGTAAGCTTGTCATCGCCTGACAGGTTGCCACGGGCGCGCTCAAACTCAACGGCCTCATCGAGGCCGCGAAGGCCGTAAATGACTTCATTTTTCTCCGGCTCAACGCCGATCTGGATGGGATGGTCGTACCAGTATAGCTGGGGTTCGGTCATTGTTTCAACGAGGGTATCCTTCAGGTCGTCGTTCACAATAAGTTCACCTAGCGGTTTTGACGCAAGCGGAACGCTTAGAAGTACATTTGATGTGAAGAGGATCTGCCGTAAAGGATCGATAATCGGAGTTGCATTCATCTGGGTGATGGTGACGGTGCGCTTAGCTCGCAGGGTTTCCACGCGTTCCTCTTCATTTGTGAGGATCCCAGTTGCCTCAGGAAAGAAGACCGACCATATCCTCTCATAGGTTTCTTCCATATTATTGGAGCTCTCTTTCCTGGATATCCAATCCGAAAGATTCTTAAACCGGTCGGCAAGACTTGGGTCATGCTTGCTTACGCTTTCTAGCTCCTGGTAGATCAGGTTTTTTCCGTTTATGTAGAACCGGGCTACGTCTGACCATTGCGATGAGTTAGCCATACAGCAGATAAAGCCATTTGCCCGTTCAAACTCCGGGTGCTTTTTACCTGCGAGACAGATAAGGAACGCGGCGTTTAACGCCTTGGCTACACCAACATCGTCGGTGCTATTTTCCTCGACCTGCTCGGTTGGATCGAAGAGGGAGAAGCCCTCTCCATCTTTTGGTCGAATCAATGTTGAGATAGCGGATTCAAACAGCTCTATCATCATTTACCTCCGGAAAGACTCAACCTTATTTATAGCTTTCCATATATTAAAATAATAATATGACTTGAATGATCTTTGACGAACCTTCTTGATTCATTTTGAGAAAGATTCTTAGTGAGTGAAGCTGAAAATTGCAGATTGTTTGAGGGAGTTTGCGACCGAGTTATCTGCAATTTAGCGTACGAATTTAGAATCTTCAAAATGAATCAAGCCGTGAGGAGAAGATTATTCAAGTCATATGCGCTATTGTTGGGTAACTGCACAGCTTAAAATAATCTAACCTTGAGCGCTAACTTGAGGTAGTTATTTCGGCTTCACCCCTAAACAGAAAGAAAAGACACAAAGGCAGATATTACCAGAAACTGCTCAAATCCCTCTTAACCTCTGCCTTTGCTTTGAGATCGTACAACCATTCCCTAAAGACTTCTTTCTTTTTATATTCCATTAAAACCTTTCTAAAGTTGTCCTTTACAGATTCGAAGTCCTCCCTGTCTATACCCTTTTTGCCTTTCAGTTTGATTACGAAGTAAGTGTTATTAACCTCAAATACCTTCTTAGCAAAAGGGTTATCCTCGGCTAAAGAGAACGCTTCTCCTACTATCTTTTCAGAATATCCTATCTTCGGGATAGCGTCATCCCTCCTTGTAAAAAACCCCGTTTCTTCTGTCTTCAGTTTATTCTTGGAGACCAAACGCTCCCACTTGTCTCCCTTGTTCAATCCTTCCAGGAATTTCTCTGCCTTTGTCCGGGCGATGACCTTCCCTTTTTCCTTCTGTACATCCTTTTTAACTTTATCTTTGACCTCCTTAAGCTGAGGTATTCGAGGAACTTCCTTCTCGGTAACCTCCAGTATGTAGTTTACATCCGATGACCTGACCACTTCGCTTATCTCACCCTTCTCTAGAGCAAAAGCTGCATCAGAAAAGATTCTGTCCTTGCCGACTCCCTTTATGCCTTCATCAGCCGAAAACAGGTCCGTCTTGTGTAAATCTATCTTTGCATCGGAAGCGAATTCAGCTAGGCCTTCCTCATCGAAGATCCTTGCATGCGTGTCCTCTACTTCATCATCAGCCAGGTCCTGGGCCTTTTCTCGTGTCAAAGCCGAAATGATCAGGGGTTTGACTTCCTTCAACGGTTTGGTCTTTCCATCTATAACCTTCTCAACCTTTATTATATGAAAACCATGCGCACTTTGGATGACCGGGCTGACCTCACCACCCTTAAGTAAGGATACTGCATCTCTAATCGGCGCCATTAACTTTTCTCTCTCTATGAGACCCAAATCTCCACCTGTCTTTGCCGAGGGATCATCAGAGTACTTTGTCGCTAAAACGGCAAAGTCAGTTCCCCTACGAAAATCCTCCAAGATCTTTTCCGCCCTTTCTCTGGCCTTGTTAAGAGATTCAGGGTCAGCACCATGCGGAGCCCGGACCAATATATGTCTCGCCTTAACCTTCTCCGGGACAGTAAAGTTTTCTTTGTTGAAATCATAGTAGTCATTGATGTCAGAGTCTGAAACCTTCACCTTATGCTCATAATCCTTGGGATTGAACCTCAGATACTGCACCCTTACCTTTGCTGGTATCTCATACTTCCCCTTGTTGTTTGAGAAATAATCCCTAATCTCGTCATCCGAAATCGTTGTCTTGTTAAGGAAGGAAGCGGCCTGTAATCTGATAAATTCCAGATTGACGCTTTCGGTTTCTATTGTGTAAACGTCAAATAGCTCCTTATCTGAAACTTTAACGTTGTCTTTGATAAGCTCCTCAATCTTCTTGATCAACAGATCCGCTCTTTGAGAATCCTCGAATTCCTCAGGCATCATCTTGGAATATCTCAATAAACTCATATACTGAGAGTTGTCAAACACTCCGTCTTTTTGGAAGGCTGGATAAGCCATGATAGATTCCCTCAGCTCTTTCCGGGTTACTTCGAGGTTGATCCTCTCTGCTTCTTGTAAGAGTAGAGTCCTTTCTATTAAAAGCTCCATGGCCATTTCTTTCAACTTCAGACGATCTATCAATTTTTCGGACCACTGGTCCTTGTAGATTCCCTTGTATCTCTTCAATAGATTTTCATAGGAGATTTTGTATTCACTGAATGTTATAGGGTGGTCATTAACGATGGCTATTTTGTTACTCTTCCCCTCCCTGTAGCTTCCAACCCCCCAAAAGACAAAGACTATAATCACAGCAAAGAGTAGAGCTTGGATGGACCAGGACCTAGCATGTTTCCTCATAAGATCAAGCATGTTATCAACCCTTCATGTAACTTCTCAATAACTGCGGGCAACTGACTTATGCCGTATAGATTTCCATATGTTAGAATTTTAGCACAATATCCTGAATACGCAGAAAATTCGCATAGGAGTGAACGAAAGCGCTCCTGTCCTGTGAACTACGGCGTGTCCCTGGACTTTTTGAGAAGTTACCCTTTCATGTAAGTTGCTATTCGTCAAGCCTAGTGATTACCAATACAAATCTTCTAATTGTACTAAATGCTATGAAAAAAGCAACTTTTTTGTAACACGTTTTAATCCTGACATCTTTTTTAGGGCCGAGGCCGAAATAACTTTCTAAAGTTGACGCTCAGATTTAGGTTAGATTTGTTCGATCTGAAAACCTATATTTTGAGGATTTTGTGTTTGAAGATCGGACAAAGCCTGCCCTCAACCCCGATCGAGGGATGACCTGAAGATGAGACGTCAAAATGGGGAAGTTGTTTCGGTCTCGTCCCTTATTACCTTGACAATCCCCTGAAAAAATAGGTAAATGGTTCATTAACTTGGCATCCTTCATCAAAGCTATAAAGTAGTTTACACTTTTGTATTATTTGGTTCATCGTGGATTAGTGGGAAAATCTTCGGCCTTGGTTTTTTTATCCACTTCAATCTCACTGTGGGAGCGGCTTTCCAGCCGCGACTGTAGCGGCTGGAAAGCCGCTCCCACAATTTTTCCCACTAATCTGCGATGAACCAAAAAGTGTAAACCGCTATTTGAAAGATGCCATTACCCTGATGAAAAACAGAAAGAAGGAGGAAAAAGAATGGACTTTAAGTTTACTGAAGAGCAGGAGATTTTGAGAAAATCCGTCCGAAACTTTGTGGAGAAGGAATGCCCAAGAGAATACGTTAGAGAATTAGACGAGAAAGAGGAATTCCCTTCTGATCTGTACAAAAAGATGGCAGAATTGGGTTGGTACGGTCTTCCCTTTCCGGAAGAGTATGGTGGTAGTAACTGTGGTGCTGTGGATTTTGTCCTGGTGGGCGAGGAACTATGTCGTTTCTCTTATGAGGTGGCGGCTGGATACGGCCTACCCATCTTTAACGCTCTCACTCTTTTGCACCATGGTACAAAAGAGCAAAAGAATACGTATATACCTCAAGTAATCAATGGTGAGATGATGTGGTCGATCTGTTTAACGGAGCCCAACGCAGGGTCCGACGTAGCTTCGTTAGTTACATCAGCCGTTTCTCAGGGGGAAGAGTTCGTTATAAACGGTCAAAAGGTCTTTATTACCGGTGCTGATGTGGCGAATATCATGACGATAGCAGTTAGAACAGATAAAGATCTCGCAAGACATAAGGGGATTAGCATGTTCCTTCTTGATCCGAAATCCCCCGGAATAGAGATCCGAAGAATTAAGACCCTTGGAAGAAGAATTATACCACCAACCGAGATATTCCTTGATAATGTAAAGGTTCCTAAGGATAATCTTATCGGTGAATTGAATGGGGGATGGAAAGTCCTTATGTCGGGCTTGGAATTGGAGAGGCTCTTTGCCTGTTCCGGCTATATTGGAAATGCTCAGACCGTAGTGGATGATGCCCTGGAACATGCAAAACAGAGGGTTCAATTTGGCCGTCCCATAGGCACATTTCAGTCTATCGGTCATATGCTTGCGGATATGCAAACAGAAGTAGATGCGGCGAGGTTGCTTACGTACCGTGCCGCATGGATGGTCGACGAAGGGATCCCTTGTATGAAGGAGGTATCCATGGCCAAGCTCTTCGGGTCTGAAACCTTCGTTAGGCTGACCAATCAGGGTATGCAGATAATGGGAGGGTATGGCTATTCTATGGAATATGATATGCAGAGATACTTCAGAGATGCTCGCATAATCACCGTAAGCGCAGGGTCTTCTCAGATGCAAAGGACTATCATTGCCGGAGCGATGGGAGTGAAAGTAAAATAGTTAAAATTCAAAGAACCTCGGGCTACCGCCCTCAAACATTTCAAGCTGTGCAGTTACTCAACAATAGCGCCTATGACTTGAATAATCTTCTCCTCAC
>Ga0209345_10003614_pt1 | contig 15731 bp, 16 predicted proteins | sample Cruoilmetagenom7_FD_187294 | JGI IMG/M metagenome (GOLD analysis project Ga0209345, IMG submission 187294) | Oil polluted marine microbial communities from Coal Oil Point, Santa Barbara, California, USA - Sample 7 (SPAdes) (version 2) | ecosystem: Environmental > Aquatic > Marine > Oil seeps ... | reverse complement strand
GGGCGTACGCCGGGATCAGCCCCGCCCGACAGCCGCCACATTGATGATGAGGGTGTGCTAATTGACAACGTGCGGCTGGTTCGGCGTGGCGTGTTGCAAGAAGCCGAGGCCGAAGAGGTGTTGGCGTCGTGCAAATACCCCTGTCGGAACATTCCGCAGAACATGGCGGATCTGAAGGCACAGGTTGCGGCCAATGAAACCGGACGCCAGGCGTTGCTGGGGGTGGTTGAAAATTTCAGCCTCCCCGTGGTGGACGCCTATATGGGCCACGTGCAAGACAACGCCGAAGAGAGCGTGCGCCAAGTGATTGAACGCCTGAAGGACGGTGAGTTTAGCTATCTTATGGACAGCGGCGCGATGATCAAAGTCAAGGTAACGGTGGACGCGCTGGCCCGTGAGGCGGTGATTGATTTCACCGGCACCAGCCCGCAGGATCGAGGTAATTATAATGCGCCTTTTGCGGTCTGTTCGGCTGTGGTTCTCTATGTGTTTCGCACCATGGTCGGGGCGGATATTCCGCTTAATCAGGGTTGTTTAAAGCCGCTGAAAATCACCGCGCCCGTGGGCACGATGCTGAACCCCGTTTATCCGGCGGCGGTGATTGCAGGCAATACCGAGGTGTCGCAAGCGACCTGCAATGCGCTTTATGGGGCGCTGCATGTGATGGCCTGCTCGCAAGCCACAATGAACAATTTCATCTGGGGTAATGAGGAATTCCAAAACTACGAAACCATCGCAGGCGGTACTGGGGCGGGGCCTGGATTTGATGGCTGTGACGCGGTGCAGACCCATATGACCAATACGCTGATGACCGATCCTGAAATTCTGGAAAAACGCTTTCCTGTCAGGTTGGAAAGTTTTGGTATTCGGGACGGGTCCGGCGGGGCTGGCAAGTGGTCGGGTGGCAATGGGGCCGTGCGGGTGATGCAGTTCCTGACACCTGTGAAGGTGACGACGTTGTGTTCCCACCGGATTGTGGCACCGTTCGGTGTGGATGGTGGGGCGGACGGGGCTGTGGGGCGCAATGCTGCGGTGTTTCCAGATGGACGGCGGGTTGAGCTAAAGGGCAACGACGAGATCGACCTGCCAGCGGGCGGGGTGTTTGAGATGCTGACGCCCGGCGGTGGCGGCTGGGGGCAATAAACTTCTTTGAAGAAGTTTGAGAAGAATTTTGCAAAAATTCTTGGTGCCAGCCGCAAATCTTTTCCAAAGAAAAAGCCCCCGACATTCGCTATCGGGGGCTTTTGTAATCTTATCTGTGAAGGGGTCAACCCTCGGCTGCGTCCTGTGGCAGGATCAGATTCAGCACAATCGCAATGATTGCGGCGGGTAACAGCCCAGTGCTGATCAGCATTTTGGCCGTATCGGGTAGGAAGGCCATCGCGTTAGGCACTTGCTGCATACCCAGACCCATTGTCAGGGCCACAGCAAAGATCACCATGTTGCGTTTGTTCCAGATCACGTCGGACAGCATGTTGATGCCGGCTGCAGCCACCATGCCAAACATCACGATCACGCCCCCGCCCAGCACTGGGTAGGGGATGGTGTTGACGTAAGCGGCGATTTTCGGGCTCAGACCACAGAGCACCAAAAAGATCGCGCCGATGGTCACAACGTGGCGGCTCATGATACCGGTCATCGCGATCAAGCCAACGTTTTGCGAAAATGAGGTGTTGGGCAGCGCGCCAAAGGCACCGGCAATCGCGGTGCCAAGCCCATCAGCAAATGTTGCGCCGGTAATCTCGGCGTCGGTTGCTTCGCGTCCAGCCCCACCTTTGGTGATGCCCGAGACGTCCCCGACGGTCTCAACAGCTGACACGAAGGCCATCAGACACATGCCGATGACGATGGCCCAGTTGATTTCAAAGCCGAATTTGAACGGCATTGGCACACCAAAGGCTGGCGCAAAACCGACCTTGGAGAAATCCACCAAACCAAAGACAAAATGCGCCACTATATAGCCCGCGATCAGGCCGATCAACACGGCGGCCGCCGACACAAAGCCCTTGAAGAAGAACTTTACCACCAGTGTCACAATGATCACCGTAAAGGCCATAACCCAGTTCTGGCCACTGCCCCATGTGGGTTTGGACATGTTAAAGCTGCCAGAGCCACCCGCCGCATACTCAATGCCAACCTTGATCAGCAATAGACCAATCATCAGCACGATCAGACCCGTCACCAAGGGCGGCAGGGCAAAGCGGATTTTACCGATGAAAAGGCCAAGGCAGAAGTGGAATGCGCCGCCGATCATTACGCCGGTCATCAGCCCCGGCATGCCCGCAACACCGGCACCTGCAACAGCAGGGATCATTACTGGCAAAAAGGCAAAGCTGGTGCCTTGAACGATTGGCAGGCGTGCGCCAACCGGTCCCATACCGATGGTCTGGATCAAAGTGGCGACACCCGCAAACAGGATCGACATCTGGATCATATAATTGATGGTTGGAATATCCGCCCCCGGGGCACCAAAGCCAAATCCGGCGGCACCGGCAACGATAATTGCAGGCGTGACGTTGCTGGCAAACATGGCCATAACATGCTGAATGCCCAGCGGTATGGCTTGCGCCAATGGCGGTGTGTAATTGGGATCGCGCAGCTGTTCTGCTGTCCCGATGGATGAATTTGTCATAGTCCCTCTCCAGTTGTTCGCGCTATTTTTTTACGTGCGCTTTGGGTTATGTGGTTATTTGTCTAGCATATATGGTGTTTTTAGAAAATACTCCTCTATATTTGGTGTGTTTCCTATCCGATCCACCACTGTGAACAGTCCAGGTGCAGCCAAGGGGGTTAGCACCCCGTGCCATGTATTTCTGTGATAATTGATGCCCTGACCTGCGCTCGCGATGAAGGCGCGCACGTTAACGGGGGTGCCGTTGTCATCTTCGGCCACGGTGACCAGATAGGCATTCTGACTCATCGGGATGAAGGCTTGGGCACCGTCGGGGTGGCGTTCCAACAGGTCCAGCTTGTAGGGCAGGGTCCGGGGTTCGGCCTTAAACACTGAAATGCCGGCGCGGCCATCCTCGCCAAAATCCAGATGCGCACGATCATGATAGCGGCCGCAAAACCCGTTGTTGATGATCATATCTGGCTTGCCAACGGCCTCAAGCACATCGCCAAAGGGTGCGAAAGCCGCGGCGGTCAGCGGTTGGGTTCTGATCACGCTCATGGCAGTACCAAGGCGGGGTGGCGGTTCACGTCTTTGTAGAGCAGATAGCGAAACGGCTGGTCTCCGGTGGCGATGCAGGCTTGCGGGCAAAAGGCGCGTAGCCACATGAAATCACCTGCAACAACCTCGACCCAGTCCTTGTTCAAAAGGTATCTGGCCGTGCCTTGCAGCACATAAAGCCCGTGTTCCATGATGTGGGTTTCAGCAAACGGAATGCGCCCGCCGGGTTGAAAGGTGACAATGTTGACATGCATGTCGTGGCGTAGGTCAGCAGCGTCGGCAAAGCGTTGCGTGGCCCATTTCCCGTCGGTGTCTGGCATATAGTGGAATTCACTGGCCGCGTCCGAGGTGATGAAGTGATCGGGTTTGCCTAGGTTGGGGGCGGGCACATAGCGTTTGCGGATCCAGTGAAAACACAGCAGATCGCCCGCGTTATTTTTGACCGCCCATTTGGCCCCCGCAGGCACATAGGCATAGTCGCCCGCCGTCAGGGTGCTGGCCACGCCATCCACGGTCAGGTTCATTTCGCCACGGGCGATGAATAGGCCTGCCTCGGCCCCTGCGTCGGGTTCGGGCGCGTCCGAACCACCACCGCTTTCGACCTCAACCGCGTATTGCGCGAAGGTTTCGGCAAAGCCTGTTAGAGGCCGCGCGATGATCCATGTGCGGGTTTTGTGCCAGTCGGGCAGCAGGGACGTCACGATATCGCGCATGGTACTGGCGGGCAACACGGCATAAGCCTCGGTGAAAATCGCTGTACTCTCGGGGTTGTCATCTTTGTCGGGCAGGCCGCCCTGTGGGAATGCATACGTCATGGCAACAGATCCTTTAGGCGGTAATGCGCGATGCGCTCAACCTGTTTGCAGGCAGTTTCAAATTCAACCGAGGTGTCGTTGCCGATGCGGGTCTGGAAGGCGGCCATGATGCTGGATTTGTCATGGTCGCGCACCGCGATGATAAAAGGAAAGCCGTGTTTGGCGGTGTAGGCGTCGTTTTGGCTGGTGAAGGCCTCGCGCTCAACGTCCGTCAGCGCGTCGAGGCCAGCGCTGGCTTGTTCAGAGGTGCTCTCGTCGGTCAGCCGTTTGGCGGCGGCCAGTTTGCCGGCCAAATCGGGGTGCGCGGTCAGCACGCCGAGGCGGGCGGCGTGATCCGCGCTGCGAAAAATCCGGCACAGCGCGTTGTGCAAGCCGATGGCGGTGTCGTGGGCGGGACCAAGTTCCAACCCATGTGCGCCTTTGGCGACCCACGCGGAATGCTCGAAAATGCCACCGTAATTGGCAACGAAGCTGGTCTCGTCCATCCGGCTGGGGCGCTCATAGCGCAGGTTGGGATGTTCGGTCGCCCAGTGGTGGGCGATGTCGACGCGGCGCGGGGTCCAGACGTTTTCGAAGCCTTGGATGTATTCAATGAATTTTTTCAGGCCCGCCAGCTTGCCGGGGCGACCGATCAATCGGTTATGCAGCCCGATGCTCATCATTTTGGGCGCGCCCTCGTCCCCCTCGGCGTAAAGCACATCAAAGGCGTCTTTCAGGTATTGATAGAACTGTTCGCCAGTGATGTAGCCGGGCGCGGTGGCGAAACGCATGTCGTTGGCCTCGAGCGTGTAGGGGATGATCAACTGGTCATGGTCCGCCACCTCGATCCAGTAGGGCAGATCATCGTCATAGGTGTCGGAGATATAGTCAAAGCCACCTTCCTCGGCCACCAAACGCACGGTGTTGACGGAACAGCGCCCCGTATACCAGCCCAGCGGACGGCTGCCGACCACCTCGGTGTGCAGGCGGATCGCGTCCGCAATGGCGGCGCGCTCCTCGGCCTCGGGCATGTCTTTGTGCTCGACCCATTTCAGGCCATGGCTGGCAATTTCCCAATCGGCATCCAGCATCGCGGCGACCTGAACCGGCGAGCGGGCCAGCGCCGTGGCAACGCCGTAAACCGTGACGGGGATACCTGCGCCAGTGAACAGACGGTGCAGACGCCAGAAACCGGCCCGCGCACCGTATTCATAAATGCTCTCCATGTTCCAGTGGCGCTGATCCGGCCATTGGGCCGCCCCTGGAATGTCGGACAGGAACGCCTCCGAGGCGGCATCACCATGCAGGATGCAGTTTTCACCGCCTTCCTCATAGTTCACAACGAATTGCACCGCCACTTTGGCCCCGTCAGGCCAGTTGGCGTTGGGCGGGGTTTGGCCGTGGCCTTGCATGTCGCGGGGATAGCGATTCATTGGGGTGTCTCCTGTTTGTACCCAAAGCATATACGAATAATTGTCCTACACTTTCATTTTCTTTTTGAAAGTCTTATTGACAAAAGGAACCTCGATTTTTGCACCAAATCACGTCAGGGTGGGGAAAACAAAAGGGGGATGATATGGCGAACGGATATTTGACGACACATGTTCTGGACACGGCGCGGGGCTTGCCGGCGGCGGGGATGCCGATTGATCTAATCCGGTTGGAGGGCGAGGCCCGCACTCATATTCGCAGTTTGACGACCAACGACGACGGGCGCACCGACAGTCAGATTTTGCCAGCGGGTGAATTTGCCACGGGCACCTACGAGTTGGTGTTTCATGCCGGTGCCTATCTGGACGGGGTCGGTACTCCGCGGGAAGAGCCGCGATTTTTGGATGTGATCCCGATCCGATTTGGAGTGTCTGATCCACAGGCGCATTACCACGTGCCGCTGCTGCTGTCGCCGTTTGGGTATTCGACGTATCGCGGGAGTTAAAGACCCATTGACCGGATTGCCCCGTGTAGAAATAAAGGCGGGGCTGCCCCGAGGATGCGTGGTTTGGTGGAAATGGGGCTAAATTTAACGAGCTAACGGCCAGTGATGCCATGTGAAAGGCCACATCCAGCCCGTCTTAGGTGATGTCGACGAGACGGTCTGACAAGCGCAAATGGACGTCGATTTGCCGGGATGCAGCCTTGTTATCTGGCACGACCAGCGCAATGATCCGTCGCCCGCCCCCAACGGGGTGGCGGCAAACGCAGGGCGATTGAACAGGCCTACACCCGACCCGAAATACGGCAAGATTGCCAAGCCGCAGTCTGCCGATAACAGTTCCCTGACGCTGCTGGCGAGCTTCTTGAAACTGTCGATCATTATACGCTGGCGTTTGCGCCGCAGTAAAACCGGCTGATCGTCTCATTGGTGATCAAGTGGTTGCCGACCTTAACGGCCCGATGTGTGTGAATATGGAAACAGAATCCCAAATCGTGTGCGAGGCCAAACGAATTTACCGGCCAACCGGTGTGACCCATACAATATCACCCCCAAGCGGGTCTTGTCTGGAGCAAGAAGACCGCGCTGCTCGTTGCTTGGTAACAGCAGTGACAGGTTGCCAGTTTCCGGTTGCAGGTGAATTGATGTTATATCATTACATGTGATAATATAACAAAGAATGCCGCTATGCCGACTCACGTTGTTTTCGAATCTCACGATCATTCCTGCTGCGAAGGGGGGGGGGGTGCTTGATGTCGCGGATCACCGTGCCCGTGAGGCAGGCTTGCGATTGACGCCAGTTCGGCGCAAGGCGCTGGAAATTCTGCTGGAAAGCCATCGCGCCATGGGGGCTTATGAGGTTCTGGAGCGGCTGGCATCAGACGGGTTTGGCGACCAGCCTCCTGTTGCCTATCGGGCCTTGGATTTTCTGGTCGAGAACGGGCTGGCGCATCGCATTCGTCGCCTGAATGCCTATGCGGCCTACATGCACCCCGAAACTGATCACGCGCCGGTCTCTATGATGTGCGGCAATTGCGATGCGGTGGCCGAGGTTTTGGCGCAGGATGTGCGGGCCGCAGTGCGTGGGGTGGCGGATACCACAGGGTTTATCGTCGAGCGGGTCAATGTCGAGGTTTTGGGCCTGTGCCCATCCTGTCAGGAGGCCATGTTATGAGCTTGATTTCAGCCCAAGGGGTGAGTTTGAATTTCGGGGTGGTGCCGGTTTTACAGGGCATTGATCTGACGATTGAGAGCGGCGAGATCGTAACGGTGATCGGGCCGAACGGGTCTGGGGAATCCACCTTATTGAGGGCGCTTATGGGCGCGAAAGAGCCGACCGAGGGCCAGATTGCACGCAAGCCGGGCTTGCGGATCGGGTACGTGCCACAGCGCTTGGCCGTTGAAGAAAATATGCCGTTGATGGTGCGACTTTTTTTAGTCGCTGCCGGTGCGCCACAGTGAGACCGAGATCAGCGCGATGCTGGCCAAGGTCGGGATTGCGGGGTTTGAAGACTGGCAATTAACGGCGTTATCGGGCGGGCAATTCCAACGGGTGTTGTTAGCGCGCGCCCTGTTGGGCAGGCCCGACATCCTGATGCTGGACGAGCCGACGCAGGGGTTGGATCAATCCGGCGTGGCCGGTTTTTATCAATTGCTGGAAGAGGTCCGTCAGGATTTGGGCTGTGCGGTTTTGCTGGTCAGCCATGATTTGCACGTGGTGATGTCGACGTCGGATCGGGTGATTTGCCTGAACGGGCACATCTGTTGTAAAGGCACCCCGACGATGGTGTCGGCGGCCCCTGAATACCGCGCCCTGTTCGGGGTCGGGACCCACGGCACGATGGCGCTTTATCAGCACAAACATGATGAACATTGTGATCATGACCATACTGATGAGGAACATGACTATGGATAGTTTACTAATACCTCTTATGCGGCCGTAGGTCTGGCGCTGGCGACGGGGCCGCTTGGGGCTTTTGTGGTCTGGCGGCGGATGGCCTATTTTGGCAGTGCGACGGCGCATGCCAGTATCCTTGGGGTGGCGGGGGTGATGCCGCTTTATCCCGCAGTGTTTTTGGTGGCGCTTGTTATGGCGTTGCTGGTTAGTTTTCTACATGGGCGTGGATACACCATGGATGCAATGCTCGGTGTGATGTCTTATGCGGCGCTGGCGCTGGGGCTGGTGGCGGTGTCATTTACCGATCAGCCGGAGATCGACCTGCATGACTTTTTGTTCGGTGACATTATGCAGGTGACATCTGTGGATTTGTGGGTGATCTGGGGCGGCGCGCTGTTGGTGGTGGCGGGGCTGGTCTGGCGCTGGGCACCGCTGTTGACGTCCACGTTGAACGAGGATCTGGCGGTGGCGTCGGGTCTGAAACCACGGCACGAGCAACTGCTGCTGACTTTGGCGCTGGCCCTGGTGGTGGCGGCGACAATCAAGGTGGTGGGCGCGTTGCTGATTGGCGCGATGTTGATCATTCCGGCAACCACAGCACGCGGGCTTTCGCGCACACCCGAAGGCATGGCGATAGGCGCTGCGTTGATCGGGGGTGTTGCCAGCATTTGCGGTCTGTTGGCGGCGGCGAAGTGGGGCACACCGGCGGGGCCGAGCATTGTGGTGGTGGCGGCGGTGCTGTTTGGAGTGAGCGCAGTATTTGCCAAAAGCCGGTGAGAAACCGGCTCTAGTCAATCGGCGCAAAGAAGGCTTGGGTTTGGCCAGTCACTTCGGCCCAGAGCCGGTCACCGTAGCTGAAGTGCCACCACTCGTCAGGATAGTTGATCCCCCCTTGGGCGTGGAGGGCCTGCACCAGCAAATCACGATTTTTGCGGACTGTGGCCGGCACTTTTGAGGCTGTTGGCGTCAGGCGGGAGAAGGCTTGCATCGGGGTGCCCATATCAAGCGGTTCACGGTTGGTCGTGGCCAATGTCACATCAATTGCCGCGCCGGCCTGATGCCCACTGCCAAACCCGTCGGGTGGCGAGACCCAGCGGGAGGTTTCCGTGTTGTGCGGGCGTCCAGTCGGGATGTTTGGCCATGATTTTGGCAAATTCGGGCTGCCAAAGTTCATGCTGGCGGGCGCGGGTGCGAAAGGCCTCATAGACCATCAAGCATAGCCCGTCGGGCAGGCTGTTGGCCGCCGCCATAAGGCGGGTTTTTACCGAGGGGCGGATACGCCAGTCATTGGCCACAGCCGGGTTCAGGAACAGGCGATCTGTTTCATTAAGCGTGACCAGCCGCGGGGGCACGTCACGTTCAATGATTTCGATGCCGTCAACAATCATCGCTTGTCGTAATAAAGACCGACGACATGTTCCGCCTCGGCAAAGAACAGCCAGCGCTGGGCCAGCAGGCCGACGATATGTGCAATCAGCGCGACGATATAAAGGTCAAAGCCACGACCTGAAATTATCGCCAGCACCATCGGCGCGAGATAGGCTAGGATAAAAGCGATAATGCGCAGTTTGATTGCGTGTTTGCGGGCAATCACATAGACCATTTCGCTGAGCAAATAATTGGTGCCGGAATGGGGCGGTTCATACATCCGCACCTTGCCGATGCCGCCAAGACCAGTGGCGGTTTCCATCGTGTGGCCGCGTTTGGCAAAGCGTTTATCACCTGCATCCCAGACATAAATCTGGACCAGCGCCGCAAGGCCGACGAACAGGATGGTACCAAGGCTATCGGCGGCCAAGATCGCCCCGCCAGCAAGCGCCAGCAGGATGAACAAAAGCGAGGTTGTCCAATGGTTCCAACGCGGCACGGTTTTCAACTGCGCATACATCATCGAGGTGGTGTAAACCGTGATCAACGCCATCACAGCGCCGATGATGCCCAGCGGCGGCATCGAGATGTTCAGGAAGATGTTGGCAGCCGCAAAGATGCCCATCAAGGAGAGCGTCAACACCGCCATCACAGCTTCGCGCGACAACCAGCTGGTGCGCCATTGGCTGAAGGCTTTGATGGCGTTCTTGGGGTTGCCAAGGTGGAAGGTCGAGGCGATCAACCCGCCCACGGCCATTGCGAAGGCCACGAAATAATATGGGAACGCGGCCCAGCCTTGCGGGGCAGGTATGCCGACGCCAAGCCATGCCAGAAAGCCGAAACCAAGGCCGGAAAAGACGGTGAAGAAGATGACAGATGGGGCGGGATGCATCTAGAGGGCCTCCAATGCTTTGTCGAGCCAGCCAAGAAAGCCCTTGGGCGTATCTGAGACCGGGGTCAGGATGGGGGCCGAGGCGTCAACCTCTTCCAATGTGTCTTTGGGCCGTGGTGGCAGGTATTTATTCACCGGTTTGGTGCCTTGTTCGGGCATCAAATCCATACCGCCGCGCTCCGCCGTCAGTTTGCTGACGTTGCTGTCCGGATCGGCGAAATCGCCAAAGTGACGTGCGCCGGCGGGGCAGGTCCGCACACAGGACGGGATGCGGTCAACTTCGGGCAGGTTTTCGTTATAAATCCGATCAACGCACAGGGTGCATTTCTTCATCACACCCGCCATCTGGTCGAGTTCACGGGCACCATATGGGCAGGACCACGCACACAGACCGCAACCGATGCAGTCGTCCTCGTTGACCAAAACGATGCCGTCTTCGGAACGTTTATAGCTCGCACCTGTCGGGCAAACGGTGACGCAGGGCGCGTCTTCGCAATGCAGACAGGATTTGGGGAAATGCACGGTTTGGGCGCAGCCGCCGGTATCGGGCTGCACCTCGAAACTATGCACACGGTTCAGGAATGTGCCGTGTGGATTGGCACCATAAGCGTCGATATCCGACAGCGGTGCACCGTAGTTTTCGGTGTTCCAGCCTTTGCAGGAAATCACGCAGGCATGACAGCCAACACAAGTGTCCAGATCAATCACAAGGCCGAGCTTTTTGTCGGTGGTTTGAGGAAGCTGTGTCATTTGCCAACCTTCCATGCGAGGTTTTTGGGACCTTTGCCAACCGGTGATTTGATTGGCGGGAAGGCGGGTTGTGATTCAGCCGGGGCTGCGACCTTTTCGATTTTCACTTTCAGGTCGAACCACGCGGCTTGGCCGGTGACAGGGTCCGAGTTGTTCCAGCGCATGCCGTCCTTTTTGGTCGGCAGTAATTCGTGGATCAGGTGGTTCAGCAAGAAGCCCTTGGTGGCCTCAGGTGCGCCCTCATCCAGCGCCCAAGCGCCTTTGCGTTTGCCAATGGCGTTCCATGTCCAGACGGTGTTGCCGTTCAGCGCCGCCATGTGGGAAACCGGTACGGTGATTTTGCCATGTGGCGAGGAAACTTGCGCCCAATCGCCCTCTTTAAACCCGTGTTTTTCCCACAATTTGGTGGGCACATACAGCGGGTTATGGCCATGCAATTGACGCAACCACGCATTTTGGGTGCCCCATGAATGGTACATCGCCATCGGGCGTTGGGTCAGGGCGTTGACGGTGAAATCGCCACCATCTTCGGCCGCTTCTTCATTCGGGGAATACCAGATCGGCAGCGGGTCCATCGAGCGTTTCAACTGCGCGCGCAGATGTTCTGGCGGTTGGTGTTCGCCAATGCCTTCGGCTGCCGCCTGGAATTTGCGCATCGGTTCGGAGTAGATCGAAAACAAGTAGGGTTGCTCGTGGTCAAACAGCCCAACCTCAACCGCCCATTTTTGATAGGCTGCATTCCATGGTTTAAAATAGGACGCTTCTTCGGGGATGTGCTGCTCAAAGAAGCCGCCATTGTCGATGTAGGCTTGCATTTGGTCCGGGTTTGGTTCGCCGCGCCCGACACCTTTGCCGTCTTTGCCACGAAAGCCCGCCAAGGGGCCAACACCGGGGCGACGTTGGTGGTTGACGATATAGTCGGCGTAATCCTGATAGATGGCAGCCCCTTTGTCATCGACAAACCCGGGCAGACCAAGGCGCACGGCCAGATCGACCAGCACGGATTGAAAGCCGCGCACGTCGCGGTCAGGTTCAATCACCGGCCAACGGATGCTGTCGGCCATTGCGTCGGCCTCGCAAATCGGGCGGTCTAACAGTGAAATACAATCGTGACGTTCCAGATAGGTGGCGTCGGGCAGGATCAGATCGGCATAGGCGACCATTTCGCTGGAATAGGCATCGGAATAGATGATCCGCGGGATCACATATTCGCCGTCATCCCCCTTGTCCGTCAGCATTTTCATCACGCCACTGGTGTTCATCGACGAGTTCCACGACATGTTGGCCATGAACATGAACAGCGTGTCGATTTTGTAAGGATCGCCCGCGTGGGCGTTGGAAATCACCATGTGCATCAGCCCGTGGGCGGACAGCGGGTTTTCCCACGTAAAGGCTTTGTCGATGCGCACCGCAGTGCCGTCCGGTTTTAGCCCCAGATCTTCTGGCCCTTGCGGATAGCCCAGATGCGGGCCATTCAACGGCTTGCCGGGTGTGACCTCGAAATGCGGTTTCGGGTGGCCCTCGACGGGTTTTGGATAAGGCGGTTTGAATCGGAACCCACCGGGCGCTTCGACACTGCCCAGAATGATTTGCAACATGTGCAGGGCGCGGGCGGTTTGAAAACCGTTGCTGTGCGCCGAAATCCCGCGCATCGAGTGGAACGCGACGGGGCGGCCTTGCATTTTTTCGTGCTTGTCACCACGAAAATCGGTCCACGGAATGTCCAGCTCGAACGCCTCGTCAAAGGCGACGCGGGCGATGTCAGCCGCAATGGCGCGGATGCGTCCCGCCGTGATGCCGCAACGCTCGGCCACCGCATCGGGGGCGTATTCGTCCGACAGATAGCGTTCCGCCATCAGTTGGAACACGGTGCGGTATGGCGTTTTGCCAACCTTGTGGGTGCCCCCCAGATCAGGTTTGACACCCTTTTTATCAAAGGCAGCGGTTTTTCCGGTCTTGCGGTCAATCACCAGCATTTTGCCAGCCTTGTTGCGCAGGAACATGCCGTAATCATCGGATTTTGGATCGTCGTTCACCAGAACAGGCGAATTGGTGAATTGCGACAGGTAATTCAGGTCAACCTTGCCAGCCTTAAGCAGCTCATGCACCAACGCCAGAATGAACAATCCGTCCGTACCTGGCGTAATACCAACCCATTCGTCCGCGACCGCGTTGTAACCCGAGCGGATCGGGTTGACGCCATACATCTTGCCGCCGTTTGCTTTTAGGCGGCCAATGCCCATCTTGATCGGGTTTGAATCATGGTCTTCGGCAACGCCAAAGATCATGAACAATTTGGCGCGGTCCCAGTCGGGTTGACCGAACTCCCAGAACGCCCCGCCCATGGTGTAGATGCCGCCTGCCGCCATATTGACAGAGCAAAACCCACCGTGGGCTGCATAGTTCGGGGTGCCGTAATTTTGCGCCCACATGCCGGTGAAGCTTTGGGATTGGTCGCGGCCGGTGAAAAACGCCAGTTTCTCGGGCGCGGTTTCGCGCAGGGGCTTCAGCCAATCGGTGGCGATTGTCAGCGCTTCTTCCCACGATATATCTTCGAATTCGCCAGAGCCGCGCGGGCCAACACGTTTCATCGGGTTTTTCAGGCGTGACGGTGCGTTGACCTGCATGATGCCAGCGGATCCCTTGGCGCAAAGAACACCTTTGTTGACCGGATGGTCGCGGTTGCCTTCGATATAGGCGACCTGCTTTTTCCCATCGGGGCCGTCCTTCATATGCACGTTGATGCCACAGCGACAGGCGCACATGTAACAGGTGGTTTTACGGATTTCGTCCGAGACCTTTGGCGATGTCTCGATCGCAGGCTGATGATGCGTCATGCGGGTCCCTGTCTGTTGATTGCCGGAATCGGCGTCCAGCGTTGTTTCCAGTTGGTTTACAAAATCCGCGCCTAACATGCAATAATTTGTATGTATTGATATGTAACTTGCTAAATCAGCGTTGGTTTATTGGTACATAGGGGCGTATGTCAGGGCCGTTATAGAGCGTCAGTGGCCGGATCAGGATGTTGGATCGGCGTTGTTCAAGGCATTGAATCACCCAGCCCGGCACGCGGCCAATGGCGAAAATAGGCACGTAGAGGTCCATCGGGATGCCGTGCAGTTGGTAAATCACGCCGGAATAAAAGTCGACGTTTACGTTCAGGCCATGGCGCGCGTAGGGATGCATGGCGTCGACCACGGCTTGCAGGATGTCATACCATTCCGGTTGACCCATTTCTAGGGACAGTTTTTTGACCCCGTCGCGCATGTGGCGCGCGCGCGGATCTTCGGCGCGGTAGACGCGGTGGCCAAACCCGGTTACCGGCTCGCGGTTTTTACGTTTTTCTTTGACGTAGGCGGCGGCATTGTCGGCACTGCCAATCTCGGCCACCATTTTCATCACATCCTCGGCGGCCCCCCCGTGGGCGGGGCCAGCGAGGGTTGATAAAGCGGTGACAATCGCGCCGTGCAGATTGGCGTCGGTGCCGATGGTGACACGGGCCGCAAAACTGGAGGCGTTGGAGCCGTGTTCAGCGTGCAGGATGAAATCAACATCGGCAAGGTGGGCGGCGTCGGTGCTGGGCTTTTCGCCCTTTAGCATCCACAGCCAGTTGGCGGCATGGCTTAGCGACGGATCGGGGGCAACCGGTGTGCGCCCGTTGCGGATGGCGTCATGCGCGGCGACGATCATCGGGATTTGGGCGGTCAACTTGATGCCGTTCTCAACGAAACCTTGCTCGGATATGTCGGTGCTGTCGGCGTCCAAGGCTGCCAAGGCCGAGGTCGCGGTGCGCAACACATCCATCGGGTGACCGGACTTGATTTGCTCGATCACAGTGTAAATTTCCGGCGGCAAGTGGCGGGCGGCTTTGAGTTGGGCGTCAAATGCGGCCAGCGCGGTTGCACTGGGCAGTTCGCCATAGATCAGCAGATAGGCGACTTCCTCAAAGGTCGATTGAGTGGCCAGATCGTGGATCGAATAGCCGCTGTAGGACAGTTCGCCTTTGGTGCCATCAATGTGGCTGGTGGCCGAGCGTTCAAAGTAGATGCCTTTTAGGCCGCGATTGATCTTGACGGAGTCGTTCATATCGGTGTCCTTTCGACAGGAGTATGAGAGGATAAGCTGATGTCGGTTTTAGAAAATGCATACGCGCGGGCGCGGGCGCGCAATTTGCGGGTGGTGTTCCCCGAAGCGGGCGAGGATACGCGCATTGATGCGGCAATGGAACGGTTGCAGGACGAAGATTTGGCCGCTCCGGTTGGGCTGACTGAGCCGGACGACGCGCAATTGGCCGCCCTACTGGCAACCCGCCCGATGAAAGAAGCCTTGGCGCGGCGCATGTTGCAAAAACCGCTGATCCGCGCCGCTGCAATGGTGGCGGCGGGGCAAGCCGATGTGATGGTGGCAGGGGCCGTCAGTGCCACGCGCCGCGTAATCGAGGCGGCGTCATTGGCGATTGGCATGAGCGACGGGGTGACAGTGCCCTCGTCATTTTTCTTGATGGTATTTCCCGACGGGCGCGAATTGGTGTTCGCCGATTGCGCCGTGAACGTGGCACCCGATGCGGCGGCGCTGGCCGACATTGCGCGGGCCTCGGCAGTGTCTGGCGCGGCGTTGCTGGGCGAGGCACGGGTGGCGATGTTGTCATTTTCCACTGGCACGTCGGGCGCGGGGGCGTCGGTTGATCTGGTGGCTGAGGCGGCGGCGCTGGCGGGTGATGTTGTCGGGCCGGTGCAGGCGGACGCGGCGCTAAACCGCGCGATTGCGGCGGCCAAGGGTGTTGGCGGGGGCGACGCAAATGTGCTGATCTTTCCGACGCTGGACGCGGGCAACATCGCGTATAAACTGGCACAGGAATTGGCAGGCGCACAGGCGGTCGGCCCCTTTTTGCAAGGCTTCGCCAAACCGGTTTGCGATTTGTCACG
>Ga0209345_10003613_pt1 | contig 15733 bp, 16 predicted proteins | sample Cruoilmetagenom7_FD_187294 | JGI IMG/M metagenome (GOLD analysis project Ga0209345, IMG submission 187294) | Oil polluted marine microbial communities from Coal Oil Point, Santa Barbara, California, USA - Sample 7 (SPAdes) (version 2) | ecosystem: Environmental > Aquatic > Marine > Oil seeps ... | reverse complement strand
CGCCTTTGTCGCGGCCTTCCGCCTGCCCAACATGTTCCGCCGCTTTTTTGCCGAAGGCGCATTCAATGCGGCCTTTGTCCCGATGTTTGCCAAGAAACTGGAAGGCGAAGAGGGCGCTGGCACCTTTGCCCGCGATGCCTTCAACGGGCTCGCGATGGTGGTGCTGGTGCTGACGGCATTGGGCATGATCTTTATGCCCGGGTTGGTCTGGCTGACGGCTGAAGGCTTTACCGGCGACGAGCGCTTCGATCTGACGGTCGGTTTTGGCCGGATCGTGTTTCCCTATATCCTTTGCATGTCGCTGGCGGCGCTTTTTTCGGGCATATTGAATGCTACGGGCCGTTTTGCCGTGGCTGCCGCAGCACCCGTCTTGCTGAACATCTTTGTCATCGCGGCCATGAGCATCGCGGCCTTCACAGGCGGTAGCGTTGCGCTCTGGCTGGTCTGGTCGATCCCGCTGGCAGGTGTGGCGCAACTGGCGCTGACATGGCGCGCGGCGGCGCAGGCTGGTTTTGCGCTGCGTCCCTCGCGGCCCCGCTGGACACCCGACATGCGCGCGATGATCCTGATCGCTCTGCCCGCCGCGCTTGCCTCGGGCGTTATGCAGATCAACCTCGTTGTCGGGCAGTTGGTCGCCAGCCAATACGACAAGGCCGTTTCATGGCTCTTTGCCGCTGACCGACTGTATCAACTGCCGTTGGGCGTGGTGGGCATTGCCGTTGGCATTGTGCTGCTGCCTGACTTGTCGCGCCGTCTACGTGCTGGGGACAACGACGGCGCGCAGACCGCGCTTAGCCGCGCGGCAGAGGTTTCGCTGGCGCTGACGATCCCGTCCGCTGTCGCGTTGATCGTTATTCCCTTTGCCCTAGTGACTGTGCTGTTTGAACGCGGCGCATCGAGCGTGGATGACACCGCCGCCATCGCCACGGCGGTGATGATCTATGGCCTTGGTCTGCCCGCCTTCGTACTGCAAAAAATTCTGCAACCAGTCTATTTTGCGCGCGAAGACACCCGTCGCCCGTTCCATTTTGCCATTGTTGCGATGGTGGTTAACGCCGCATTGGCCGTCGGCTTGGCCCCCTGGGTCGGCTGGCTCGCCCCTGCCATTGCCGCCACGACCGCGGGCTGGACCATGTTCGCCTGCCTTGCCATCGGTGCGCGGCGCTATGGTGCAGCGGCCAAGTTCGACGCACGGTTTCACAAACGCATCTGGCGCATCTTGATCGCTTCAGCGGCGATGGGCGGAGCGCTCTGGCTGGGCAACGCCGCACTACAGCCGATGCTGGGCCTGCCGTGGTGGCGCGGGCTGGCGCTGGTGTTGCTCATCCTAATTGCCGCGGTCAGCTATTTTGGCATTGGCCAAATGATCGGCGCCTTCCGCCTGTCCGAGTTCAAAGGCGCGATGCGGCGCGGTTAACGCTGCTGCAACCGCGCCCTTAGTCGCGCCCATTCGCCGGGCGCGAGCAGGAAGCTGAGGCCAAAGCCACAAAAGAATCCGGCAAGCTCGGCCACCCAAAGCAGGCCAGTTTCAAAGAAGATGCCCCAGAAAAGCTGCAGTCCCATCAACAGCGCGATCAGAGTGAAGGCTTGATACTGCGGCCCGCCGGACACAAGCAGCCGCCGCCACATCACAAAACTATAACCGCCGATCAGCCCGTAGACGTTTGGATAAGACCCGGCCAGCCAAACCGGATCGTTCAACAACGCCCCATAGGCCAGCGCGCCCCCCACGCCCGACAACACAAAAATCACTGCAAAAGCCAGTTGCCCCATCGCCTCGGCCACCATTTTACCCAGCGCCAAGAGCAACACCACGGCAAAAATCGCATGGGTGAAACCCAGATGGATGAACGGATAGGTCACAAAGCGCCACAGATGCTCAATCGGGTACTGCCCCGCGCCGATCATCGCATCAAAGATCAGACCGGAAAACCCATAGTCGCGCACCAGCCCAAGCCGCCAGCCCACGGCCGCCGGGCCGCCAACCAGCCCGGCTTCGGCCATCGACAGCACCACCTCGACCCCGGCGATGGCCAGAAAGAGCACGACAACCGCGGGCGGCAGTGGGTTCACAGGTGGCTGAAGATCGGGGTCTTGCATGGGGCGCTCCTTGACGGGGTTCGCGGCCAGAAGTAAGCCTGCCGCGCAAGACTTTCCAGCCCAGAGGTACGTTCCATGTCCGAGAACCAGTTCACCCCGCGCGTGTTTTCCGGCATTCAGCCCTCGGGCGACCTGCATTTGGGCAACTATCTGGGCGCGCTGAAACGCTTTGCCGATGCGCAGGAACAGGGCGTGCAATCGATCTATTGCATGGTCGATCTGCATGCGATCACCGTCTGGCAAGACCCGGCGGACCTGAAAAAAAGCACCCGCGAGCTCTGCGCCGGCTTCATCGCCTCGGGCATCGATCCCGAAAAATCCATCCTGATCAACCAAAGCCAGGTGCCGGAACACGCGCAGCTGGCATGGGTGTTCAACTGCGTCGCGCGCATGGGCTGGATGGGCCGCATGACCCAGTGGAAGGACAAGGCTGGCAAAAATGCCGAAGCCGCCTCCTTGGGCCTCTTTGCATATCCTGCGCTTATGGCCGCTGACATCCTAATCTATCACGCGACCCATGTGCCGGTGGGCGAGGACCAAAAGCAGCACCTCGAACTGACCCGCGACATTGCGGCTAAGTTCAACCATGACTATGGCGTCGATTTCTTCCCGCTGACCGAACCGGTGATCGAAGGGGCCGCGACCCGCGTTATGTCGCTGCGCGATGGGGCCAAGAAAATGTCGAAATCCGATCCGTCCGATGCCAGCCGCATCAACCTGACCGATGATGCTGACAAGATCGCCAAGAAGATCCGCAAGGCCAAATCTGATGCAGACGCCCTGCCCTCCGAGGTCGAAGGGCTAAAGGATCGTCCCGAAGCGCGCAACCTTGTGAACATCTATGCCGCGCTGAGCGATCAGACCGTCGAACAGGTTCTGGCAGAGGTGGGCGGTCAGCAGTTCGGCACCTTCAAACCTGCGTTGGCCGAACTCGCCGTATCGAAAATGAGCCCGATCACACAAGAAATGTCGCGCCTTATGGCCGATCCGGCTGAGATTGACCGCATCCTCGCGCGCGGCGCTGAACAAGCCCGCGAGATCACGGCGCCGATCCTTAAGCGCACCTATGAGATCGTCGGCATGGTCGGCTAAAATAATCGGGGCTGTACGCAAAGTCGCACAGCCCCCCTGCATCGCTGCGCAATTGCCTGCGCCCCCTCGTGCTGTCACCTTTGGCCCAACAGCAAGAGGACAACGCGATGAACCACCCCCATATCGGCCATGTGCATCTCAAGGTCGCCGACCTTGACCGCGCCATACACTTTTACGGCGATCTGCTGGGCTTTGAGGTAACACAGCGCTACGGCGATCAGGCGGCTTTCTTGGGTGCGGGCGGCTATCACCACCACATCGGACTGAACACGTGGGAAAGCGCCGGAGCCACTCCGCCGCCGCATGGGCATACCGGGCTGTACCACAGCGCATTTCTTTACCCCGACCGCCAGCAATTGGCACGCGCGCTCCACCGGGTGCTTGCGTCCGGTATCACGTTAGACGGGGCGGCGGATCACGGGGTCAGCGAAGCGGTCTATCTGCGCGACCCTGACGGCAACGGAGTCGAACTGTACCGCGACCGGGCAGAGGCTGGCTGGCCGCGTGATGCAAAGGGCGGGTTAAAAATGGTCAACGCCCCGCTTGATGTGGCGGCCCTGCTCGCCGAGGCCGACTGATGGTCCTGCTATAGACAAACCCGCCCCCCTGCGCCAGTTTCGCGCTTAACGGGATAAAGGATGGCGGCATGGCAACGGGCTTTTTCTGGGACGAACGCTGTTTCTGGCACGCGGGAGGGAACTACGTCTTTACCATGCCTGTCGGAGGTTTGGTGCAACCGATGGCAGCTGGTGGCTTGCCAGAGAACCCAGAGACCAAGCGGCGCCTGAAGAACCTGCTCGAAGTGACCGGACTGTTCGCCCAGCTTGATAGCCGCAGCGCCGAGCCGGCGCGTTATGAAGCACTCGCACGGGTGCATCCCGAAACATATCTTAACGAGTTTAAGCGCCTGTCCGATGCAGGCGGCGGCGAGTTGGGACGCTGTGTGCCTTTCGGCAAAGGCGGTTTTGAACTCGCCGCCCTCTCGGCAGGGCTGGCCGTCGACGCCGTTGATGCAGTGGCGACGGGGGAACTCGACAACGCCTATGCGCTTAGCCGCCCGCCGGGGCATCACTGCTTGCCGGATGATCCGAATGGTTTCTGCCTGCTTGCCAATATCGCCGTCGCCATTGAGGCCGCGAAAGCCAAAGGACTGGCAAAGCGCGTGGTGGTGCTGGATTGGGACGTGCACCACGGCAATGGCACCGAAGCCATCTACTATGACCGCGACGACGTGCTGACGATCTCGCTGCACCAGCAGGGCAATTACCCGGTGAGCACGGGCGCAATCGAGGACCGGGGGCGCGGTGCGGGGGAGGGTTACAACATCAATCTGCCGCTGCATGCGGGCTCTGGCCACACGGCCTATCTCCATGCGATGGACCGGATTGTCATCCCGGCGATCGAAGCCTATGCGCCCGATATGATCATCGTTGCATGCGGCTATGACGCTGCAATCATAGACCCTCTGGCGCGGATGCAAGCGATCGCAGCCACCTTCGCCGAGATGACAAGCCGCATACGCGACACCGCTGCGAGGCTCTGCGGCGGCAAACTGGTGCTGGTGCATGAGGGCGGCTATTCCGAGGCCTATGTGCCTTTCTGTGGTCACGCCACCATCTCCACCTTAGCGGGCAGCGACATTGTGGCACCTGACCCAATGGCCCGGGCGTTTGAAATTCGGCAGCCCGCACCTGCTTTTGATGCCTTCCTACGCCAGTCAATTGACGATATGGCGCGACAACTGGACCTTTGAGAGACCACAATGCCGACACCTGATCCCGCCGCCCTCGCCTTTCTGCAAAACCGCCGTTCGCGCCCCGCGAAAACGCTTTGCCCCCCGGTGCCGGATGCCGAAGCCCTCCGCCCGCTGCTCACTGCCGCCGCGCGCACGCCGGATCATGGTAAGCTGGAGCCTTGGCGTTTTGTCGTGATCAACCGGGCGGCAATGGCACGTCTGGCGGGCATCGTGGACACGCGCGGCGCGGCGCTTGGCCTGCCTGCCGAAGACATCGCCAAAGGCCGCAGCCAGTTTGACCAAGGGCATCTGGCGGTGGCTGTGATTGAGGTGCAAAAACCCTCTCAGAAAATTCCGCCGCTAGAGCAGACCTATTCCGCCGGAGCCGTTTGTCTGGCGCTGCTGAACGCCGCCTTGGCCGCGGGCTGGGGGGCGAATTGGCTCACTGGCTGGCCGAGCCACGACCGCGGTTTCATGGAGCAAGGGCTGGCGCTGGCTCCGCAGGAGCGCATTGCCGGAATCATCCATATCGGCACCGAAACCGCCGCTCCGCCCGAGCGTCCGCGCCCGGACATCGACCGGATTACATCATGGCTGTAGGCGTTATCCTGCGGTCTTTTACCCGCGCGCTAGGTCAATTGGGCGATAGACGCTTTCGCCGGGTGGTTCTGCTGGGTGTCGGCCTGTCACTGGCGCTGCTGATTGCGGCGACGGCGGGCTTTGCCTATCTGGTGGAATGGGTCACGCCCGAGGACGCTTGGCTGCCTGTGCTCGGCCAAGTGAATTGGCTTGATGATTTGCTCAGCTGGGGCGCGCTGTTGCTGCTGATGGGCCTGTCAGTGTTTTTGATGATCCCGGTGGCGTCGGCGATTTCATCGATGTTTCTCGACGATGTGGCCGACGCGGTGGAAGAGATCCACTACCCAGAACTGCCGCCCGCCCACCGGCTTGGACTGGGCGATTCAATCCGGGATGCGGTCAACTTCCTTGGGGTGCTGATCGGGGCGAATCTGTTGGCGCTGGTGCTTTATCTGCTCTTTGCCCCAGCGGCGCTGTTCATCTTTTGGGGGCTGAACGGGTTTTTGCTGGGGCGAGAGTATTTCACCCTCGCTGCGCTGCGCCGCCATGACCGGGCCGAAGCGAAACGCCTGCGCCGCCGCCATGCTGGCACGATCTGGATGGCCGGGGTGTTGATGGCGGTGCCGCTGTCGGTGCCGCTCATCAACCTGTTGGTGCCGATTTTGGGCGCTGCAACCTTTACCCACCTGTACCATTCGCTGGTCCCACGTCCGGGTGCAGCCAGCCCTCGATATCCGCAACGCTGATCCAGCCTGACAGGATGATCGTTGCGCAGATGCCCCAGATGATCGCGGCCACCAGCGTCGTCCAAAGCGCTTTGCGCCCCAGATGATGCTGTTCAGGCGCGCCGGCGTGCGTTCCGGGCATGACATCGCCTGCGTCACCTTGAGTTTGCACGCGGATTGGCAGCGCCACCATAAAGGTCATCGCCCAAATGACGGCAAAAAGAACAAGGCCCGAAACGATACCCACGTTCAGACTTCCTCAAGCTCGACAAGTGCGCCGTTAAAGTCTTTGGGGTGCAGAAACAGCACCGGCTTGCCATGGGCGCCGATCTTGGGTTCACCGCTACCCAACACCCGTGCGCCGGTGGATTTCAGATGGTCGCGCGCGGCGATGATGTCATCCACCTCATAGCAGATGTGGTGAATGCCGCCCGCCGGGTTCTTTTCCAAAAACCCGTTGATCGGGCTGTCATCGCCCAGCGGGTAGAGTAGCTCGATCTTGGTGTTTGGCAGTTCAATAAAAACGACCGTGACGCCATGATCCGGCTCTTCCTGCGGCGCGCCGACCTTAGCACCGAGCGCATGGCGGTATTGATCCGCCGCCGCCTCTAGGTCCGGCACGGCGATGGCCACATGGTTAAGACGTCCGATCATTCTAAAAGCTCCTGCTGATTTGACCGCAATATGGCCATCCAACAGCCAAACAACAATGCGTCACGTTAACGCGTCATTAGCCAACGCGGCGTAACCATTGCGTAACGGATGCTGTTGGAGGCGATGATGGACGATACCGACCCTTTTGCGAAGACCACCCCTGCCCCCACGGCAGCGCGCCCCCTGCTGGGCCTGACCATTTTAGTGGTGGAGGACAGCCGCTTCGCCTGCGAGGCTATGCGTCTGCTGTGCCTGCGCTCTGGCGCGCGCATTCGCCGGGCCGACTGCCTGCGCTCTGCCCGGCGCCACCTGCAAGTCTACCGTCCCACGGTAGCGCTTGTTGACCTTGGCCTGCCGGATGGCAGCGGGCTGGACCTGATTGCAGAGCTGACCCAAAGCCAACCACGGATTGAGGCGATCATCGCGATCTCCGGCGATAGCCATTTGGAGCCTGATGCACGGGCTGCAGGCGTGGATGGGTTCCTGTCGAAACCCATTACCTCCCTCTCCTCTTTTCAAGAAGCGATACTTTCTAACCTGCCTGAAGACCGACGCCCAATGGGCCCGCGCGTACTGCCGGATGAGATCGTCGCCCCGGATCGGATCGCCTATCAAGATGACATGGCCCATATCGCCGATGTGCTGGAAGACCCGCCAGATGAACATGCCCTCGATTACGTGGCGCAATTCCTTTGCGGGGTCGCGCGGGCGGCGGATGACAGTGGGCTGGAGGCAGCGGCAAGGGCTTTGGCCCACAAACGCGCGCTTGGGCAACCTGCCGGATCAGAGACGGCGGCGCTGGCGGGCATGATCCAACATCGGCTGTCAGAGAAAATCGCGATTTAACGCAAATCATCAAACGGCGTTACAGCATTGGGTCATTTGCCGCACGCACCAGTGCTGTCAGATCGCCGAGGCGTTCCTTTTGCTGTCCTTGGGCGTTAAAGTTGCCCGGCGACAGCCAGGCTTCGAACGCCTCTTTCAACGCAGGCCACTCCGCGTCGATTGCTGCAAACCATGCGGTATCCCTGTTGCGCCCCTTAACGATGGCCGCTTGGCGAAACACGCCTTCATAGCTTAACCCCAGCCGCTGCGCGGCGCGGCGCGACGGCCTGTTCAACGCATCGCATTTCCACTCGAACCGGCGGTAGCCTGCGTCAAAAGCCCATCGCATCATCAAGAAGATCGCCTCGGTCGCCGCCACCTTGCGCTGCAGGGCCGGACTGAAATTTATATGACCGACCTCAATGCTTCCATCCACAGGCGAAATGCGCAGAAAACTCGCGACTCCCTCCCATTGCCCTGTGGCATGGTTCTGGACGGCATAGAAATAGGGATCTGTCTGGCCCTCATTATCTCGTACCCAACGGTGATACTGGGCGGCCGAGGAAAATGGGCCATAGGGCAGATAATCCCAAACCTGATCCGCCGCGACATAGGCGCGGTACAGCAAAGCGGCATGGGTAACTGCTGACAAAGGCTCCAGCGTGGCATAACGCCCAGATAGCACCGCACCGTCTGGGCGCATGGGGGGCGTCCAATTATCTACAGGTACGCCAAGCGCGCGATCAAAGGTGGTTTGTCTCATAGCAGAGCTTATGCACAATCACCACGGACCGCCAAGCGCGTAACTGAGTCTGCATGTCAAGCCACAAACCTCAAAGCAGACCAATCTGCCCCATATTCACGCCACATTCAGCATTCAGCTTTATGTTCAACAGCAGGCACCTCGCAGGAGGGTGAAATGAACGAAAAAGCAGCGCAGAATCCAAGCCATACCACGGCGCAGCCGATCGACTGGATTGTGTTGAGTGCGAATGCTCTTGGGGTGATCATCGTGGCACTTGCCGCGCTTTACGCAAAGGCCGATGGTATCGTTCATCAGGTGGCCAGTTCAGCCGGAACCGGCGCGATCTTCTGATGAGGAACTCCTATGGCGGCTTCGGCGTTATCCGAAGGTAGCCCAAAAGGATATTCCCATGCCCTCCATTTATGATGCGATCAAAGCCGACCACGACGAACACCGCGAATTGCTGAACGCCATTGCCGACACCGAAGGTGACAGCAAAGCGCGCCGCGATGCTTGGGACCGATTTTACAACGACGTAAAGTCCCATGCTGCCGCAGAAGAAGAAACCTTCTATTCCAAGCTGATGTCTGAAACCTGGGGACAGGACCATGCGCGCCATTCGGTGCATGAGCATCAGCAGCTTGACGATCTCATGGAAGAGCTGCGCGAAAAGGATATGTCCTCTTCCGCTTGGCTGACAACTTTCAAAAAGCTCAAGCATGATTACGAACATCATATGGAAGAGGAAGAAGACGAGCTTTTCACCCGCGCGAAAGAGGTGATTGGTCAGGAGGACAACGACAAATTTGGCGCGGCCTTCCTGAACCGGAAGAAAGAAGAGGCCAAGCTGATCGAAGAAAAGCGCGAAGACAGTTTGGAGGACTAGGCAGCCTCGCCTCCTCCCCCCTTGCGAAACGCAAAAAACGCACCGGTTTCATCCGGTGCGTTTTTTGTGTCAAATGCAGGCTATGCCCGCCGCAAGGTCACTCTTGCGGAATGACCCGCAGCCCCAATTCCATCAACTGGTCGCTGGTCGGCTCGCTGGGCGCATCCATCATCAGGTCTTCGGCACGCTGGTTCATCGGGAAGAGAATGACTTCGCGGATGTTGGCCTCTTCGGCCAGCAGCATCACGATCCGGTCGATGCCCGCCGCACAACCGCCGTGGGGCGGGGCGCCGTATTGGAAGGCGTTAACCATACCGCCAAAGCGCTTGCGCACCTCGTCTTCGCCGTAGCCCGCAATCTCGAAAGCCTTGAACATGATCTCGGGCTTGTGGTTCCGGATCGCGCCGGACACCAACTCATAACCGTTGCAAGCGAGGTCATATTGATAGCCCAGCACTTCCAGCGGATCGCCCCGCAGCGCTTCCATCCCGCCCTGGGGCATGGAGAAAGGGTTGTGCTCAAAGTCGATCTTGCCGGTCTCTTCGTCTTTTTCGTAGATTGGGAAATCCACGATCCAAGCAAAGGCAAAACGGTCCTTGTCGGTGAGGTTCAACTCTTCGCCAATTACGTTCCGCGCACGGCCTGCGACGGCCTCAAAGGACTTGGGCTTGCCGCCAAGGAAGAAGGCCGCATCGCCGACGTCGAGGCCCAACTGCTGGCGGATCGCCTCGGTCCGCTCGGGGCCGATGTTCTTGGCCAAGGGGCCAGCGGCTTCCATGCCGTTGCCCTGATCGCGCCAGAAGATATAGCCCATGCCGGGCAGCCCTTCTTTCTGCGCAAAGGCGTTCATCCGGTCACAGAACTTGCGGCTGCCACCTGTGGGCGCGGGGATGGCGCGGATCTCGGTGCCGTCCTGCTCCAGCAGTTTGGCAAAGATCGCAAAACCGGAGTCGCGGAAATGGTCAGAGACGACCTGCATCTTGATCGGGTTGCGCAGGTCGGGCTTGTCCGAGCCATACCACAGCGCCGCGTCCTTGTAGGAAATCTGCTCCCACGTCTGGTCGACCTTCTTGCCGCCGCCGAACTCTTCGAACACACCCGCGATCACCGGCTGGATCGTGTCGAACACGTCCTGCTGGGTGACAAAGGACATCTCCATGTCGAGCTGGTAGAAATCGGTTGGCGAACGATCAGCACGCGGGTCTTCGTCGCGGAAACAGGGCGCGATCTGGAAATATTTGTCAAAGCCCGAGACCATGAGCAACTGTTTGAACTGCTGCGGGGCCTGCGGCAGGGCGTAAAACTTGCCCGGATGCAGGCGCGACGGCACGAGGAAATCGCGTGCGCCTTCGGGGGAAGAGGCGGTGATGATCGGCGTCTGAAACTCGCGGAAGTTCTGATCCCACATGCGCTTGCGGATCGAAGTCACCACATCCGAGCGCAGGGTCATGTTCTTCTGCATCTTCTCGCGGCGCAGGTCGAGATAGCGGTAGCGCAGGCGTGTTTCCTCAGGGTATTCCTGATCGCCAAAGACTTGCAGCGGCAGTTCGGCGGCCGAGCCCAGCACTTCGATGTCGCGGGCATAGACCTCAATCGCGCCGGTGGGCAACTTGGGGTTCACAAGGCTTTCGTCGCGTGCCTTGACCGTGCCGTCGATGCGCACACACCATTCGGCGCGGACCTTTTCCATCTCGGCAAAGGCGGGGCTGTCGGGATCACAGATGACTTGAGTAATGCCGTAGTGGTCGCGCAGGTCGAGAAACAGCACACCGCCGTGATCCCGCACCCGGTGCACCCAGCCGGACAGGCGAACGTCGTCGCCCTTGTTCTCGAGGCTCAGATCGGCACAGGTATGGCTGCGATAGGCGTGCATGATGGTCCCTTCCTAGGGCTAATTCCGGTTTTGGGCAGGTACACCGTTTGACGGTGGAGAAGTCAAGACTTTGCTGAGGTTTGGGCATTCAATACGCCAGAAACGCCGGTCCGCTGGCAATGAATGAAGGGGCCGACGCGGCCTACCCTCCTCTGGCCGCAAGGGTGGCTGACTGTAACGCTAAAAATTTGAGCGCGAGCATGCTGCAAACTAATTCTGCTTTGCCACAAGCACCCGCTTCAAAGCAGGTCAACGACAGCAAATTATGTTGCAACGAGGCAACTGCGCGCGCTGCGTCTGGCAAAAACCGTGAGTATTTTTAAGCGGTTGCTTCCTTTTGCGCATAATAGGCAACAGATCTACGCCCCCACTTCGCTTTGAACAGAACTATGGCCAATTACACAGTAACGCTTTTCTCGCCAACTGATGTGAGCAATCTGACCAACCCGGGACCGGCAGGCGCTTTCCCGACCACTGGTGATGAATTCCGCTTGGATTCCAATTGGTCGAACTCAACCGATGCGCTCACCATGTCGGTCACAGACAACGATTCCACACTGAGCGGCGATCCGGCGGAGTCGACTTCCGGGGACAGCTCGCAGCAAACTGCGGTTGTGACAGACGCAAGCGGTGCTGCGGTCGCCAGCGGCTACGCCTTTGCCGAATACGCGTTCGTGATTGAGGGACCAAACAACAGCGTCATCACGGTCCATTCGATCTATGTCGGCGATACATTGGTTGGGTATGCAGCCGATTCCCCGATCCAGCCCGGTGCGAACTATGTGGTGACTAGCTACCACCAGCCCAATGGGGCGGCATCGCCGAGCTATAGCAGCTTTGACTCGCAAAGTTACGAGCAGAGCTCGTCCAACAGCATAGTCGGAACCGAACGACAAGACAGCCTTGAGGGGGGCGCTGGCAATGATTCCATCTCCGCCTTAGGCGACGACGATTACCTTGGCGGCGGTGCCGGAGACGACACTCTAGACGGCGGCGCGGGAAACGATACGCTGAACGGGGGCGCTGGAAATGACACGCTACTCGGCGGCAGTGGGAACGACTCGCTCTCTGGGGGCGCTGGCTCGGATAGCCTGGATGGGGGAAGCGGGAACGACACCCTTGGCGGCGGAAGTGGTCGCGATACACTAACCGGCGGAGGTGGAGACGACACCTTCATATACGTGGCCGGCGATGGCCACGATACCATCACCGACTTCAACTTCGGCAATACCGGAACGTTGGATGACGGGGACAGCACAAACAACGACAGCATCGACCTAAGCGGCTATTACGACCATATTTCAGAACTTTACGCTGACCAAGCAGATGACGGCATTCTAAACCAGTCGAACACGACCGACATGCAGGGCCGGTCGGTGGACTATTCCGACAATACCCGGTTCGATAACGGGTCCATGACCTTCACTGGCGCATCCGCGGACAGCTCCAGCTTTACAGCCGAGAACACCGGCGTCGTCTGCTTCGCCGCCGGCACCGCCATCCGCACCCCCAAGGGCGACGTACTGATTGAGACGCTGAAAGTTGGCGACTTCGTCACAACGATGGATAATGGCCCACAGCGGATCTGCTGGATAGGAGAACGCACACTCGACGATCCAACACTGCTGGCAAACCCAAACCTCCGCCCTATCCGCATCAAACTTGGCATACTTGGAGCGGAACGCGACCTGCTTGTCTCGCCGCAGCACAGACTACTCATCGGACGGCAGGGCGGCGCGCTGGTCGCTGCCAAACAGCTGGCCCAAGAGATGCCGGGCATCCGTATTGCACATGGGATACGCAAGGTGACCTATATTCACCTCATGTTCGACGCACATCAGATCATTTTCAGCGAGAATACCCCATCAGAAAGCTTCTACCCAGGACCAATGGCGCTAAAGATGCTGGCACCGGGCCCGCGAGAAGAAATATTCGCCCTCTTCCCCGAGCTTCTGGCCACACATTACGACAGAGAGAAAATTGCACAGTGCTATGGCGACGCTGTGCGTTGAGACGGGAACTGACCCTAGCGTAGCGCTAGATTAGTGTGCGTCGCCAGCTACAGGCAACCTCGCGCAATAACAAAAACACTGCTGACCAAAAGGCAGCGGCGTTTTTTGTAATATTGGTTGCGGGAGTAGGATTTGAACCTACGACCTTCAGGTTATGAGCCTGCGTGTCGCGCACTTAATTGCCACCGAATAATTCATATATACCCATACATTACAGTGCAATGTCGATAGCTTACGTTGACATTGAGAGACACCGCGTGCCACTAATTTCCAACACTCTGCCGGACACAGTACGGACATAACATGTATAGAATCAACGAAACGTTTGTCAGAAAAGCCCCCGCCCCTGAGAAGGGAAACAAAATCTATTATGATAGCCAGAACCCAGGATTCGGATTGAGGATCACCAAAACTGGGACCAAAGCTTTCATCTTGAATTATCACATTAACCGGAAAGAACGCAGGTTCACGATCGGCAAGTCTCCAGCCTGGACTGCTGCTGCAGCACGTGAAAAGGCCGCGACCCTTCGGAGATTGATCGACCAGGGAACAGACCCGTTAGAAGAGCGGAATGAGCGACGTGAAGCCCCAACTATTGCCGATCTATGGGATGAATACGAGAAGGTTCACCTTCCAACTCTTTCGGCCAGAAGCCAGACGGATCAAAGGGGGATGTGGAAGACATATATCCTGCCTGAGCTGCGAACTGTGGCCGTCAGGGAGCTCACGAGCCGTCAGATCGACCGACTTCATGCCAAGATCAGCGAGGCCACCCCTACCCGCGCCAACCGCGTCCTCGAGGTCTTGAGAAAGGCCCTCAACCTGGCGATTAGATGGGCTTGGATCGAAAAGAACCCGGCTGATGGTTTCCGGCGGAACGCAGAGCACTCACGAGAGAAGTACTTGACCAAAAGCGAATATGAGCTCGTTTTCGCTGCGCTCGACCGGATGCCAAACCGCAAAGCTGCAGATGCAATTCGGTTGCTAATTCTGACCGGTGCCAGACGCGGCGAAGTCCTCGGCCTTGAGTGGCAAGACCTCGACCTAGGCCTGGGCATATGGAATCGACCTGCCCACAAGAGCAAAGACAGGAAGGCCAAAAGGATCCCTCTCTCTAATGAAGCACTGATCCTCCTACGGGCGATGCGCGACGCTGCGGAGGGAAGTTTCCTGTTCCCCACCTCGACCGGCGGCCACCTCCCAGACATCAATCGGCCTTGGCGTTGGCTCAGGTCTGAAACTGGCATGCCCGATCTGAGAGTTCATGATCTACGCCACTCCTTCGCATCGATACTGGTGTCCAGCGGCGAGACACTAGAAACTATCGGAAAACTTTTGGGTCATTCCCAACACCAAACCACGATGCGATATGCCCACCTCATGGATGATCCTCTCCGAAGGGCTGCCTCTAAGTTTTCAAAAGAGGTGACCGGATAAATGTTTTACACCCGATTTGTTACCCTAGACGCAATCTTCAAACAGATTACAGGAAACAAATTTGATACGGTCCTTAGCGCCTTGAGACAGGGTCAGCTTGGGAGCACTGCATATTGTATAAACCTGCTCGTTGGCCAAGATTGTGTCCGAATGGACAATTCGAAGCATCCTCTCACAACCGAGGAATGGGCATCCTGCATGTTAAAGGTAGACGGAGAAAAAGGCATACATTTAGTTGACAGCCAAAACTGCCAAGCCCGCACAGAGATCACTCTAAAGTCCACAGACGCGAACAGGCTGCTGGAGTTCACCTCTCAATCAGGCGGCGAACAGCCGAAGATGGGCCCAAAGGTTTACGCCTTTCTGGCAGCTGGCTTCGCTCATGGTGTCTTTGACTCCTCAAACGACCCAGAAGACCTTTTTACTGAACTAGAAGATCGGTCTGACCTTTGGGATCATCGCGGACCGATCAGCCCGAACCGCGGCATTGCTGCGGTGAAGGAGTTTCTTAACATGCTCTCCAACATTGACCAGCAGCTTTGCGACAACATTCCCGTCTGTGACATTTCATTCGCGAGCGACGATTAATTGAACGTGGCATTCCTCCATTGCAGCCAATGAAGGAAACCAAATGACTGATCGTGCTACCCACCTCAAACCCACTGCCGTCGCTAAGCTACTCGGCGTCTCTCAGCGCACTCTAAGTCGCTGGCACGCGCTGCGTGTCGGTCCAGCCCGTTGCAAGGTAGGCCGGACGGTTCTTTACCGCCGTGACGCTTTGGAGGTTTGGCTTCAAGCCAATGAGACACAGCCCACCAACACTTTTGGAGGCAATCCAGCATGCCCCACATGACGGTCGTTAGAGGGGCCGATTTCAGAGGGATAGCTCCAATTTCCAGGGCCTTCTCGCCTGAGTTTATACCCCCCTGGATCTCCGAAAAGCGGGGTAACTGTCTATTCTCTTTTCTTCATTTCAGACTTTTTCATTTCAGTGAAATAATAATTAATAAGTAGAAATAAATGAAGGATACTGGTGCCCCGTTTTTTAACCACACAGAGCGTTGGGTATC
>Ga0209345_10003612_pt1 | contig 15736 bp, 16 predicted proteins | sample Cruoilmetagenom7_FD_187294 | JGI IMG/M metagenome (GOLD analysis project Ga0209345, IMG submission 187294) | Oil polluted marine microbial communities from Coal Oil Point, Santa Barbara, California, USA - Sample 7 (SPAdes) (version 2) | ecosystem: Environmental > Aquatic > Marine > Oil seeps ... | reverse complement strand
TTAACCAGAATCCAGTCGTCCCACCAGAGGCTGGGATCAATGGCCACATAATTGCTGAAAATTTGAGGTCGACTGAGAAGGGAATAAACAGCTGCAAGCCCTCCAAAGGAATGCCCGACAAAGCTATCGAACGGCCCGTGCTGGCGCCAAGCCGCGTCAATTGCCTCCACCGCCTTGCCCAGATGCAAGGTGCGGCCGGTTGATGCACCGTGCCCGGGAAGATCAAGGCAGACGGCGGTGTGGCCTGCGGCAACCAGCGCGTCCGCGAGCGCAATCATGTGGTCGCTGCGAGACCGGTAGCCATGCACCACCAGAACCCTTTGCCCACCCTCAACGGCAGTCTCGGGGCGAAAAACGTGACTGGCGACAACGCTGCCGGGAATCACCAGCCGCACGGTTTCGCTCTGCGCCATGCGCGCCGCGGCGCGCGCCAGGGCCTTGCGTTCCTTTTCACTCTGCGGCTTGGTCGAGCGGGTGCGCGTGAACAGCAAGAACGCCAGTTCTCCGGCCTTTTGTGGCGATTGCGCGGCAACAAGACGGAGCACCGCACGGGTGACCTTTTCAACAAGAGATGCCATAGTGGGATTTCCAGATTGGTTCAACTATGAACAGAATTGTACAACCATGAACAAAAATCAAGCCCTGCCCTGGGAAAACCCGCGTTTTCACAACTGGATTGCCGTGGCCCGTGCCTGCCAGGTGATGGGCTTGAGCCTGGCACGAGCGCTTCAGCCGCTCGATATCAAGCCGCCGCATCTCGATATTCTCGTCAACCTGTTCCGCGCACCGGGGATCTCCCAGCAGGATCTTGCCGACAAGTTGCTGGTTGGCCGCTCCAACCTGTCGATGCTGTTGCCGCAACTTGAAAAACGCGGGCTTCTGGTCAGGCGTGGCGACCCGCAGGACCGCCGCGTCCTGCGGCTGGAACTGACACCCGAGGGAACAAGTCTCACGCTGAAGGCACTCGCCATCCAGTCAGAGCTGATCGACCGCACCATGGGAACCGCGACCACGGAAGAGTGCAACCTGGTTGGCGAGGTGATGACCCGGATAATCCATGAGCTGACACAGCCGGATGCAGCCGAAGCGGCGCAAACGGACGACCTCGAGCGCAAGAAGGCCTAGCCCGCCACTTCACGCGGTTCGCGACATCCCCTTGTCCGCGAGTTCGGCGATGTATTCGGCCCAGCGTTCTTCCTTTGCCTCGCCAAGCTCGGACAGAAAATTCCAGGTGAAGATGCCGCTGTCATGGCCATCATCGAACGCCAGCCGGACGGCGTAATTGCCAACCGGCAGAACCCTGGAAATGGTCACGTCAGCCTTGCCGCCCACCGTGACCCGCTGCGCCGGCGAATGCCCCTGCACTTCCGCCGAAGGTGAGCGGACCCTCAGCAACTCGGCCTCGATCGAGTAACACCGGTCGTCGGTAAAACGGACAGTCAGCGTGCGGCAGTCGGGAGAAACCCGTAGTTCTTTTGGCCATGCCGTCTCATGAACGCTCATCGGTCGCAGTCCTCAATTTCCACGCATTTGTCGTTGATCTAGAACCGATCCGGCGACATCACAAGCCAAAGCCGTCAAAACATGCCGTGATAGCGCAAGTCCGATTGACGCGCCCCCTTGACGCGCCTTCGGTGGTTGACGACATTGCACTCAATCAATGAAGGATCATCCGCCATGGAAGACACCGCAGTTCCGACCATGATCGACCCGTTCGGCCGGGCTGTGAACTATCTCCGGGTGTCAGTGACGGACCGTTGTGATTTCCGCTGCACCTATTGCATGGCGGAGAACATGACATTTCTTCCCAAGAAAGACCTTCTGACACTTGAAGAGCTTGACCGGATCTGCACGGTTTTTGTCGAAAAGGGCGTGCGCAAGATCCGCCTCACCGGCGGCGAGCCGCTGGTGCGCAAGAACATCATGGAGTTTGTCCGTCAGGTCGGACGCCACATCGATGCCGGCCGCATGGACGAGCTGACTCTGACCACCAACGGATCGCAGCTCGCCCGCTTCTCCTCCGAGCTTTATGATTGCGGTGTTCGCCGTATCAACGTCTCCATTGATACGCTCGATCCCGACAAGTTCCGCAAGATCACCCGCTGGGGCGAATTGAGCAAGGTGCTCGACGGGGTCCGCGCAGCGCAAGCCGCCGGCCTGAAGATCAAGATCAACGCCGTGGCGCTCAAGGGCTTCAACGACACCGAAATCCCCGAAATGCTCAAATGGGCCCATGGCCAGGGCATGGACATGACGGTGATCGAGACCATGCCGATGGGCGAAATCGACGAGGACCGGACAGACCAGTACATGCCGCTGTCGTTGCTCAGGAGCAATCTCGCCAAGCAGTTTACGCTCGAGGACATTCCGTTCCGCACCGGCGGCCCTGCCCGCTACGTAACGGTCAAGGAGACCGGCGGCAAGCTTGGCTTCATCACCCCGATGACCCACAATTTCTGCGAAAGCTGCAACCGCGTCCGCCTCACCTGCACCGGCACCCTCTACATGTGCCTCGGCCAGAACGACGCCGCCGACCTGCGTTCGCCGCTGCGCGCGTCTGAAGGCAACGAATTGTTGTCTGCGGCCATAGACGAGGCCATCACCCGCAAGCCCAAGGGCCACGATTTCATCATCGACCGGACCACCAAGCAGCCGGCAGTCGCCCGCCACATGAGCGTCACCGGCGGCTGATCAACAGCAAAAGCATGTCGCGATGCGGTTGGTTCGAAGTGCCCGACTGATGAATTTCCGTGATGGGCGGACAACCCCTTCGGACTGTGTTGCCATCTGCAACAATGGTACCTTGGTCATCGTGCCAGCGATTCCATGCCGGCCGGTTCCGGATTAATCATGGCTCTTTCTATCAATATCCGCGGCGCGTTGTTCATGTCCCTGTCGATGGCAGGCTTCACCTTCAACGATTCCATCGTCAAGCTGCTGACGGATGATCTCAACGTCGCCCAGGTGATGTTCCTGCGCGGCGTGGTCGCAACCCTGCTGATCTTTCTGCTGGCCAGGCACAGGCGGGCGCTCCGTCCGCTACGTGTCCTGATCGATCCCTGGGTTGGCCTCCGTCTCATCGGCGAGGTTGGCGGCACGCTTACATTCCTGATCGGCCTGTCCCACATCCCCCTCGCCAATGCCTCGGCAATTCTCCAGGCGCTGCCGCTGGCGGTCACCATGGGGGCGGCACTGTTCCTGTCCGAGCCGGTCGGCTGGCGCCGCTGGGGCGCGATTCTGGCCGGCTTCGCCGGTGTCCTGATCATCGTCCGTCCCGGGCTTGAAGGCTTCTCGCCCTATGCGCTGATGATCGTCGGAACCGTCATCTTCGCCGCCGTGCGCGATATCGCCACCCGGAAGATAAACCAGGCAATTCCGTCGCTGTTCCTGTCAACCGTTACCGCGGCGGCGGTGGCCGTTGCCGGCCTCGCACTGGTCTGGCCGATGGGGGGCTGGCGCCCGGTGACAGCGGTGGATTTCGGCTTTATCAGCCTCGCTGCCTGCCTGGTTCTGGTCGGCTACCAGTTCATCATCATGTCGATGCGCGAGGGCGAAATCTCGTTCATCGCCCCGTTCCGTTACACAAGCTTCATCTGGGCGCTGCTGCTGGGAATGGTGGTGTTTGGTGAATACCCCGATGCCTTCATGATCACCGGCGGTGTGATCGTCATCGGTTCGGGGCTTTACACACTCTATCGCGAACGCATCAGGAGCAAAGCCAAGCCAGCCACCCGCGCAGCCCCGCGTCATTCGCCATGAACCAGTCTCACCCGGAAGCGGAAATCGGCTTGAAAGGAATCACCTTCCCCTTCTCGGAGAGTGAAGCGTCCTTGCCTGACGTGTTGACATTGACACCTGAGGGCGTACTTGCAGACGGCTCCGGGCTCAACCGGGAGGCAGCCTCTTTGTCCAGGTCGGCCAGCAACTTGACATGCATGCAATCGCCCCAGGCTGCATTGCAGAAGGGACACTGGTCAAATTCGCCGTCGCCGGACATTTGGCTTCACCCAGTTCCAACACTAAACCCCACCAACAACATAAAAACCCGGGAATCTACTGTCTTTAAGTTCTCTTTTCAGAATCACAAAGTAAATCCTATTCACCACGCGTGCAACCAGGCGACAACTTCTTTCACATCACCGAAGGCGGGTGACGCACAGACATCATTCATGATCAAATCCCTATGCATCACAGCCCTTGAGGACAAAAAACACCAGCAATGACCAAAACAGTATTCCTCAATCGCAAAACACCGCCGAACATCGCCACGCTTGTGGTGATCGCCGGGCTCAGCGCATTGAACATGAACCTCATTTTGCCCTCGTTGCCGGGGATTGCCACCTATTACCAGGCGGATTACGCCCTCGTGCAGCTGGCGGTCTCTGGCTATCTGGCCGTCACCGGCTTGCTGCAACTTGTCATCGGGCCGCTGTCCGACCGTTATGGTCGGCGCCCGGTGATGGTCGCCAGCCTGGCGATCTTCCTGGTAGCCACCGCCCTGGCGCCTTTCGCACCGACCATCGAGACATTCCTCGTGATCCGCATGCTTCAGGCCAGCGTCGTCTCCGGCATGGTGCTTTCGCGCGCCATCGTTCGTGACATCGTCGGGCCGGAACAGGCTGCCTCGATGATCGGCTATGTCACCATGGGCATGACGCTGGCGCCGATGATCGGCCCCGTTCTGGGCGGCGTCATGGAGGAACTGTTTGGCTGGCAGTCGGTCTTTGGAGCCCTGTTCCTCTTCGGCGTGGTTGCCTTCGCACTGGTACTGACCGACCTGGGTGAAACCAACCTCAACCGGTCTGCGAGCATGCTCAGGCAATTCGGCGCCTATCCGGAACTTGTCCGCTCGCGCCGCTTCTGGGGGTATTCACTGACCGCGACGTTCGCCTCGGGCTCGTTTTTCTCGTTCCTTGGCGGCGGCCCTTTTGTGGCGACAACCATTCTCGGCCTGCCCCCCTCGCAGCTCGGCCTGTATTTCATATTCATCGCGCTGGGATACATGACCGGGAACTTCTTTTCCGGCCGTTTCGCCAGCCAGATCGGCATCAACCGCATGATGGTGACCGGCTGCATGATCGCCACGGCCGGCATGGCGCTGGCGCTGGTGCTGTTTCTCGCCGGCGTGTGGCATCCGCTTTCCTTCTTTGGACCGATGCTGTTTGTCGGCCTTGGCAATGGCGTCACCCTGCCAAGCGCCAATGCAGGCATCGTCAGCGTCCGCCCGCATCTGGCGGGATCCGCATCGGGCCTCGGCGGCGCCATGATGATCGGCGGCGGCGCGGCGCTGTCGGCACTGGCAGGCGCGATCCTTTCCGTCGAGACCGGCCCCTACCCGCTGGTCATCGTCATGCTGGTTTCCTGCATTTTCAGTGTCTTTGCCACGCTCTACGTGATCCGGGTCGAAAACAGCCTCGCCGAGGATGCGAAAATCGGACAGTCCTCCTGAAGCCCCCGTAAGGGCATCACCCACCGGGCCAGGCCGGCAACAACCCGTGACCCGGCAAAGCTTACCCACATTGACTTTGGGTAAGCTGGCATTTCCTGTTGCAATCCCCGCTAAAACAATGGGAATATTCCGCCCAGCGCGGTGAATATCACCTGCGATCAATGGAAGGCGGCGGATCAACAAGCCGCAATCCTTCAAACAGAGAGGACCCCCATGCGTATTTCCAGCCGTTTCACATTGGCAGTCTCCGCCCTTGCCCTTGCTCTGACTATGGGCACCGCTGCCCAGGCAGCCAGCCATGGCGGCATCAAGAAGGTCATCATCGGCACCGAAGGCGCCTACCCGCCCTTCAACAACCTTGAAAGCGACGGCAGCCTTGTCGGTTTCGACATCGACATCGCCAAGGCACTTTGCGACGAGATGAAGGTCGAGTGCGAATTCGTCACCCAGGACTGGGACGGCATCATTCCCGCCCTGCTCGCCGGCAAGTTCGACGCCATCATCGCTTCCATGTCGATCACCGAAGAACGCAAGGAAAAGGTCGACTTCACCAACAAGTACTACAACACCCCGCCGGCCATCGCCGTGCCCAAGGACAGCGACATCACCGAAGCCAGTGACGCCGGTCTGGCCGGCAAGATGATCGGTGCACAGTCCTCGACCACGCATTCCAACTATGCCGAGGAAAAGCTTCCCTCAGCCGAACTGAAGCTTTACCCGACGCCGGACGAGTACAAGCTCGACATCGATTCAGGCCGCATTGACGCCGTGATCGACGATGTCATCGTGCTTTCCGAATGGCTCAAGTCGGACGCAGGCACCTGCTGCAAGCTTCTTGGCACGCTGACACCCGATCCGGTGATCAACGGCGAAGGCGCAGGCATTGCCATCCGCAAGGGCGAAACCGAACTGCGTGACATGTTCAACACCGCCATCGCCGCGATCCGTGAGAACGGAACCTACAAGACCATCAACGACAAGTATTTTGACGTTGACGTCTATGGCGACTAAACCGGTCCGGTATCGGTAGAAAACACGAAAAGGCGGCGGACGTGCCATCGTCCGCCGCCGCAATCCAAGACCGCGAACAAGGCGGCACGGGTCAGGGGACAGCATGGAACCGACAGCAACGCTGGGAGGGCAACTCTACTGGTTTGCCTCGCTGTTTGATCCGTTCTGCGGCCCGGTCGGCTTTCTCAATCTGCTGCCGGAAAATTCGCTATTGTCTTGCGGCGACACCGGCTGGGGCGATGAAGTTGCGCGCGGGTTCTTTGTCACCATCACGCTGGCTGGCTGCACCTTGCCGATCGGGCTGCTGATCGGTCTGTTTCTCTCCCTGGCACAACAGACCGAAGTCCGCTCGCTCAGGATTTCCGCCAATATCTACACCACCATCTTTCGCGGCCTGCCCGAGCTGCTGACCATCTTCATGATCTATTTCGGCCTGCAGATCGGTGTGCGCGAAGCGGCGCTGGCGCTTGGTTACGAGCGCGGCTTCGACATCAATTCCTTCGTCGCAGGCACCATCGCGCTGGCGCTCGTGTTCTCTGCCTACGCCTCGGAAGTGCTCTCCTCTGCCTTCAAGGCCATTCCCAAGGGCCAGTACGAGGCGGGCTATGCGCTTGGCCTGCGCCCGGGCAAGACCATGCGGCTCATCATCCTGCCGCAGCTTGTCCGCATTGCACTTCCAGGACTTGGCAATCTCTGGATGATCCTGATCAAGGATACCGCACTGATTTCGGTGATCGGGCTTGGCGACACGCTGCGCCAGACCGGCATCGCCGCCAAGGTCACCAAGGAAGCCTTCTTCTTCTACGGGCTCGCCTGCCTGCTGTTCCTGGCACTGGCTATGGCCTCCTCCGTGGTGTTCTCCAAGATCGAGACCAGCGTGCGCCGCTCCGGAGTGAACCGATGAGCGTCGCCGACGAGCTGATTGAACCGCGGCCTGCACCGCCGGTCGAGGTGTTTCGCTGGAGCCGCATGCGGATCCTCGGCGCAACCCTGCTGGGCATGTGGGTGCTGGCCGGCATCGCGCTGGTGGCCTGGCTGATCGACGCCTGGGACATCGACAAGGTCACCACCTACGGGCCGAAATTCCTCTCGGGCCTGGCAACAACGCTGACCCTTGTCGGCATCTCCGTCACCCTGGGCGCAATCCTGTCGGTGCCGGTTGCGCTGGGGCGGATGTCATCCAACCGGGTGCTGTCCTCGCTTGCCTATGGCTATGTCTATTTCTTCCGCGGAACACCGCTGATCGCACAGCTGTTCCTGATCTATTACGGCTTCGGCAGTTTCCGCGACCAGCTCGAGGCGCTCGGATTGTGGGTGTTTTTCCGCGATGCCTGGAACTGTGCGCTGTTTGCCTTCACGCTCAACACCGCCGCCTACCAGGCCGAGATCCTGCGCGGCGCCATCGAAAGCGTCACCCGAGGCCAGCACGAGGGCGCAGCCGCCCTTGGCCTGACCCGGTTCCAGACCTTCCACCGCATCATCCTGCCGCAGGCGATGATCGTGGGGCTGCGACCTTACGGCAACGAGATCATCCTGATGATCAAGGGCTCCGCGATTGTCGCCATCGTCACCGTCTTCGACCTGATGGGCGAAACCCGCCGCGCCTATTCCCGCACCTTCGATTTCCAAACCTATATCTGGGCGGCGGTGTTCTACCTTGTCATCGTCGAGGCGCTGCGCAATATCTGGGAAAAGCTCGAACAGCGGCTCACCCGCCACCTCAAGCGATAACCGGACCATTCACCGCTTGCTGCAAACGCCCCTTTGTATAAAAGGAGCGCGAAACCTTATTTGGAGCCACCCATGGCCAAGACCGACGACGATGCTTTGGCGGAAGCCTACAACCGGGCCCTCGCGCTGGAAAAATCCGGCGATTTCGATCTCGCAGCCGCGGCCTATGCCGAAGTGCTAGCGCTTGATCCCGACGATCACGGCGGCGCAGCAGTCAGGCTTGCCTCGATGAAGCGCGGCGACGTGCCCACCCGCGCGCCCGAAGCCTATGTCACCACCCTGTTCGACCAACATGCCGAGGTGTTTGACAAGGTACTGGTCGAGGATCTGGGCTATCATGTGCCGCTTCTGCTCAGGCAGCGGCTGATCGAGCTGGGACTGACCAGTTTCGACCGCATGCTCGATCTCGGCTGCGGCACCGGGCTGACCGGTGGCGCGCTTGAAGATATGGTCGATGATGCCACGGGCTTGGATCTGGCCGAGAACATGGTCGAGATCGCCCACGAAAAGGGCCTCTATGACATGCTCTATGTGGCCGACGCGGTCGACTATCTCGAAGACAATGACGACGACCCGTTCGACCTGGTTGCCGCAACCGACGTGCTGCCCTATCTCGGCGCCCTCGAACCGCTGTTCGAGGCGACGGCGAAAAACGTCACCTCCGGCGCGCTGTTCTGCTTTTCAAGCGAAACCCTGCCGGAAACCGAATTCGAGGGCCGTCCCTATACGGTCGGCCGGTTCCAGCGCTTTGCCCACCAGCAATCCTATGTACGCGAAGCGCTTGCCGCTGCAGGCTTCGAAACGCTGGAGGCAGGCGACATTGTCGTCCGCCACGAACAGGGCCTGCCGATAGCCGGTCACCTGTTCATTGCCAGGAAGCTGTAAGCCGGTCCCGATTTGGAATGCGCAGCAAGCCCGCAATCGCTCAAGGCAACGGTCAACAATTTCCTTGCGCGCCATTCCTGCCTGCTGCGCGTAGCGTCCACGATAATCAGGCTGAGGCGTCTGTCTTGATCCTGGAGAAGTAGTCGCTCCATGCCTGGTGCGGGCGGCCTGCTGCTTCGGCGTAGTTGCTGATATTGTCGAAGCCCCCTTGCCGGATCCCGGCATATATGCCGGTGATAACCGTGCCGATGAACTCGCCGAGTTCGGCAATCCGGTCCTGCCGGTAGTCCTCTACGCTCATGGCGCGATACACCAGCGACGTGCCAAAAGCCTGGTTCAGGTGGTCAGCCAGTTGCGCCTGTGTCAGGCATTCGCCATGCAGATTGTAGGTCTGGCCGTTGTGGGCGTCGCTGAGAAGCATTTGCGCATAGGCATAGGCCAGTTCGGCACGGGTGGTGTAGCCGCACTTTCCGTCACCGGCACAATTGGCGATTTCGCCGGCAGCCTTGTAGCTTTCGATATAGTCGATGTCCGGCTCGATATAGATGCCGTTGCGGCCGATGACCCATTCAAGGCCGCTCTCGCGCACGTCCTGCTCGGTCTGGCGGTTGCTCTTGACGACCGGAGAGAAGCTGGTGCCGTCAGCAGGCCCCTGCACGCTGGTGTAGACAATCTTGCCCACCCCGGCAGATTTGGCGGCCTCGATGACATTTCGATGCTGCCCGATGCGTTCACCCGGTTCACTCATGCCCGAGACCAGCAATACGACATCCACACCACTGAGCGAACGCTCGAGACCTGCGCGGTCGTCATAGTCTCCCGGGCGAACCTCGACCCCGAGATCCTTCGCCTTTTCCGGCGTCCGGGCCAGCGCAATGACCGTATCGGTGCCGTCGCGGGCGATCAAAGCCTTGACGATTGCGTGGCCCAGATGACCGCTGGCGGCAGTAACTGCAATGGTAACCATTGTGACGGTCCTTCTATGAGGTCAGGAAGTGGTTTCGGAGGCGGCTGCGGCCAGACGATTGACGCTCATGACCTTCCAGATGCGGTAGGCTTCCAGCGCTGCCAGCGGAACGAAGTGGACCAGCGCCGGGCCAAAACTGTTCTGGACAAAGAGCCAGTGCAGCAGCGTTGCGACCGCCGCCGGATAGACAAAGCGCTGCAACGTCTTCCAGGAGCGGCGAAGCTTGCGCACGGAGGCATCGTTGGATGTCAGCGCCAGGGGCACGAAAATGACGAAGGCCACCCAGCCGGTCCAGATGCCGAATTTCGTGATATCAGCGACAACGGCGGACAGCGTGCCCAGGTCAATCACGTAATAGAGCGTATGCAGCGCGGCATAGCCGAAGGCGGCCACGCCAAGGTAGCGGCGGCGGCGCATCAGCCACAGCACGGCGCCGGATTTCGGAAACAGCATCCGCAACGGGGTGAGCATCATCGCGATGATCATGAACCGGGCGGAAAACTCCCCGGTGGGATGAAGCAGCGGCTCCAGGTCCCCGCCCGACAGCGCACCGTTGATCAGGCCGAAAGCCGGCAAGGCCAACAGCAGCCAGAAGGCATAAGGCGAATTGAGAAGGGTTTTCAGCTTGTTCATTGTCTTGTCTCCGGATGCGACGGCCCGCCGGCACTGTCCCAGGTCACGTTGAGCGATTCTCGGAAGGCGAAACGCTCGAGGTGGCTTCCGATTACCTGCTCCAGCTTGCCGGTATCCTCGCCCTCGACGCTCAGGATCAACTCCTCGCCCCGGGCCTGAAGTGTGCAACTGCCGAATGGCAACTTGATGGAGCCGTTCAGGGGATCGAATTCAACCGGCACCTTGTGGCCGAAATGCTTGCAGAGTTGTTGCAGGTACTGGCTCGCCTTTGGCGTTTGGACGCGGCTGATGGATTGTGTCATCGGGTATCCCTTTCTTCTCTCCACAAGATAGGGGTATTCCGATTGTTTGACTTGATGGGGTAAATTTGAATAACTATCTCATCAAACCGAAAGCTGTGATCCATGATTGATGACCTGCGCGCGCTCGCCATTTTCGCCAAGGTTGCCGAAGCGGGCAGTTTCAGCGCCGCCGGCCGCGCACTTCGCCTGTCGACGTCCGTGGTCAGCCACCATGTGAAAGCGCTTGAAACCCGCCACGGCGTGACCCTGCTCCACCGCTCGACCCGCGCACTGTCGCTGACATCCGACGGCCAAAGGCTTCTGCAGTCGGCCAGGCGCATGGTCGAGGCGGCGGAGGAAGGTTTCGACGCCATCGCCGATATCAGCGCCGAACCCGCCGGCGCACTGAAACTGACTGCGCCCGCATTCCTGACAAACAGCCTGCAGGAGAGCGCAATCTGGCAGTTTGCACGCCGCTACCCGCATGTCGCCATCACGCTGCATGGCAGCGACGAGCAGATAAACCTGGTGGCCGAGGGTTACGATATGGCCATCCGCCTCGGGGCCATGCCGGAGAGCACCTTGAGAAGCCGCAAGATAGGCACCTTCGAGCGCTGGCTTGTCGCTGCGCCCTCCTATCTCGAGACCATCGAAAAGCCGTCGGTTCCGCAGGATCTGGCGCGGTGCGATTTTGTGCTCCTCGACATGTTGCCGGACAAGTTCGTCCTCACCCGCGGCACGGAAGAAGTCACTATCCATCCAGACCAATCGCGGGTTCTGGTCAATTCGATCAGCGGCGCACGGTCCGCGGTTCTGGCCGGTCTTGGCTTGCAGAAGTTGCCGGTAAGCGAAATCGGTGAAGACCTTGCAGCCGGACGTCTGGTGCGGGTTCTGCCGGAATGGTCGCTGCCGATGCTCAACATCTATGCCGTCTGGCCCGCATCGAGCCGCCGCAGCAGCCTGGTCAATTTGCTGCTGGAATTCATCCTCGAAGCGCAGAACGGTAAACAAGCGGCCTGGCAACCGGGCTGATACAGGGACAATCCGGCGCAAGCGGCCGATGCGGCAAAAACTGCGGCACCACATGACCGGTATTCATCAACCCCGCGAAAATGCATCAAGGCCGCCAAACGGGGTCTCCCCCTGGCGGCCTTGATTTGTCTGTCACGAGACAGGTCGATCTACATCAGCTTGAACACCGACGGATCGGGGCCGTTGCGCAGGCCCACGTCGAGGCCGGCGATGGCTTTCATCTCATCATCGGTGAGTGTGAAATCAAACACATCGAGGTTCTCCGCCTGGCGGGCCGGATTGACCGAGCGGGCAATCGCCGCATGCCCGAGCTGCATGTGCCAGCGCAGGATGATCTGCGCCGGGCTCTTGCCGGTGCGCGCAGCCGCGGCCTTGACCGGATCGGCTTCAAAAGATTTGCCATTGCCCAGCGGCGTCCACGCCTGGACGACGATCTTGTGCGCGTCGCAGAACGCCCGCAATTCGGGCTGCTGCAGCTGCGGGTTGATCTCGATCTGGTTGAGCACAGGGGCCTCACCGGTCTCCTCAATGAGGCGCGTCAGGTGGTCGGCATTGAAGTTCGACACGCCGATCGAGCGCATCAGCCCCTCGTTGCGCATTTCGATCAAGGCCTTCCAGGTCTCGACATAGAGGTTCTGGCTCGGCACCGGCCAGTGGATCAGCACCAGGTCAAGCTGGTCAACGCCGATGCTCTTGAGGCTGCGCTCGACCGAGGCCCGCGCCTTGTCGCGCCCATGCGCATTGTTCCAGACCTTGGTGGTAACGAAGATCTCGTCGCGCGGCACGCCAGAGCTCTTCAGGCCCTCGCCGAGTCCGGCTTCATTGCCATAGATGAAGGCACCGTCAATCAGCCGATAGCCGGTCTTGATTGCGCTTGCCACCGCCGCAGCAGTCTTGTCCTGCGGGATCTGCCAGATGCCGAAACCGAGCTGTGGAATTGTGTGTCCGTCATGAAAAGGGATTGAGTTCATAGTGCTCATAACAATCTCGCTTCTGCCTGCCCTGGGGATTTCGGACATGCCGCCACACGCAATCCATCCCGGGTTCTCTTGAGGTAAACTGGCGCATGCCATGACATGCGATGGCGCCGATTCAGGTATTCAAGCGGTATATAAGGGCCCCGGCCCGCTGGAACAATGTCGAGCCGGAGCAAGGCTCCGCCTATCCGGGCGCGAGCCGCCATACCCCGGCCGGATCGACAACATCCGTTGCAGGAATCTCGATCGAGTTCACATCGGCCCACAACGGCGCGAAATCGTTGTAATGGCCCGAAAACACATTGCCCGACTGCCCGGTTGTCTGGATGTAGGTTGCGCGGTCAAGATCGGCCATGTCGAAAATGCCGCGATAGCTCGACGCGTTGGTGTTGGCATAGGGGTCCTTCTCGTCCTGGATCTGGGTGCGCCCACGATCAAGCGTGAACGGTCCACCACCGCTTTCCACCTCGACGTTGAAGAACCGCCTGAGCAGGCTGACTTCGCCGAAGGGACGATGCGCACCCTTGGCGTAATGCGCTTCCCCCCAGCGCCATTTGCTCGGATCCTCGCCATACCGTTCGGAGAGATCTGCAACCGCCGCCTCGAATGCCTCGGCCACGATCTGCTCGCAGCTTTCCTCATCCGCAGTGGATTTGACATCGCACCAGTTGCGCGCTGTCTCGCCGTCAAGCAGTCGCTCCAGCACCTTGCCCCGCACCTTGAACCAGTCCTCGAACATGAAGCCCAGATCGTCTTCGAACGCCATGATCATGGTCTGGCGAACCCATGCCATGATCAGCAATGGCTCCATCTTGTCGCGCGTCATGGTCTCGTCCCAGGAGGCAAGACGTGCCATGAGATCCTGGTTGGCCTGCGACAGCGGTGCGCTTTCCAGCGCTTTCAGCAGGCGCGGTTTCAGGCTTGCAAAGGCCGGCGAGAACACATCGGCCTGCACCTGCCGCGACATCGCCGGTGTATGTTTCTCGTTCGAGCCGTTGATCAGTTCCTCGATGCGGTTCTGCCGGTAAGGTTCATCCCAGTCGAATGTCAGGTGAAGCGGGTAATCCGGGCCGACGATCTTGGTATTGGCCGTGGCAATCAGCCCGCTCTCCGGATTGGTCTGCCGTGGCAGATCCTTGTAGGGCGCATAGCCGCGCCAGTCATAGATCGCATTCCAGCCCGGTGCCGGTGCGCGTCCCATCAGCCGGTTGGCGGGATCGCGCCGCGGCACCCTGCCCGCCGCCACAAACCCGATATTGCCGGACCGGTCAGCCACCACCATCGACTGCATCGGCGTCAGGAAGGCTTCAAACCCGTTCTGGAAATCCTCGACCGTGCGCATGTCGTAAAGTCTCGGACCGACCATCGCCGTGGTGTCGTCATGCGCCAGCGCCACCCATTGCAAGGCCGCCACGGTATTCTCCGGCAGCAGTTTGTCGAAATGCTTGTAACCGGCCGGGAAAACCGGTCCATGCCGGGTCCACAGGCGGGTGAATGTCTCATCCTCGCCGCCACGAACCTTGATGACCTCGTCTTTCTTGCCGAAAGGCGCCCAGCCCGTCGGGGTCAGATACTCGTCCGCATTGTCCGGATTAACCCGCTCGACAAACACGTCCTGCGCATCCGTGGCCGTGTTGGTAAAGCCCCAGGCAATGTCGTTGCCGCGTCCCAGAAGCACGAAGGGTGTGCCTGGCAGCGACGTGCCGATCAGATGCCGCGGTTCGTCAAACTCTTCGGTGACCTCCAGATGCGCCAGGTACCAGACCGACGGCGCCATCAACCCCAGGTGGGGATCATTGGCGAGAACCGGCAGCCCGGACTGGGTCCGCTCCCCCGAGATCACCCAGTTGTTGGAAGCTCCTGTCGCCAGCACGCCGTCAATATCGGTGAATGCGTCCGACGCATCGGCCGTGATCATGGTTTCACCGATCGGCGCCGGATCAAGACCGAGCAACGCTGTCAGGTCCGGCATTGGCGGAGGCGTGTCGGCATCGAGATAGGGCAAAAGGTCGAGCGTTTCGGCCTCGCTCAGTCCAAGCCGGTGAAAGCCGAGCCGCAGTGCCTCCTCGCGCAGGTTTTGCGCCAGAGAGATCGACATCATCTTGATCGATGTCAGCGTGTCGACGGGCCTCCACGGCTCCGGCTTGTGGCCAAGGATCACGTATTCGGGCGGCAGCTTCGACGAAAACACCTGCGGCGTCCGTTCGATCCACGCATTGACCCCACGGGCATAGCCCTCGAGCATCGCCATCGTGTCTTCATCCATCACCGCGAGCGACGCCTCGGCCGCCTCGTGGATGGCCATGGTCCTCAGCCAGATATCAGTGCTGACGGTGGCGCTGCCGAACATCTCCGAAAGCCGCCCCTGCCCGGCCATGCGGCTGACTTCCATCTGCCACAGCCGGTCCTGCGCATGGGCAAAACCAAGACCTGCGGCAACATCGGCACGGGTCGCGGCCTTGACATGCGGCACCCCGTTCTGGTCCCGCGTGATCGTCACCTCGCCGCTCAACCCGGCGATCTGCATCTCCCCGTCAGACGGCGCCTGCGAGCGCGAAGCCCACAACATTCCCGCGCCCACGGCCATGACCACCAGCGGGACAAGAAGAAGAATGAGCTTGATAAGCCCTTTGACGATACGCATCATTGGTCTATGTCCCTCCCAGCAGCCGGCGGCTTGTTTTACGTAACTTGCAATCAGGTCAGCCGTAAAGCGTATTTGTGACAAAAGGATAGGCGAAATGGCAACAGTTTCCTTCATCGGACTCGG
>Ga0209345_10003611_pt1 | contig 15736 bp, 15 predicted proteins | sample Cruoilmetagenom7_FD_187294 | JGI IMG/M metagenome (GOLD analysis project Ga0209345, IMG submission 187294) | Oil polluted marine microbial communities from Coal Oil Point, Santa Barbara, California, USA - Sample 7 (SPAdes) (version 2) | ecosystem: Environmental > Aquatic > Marine > Oil seeps ... | reverse complement strand
CTAGAATTGCCGGCTCTGGGACAAAATTAATCCGTGAACAAGTTTAGCATATTATGCCAAATGTTGGTACATGTCACGGCTGTATCAATCCTATCTTCCCTTCGTTGCCACACTTTCCACCCAAACCATCTTTTGTCTGCTGAGAATCCAGACTCAGAGTTGTTTCTCAAATAGCACTGCCCGAGGTATTCAAAGGTGTTTTCCAAATAAATCCTTCAACAAAAGAATCATGACTCTTTCTTTGAGCTCAAGATCTGGCTTTCTTCCAGTTGAAGAGATATATGAAAAAAGAGTAACTCCCTATGGAAATGGGGCCAAAATAGATCCTCAAAAAAAAATATATTGGAAAAAGGGCGTATGTAATCGTTTTAAAAGATTGAGGGGGTTTTTTGATTATAAGGTTGTTTTTTATTTTTGTCCCAGAGCCGATTTATCCAAAAGCTTTAAGTATTATTGCGCCATGCTAGGGGATACCGGTAGATTTACTGGGTTTACTTGGAGGTGAAATAAATGGAGAGAATAGCTGAAGAAGAGGAAGCTGCCGAAGATATATTTGGGAAAGCTAAATTGTATGTTATGTAGAATATTTTAAAATTTAATGGAAAAACATTCAGCTTTGGTTGCAGGCATAATGCAATTGTGTATTACGCCTTCAGCTACGCTATATTTTTATCCACTTTTCTCCATTGTGCTGTTTTTTATAGCCAATGGGTTTTTATATCCTTTAGATGTCTCTCATTTTTACCCACTTATCTTGGGAATTGGCATCGCATTGTTCTCCATTTTCGGAACAAATATGTGGAACCATAGTAATGATATCAGAGAGGACATGGCTCATGGTAAAAATAACGTCCTTACGCAGGGACTTGTAAAAAGAAGAACAATTATGATTTTGGCCATAATCTTTTATATGATATCTTTGGTGACTATTTATATCCTTTCTGAGATGCTCAATAGACCAATATTTCCTTTTTTTCTAATTTGGTGTGTTGTAACATGGTGGTACTCCGATAATTTTATCTTCAAAAAAATATTTGGCTTCAGGCTTAAAGACCACTACGTAGGTGAATTAGTTACATACATCATAGCTTGTCCCACTTTTACTTTTAGCATATGGCTGATCTATACTGATATGGATGTAAGAGGTTTAGCCCTTGCACTTATTTTTGTTTTTTACGGTATTTCCGGTTTACTTTTGAAAGATTTAAAAGACATATCAGGGGATAGGGCAGCCGGTCTTAAGACCTTTGGAGTAGTCTTTCTACCATCACAACTTCTTTTCTTGTCCTCTATACTCCTGATTCTATATTATCTCTCAATCATTACATTTACGGTATTAGAGATATTCAATATTGGAAGCTTGTTAGTTGTTATACCATTAGTATTATTCATTTCAGGCACCTTCACACATTTCCATAGAAAAGGATGGGAACTTGAAAAGAACGATTATAAACCTGTTCAGAACATGATGCTAACAACCTATGCTTCACTTTTCTTATTCGGGATCGGTAACTTTATTTAATAATAAAAACGTTAATACTCCTTGGTTTATGAGCATAAAAATCCTTGAAATTGATAAGAAGAAAAGAATTGATCTTATAAATTTTACTAGGTTGCCTTACGAGATATACAAAGATTATGATGTATGGATACCCCCGCCAACTTCAGAAATTATCAAATATTTAAGGTGTAAAGATGTTTTATCTAAAAATTTTTCAATATCCTTATTTTTGGCATACGATAACAACAAGATTGTAGGACGGTGTGCAGCATTAGTAGATGAGACCTACCTAGAATTAAAGGGGGATGATACAGGGTTTTTCTCATTTTTTGAAGTTTTGAATGGGCAGGAGGAAGCAGCACATCAACTACTATCAAGAGTTGAGGACTCACTTAGGGCAGAAGGATTGAAGACAATGCGCGGCCCATATAATTGGGGTGATTACGGCTATTATCTGTTGGTCGATGGTTTTTCTTACGCACCTTTTGGCAGTTCTTATAATCCACCTTATTACAAAGATATTCTTCTGGATTATGGGCTGTCCAAGGAAAAAGAATTTTACAGCTACCTCATAGATATTACAAAGCCTTTGCCAAAAAGTTTGATGGAAAAAGTAGATGCTTCTGAACAAGATGGCGTTAGAGTACGGTCAATTGATTTTAAATATATTAAAGATGAGGCAAATACCTTAGCAGATATTATTTTTGAAGTTTTCAAAGACCATTGGGGGGTAAGACCCCTAACACTAGATGAGATCGAATACATGCTAAAAGAAATCAAAAGATTTCGTATACCTAATTTTTTTAAAATTGCAGAAATTGCAGAGGATCCCGCAGGAATCTTACTTTCTTTGCCAGATTTTAATCTAATGTATAGAAAATTCAAAGGCACACTTGGTCTAAAGCAACTTTTCCAGATGCTATATTATAAATCTAGAATGAATGACGGGTTATTGTTTAAAGTTGGAGTTAGACAAAAATATAGGGGAAGAGGCGCAGCACTACTTATGGCCACAAAAGCTATAGAAGATATGCAGAAATGGGATTTCAAAAGTACGGAATACACTCTTGTTCTTGAAGGAAATATTGCATCAAATGCGCTGGCAAAAAAATTGGGTGGAGAAATCTATAAAACCTATTGGGCGATGGGGAAGAAGCTTTAGTCTTAGATCTCTATACAGCTGCTAGTACCTGCACTTGAAAAGAAGGTACTTTCTTCAATTTCGGACATATATGCTCTCCTCTGGTATTTTGGAGGTAAATATGCAGATATTGGCGCAGTAAGTATTCCGAAATAATTCTCTTTTGCTAAATTGTTAATTTCTTTCTTAAGTCTATATGTCCTTTCTCCAAAAGCTGAAATAGAACCAACATCAATTGTAAATAATTTAAATCGTTCTCGCTCCTCTAGCGTATACAGCGGTGAAATAAAGTCACTGAGTTTTGTAAAGGCTCGTAAACGGGCAAGCCAAACCTTTTCAGAGAAACTGGAAATGTCAACAAAAAATGGGAAGAGCTCAAAAGGATAAAATGCACGAATTCCTACATGAAATATTCTATTTGATCTATCATCAAAGAAGATTAAAAAATAGGGACTCCATACTTCAAATGATCCTTTTTCAAATTTTTCTACTATTTCACCTTCACCGTTCTTTGAAATGTGTACAAAAGATTCAACAGCTTCAACAGGCGGTTTCCCATCCAAAGATATCAATACATTTTTTTCAAAAACAGCATCAAATTCCTTTAAAACTTTAAATTCATTACCTACTATGTTTCTTGTTTCTTCAATATTTGTACCTTTGTTTGAAAAGATGTCATCATATATGATATTTATATCTTCTTTTTCGATTGTTAAAGCCGCGATTCCTCCTTGTATATCCTTGAAGTTGCAGAATATGTTTGGACTATCCACCTTCATCTGTGTGTGAAGTACGTTTATTCCAATTATAGGAATCTCGTAATTCGTCTTCACTGCAAATTTATTCAGTATCGTCGGAGCCGGATAGAATATATTGTTCTTGTCACAATATCTTGAGAATTTATCAGCATACTCCTTCTGTGCCTCAACTTCCTTTCCCTTGCATCTCTGGCTGTAGTATGCACCTCTTGCATAGAACTCAAACCCATCCCTGAAGCCAGGAACGTGAACTATGGGAAAATGGAGTATTATTGCGCCTTCTTTGCAACTCATTTTATCTGCCAGCTTATCGGCAGTCTTAAGAGCGCCCTTTACCGAGGCCCCCTTGACATTGATCCTTGCTTCAGGATCATGACATAGGACCAGTGCCATACCATCGGTTCTTATATCCTCCTCATATATCATACCATCAATAGAGGCCCCTACCTGTGGTAGATCTCCAAATTCTTCTCCGAACCGATCCAATATCTCCTGGTAATTACCATTATACTTCTGTGTGGCATAAAATAGTGCCAGATCCGGTTCAAAATTGAGTCTCTTTCGGATATCCTCAATTACTTCCTTTGAAGCTTCTTTTGGATTTCGCTTGTTGCTAAAAGATACAATTGATTTCATCTTAAGTGTCTGATCCTCACTACTGTTGGTGAAGATCACCCAGCCCCCCACCTTAGAGGGTTTGTCAAAGGTTAATATAAATATATCGGTAAAAAAATTAAAAAAGATGACCCAGCTAAGTTATTTTATATAATTGCCTCTTTTATCTTTGTTGAAGCACGGGATATCTCAAGGGATGTTAACTGCTGATGTGCATCAGGATTTAATATAGTGGCAAGAACAGTCGATTTGGAAGATGGATGGAAAGCGATTTTATGTTCTTTGAATGTGAAGATGACATCTTCGAGTCTGTCCCTCTCTATATGCCCCATAACATACTTGATTTCATTTTCCATCCATTGCATTATGTCCATCAGAGTTCTTCGGTCTGGTGTGCGCAGAGCTATCGGTGTCCCATCTATTCTGTAAAGTATGCAAGCTTCTATACCGTCTGTTTCATACAACTCATCCAGTGCCTTCTTCAGATCCGGCGCCATAATCTATACCATTTTCTCCGTATCTAAAAACTTTTCCAGTACGCTTGCGGGATCTTCATCACTTGTCCAGTTACGCTGCAAAACTTCCAGTCTGCCAATGAGTATATCCTTCAGATCTCCATCCTCTTCCCTAACCCGGGCTTTGGCATCTTCAAACTGGTCCTGGTACTCTGTCTTCGGTGTAATACCCTCTACCTCAGCCTCAGATACTTCTGCAACAACACCAAGTCCACGCTGTATCGAGATGGGGTACAACCCTTCTCCATGCCTTGATCCTCTGTGCTTGATGATCCTCAGTGTCCTGTTGTACCTCTCACCAAAACCTAAACTTTGTAGATGGACAACACTATCTGCGAGATACATTGGTGTGAATATCTCACCGTTCGTACTTGCCGGAAAAGGAGGCTCCTCAAGTAGCACTAAAGAGGTTCCCAGTTCCCTGAGGCCATTGAAGACCTCACTCAGATAGGTCCTGTGTGTCTTATCCCCTAAAAATGTCAGGTGAGTCAGGGGATCTATGACGATTCTTGACCCTGGTTCGGCAGTATCTTCCACAATACTCAGTAGGTCGGTTGAGAGTTCTCTTGATATGGATAGAACTTCCTCACCGTGCTTATGTATAATCTTTAAACTGCCAGTTTTAATATGATCTTCAATTTCAGTCCATCCCATCTGCATGCATTCTCGGACGATGTACTTTTCAGCCATCTCGAGTGAGAAGTATACTGCACTTTCACCCCTGTTGAGGCCATACAACAGATACTGCATAGCGAGGGTTGTTTTGCCTGCGCCTGAAGATCCAAGAATCACATTCACAGTATTCTCTCGAAAACCGCCACCGACTATTGCATCGAGCCCATATACCCCCGTTTTCAATCTTTTCTCTTCCATATGGCCCCTCTCGTCCGTTGTTTCTTCCATAACCCCTGCTATCATCATATCCACTCAGAAGACGCCCGCCTCCGAATGAACAATTATCCCTTCGTCGGTGATAGAATAAGGCTTTATCTCTCTGGAATGTTCAATCCTTCGCATCTTGACGATCTCGATCGCAAGCTGTACCTCTCTTAAATCACTTGTTCTGACGTAACGTAGCACAACTACGCCGTCGGATACGTACTCGACCAATCCGAATTTGGACGAGTATGGATTGTTCTTATCACTCTCCGATATAAGCACGATCGAAGCTCCGCTCTCTTCTATCGTCTGGCAGAGATTGAAGAGCTCTACCCTGCGATCCGATTCATCACTGAAGAGCATCTCAAGCAACGTTATCGGGTCTATGACCACTCTTTTCGGATTAAAAGTCCGAATTAGCTTGGGTAACTCACTCTGAATCCTGGTTATCGACGTCTTGATATCAGAAGCATCGAGTTTGATCAGAATGAGTTTATTTTCATCTATGTAAGGTCGCAGGTCCCATCCGCTGTTTGATGCTGTCTCTATCAGCTCCTCTTCCCCTTCGTCCATACTCAAATATAGTGCAGGTTCTCCTTTTGAAAGCCCCTCGCAGATGAACTGCAGTCCGAATATAGTCTTTCCCGTACCAAAAGGACCTATGACAACAACGGTCTGATGGGCGGGCAAACCCCCTCTCAGCATATCATCCAAGCCTACAATGCCAGTATTGACTCGATCCATTATCTCCTCCCCATTATCATCTTTACGTTAGAAACCTCAAAACCGGAACTAGGAGATATGATTGTCTCGAACTTTGCGATGTTCTCGGATTCTAGTTGCAGGAGTAAACCCCGAAACTTCTTAACATACATTGTTCTCTGTCTCTGAGCTGTTCCCAGTTCCCCCCATTCAAAGACGAGTACTCCATCGGCACAGTCCGCTATCTCCTCCTGTTTGCTCGACTCGAAGATATCCGCAGTTAGGAGTAAATATATGAGTCCGTCCCATGTAGTGGATGCCCTTTGAAGCCCCTTCAAAAATGAGACTAAGTCCTGCCATTTTATTCTGTCGGAATACATTCTCACAAGATCCGTGAGTGAATCTATTATCACGAGACTGCCCGAAGCATTTTCATTCAGATAGTCTACAAGCGATTCCAGTAGATCCTTATCCCTACCGAGCCCCCTAAGGGATTCAAATGTTTCAGTCGGCCATTCATCGAACGGGAAAGGAGAAAGTTTGAAATAATCCTTGGAGAAATCTTTGAAGATCAGATTATCCTTGATCGCACTATAATAATCTTCAGGGAAAGAGAGTGATATCTCTCTCATTATATCTTCTTTAGATCTCGTTAGTGATATGTAACATACCGAATCAGGTATGATCACATCTTCATTTCCACCAGGTAGCGTTATTATACCTGACTTGAGTAACGATATCATAATTGCAGAAGTGAAGGCAAATTCCGCACTTCCGGCACCAACTTCTCCCGTCAGGAGTGTGAATGAACCGGATGGAAAACCACCTTTAACGATCATGTCTACCGATTGTATCCCCGTTGGAATCTTTTTTGTTAATAACCCCATTTATATACCCCCCATTAACCTTGGTTCTAATTTCATCTATCTTTCATACCTATCTACCTTATCTACCGATCATCTGTATAAATCTTTGCACGAAATTGGAAGTATTATGAACCATCAATTCATCAATCTCTCCTGCCATCTTTAAAGATATTGTCTCAAAAGCCTTGCTGGCAGGAGATTTTGGTTTATACATAACAATAGGCTCCTTGGCATCAAGCGACTTGAACACATTGTTATCCTGGGGAATCTCCCCCAATATCTCAATTCCTAAAGTCGATCTGATTTCATCCCCTTTGATTCCTGTCCTTCTCTGCTTGTTTATGATTACACCGGTAACATTTGATCCAGACATCTCTGCTGCAATCTTCATTTTGAGTGCAGCAGATATGGAAGGTAGATCCGGCGTGACCACAAGTAATGTCTCTTCAACAACTTTAAGTGGTGCAAGACTATACTTTGTCAGTCCGGCAGAGTCGTCAACCAGTATGAAGTCATATGCTTTCAGTTGAGATATCACCTCTTCAAAAACACCCAGATCGGACCTTAAGAAGGAGTGTAGGGAGGAACTGCATGGTATCACATGCAACCCATCATAAGAGTTATAAATCGCTTCTTCCACTTCTGCTTCTCCAGTAAGGACTTCATGCAATGTGATTGGTGTATTCTGAAGACCAAGTATAAGTTGCAAACTACCCATTGCGATATCTGCATCTATGATCAACGTCCTTTTTCCCATTCGAGAAAGTAAAACTCCCAGACACGCAACCACAGTAGACTTTCCCACTCCACCTTTCCCCGAGGTAATACCATAAATTTTAGTCATCTGCTACCGCCATTAACTCACTTATCTATCTTACGTATCCAATTAAATACTTTATGCAAGCATCGGTTATGCCCAATAACCCTTGTAGTTGCATCACATTTATATACTTGGCCATTGAATATGATTATCGTCGTACTACTTCATATTACTATTAAAAGTGGGCGGGGGCATGGATTTTGGTTAATGAGGGAGATCTACAAGAGATATTGGAAGAAGATGCTGATTTGGATGCTCTTATAAAGAAATTGGGAGAAGAGGAATCGCAACTGGTGCCTAAGGCTTATGAGCTTAAAAAGATTCAGAAGAGACGGTCTGATCTGATTAAAGAGAGAAAAGAACTTCTGGAGAGCACGAGGATTTTGATAGAATCTGGAAAACCGGATGATGCCAGTGTATTGACTGAGAAAGCTTCGAGGATATCCGAAGAGTTGGAGATGCTTGATGAGATCAAGACAATAAAGGAAGATGACATAGCTCAAAAGAAGGATACGGAAGAGCTCAATATGCTCACTGAACTCAAGGCTCTTGAAGAGATAAAACTGCCAGGAATGAGGGTAAAAGAAGGGAACCAATTTTGGAACTGGCTATCTACGAGAACTAGGGGTGCAGAGGTTATAGTTGAAGATTATGACTTGGAGAAGTATGGTCCTCTATCTGTATTCAGAGGAGTCGAGGGTTATAGGGAGTTTGAGAGATACTGGACAGATGAACCATTCGCCTTCGTCTCAATATTGTACAATGATGAAGACAATGACTATATGTACCAGGTTGTAGAGCCGGAAGTAACTCCTTTCGAGAAGGCACTGCTCGAGAGAACATACGAGGATCTACGTGACATTATCATAATGGAAGATATACCCACTGATTCTGTGAAACGGCTGGTTTTGAGGGAGAAGGTGGCGGAACTGATAAAGAGTTACAGATTACCGATAGATCCGGCATCACTCCATAAGATTTTGTACTACACAGAGCGCAACTATATAGGCTACGGCCAGATAAATGCGATCATGAGGGATTCCCAGATAGAGGATATATCCTGTGATGGTGTGGGTGTACCTGTGTTCATTTACCACAGAAAATATCAGAGTGTAAAGACGAATATCACTTACGAAGAGGGCGATCTTAATAATTTTGTAACAACACTTGCTCAGAGATCGGGCAAGCATATATCTGCAGGGACCCCGATGGTACATGCAACCCTACCTGAAGGCTCCAGATTGCAGGCAACTCTGGGTAGAGAGATAACAACCCGTGGTAGCTCGTACTCCATACGAAAATTCAAGGACGAACCTTTCACACCGGTAGATCTCATAAAATTCAGGACTTTCTCTGTAGAAGCGCTTGCATTCCTGTGGCTCTGTATAGAGAACAACAGGAGTATGCTCTTCTGTGGTGGTACTGCTTCAGGGAAAACTTCCGCTCTTAATGCAGCTTCACTATTCATTCCTCCAACTTCAAAGATTGTCACGATCGAGGACACAAGGGAACTGACGTTATATCATGAGAACTGGATAGCATCGGTCACAAGAGATCCCTTGATGGCCGGTGGGGCTGAAGGTGCAATTGATATGTATGAGCTGTTGCGCCAAGCGCTGCGTCAGAGGCCAGAGTGTATGATATTGGGTGAGGTCAGAGGGCCTGAGGCGCTCACACTCTTCCAGGCGATGTCTACCGGACATACCACATATTCGACGATGCATGCCGGTAGCATACAGGAGGCAGTCAGCAGACTGGAGAACGAACCGATAAACGTGCCCAACATGATGCTACAGGCGCTTGATCTTATCTGTCTTCAGATATTGACATACCATAGGGGGGAACGTGTCAGAAGAAATTTGGCGCTAGTAGAGATAACCGGAATAGACCCCAGAACAGAAAATATCAGGATCAACGAAGTATACAAATGGAATCCGGTATCTGATAACTTTGAGATGGTTGGCGACTCCCAGATCCTCAGGGAGATCATGGCTAATAGAGGCTGGAACACAGTTCAACTTAACAATGAGCTAAAAAATAGAGAGAAAGTCTTACAGTACATGGTCGACAAAGACCTGTGGGATTACAAGAAGATTGCCCCTGTCATACAGAGGTACTTCATGAACCCCAAAAAGGTGCTGGAAGAGATTGAGCATGAGAAAAAGCTCGAGGAAGGTCAATAGAATATGAGTTTAGTTGATGAGATAGCCTTCCAGATATTTGGAAGGCAAACAAGTAAGAAGCCGTATTACAAGCTTCAAAAGAAGTTGAGGCAGGCTCATATTGGTGTTCCTTCGGACAGATACGTGGCTTATGCAATATTCATTTCGCTGATAATCGGTGCTATCGGTGGTTTGATTGCTTACATGTTACTGGGTTTCTTTTTGCAAGTAGAACTTCCCTTCACATTTTATGTCACCGAAGGGTCTATACAGGAATGGATGGTACTTCACAAAGAGGCGCTTATGACCATTGGAATCGTCCCGCTCTTTATTTTCATGATCTCCCAGATTAGCTATCGCATCATACTCTTCTATCCGTCGTTTCACGCAAACATGAGAAGGTCTCAGATCGATTCCACAATACCTCACGCAGTCACTTTCATGTATGCTATGAGCAAGGGTGGTGTGAATATCATGGACATCTTCAGATCACTTTATGATCACTCAAACGTCTATGGAGGGGTTGGAAAGGAAGCTGGTGTGATTGTGAGAGATATCGATTACTTCGGCCACAACATAACCACGGCCCTTCACAATTTAGGTGAGATCACACCATCTGAGAAGTTCAGAAGCTTCACGGAGGGGTTGATATCAACAATCGACAGTGGGGGCAACTTAACTACATATCTCTCTGCCAAGTCGATCCAGTTACAAAATGAAGCCTTACAGGAGCAGAAGACTTTCCTTGAGACACTTGCAATAATTGCAGAGATGTACGTGACAGCTTTTGTCGCATTTCCACTATTCCTAATAACTATCATCGTTGTGATGGGCATGATGAGTGGAGGATATCTCTCCACCCTACAGTTGATAGTCTATCTTGTCATACCTGTCGGTTCCATTGTATTTTTAGTGGTTCTCGATTTGATCTCCGGAAGGTTGCCGGATCAAAGAGCGATCTATACGGAATCCAAAAAGCTTGAGGTATTTAAAAGTGCTCCAATGGCAGATCCAAAAGGGAGTGAAGCACATCTGTTCTACGCCTTTGAGAGGTACGACAGAAGAGAGAAGTTCATGGCGTTCCTCAGAAATCCACTCAGAGCGATCTTTGATGAACCGTCACGTGCACTGTATATAAGTATCCCGGCCGCCTTGATCTACCTCGTGTCTAGGCTATGGCCTCTATGGGTAATGGCCCCACTGAACATCATGGAAATAGACGAGTATATTGTAATTGCTCTGTTTATCCTACTTGTTCCATTTACTTTCTTCTATGAGGTGAGGGAACGAAAAATCAAGAAGATGGAGGATGCGATACCGGATTTTCTTACAGGTCTTGCAAGCATACAGGACGCAGGACTCACACTTGCGAGGTCGATAAAACTGATACTCTCTTCAAACCTTGGTGTACTCACATCAGAGATCAGGAAGATGTGGGGGGAGATCCAGTGGGGAAGTACAACCTCATCGGCATTCATCAGATTCGAGAAGAGGGTGAGAACCGGATCAATCTCACGCACTGTGGCTTTGATAACCAAGGCAAGTGAGGTTTCAGGCGATATAAGGGAGGTTCTGAATATCGCTGCAAGGGATGCCACAACATCTAAGAATCTTAGGCAAGAGAGGAAAGCAAACATGTCAATGTATGTTATTGTCGTCTACATCTCATTTGCAGTATTCCTCTTCATAATAATCGTCCTGACAACTATGTTCCTACCAAGGGTACCGACTGACATCGATATGGGTGGTGGGGGTGCTTCGGCAGCTAGCCTCTTCGCTCAGGGTTTCGATCTGGATGAATACAAGATGTTGTTCTTCCATTCGGTCATAATCCAGGGTTTATGTTCTGGCCTTATTGCAGGGCAGATGGGAGAGGGTAATACCTTGTCCGGATTCAAACATTCCATCATAATGGCGGCTATAGCATATCTTCTCTTCATGTTCCTTTAAGGGGGAGAGAAGAGATCTTATCTATAGATATAGTCTATCTCAAATGAGTCATTTGCCCAGCTCAATGATAGCATGCCACCATTCCTCTTTTTTGGCCCCGTTTTTGAATGCCAATCCCCCATCTCCGAATCTATATTGAAGATTCTCGGGCCCCCATCGATCTCGGGACCCACAAGTTTGATCTCTCCTTGCCTCTTACCGTAGATAGAGACATGCCCGACGACCACATACTCAACTTCAGTCTTCTGTAGTATCTTTTCCAGTGTATCTATCTTCTTCGGATCAAAGCTCCTGTTCACAACTTCCCATCGGAACTCTTCATCCTCTTCGAGGACTCTTTCGAAGGTTTTCATGAGGTCTTCGCCTTCTCTTTGGGCATCATCAAGTTGTTTGAATGCACTGTTGCTTATACCTCCGTGGACGAATAGTATGTTATTTACTACCGCCGCAAACGGCCTCTCTCTTATCCATCCTATGAACCCTTCGAGCTTCCCCCAATAGGCGCTATCCCTTCTCAGAAGGTCCATTTCATGATTGCCTGACAATGCGATCAGTTCACCACCTGCAGATTGAGATTCCTTCTCAATACTTGTAATGAGCTCCAGGACCTTCCATCCTTGCTCGTCCACATCCACAAAATCACCAGGGATTAAGATAGTAGCCTCTCCTCCGATGTATCTGAAGTTATCGTCATCTACACTAAAGACTGCTTCTTTCTCGGTGACAGCCTCAATTATCCCGCCTTTCTCAAGCAGTTCACGCAGCGGTATGTACCACCCGTGTATGTCACTAACGGCAACTATCCTTCGAACACTCTCCCTTCTGATCAGTTTTTGATGAGGCAAGTTTACGCACCCTTTTCATTTGTCCTCAAAACTAAAAATGAAAGACCCGTGAGCAGTTTTCATCGATGGCCTTTATCACATCTTCCAATCTCATATCCCTCGCTTCGGCAATCTTTTCGTAGACTATCTTAACGTTTTGTGGGACGTTTCTCTTTCCCTCTTCTGGCGAGAGGTATGGGGCATCCGTCTCGGCGAGTAAAGATGTTATCGGTACTCCCCTGGCGCTCTTCTTCATATTCTTGCTCCTCACAATGCTAGTCGGAATGGATATATAATACCCCTCAGCACATATCTGCTCGGCGAGTGATCTTTTACCGGAGTAACAATGAAAGACTGCATTCTTGACATCTTTGTTAAGAACCATCTCAAACCCGTCCTCTATCGCGTCCCGCATGTGTAAAATGGCAGGCAATTTCAACTCCTTTGCCAGGTTCAGACATTCTTCAAAGATTTTTTTGCTCTTCTCAACCTTCAACGGGTCTTTTACCCAGTAGTAATCCAGTCCGATCTCCCCGATTCCCACTATATTATTCCTATTCGACTTTATGAACTCAAAGTACTCTTCAAGTTCCTTACCTGTTATATCAACCGCAAACTTGGGGTGCAAGCCAAGTGCAATGTGGATGAACTCAGGATGTTCCTCGCGCAGGCCAAGAGATCTGAGAGAATCTTCCGGTTCGGTTCCGCTGACAATTACCTTTGACAAGACTTTCTTTGCACTTTCAATGACCTCGTCCATATCCGTTTCGAACTGTTTGAATGTTAAGTGACAATGAGTATCGATCATAAGGACAACTAACCTTCTACTGATATTAATATCTTGTATTTCCAACCTACCATCTTGTAGGATACATGCTCCATAGGCTAAGGCCCACTGAAGCATCTACTGTTCTAAAAAAGTTAATAATTCGGAGGCACTTAAGTTGTCTTGTTCAAGAATATCTCCATCGAAGATACGTTGATAGTGTCCCCACTGTCTCTTTGTATCTCTTCCGTACTGATCTTGATCTCTTTCACCTGCACGGCTGGTAAGAATTTGTTTCTCACAACTTCTGCTGTGTCAACCGCTTTTGAGATGGCTCTTCCCCGTGACTTGATGGCCACTTCATCACTCCCACCATTAAATTGCGTCACCACTGCCAAAACGTAGTTCATAACCGGTTTGTTTCCCACGTATATCACGTTATCTTCTCCCATTCGATTAGCCTCCATTTTACTGTCGTTATTGTCTTAAGATGACTTAAATGTAATCGCTCCTTCTTCCATATTAAACTATCGGATGGATAGATCAATATTCAGCTCAAAACCGATAACCGGATAGTCAAGTCTAAAGTTAGTTATCACCTCTGGATGAACCTCTCCAAAAGATGCAATAGTATCCCCATTTACAAGCTTTACATCGCCCCTTCTACCTGCGAGAAAAGAAGGATTGTCCGATTCGGTTATCGTGAACTCAAGTCCCAATTCCCTGAGAACCGCTTCAACAACCGACTTCGCCTCCGCAAAACCTGCGTTAGAGTGTATACAAACTCCTGCGAGGTGCAACTCATTTTTAGAATCCTTGACTACGTCACCCACCTCAAATAGGCGCTGTGGGAGCTCTCTGTGTTTGTTAAGCGACAGAATATCCAGGAGGTTTGGCATTATCGATGGTCTCAGAATTGTGTAATCCTCGCTTATCGGATGTTTTACCCATGTCAGCCCATCACTGGTATCCGATAGCATCTTCTCGAAGTGCTTACGTTCGTTTGAGAGTGTGAATGTCATGACATCATAATATCCGAGCCCGATCATGATCTCCCTCAAAAGAACCTCCATATCACCCATAGCGTGAGGTTCTCCCACAGTCATCGTCTTCGGAAATACCGGTTTTATCATGTCATATCCATATCCAATGGCTATATCTTCGATTATATCCCAGTTGTGGATTATATCTGCCCTGTATGCAGGAACCTTCACTTTTATCTCGCCATTTTCCAATAGTTCTCCGCCAAATCTCATCTTCGCGAGGCACTTAATGCACTCGGCTTCGGTGAGATCAACTCCTATAAGTCTTCGAATCTCTTCTACGGGAACTTTCCACATGGAAGCTTCAAGATCAGGAGTTCGCATCTCGGCCTCATCAACAACCAGAACTGACTCAACAGAGCCACCCCTCTCAGCAAGCGCTGTTACCACAATGTTGAGTGCTATGTTAATATAGTGAAGATCAAGACCGGTTACATCTATGAATATATCCTTCGTATTCTGCGTGACTCTTGTAAGTTCTCCGTTTATAATAGGTGGGAAAGATAAAAGTTCTCCTCTTGAGTCCAGGATGAGTGGATACTTATCCATCCCTTCGAGGATGTGGGCAAATTTCATGCCCTTGGGATGTTTTTTAAGCACCTCGTCCATTGTCATCTCAGTATCATAATCAAGCGGAACAAATGAAAATCCGGGATCCTCTGCCAAGTATCTGAATGGGGCCTTTACTTTTGAAAGGTCGTGAACTCCTATGGACACTTTCTTCCTGTTCCTGCCGATCCCCCAGTGCAGGTCTTCTTGAAGGCCCATCAGTGATTCTATAACTTCAGTGGTGATATTTATGCCTCTGACTACCGCACAGACGACGAAAGGCCTCACCGATTTTACGGATGGTTCAATCACTATCTTGGTGTCTGATTCCTTGACGGGGTAAGAGCAGAGCCCTTCTTCCAGCCCCAGGAATCCACGCATGGAACGTGCAACACCTTCCACACTGAACATATCCGGCCTATCAGGGAAGAACTCTATATCCACATATTCATCTTCAACCCTCTCGATATCAGCACCTATCATAGGTATCCTCTCCAAGATCTCTTCTCTACTAGCTCCTGTCAGCCTCTCAAGATCTGCATAATTAAGTGTTACAACCGGCATTTCCACATCTCACTTCAATCTATACTTATTATTCTCTATTTTAAATGTTATCTTCCCGTCCCTCTCCAATTTCTCCAGATA
>Ga0209345_10003610_pt1 | contig 15736 bp, 14 predicted proteins | sample Cruoilmetagenom7_FD_187294 | JGI IMG/M metagenome (GOLD analysis project Ga0209345, IMG submission 187294) | Oil polluted marine microbial communities from Coal Oil Point, Santa Barbara, California, USA - Sample 7 (SPAdes) (version 2) | ecosystem: Environmental > Aquatic > Marine > Oil seeps ... | reverse complement strand
CAATGGCGTTTGGGCTAGATACAATAGCTCCAGAAAAAAGAACTTTTGAACAATCAAAATATATACCGGATATCTCACTTATTATGGATGCCTCTTATGTAAACAGAGATGTAGAAGATGATGAGGTCGGTCACTTAGAAGTTCCGGGTGTAGTACATGGCCTACTCGGTTCACACGCTCATGGCGAGCATGCTCATGCAACTTATAATGCTGAGAACGGCTTCAATCTAAACTACGCAGAACTTGTACTCTCAAGCTCAGTTGATCCATTTTTCACTATGGATGGTGTTTTTCACTTCTCGCCTGATGGTGTAGCGATAGAAGAACTCTATTTTACTTCTACTGCTCTTGGACACGGTCTTCGCGTTAAGGGTGGTAAGTTTAACTCAAACTTTGGATACCTCAACGAACAACATCACCACTCATGGAGCTTTAATGATATGGCTTTAGTTTATGAATCATTTTTAGGTATGCACGGTATAAATGAGACTGGTTTACAACTCCAATGGACTGCTCCAACAGAGACTTATCTTATGTTAGGTGTTGAACTCCTCCAAGGTGATAACGAAAAGATGTTTGGGAACTCAACTATAGGTGATCCTGAAAGTCCTATTGCCAGAGGAGATGATGCTCCATCTATGTTTGTTGCCTATGCAAAAACATCTTTTGATATAGAAGATACAACTATCTTAGCAGGAATTTCATATGCACAAGGAAGTTCAAGAATAGACCATACAGAGGACGAAGAAGACCCACATGCATTTTCAGGGGATAGTAAGCTTTATGGCGCAGACTTAGTTGTAAAACACTATTTTGACTCTTATAGCTCTTTAACATGGCAGAGTGAATTATTAAGTCGTGATATGGACGGTATACAATATAATCTTGATGACAGCCAAAATGTTATTTCATCTCCTTATTTAACTAAAATACAAAGTGGTTACTATACACAACTTGTTTATGCACTTGATAAAACATGGAAGTTTGGTGCAAGATATGACAATATATATCAAAATGATGTTGAAGCAAATAGTAGCGATTTAAATAAACCGACAGGTTTAGATAAATACTCAGCTATGATAGAATACAACACAAGTGAGTTTGCAAGATTCAGATTACAGTATAATCAAAACAATGCTCTCTATAATGAAGATGGAAATCAGGAAAAAGTAAAAACTATCATACTTCAGGCAAATATTTCTATAGGTGCTCATGGGGCTCATTCGTTTTAAGGTCTAGGGAAATTTTATGAAGAAATATATTTTACTAACACTATTTTTACCACTAACTCTGTTAGCACATATGAATATAGCTGTTAGCTACCCTTATATCGGGGCTCTTACAAAAACTATCGGTGGTGAGCATATCACAACTGTAGTTCTTGCAAAGGGAAACTGGGATCCACACTTTGTTGTTCCCCGCCCTTCACTAATATCTAAAGTAAGAAATGCAGATGCTCTTATCATGAATGGTGGGCAGCTTGAGATTGGCTGGCTCCCTCCTCTAATTAATCGTGCTGCAAACCCTAAAACTCAGCCAAACGCAGAGAGCTTTTTAAACCTCTCTCATCATGTAGAAATGATACAAAAACCTTCAAAGGTTGATAGAAGCGGTGGCGATATCCATCCCGATGGAAACCCACACTTTCACCTTGACCCTAACAACATATTAGTTTTAGCTGATACTATTAAAAAGTTTTTAATCTCTTTAGACCGTGAACACGCAACTATCTATGAAGAGAACTTCTCTACATTTAAAAGTGCATGGGATAAAAAGTTAAAAGTTTGGAAAGATAAGATGGAACCAAACAAAAATAAAAAAGTGATACAGTTTCATGACAATCTAGCTTATTTTAACAAAAACTATAGTCTTAATAGCATAGGAACAATTGAGCCACTCCCTGGAATTCCTCCTAGTTCTAAACATACATTTAAGCTCATAAAGCTCATCAAAGAACAGAAACCTTGCTGTATACTTCATGATGTTTATCACTCTACAAAGACAGCTGAGTATATCTCTGATAAAACCGGTATAGCTATAGTTTTAATGCCTCATGACATTGGAGCCTTAGATACAATCGAAGACTTAACATCTCTATTTGATCACTTAACAGGCACTATAAAATGATAGATATTCTACTCGTTCCAATAGCCCTAGTTTTTGTTCTTGTGATGATGCATGCCTACTTCGGTATGGGAATACTCAAACGCGGCATTATCTTTACAGACTTGGCTATAGCACAGTTTGCTGCTCTTGGTTCGGCTATTAGTTTAGGATACTTTCATGAAGAGTACTTTTATCTTTTAACACTCACCTTTGCACTCTTTAGCGCTTTTTTAATAGCTTTTGCATCCCAAAGAGAGATAAAACTAGAAGCTTTCATAGGGGTTCTTTACGTACTAGGTGCAAGTGGTATAATGATGGTTCTCTCACACTCAGCAGAAGGAATGGAGCATTTCAAATCTCTTTTGGCAAGTGACATACTCTTTACGCCTTTAGATGAAGTGATAAAAAGCTCAATTATTTACGCACTTATAGCACTCACACTCTGGAAGGTATACCCAAGATTATCAGGCTTTGTAAAAGAGCTTATGTTCTTTTCACTCCTAGCATTAACGGTAACATCTTCTGTCGCTCTTGCAGGTGTCCTGGTTGTATTTGTTTTACTCGTTGCCCCTGCCATGGTTGCAACTTCACTAAGTCTGAAAAACCCTCTTATTAGCAGCTTTGCATTTGGTTGGTTTTTTAGTATCTTAGCGATAGTGATTTCATACCATTATGACCTGCCAACCGGATATACAATAGTCTTTTTAGGCGCTCTTTTGAGCACGGTTATTGTACTTTTTAACTCTAATGCCAAAAAGGAATAATATTATGGCAATAAAATATGTTTTACTACTTATCACACTTAACACTTTTGCTTTTGCCCTTTCACAAGAAGTTGTTCACTCTAGCATATCGGCATATGCCGAGAGCAAAGAGTACACAAACTCTGTTCAAAAAAAGGATGGTCTTGTATATGGGGTTGGAGCTGATATTCATATAGGGAATGCAGAGTACAAAATAGCTTATGAACAAGGTGGAGCTAATACAACAGCAAAGGTACCTGAAGACCTAGAGATGAGTAAACTCTTTTTTAAATTTGATTACAAATTTGACAAGCATTTTTCTGCAAATGTAAATTACCTTGGTGTACTAAGTGATAATATTGCCGAAACTGATGGTGGTTATGCCTATGGTGGTGGTATTACTTATCGTTTTGGTAAAAAGCTCTCTCTTAACTTTACGGAGTACTTCACTATCTACAACAAGTTTGATGTTTTCCAAAGTGATTTGAGAATTGATTATAAAACTAAGTTTGATCAAGTTAGAGTAAAATTTAGCTCTGTAACAAAATATATCTATGTTGAAGATGGAAATTTATCTAGTAGCTTTACAAAAAATGCAGATGAAAACTACTTCACCACTGGTATTCAAGCACATGCACACTATAAATCATACCACCTTGGAGCTACTGCTTACTTTGGAAAACGTGCTTTTGCCATAATGCAAGACGGTTTTAAAATCCAGCATCACGCTATGGAGTTTGATAGAACTTACGCGATAGGTGCCGGAAAAACTTTCGGTGATTTCATTTTAAGAGCTCAGTACATCTACCAAAGAGCGGAAGAGCTTCCTATGTCAAACGAAGATGTAGATGTCTCAACCATACGTTTTATCACTAACTACAAGTTTTAATTAGCATATAAAACTTGTTCTATATAATTCCATTATGAATTATCCAAAAGAGTGGACTCAAAAAGAGTTCTTAGAAAATAAAATAAAGCTCGAGAAAGAGGGAGTGAAGGTACTGCTCGTTGATACTATCCTCTCCCCAATCGAGAAAGCTGACACTACTGTTTATAACCCTCATGAACTCAAAAACTATCCTGATGGAAGCGTATTTGTATTTTACTGTGACAGCGGAAAAGCGACTCTGGATAGATTGCAAGAGTACCAAGATAGATTTCCAAACCACGTCTGTATTTCACTCAAAGGCGGTAGAGGTTACTGGAGAAAAAATATGATGATACTGGACAAAGATGTATAGTAAACACGAAAAACTTTTAAATGAATTTATTTTATGCATAGATGAAAAGCGCTACTATGATGCGCATGAAGCATTAGAGAAGATTTGGTACCCAAGACGCTTTGAAGATGACAATGAAGTGAGACTTTTAAAAGGTTTTATAAATGCATCTGTAAGTTTTGAGCTTATCAAACGCTCACGTGAGAAGCCAAGTAAAACTGCATGGAAAAACTACTTAAAATACAGACCTCTTCTCTACAAAGTAAACTCTCCTTTTCTAAACAAGTATCATGCACTTTCAAGAAAACTAGAAGAGTTAAAATACACCAAAACAGTCTAGAGTTTATTCTATTAATTACTGTTTTTTGGTACAATTTCAAAAAATATAAAAGGATATTTCATGGACGCAGTAAATGAAGTAAACAAAACTTTAGACGCAACAAATGAAACTGTATCAAAGTACTCTGATATGGCAATAACTTACGCGAGTGAGTATGGTTTAAAAATAGTAGCAGCGGTACTAATTTTTATCATTGGTAAATGGGCAGTTAAAAAACTGACAGCACTTAGTAAATCACTCATGGAAAAAGCAAACGTTGATAAAACTCTAGTAGAGTTTGTTGAGAGTTTAATATATTTCGTACTTTTAATGATGGTTATCCTTGCATCTCTAAATGCTTTAGGAATCAATACAACTTCATTTTTAGCAGTATTTGGTGCAGCTGGTCTTGCTATTGGTTTAGCACTTCAGGGCTCATTGGCAAATGTAGGAGCAGCAGTTCTTATCATCGTCTTTCGTCCATTTAAGGTTGGTGACTTTGTAGAAGCTGGTGGAGCTACTGGTACAGTTGAGGATGTAAATCTTTTCTCTACTATCATCGCGCCACTTGATAACCGTACTGTTATCGTGCCAAATGCAGCTATCGTTGGTGGAAATATCACTAACTACTCTATGAAGCCTCAACGTCGTGTTGACCATGTATTTGGTATCGGTTACGATGATGACCTAAAACTTGCAAAAGAGACTCTTATGGAGATTATGATGAGTGACAGCAGAGTACTTCAAGACCCTGCTCCATTTGTTGCAGTAAGCGAACTTGGTGATAACAGCGTAAATTTTACAACTCGTACTTGGGTTGAGACTGCTGATTACTGGGATGTTTATTTTGAGCAGATTGAAAAAGTGAAATTAACATTTGATGAGAAAGGAATCTCTTTCCCTTACCCTCAAATGGATGTTCATTTAGATAAAGAAGGAAATTAATGAAAAAAATATTATTAAGTGCAGTAGTAGCTAGTTCTCTAGTTATGGCTGCTGATACAACTAAAGAGAGTGCATTGATGACTCACACGGAGTTTGGATATATTCAGACTGATGGAAATACAGAAACTAAAACTTTTAACCTAGACTCAAAAGCTACAAAAAACTGGCAGAAGCATGTTTTTGGTCTGCTTTTCGATGGTCAATACGCTGAAGATACTGGAATAGAAACTAAAAACAAGTACCTTGTTGAATTAAACTATGATTATGAATTTACTGATAGATTTGCATTTACTTATTTAGCAGGTTATAAATCCGACAAATTCTCATCATTTGATTATCAAGCCTATACTGGACCTGGTGCTAAGTATAAAGCTATAGTTTCAAAAGTACATAACTTAACTGTTGAAGGTAATATTCTTTACTCAATGGATGAGATTAGTGATGTTGAATATGATGCAGGTGGAAATATTATAAACTACCCAAATGCAAGTAATACTCCAGTATTTTCTGTTGTTCCTGGAGATAGTGACAACTATGGTGCATATAGAGCTAAAGCTGTATACAACTGGCAGATACTTGATAACCTGAAGTTTGATCAAGAGCTTAGCTATAGAGGTTCATTTGAAGAGTCTAGTAACTACTTCGTATTTTCAAAATCAGCTCTATCAAGTAAAATCTCTGATATATTCTCAGCAGGTATCAGCTACAAAATTGATTATGTTAATGAGCCTGGTGACAAAGATGACACTGACACTACTCTAACTCTTAATCTTATAATGGATTACTAAAATCATTAGGCTTAACGCCTAGTGATTTACAACACCTTTTTTCACTCTTCTCTCCCACAGATATATAAATCCAAAGGCACCAAGTGCTAAAAATGTTGAACTTAAAAACAGATATCTAGGATAAAGTTCATAGATGTACCCAGCCAATAATGCACCACTGAAACCACCTAAACCGTAAGTAATTCCTGAAAAAAACTGCTGTGCTAATGATTTGTGCTTGTATAGATTAAAGAGGTAACTAATTGCTGCAGAGTGAAAGAGTGCAAAACTAAGAGCGTGAAGTGCCTGAGTAAAAAAGAGAACTGTTAAGTTTTGCGGGAAAGCAAAGACTAAAAACCAACGTAGAGCACTTACAAAGGTAGTTATCTGTAGAATTAAAAGCAGGTTCCCTCGCAGCAGCCGTCCTTGAAAGTAAAGCATAGCTATCTCAACTAAAACACCAAAGCTCCATAGGTATATAGTCATATCCAGACTCACACCATAATCTGTTTCATAGATAGTAAAAAAGTTATAAAAAGAGCCAAAACTTACCTGCATCAGTGTGAGTCCGAGCCAGAGTTTCCAATCTGCCAAGAGATTTATATCTTGCTCAACTTCTTCCTCTTTTGTCTTCGTATTATGTGCATTTTTTACAATTATATATCCAAATATCGCGGTCATAGATGTCATAGATATTAAAAAGATTAGAGCAACACTCGGTTCATCCAAAAGCTTAACAAGAACCAAAGCTACCAAAACAAAACCTACTGAACCAAAGAGTCTAACTTTGCCATATCTCTCTTTACCTATATTAGAGAGGGAAATAACTTCTATATATGGAAGTATCAGACTCATTCCAAGCCCAAGTCCTATATTTGAGAGAAGAAGTTTATAAAAACTATCTAGAGAGAGGTAAAATGCAATAGAACTACCCAGCATTATAAGAAGTGCAATATTAAAGCTCTTTGCATTTAGCTTCAGCCCTCTTGTAAAGGCAAAAGGAAGTATAAAACGCACCATTGGTCCTGCGGCAAAGATGATTCCTATCTCGCTGGCAGAAAAACCACTCATAGCTAATACTTTGGGCATAAAGATTACGTACACACCGACAATGGCAAAGTAAAAAAAGTAAAAAATTGATAAAAAAACTGACATGTCGAATTATAACTAATATATTTGAGAATATTTATGATAGAATGTGTCACAATTATAAGACTATTTAAAAAAAAATGGGGAGGTATTGTATGTTAAAAGAGATGCAAGAGAACGATTTTATTGTCTCAAAAACAGACCTGAAGGGTCGCATTACTTATGTAAATAAGATTTTTATAGAGATGGGAGAGTATAGCGAGGCAGAGCTTCTAGGAAAGCCTCACTCTATTGTTCGTAATCCTGACACGCCAAAGACTGTTTTTAAATTTCTTTGGGAGATGGTTCAAGCTGGAGATGAAATTTTTGCCTATGTTGTAAACAAAACAAAAAATGGTCATGATTACTGGGTATATGCAAATGTTACTCCATCAGTTGACTCAAATGGCAGAGCAATAGGTTACTACTCAGTTAGACGTAAACCAAGTTCAGCCGCACTTGAGATCATAAAACCCCTCTATACGCAAATGCTAAGTGCAGAAAAAAGCGGTGGTGTCGAAGCTGGAACTAAAGTTTTAACAGACATACTACACGAAAAAGGAATGGATTACAATGAGTTTATCATCACTCTTCAAGGGAAGTAGCATAAATAGTTCTCAACTTACTTCAGATATGATGAAAGTTGTAGTAGATGCAGCAAATGGAAACTTAGAGGGTCGTGTAACTAACATTCCAGATGATGGCAGTGAAAACTCTAAGTTTGCATGGGCTATCAATGACCTGCTTGACCAGACAGAAGCTTTTATGCGTGATGCTTCTACAAGTATAAAAGATGCTTCTAGTGGAAAAACCTATAGAAAAGCTGACCCAGCAGGAATGCACGGTGTATTTTCCTTAACTGCCGGCGGTTTAAACAATGCTATAGAATCAATAGCAGCTGGACATGAAACTCAAGTAAGAGGCGAAATGGCTAGCGGATTTAGTGAACTTGGTGGTGGTATCGGTCAAGGCCTTAACATAATTCAGGGCGATATAGTTGCAGCTCAAGAGGATTCTCAAGCGATTGTTATTTCGTCTAACGAAACAGCTTCAGAGTCATCAAAAAGTTTATCTAGTGTTGTGGAGATTGGAGAGAGACTCAACTCTCTTATCGATCTAATTTCATCTTCTCATGAGGGGATTGTAAACTTAGAACAGCGCTCACGTGAGATATCTGATGTTGTTGGACTTATCAAAGATATTGCAGACCAGACAAATCTACTCGCTCTAAATGCAGCAATTGAGGCAGCACGTGCGGGTGAGCATGGTCGTGGTTTTGCGGTTGTTGCCGATGAAGTACGTAAACTTGCAGAGAGAACACAAAAAGCTACAAGTGAGATAGAGATTAACATATCAACTCTCCAACAAGAGTCTAACGATATGAGAACAAACTCTGATACTATTTCTGAAATTGCAAATAGCTCAAATGAAGTTATTCACGCTTTTGAGGGAACATTTACTCAGTTAAATGAATTGGCAAAAGACTCTTCTCTCACAGCAGAGAAAATTCAAAACCGTCTATTTACAACACTTGTTAAAGTAGACCATGTTCTATTTAAATCAAACGCTTACTCAACTGTCTTATCTGAAGATGATACAAGACCATTTGCAGACCATAAAAATTGTCGTATGGGTAAATGGTACACAGGTATGGGTCAAGAAGTATTTGGTTATACAAAATCATTTAAAGAGATGGATGCTCCACATGCTACTGTACATGAGTCGGTATTTAAAAATCTTGAGTTTGTAAAAAATCACTCAACTCTTAAGGCTGATAATCCAAAAACAATTATTGGTAACTTTGGAACAATGGAACAGGCATCGAGTAAGCTATTTACTCTCCTTGATAATATGATTCATGAAATTGAGGAGAAAAAATAGTCTTAAAACGCTATTTACTAGGCATTAACTTATAATAAATATAATTTTGCTATCTCAATTATGTTTTCCCCTTTCATAAGCGAGTGTATACTCTTAACAACTATTACAAGACTCAAGCCTTCCCCCTTTTTGGCTTGAGTTTTACTCTACTAATTATGCTAAACTTCCTTTATGAAAATCATACTAACAACTCTCAACTCTAGATTTACACACAGCTCTATTGGTCTTAGATACCTCTATGCAAATATGCAAGAGCTTCAAGATGATACGCAGATTTTAGAGTTTAGTATAAATGACGCTATTCAGAGTGTTGCTGAGAAAATTTTAGTCCATAATCCTGAGATAATAGGTCTTGGTGTTTATATCTGGAATGTCTCACATATAAGTGAACTGATTCACATCATCAAAAAGATATCTCCAAAAACTACTATCATTCTTGGTGGACCCGAAGTGACCTATGAGCCTTTTCGCGTAAAACTTGAAGCTGATTACATCATCAAAGGTGAAGGGGATTTAGCCTTTTATGAACTTTGCTCATCTATTATAGACGTGAATCCACCCAAAGAGAAAATAATTAAGATGAGTATACCCTCACTTAAAGATATGCAACTACCCTATCAGTACTATACAGATGATGATATCAAAAACAGATATATCTATGTAGAAGTATCTCGCGGTTGCCCTTTTGAATGTGAGTTTTGTCTCTCCTCCATGGATGAGAAAGTGAGAGCTTTTGATTTAGATGCAGTTCTAGAAGAGTTTGAAAAACTCTGGCAGAGGGGGGCGAGAAACTTCAAGTTTGTAGATAGGACTTTTAACCTCAACATGAAAACCGCAAATAGAATACTTGACTTCTTTTTAGCCAAAGAGCCTCCATATTTTGCCCACTTTGAAGTTATTCCAGACCATTTTCCAGCATCTATAAAAGAGAAGATTGCCTCATTTCCTCACGGAGCCTTGCAGCTTGAGATAGGAATACAGACACTCAATTTAGAGATAGCAAATAACATCTCAAGGCAACTTAAACTAGATAAAATCAGAGATAACATCACTTTTTTAGAGCATGAAACAGAGGCTCATATACACCTTGACCTTATCGTTGGTCTTCCGGGTGAGTCTCTGGAGAGTTTTGGTAAAAATCTTGACGAGTTAGTAAGCCTCAGCTCATGTGAGATTCAGATAGGGATACTGAAAAAACTCTCTGGAACATTCATAGATAGACATGACATAGAGCACGGTATGGTTTACAGTGATGTGCCGCCTTATGACATACTCAAAAACAATCAGCTCACCTTTGATGACATACAGATCATGAAACGTTTTGCAAGGTTTTGGGATTTGACTTATAATAGTGGTAACTTCAAACGCTGTGTTATTTTACTCTGGCAAGACGGGAGCGTTTATAAGAACTTTTACGCCTTTTCTATCTGGATGTATGAACAAACTGACTCCACTTGGAAGATATCGCTACAGCGTTTAGGAGAACTTCTCTTCACTTACCTCACTGAGCTTAAAAAACTCTCCCCTCACGTCGTTGCTACAACCATGCTTGAGGATATGATGAAACTAAAAGGCAGGGCAATTCCAAGTTATCTCAAACCTTACTCTAAAGAGTTTGTTGCAAATGCAAAAGAGGGAACCTCCGGTTTTAACAAAAGACAGTCATAAATTTAAGTATAATAAAACCAATGAACATCTTCAAACTCCTGCTTGTCTTATCGGTCTTCTTTGTTAATAGTCTCTGTGCACAGAAGCCCTATGTAGAGAAAGAACTACTTGAGAAGATAACAAAAAAGTATAAGATGTTTGCTAAAAAAAGGTTCGCTTATCTTCAAAAAACACTTGATGAGACCAAGGATGGAAATGATCTGCAAAAGCTTGAAGCCGTAAACAGGTTTTATAATGGCGTTAGATATATGTCTGATAAAAAAGTTTACGGTAAAAGTGATTACTGGGCTACTCCTTGGCAGTTCTTGGGTAAAGACAAGGGAGATTGTGAAGATTATGTCATCAGTAAATACTTTGCACTTATCTATCTCGGAGTTGATTCAAAAAAACTCTTTTTTACCTATGTAAGATCTAGTAAATTTAAAGCTGCTCATATGGTTTTAACATACTTTGAAACACCAAGGTCGGAACCCCTGATTTTAGATAACAACAACCACAAAATTTTTCCAGCATCAAAGAGAAAAGATTTGACACCTATCTATAACTTCAATGGTGAATCACTCTACAGAGCTTCAAAAAGCGGAACCGGAAAAAAAGTAAAAAGCAAAAAAGCCCACAAAAAATGGGATGAACTTAAACTCAACATGAAAAGGAAACTGATATGACCTTATTTAAACAGATAGCTTTAATACTGTCTATACTGCTCATAACAATTTTAACAACTGTATTAAACTTAAACTTCCAAAGTGCGAATGAATCTGTCCAGGATAGACTCTATGAGGATGCGAAGAACACCGCAAGCTCACTTAGCCTCTCCCTTGGTTCTGCAAATGGTGATATATCTATGATGTCGACCATGATAAACGCTAACTTTGACAGTGGAACATATAGTTTTATATCTCTTGTGGATGTAGATGATGTACTGATTTATGAACGTAAATCAGAGAGTGAACAGCTCGATGTTCCAGAGTGGTTCTTAAACATCATAACTATAAAAGCACCAATAGCCTCTGCAAATGTATCTGCAGGATGGAGTCAGGTTGGAATCTTAAATGTTCAGAGTGACGTGAGTTATGCATATAGGCAGTTATACTCTATACTTAAGGGTCTTCTCGTCTCATTTAGTATTATTGCTGTTATTGGTCTGATTATTCTAAACTTACTCCTTGTTGCTATCTTAAAACCACTTAAAGAGGTTCAGCGTCAAGCCGAAGCAGTTATCCGTAATGAGTTTATCATTCAGGAGAGTATCCCTTATACCAAGGAATTTAGAGATGTTGTTTTAGGAATGAATAACATGGTTTCTAAAGTAAAGGCTATGTTTGACAAAGGAAACAGAGAACTCCAGCACCAAAAAGAGCTTGAGTATATAGACCAAACAACAAAACTTAAAAATAGAAAATATCTTATAGACAAACTTCCTGAGTATTTAAAAGTAGACTCCCCTTCAAAAGGTGGAATAAATATGATGATTGCACTAAGTGGTGTAATCGAAGCGAATGAAGCACTCGGACATCGAAAAGTTGATGAACTCTTCAATGATATTGCAAATATATTCACAGAGGAGACTGAAGGTCTTGAAGATGTTATTATTGCTAGGATGAATGGTACAGAGTTTTCTATTTTAATTCCTAATTGTCAAAGTATGCATGGACTCATGATGGCAGAATCGATACTTACAAATTCTCAATTCTTAATCAAAAAATATGAATTAAATAACGATGAAACTTTTCTCTCTATCGGTCTCTATGAATATAATCATACTCAAACTGTTGGTGAAGTTCTTTCACACTCTGACAATGCATTGGCACAGGCAAAGTTTAAGGACTGGAATATACATCTTGCAAAAGCTGATGATACAGTTGAGGTTATGGGTAAAGATGCTTGGAGAACAATACTGTTAGACGTTATAAAACGTAATAATTTTAAATTTGTGTCTTGGTCGGTTGTAAATGCAAAAACTAAAAAAGTTCTTCACAATGTACTAAGTCTTAACATTAAAGTTGATGAAGAGACAACATACTACTTTGGTCAGTTTATGGCCCCGGCATACCAAGTAGGACTAAGTGATGATATCTATGAAAATGTCTTAGATATGATGTTTAAAACACCTGACTCACATTTGCAAAATGATACTTACTCACTTAGGCTACCGTATGAATACCTTGTACAAGGCAGTACTTATGACAGAATGAAAGCACTTTTTTCAATCTATGCTTTAACACTTCCCTTTAGGCTTATCATAGAGATTCCGGATAAACTAGCGAGTCAAAATTCTGAGTTAGTGCAAGACTATAAGAGACTCTTTGAGAGATATCAGATAGAGATGGGTATCTTTGAATTTATTGGAGAGAGTATAGATTATCAATATCTTCAAGATTTAAGACCTGTATATATAAAAGGTGAGCCTAGCTATTTCATATCACAAAACGAGCAGAGTTTATCTGCACTTAGACTTATAACAGATAGTTTAGGTATCTCTCTTATAGCAACTGGTGTTATGAATATGGATACACTAGAACAGCTTGAGGCAAAGGATATTCACATAGTTCAAGGACGCGTTACAGATATAATAGAGGCAGAGGCTTAAACTCCTCTAGAGTTAAGTCCTCTCATCATAGCATCATGAAGGTCTTTTTTATAGTCTGGATTTAATTTACCCAGCTCTTTGTCAAAATTTACAATAATATCTTTGTTTGCATTTGGATGACGGCATATATTAAAAAGTATGTCCATATAAATTTGAGACTCCGGATGTGGACGAAGACCTAGTTTTTTATGGATTGTTCCATGATATTTTAAGACCATATCTAGTGCTTTTTTTAATTCGTCCGCAACTGATGTTCTGTTTTTTACGACACTTCTCAAATATTCTAAATCTGTTTTTTGTTTTGTTTTTTGTTCTTGAACTGCTTTCTTAGCTACTTCTTTCTTTTTTGATTTTGGAGCAAGAACTAAAATAAAGACTAATAGACCTAAAATGATAAGTAGGCCCATTGCAGACTGTATAAGTAAAGTTAATTCCATAGGCTCACTTTCTCTTTTTTATTATTATAGCCTATTGTGCTATTTTTCCCTCATAAAATTTTCTTAACCATCTGTCTAAAGGATTAATAAGTCTATACATAACAGGAACTATAAGCAGTGTTAAAACCATTGAGCTGAGTAGTCCACCAATAATAGAAATTGCCATAGGTGCTTTTGTTTCACTACCAAGTCCATCACCTAATGCCAAAGGTAACATTGCAAATACCATAGCAATAGTTGTCATTAAAATAGGACGAAGACGTTTCTCTCCTGCCTCGATTAGTGCTTCATCTGCACTTTTTCCTTTTGCCATGGCTTCATTTGTAAAATCGACAAGTAGTACTGCATTTTTACCAACCATACCCATAAGTAACATAAAGCCAATCATAACAAATAGACTAAACTGTAATCCACTTAAATACAGGGCTAACATCACTCCGATGATACTTAATGGAAGTGCCATCATAATGATAATTGGCTGAATCAAAGACTCATAAAGAATAGCCAAGATAATAAACATTAAAATCACTGAGAGACCAATTGCCACACCAAATGCTTTACCGGTTTTTTCCATCTCTTCAGCAAATCCCGTAAACCTATATACTACCCCTTTAGGTAAAAGTTCATCGATTCCTTCTCTTGTGTAATTAACAGCTCCACCTAAATCTAAACCAAACAAATCAGAAAAGATTGTCACTTGTCTCTGTCTGTCAAAATGGTTTATCGTAGCTAAGGCTTTACTATTGCTAAAAGTAACTAAACCATCTAAATAGACTAGATTTCCATCTTTATCGCGAAGTTGAATCTTTTTGATATCTTCAAGAGTAACCCTGTTCTCATCATCAAAACGAAGAGTAATGTTGTACTGTTTTCCATTCTCTTCAAAGTACGATATCTCAAGATCACTAGAAAACGCAGTTGCTATAGCTTGAGAGATTTGTGAAGCTGAAATACCAAGACGATTTGCACTTCCTCTTACGATGTTAATATCAACCTGAGGTTTCCCATCATCCAAGTTTGTATCTATATCAACAAAACCCTCTTTTTCAGCTAAATAGTCTGTTAAGTTTTTACTAGCCTTTTTCAAGTCATCAAATGAGTCAGACTTTAAAACAATCTGATAAGGAACAGAGACCCCTGTTCCTTTTATATTTGGAATTGCAGCTGCAGTTATAAACATATCTTTTTGATAAGGTTTAAACTTCCCTCTAAAATACTGAATAAGCTCTTCTTGATTAAGAGCTCTCTGGTCTTTCTTAACAAGTTTTGCATAAATCAATGACTTATGTTTCTCTTGCGCACTGTTATAACCTACACTCAAAGTAGTGTAAAGAACACGCTTATCATCTCTTACTATATCTTCTACAATCTTAGACTGTCTTATCATCTCCTCTAAAGAAACGCTGGCATCTGCTTTGATTTTTATCTCAAACTCAGAGTTGTCCTCTTTTGGAATAAAGTCCATTCCTATCTTTGGAAAAAGACTCAAGCTTCCAAAAAAGACAGCAAATACAACAATTAATGTGATAATTTTAAATCGTAAAACAGCTTTTAAAATCACCTCGTAAAATCTCTCTATAGCTTTAAATATAGGCTCAGTCATATTATAAAACTTACTCTCGTCCTTACTTAAAACTCTAGCGCTCAAACTCGGTATAAAACTTAGGGCTACGGTATAAGAGATTAGTACTGCAAATCCAACCGTCATCGCAAAACTCTCAAAGAATTTACCAACTATTCCGCTCATAAATGAAACTGGAATAAATACAGCTAGCAGCATTGCTGATATGGCCAAAATGGTAAATGCCATCTCTTTTGTACCCTCATATGCTGCCTCAAACTTGCCCATCCCAGCTTCCATTTTTTTATAGATATTTTCTATAACAACAATCGCATCATCTATAATAATACCAATAGCCAAAGTAAGACCGA
>Ga0209345_10003609_pt1 | contig 15739 bp, 11 predicted proteins | sample Cruoilmetagenom7_FD_187294 | JGI IMG/M metagenome (GOLD analysis project Ga0209345, IMG submission 187294) | Oil polluted marine microbial communities from Coal Oil Point, Santa Barbara, California, USA - Sample 7 (SPAdes) (version 2) | ecosystem: Environmental > Aquatic > Marine > Oil seeps ... | reverse complement strand
ATCCCTAGAGGATTCTGCCAATGACCATCCATAGAACCTTCTATATCTATACCTATTCCTTCTTCCATATCTTTTACAAATACACTTGCATCAAAAGTAAGTGTATCACTCTTTATTGTTGTAGTTACTCCAATACCAAGACCTACTTCAAGGACATAATCTTCACCTGTTTCTACAACATTAAGCAGGACAAAAATATCTTCTCCTGTTGTATATGGAATAGATGATGGCATAGAAGAATGATCACCCAAGGCACTTAATTCACCTTTTAACATAACGCTAGGTGTACCACCAAACAGACCACCTATCTCTCCAATAATAATAGTACCACTAGTTATACCAATTTTATTTAGGTGTTTTTTTAATTTTTTTCCGTTAGTAGTATTTTCTGTATTGTCTGGATGAAATCCTGCTATTAGAGCAAGACCTTCTTTAATGTTAATATTTGTATCATTATTATCAGCAAAGATATGTTTCATTGCATCTCTACCTACTTTACTCAGGCTAGAGTAAGATTCATTGATACCACCTTCACTCAATATCACAGCTAAATGTGGAAATTTTATTTCATTAAGAAGTGGTACTTTAGAGAAAGGAGGAATAAGCTCTGTTAATTTAAAGTTTGTTTGAGTTAAGGCTGTGTTCCAACCATTTTCAGTATGAAAAGCATAAAAAACAAAATCGTTAGAGCCTAATGTAGTACTTGCTTGTAAACCATGTTCTGTTATCATTAGATTATCTAATGTGAACTTATCGGCATGTGGAATATTTTTAATTCTTGGTATTTCACCCATATCTACACTATCTGTTAACTCAAAATATGTATTTGTGATAACTCCATTTGTATCATCAAAATGCACATCTACATCTAAATTCTCATGAGTACCTATGTTGGTTTTTGCACTAACATTAACATCATATACTTTAGTACCAGAAGCATTTGTTTTATCTATATTTAAAGAGACATTGTCAAGTGTTAACCAACCAATACCCAGAGGATGTACCCATGTTTCAGTTGAATTACTACTAAAATCAAAGTCGTAAGTTGAGCCTGTTTTAGTATAGTCTATAGCTACATCAAATAAGAAGTTATCTTGTTTTATCTTAATATCTGCATCACCTGAGATTTTTATGTCAAATCCAGTACCAGCTGTGTTCCCTTTAACTTTTAAAGCTCCACTACTGAATTTTAAAACATCATCTACCCCAGGTATATCTAGAGCAGGTAGTTTTACATGCAAATCTAAGTTACTTAGAATCTCTTTTTTTACATTTGAAGCACTATGACTTTTAGCAAATGCTTTAGGACTAAATTTACCGTTTAGTGGTAGAGTAAAACTAGATACACCCATACCTTTAAGTAGATTCGCCATCTCACCTGTAGGTTTTACTTTCATATGTCCAAACAGATTTAATCCAGCTTTGAGTGGCACACTCGTTGTGTTTAAATCTTCTAACGCGGTAGCAACTGAATCATTCGAACTGAGTTCAAAAGTTTCATTAGTCGTTGTTGGATTGTAAAGAAATGTTAATTTTTCTAATGTTACATCTTTTAAAGGAGTACTACTTGCATCGGGGATAAAAGTATCAGCAGTAAAGTTATTGTCAAACATCAATGCCATATGATATTTTTTATCAGTTGTTGCTAATTTAAATACAGAAATATCTGCATCTTGATTTTTTATAACTGCCTTAACATCCATCTTTTTACTACTAGGATACATGCGTACATTACTTATACTTATGTCATCTAGAGCAGGAATACTTGAGTGACCTAAAGCTTTTGATAAAGTCATGTTAGTATCTATAGAGGCATAGTCTTCACCTCTTTTATAATAAAAATCCATAGATACATTTTCTGATCTAAAGGTAGTATCTCCAGTAACTTTCATATACCAATGAGTACCTTTTTTCTTAATATCAAATGACAAATCAGAAAGAGTCATTGTTTCTATTAAGTCAAAGCTAATAGTAGAACCTTGTGTTGCCTTTGCTTTTATAGAAACAGCAATAGGTTTATTTGGTATTTTTGTAAAAATCATTTTATAAGTAAAATCAACATTATGTTTATTAACTGTTGTAATCAAGTCACCATGAATATCTAAATCTATTTCACGTACACCTTTAGTTGTTTTTGTTGTGATAGCTAACTTAGAATTTGTAATAGATACCATTTTTGATGGAATCCCTGAAAAAGATACTTTTGGTAGTTTTATATGTAAGTTTATTCCATCTAAAATATCATTTTTAAGAGTAGTTGCACTACCTCCATTAAATATTTTAGGGCTAAGTGTTCCTATAAGTGAGTATGCGTCTTTATATGCACCAACCTTTGTTAGCATAGTTGCTAGTTTAGAAGTTGATTTTACGGCAGCTTGAGAAAAGATATTTAGACCAACATCAAGATTAACAGTACTAACACTACTATCTATCATATTTTGAACTAGTGTTGGGAGTAATGTTACATCTACATTAGTTTGTGCATTACCACTAGGAACAAATATAAAAGCCACTTTGTTAAGTATCACATCATCTGTGGGTTTGCCTTTTAGTGATGGTACAATATCACCTAAAGTTATACCTTTATTATCTGAGAGAGCTTTTTTACTAAAGAGCACTGCTCCCATTTTTTTATCATTTACTTTAAAGCCTACTAGAAGAGACTTTTTTCCATGAATTGTTATATTACCTCTTACATAAGTTGGTTTTGTAACAATCTTAGTTACTGGTAGATTGACTAGCCCTGCTACTGTATTAAGGCTTGGGACAACATCTGATACATTTTGTGCATTTAGTTGTGTACTAAATAAAATCAGTGTAAAGATGAGAGTTATAAAACTCTTGGAAGATTTGTGATACATAATATTTCCTTATTATAGAAAGTTCTATTTGTATTGTATCTCATAGTTGTCGAAAAGTTGTCGGAATGTCCTTAGTTTATAAATTCATGTAATTCTTTATTAAAGAGTTCAATCTCTACTAATAATTTCTTATAAACTACTGTTACATCATCGAGTTGATTATTTCTTGCTATTTTTTCTAATTCTGTAGCAGTTTGGTACGCTGTAACACTACCTATCATACCAAGAGAACCTTTTAGTGTATGAGCTATCATTTCAATCTCTTTTATATCATCATTTTTTACAGCACTTTTTAGTTCAAATAACTGTTCTGCAGAAAACGTAAAATATATTTCTGCCATCTCATTTAACATATCCATACTATTACCAGCTCTAGATAAGGCGTCTTTTTTATTGATGATGTCACTACTATCAACTTCATCTTTATCGTTTGAAAATATATTAGTAATCACATTTGTTAAATCTTCTTCATAAAATGGTTTTGACACATAGTCATCCATACCAGCATCAATACATTTTTGTTTATCTTCAGCAAATACAAGAGCTGTCAGTGCAACAATTGGAATGTGAGTAGAGATATTTTTTTCTTTATCTCTAATTATTCTTGTTGCTTCATATCCATCCATCTCCCTCATAGTTACATCCATAAATATAAGATCAAAACCACCTGTTTCAAATGCTTTAACAGCTTCAAGTCCGTTAAGAACAGAAGTTACCTTATGATGATTAGTCTCCAGCATTAAAGTGGCTACTTTTACATTTATTGGATCATCTTCTGCTAATAATATATTTAAAGGTCTTGTTTTTGGTAGGAGTTCATCACTAATATTTAAATCATTTTGTATTTCTGATAATGTATCTTCATCAGATATTATATTTTCTATAAGTTTTCTTAGTTTGGAGCTTTTTATAGGTTTTAACATATATCCCATTACTCCAAGGGTTTTTATTTTAGATATTTGCTCATTGAGATTATTTGAAGTGAGCATAAATACTATGGAAGAAATTGTTTTGAAGTCGTTTTGGAGATACTCTACAATTTCAAAACCACTTTTGTATGGCATGTGGAAATCTAAGAGTATTAAGTCAAATTCTTTTTTATCTATTTTTGATTTCTCAATTAATTCTAATGCTCCAAAACCATTTTCTGCTTCTTGTACATCTATTTCCCAATTTAAAAGAGTAGTCTTTATAATGAGGCGATTAGTTTCATTATCATCTACAAGAAGTACTTGTAGTTTATTGCCATCATCTTTTAAAAGTGTATTATCTTCAACTGGTGTATGAGCTTGAAATTTAGTTTTTATTGTAAAACAAAATATGCTTCCACCTTTAGGATTATCTTTGACCCAGATATTTCCTTGCATTTGATTAATAAGCTTCTTGCTTATTGTTAAACCTAGTCCTGTTCCACCAAATTGACGTGTTGTTGAAGAATCTGCTTGAGAAAAATGTTCAAATATTATCTCTTTTTTATCTTTTGGTATTCCTATTCCAGTATCCGTAATACAAAATTTTAATATAGGTTTATCAGGAGTATTATTATCTATTTGTACATCTAAAAGAATTTCTCCTGTTTTAGTAAATTTTATTGCATTTACAAGTAGGTTATTTAGTATCTGTCGTAACCTTAGAGAATCACCAATTATAAATTCTGGTATATTCTCTTGAATTTTATAAATCAATTCTAAATCACTTTCATGTGCTTTAACAGCCATTAATTCACAGGTGTCTTCTACTAATTCATGAAAATTAAATGATTTCATTTCTAAATTAAACCGCTCGGATTCTATTTTCGATAAATCAAGTATGTCATTAATTATATTAAGTAGATTTTTTGATGCGTTTTGAAAAATATTTACATATTCTTCTTGCTCTTTTGACAAGTTTGTTTTTGAGATAATATCTGCCATACCAATTATAGCATTCATAGGTGTTCGTATCTCATGACTCATTGAAGCTAAAAACTCACTTTTTGTTCTGTCTGCATCTTCGGCTATTGATTGTGCTATATTTGCTTTTTTTCGCAACTCTTCTGAGCTTTGTAAAATCGCATTTAACTCATCTGTTCTATGGCGTACTTTATTTCTAAGTACTCTATTCCAAATAATTATAGCTACTATAAATATAATAACAAGAGTTATTAAAAGTGCTATAACATGTTCCCTAGATGGTTTCCATGCCTCTTTTTTTAGTAAAATCCATTTTGAATAAATTTTTTGTCTTTCTTCTTTTGTAATAGACTTTAGCGCCTTTGAGAGAATATCGCTTAAAATAGGTGAAGCTTTAGGTGAAGCGAATGATAAGTTATAAATATATCCAGCATCTCCAGCTACATGAATATTTAATAAAACATTTTTTTCAATAATATTTGATACAGTAGCAATACTACCAATGAAAGCATATGTTTTTTTATAAGAAACTTTTTCCAAGCCCTCTTTGGCATTTGAAACCAACTCAAGATGGATTTCTGGATGTTCTCTTTCCATATATTCTTGTGTAGCATAACCTGATACAACAGAGACAACTTTACCCTTAAGACTCTCCATACTCATTTGAGAATTTTCATCATTATGAACTACAATTACCGAAGGTAGAGTAAGATATGAATCGGTAAAATTAAGATTTTTTTCCCTCTTTTGCGTTTTAGCCATAGCAGTTACAACATCGATTTCTCCATTAAATGCCTTTTGAAGAATAGTATTCCAGTTATCAATGCGTAATATATGAAATTTAATGCCTATTTTTTTTTCAAGAAGAGCAATATATTCAGCTGTCATTCCTGAATATTTTCCATCCTCGTCAAAAAACTCTACTGGAGCCCAGTTAGGATCTGGCACGGCAGTTATAATAGGATGCTTTTTAAGCCATACTTTCTCTTCACTAGTTAATAATATAGAACTACCCTTCTCTCTTGTTGGAGGGGTATATGAAATTGATATCCATTTACGTAACAGTTCTTTTCTCTCTTGTGCACTAATAGAAGAGAGAGTCTTTTCTAATAGTTTAGTCAACATTGTCCAGTCTTTACGTGAGGCAAATGAAAGCGCGTATGTAAAACCAGTATCACCATCTACTCTTAGGTTTGTTATTTTTGCTTTTTCAATAGCATAACTAGCTGTTGCAATATTTAGGACTGTTGCATCTAGTTCACCAGTTGAAACACTCTTTAAAACGGAATCTACATTTGATTTAAACACAAGTGTAATATTTGGGTAATATTTTTTTATATAGTCATTTATAGCAAAACCTTTAACAGTTCCTAGTCTTTTGCCATAAAGTTGAACAATGGAATCTATCTTGGTAGTATCTTTACGAGTAATAATTACATCAGGAAATTGAACATATGAAGATGTATAGGACATGTATTGTTGACGTTCTTTTGTCTTTGCCGCAACAACTACCATATCTGCAGTTCTGTTCTTTACTGACTCAAGAGACTTATTCCAGCTATTACTTGATATTAATTCAAATTTAATACCAAGTTTTTGCTCCATAATGTGAAGGTAATCATTTGCCAGTCCCTGTGATTGACCATTTACATCAGTATATTGAAAAGGAGCATAGTCTGGGTCAACTGCTACTCGAATAGTTGGGTGGGAGTCAATCCATACTTTTTCTTCTTCATTAAAAGTAATATTTTTTGGATTTATATCTTGGGAATAAGAGAACATAATCCCTTTACTAAGCATTTGAGTATAAGTTCCATCTATTTTAATTTGATCTAATATATCTTGCCATTTTTTTATTAGCTCATCAGATGTCTTTTTATTAAATGCAATATACATATAATCACTTTGAACTTCATATACTTTTTCAATTTCATTTGAAAGCCCAGCTTCTTTAATCATATGTTTTCCAGTAAGCTCGTTAATAATCCAAAGGTCAATTTTCCCGCTTGCTAGTTTAGTAATGTTTTCTTTATTATCTACTACTGAATCAAGATTACTAAAGCCTTTTTCTAAGAGTAGTTGTTCCCCAGAATCATCTTTATATACACCAATACTTCGAACATTTTTTGCATCATTTAATGAGTTTATAACTGTACTAGTTCCTTTTTTTGCAAAAAAGACTGTATTGTTTGGGATCAGAGGACCAACCCATTTAAATAATTCTTCTCTCTCTGCTGTGCGTGTAGTTGAAAAAAGCATTGTATTTTCATTATGTAAGACATGGTTATACCCTTCAGTCCAAGGTAGTATTTTTATATTGTTTTTATGTCCTAAGCGTTGAAGAATCTTTTGTACAATCTCGGTTGATATCCCAGCAGGTTGCCCTTTATAATTATAATTATATGGTGGAAATTCTTCTGTTATAATCTCTAGTTCTTGCGCAAAAGATGGTTGAAATATTAAGGTTGAGAGTATAAAGAAAGCGTTTATAAGCCACTTTAACTGATTCATTCTATTAACTCTCGTTTACTACTAACATATACCCTCTACCAAAGTTAGTTCGGATAGGGAGTTGCGGATACTTTTTACGTAGATGACTTATATGGTCTCTTATAGTTGAATCTGAGACCACCTTATCTTTCCAAGCCTCTTCTTTAATCATATCTATGGATAAATTAATGTTTTTATTATGTACAAACATATTAATTATTTTTTTTTCTGTTAAAGAAAAGTTAATAGTAGTCTCTTTATCAACTAATTCTTCTAAGGCATAGTCATAATATAAATTATTTGAAAAGGTTAGATGATTATCTTTTGTTTGCTTGACTGGTTCATATTTTTGTTTTTGAAGCTTTTGTTTTACTAGAGTGATAGCTATTTTTACATCTTCTTCTTTGATAGGTTTTATAAGGTAGTTTGTTGGATTAGTTGATAAAGCATCATCTAAAATATCTTGATCACTATAACCACTTATATATATAATTGACAAGTCTTGATTTAAAATTTTTCTAACAACACTTATGCCATCAAGTGGACCCTTAATATTTATGTCCATAAATACAATATCAGGCTTTTCATTCATGATGGTTTCTAAGGCACTTTTGCTATCGTAACAAATCCCTAAAACTGTATGACCCATCTCTTCAACAATACGTCTTAAAAATATAGTGATAAGAGGCTCATCATCTACAATAAGAATTCTAAAATTATCGCTATTCAATAGGTGTCCTCAAAATATTATTTCATCATTTATAGTAAGTGTTTGATTTTATCGAAACTATTCTTTAAAATAGATATAAGAATATTCTACCGACAACTTTCCGATAACTATGCGCTATAATATCCCTATAAAAATATAAGAGAGTGTGAAATGGTAAATTCTTTAAAAAATTATCTTGGTATAAGTATTCTTCTTATGTTGGCATGTGGAATATTATTAAATGCGAATGAGAAACAAAGAACAGATGTAGGTTACGACTTGAAAATAACAGGAGATCTTAGAGTTGGATATGTAGATTATGATTATAATAACCCTCTTCCTAGCTCTGCCTTAATCAACAGAGGGCATACAGATTCACATGGATATTATATCGTACCGAAATTATCAATTTTAACTCCGACATATAGAAATTTTTCACTAAAAACTACAGTTGCAGGAGCTACAGACTTTGGTATAAATGATTCTGATTATGAGAGTAGAAACTTTGTTTTTGATTCCACTGACAAAAAGTCTTTTGTACTTTTACAAGAACTATTTATTTCATATACCAATAATTCTCATAACTTTACAATAGGTCGTCAAGAGCTAGTTACTCCACTCATAGAAGCAGATGATTACTACATGTATTCAAATAGTTTTGAAGTGGTTAACTATATTAACTCTGCGATAGATAACTTTCAATTTCATTTAGGTTATTTTCATAAAATGGCAGGTACTTGGGATAGCGGTGCTGATGGAACAGAGTTTCATAGTATGAGTGATGCATCAGGTGTTGATTCAAGAGATAAAACAAATGCCAATGATAGTGGCGTTATATATGGAGCTGTCCAATACAAAAATGAAGCACACAATTTCAAAATCTGGGACTATTATGCAACTGATTTATACAATATTTTCTTAACTCAATATGGTTTTGAAAATAGCATAAATAATTTTTCATATAACCTAGGTGCACAAATAACAAACTATAAAGAAGTTGGTAAGCTTGCAAAAAACAATTATACAAACATAGACTACACTATTTACTCAGTTAAATTTGATGGTAAGTTTGATAATGGTTTTGATTTTGCAACAGGAGTTACCAAATATAGTGATGGAGAAGGTCAAGGTGCTACATTAGGTGTATGGGGCGGATTTCCTTCATATACTTATGGATTCACTTATAGCTATTTTGACGCAGGAAGCCTACAAAATTCGTTGATATATAAAGCACAAATTGGATATGACCTAGGAAAAATTGGACTAAATGACACATGGATTGGTTATAGATATACTGACTATAATTTAGATTCTAAGTATTCTAAATCTGCAAGTTTACAGGCTCAAAATGATATGCAATTACATGGAGTTAGGATTAAGTACTCCACAGATATAGGTGTTTACTTCACTGGAACTTATGAATACAGAACTTTAGATAAAGAGAAGGATTCTAGTGCATTACGTTTAATAGGCGGTTATAAATTCTAAAGTAGTGAAAATCTACTCGTAAAGCGTAACTTTATTTCGTCCGCTATCTTTTGAGATATAAAGAGCCTTATCTGCATTTTTATAAAGAGTATTTAATTTTGTATTCGGCTCTGCTAGAATAGTGCATATACCGATAGATACCGTTATTTTATTAAATGTAGAGTTATATAAATGTTCTATATTTAACGCTTCTATGCTAGTACATAACTTTTGAGCTAAAATAGTACTATTATCAACATTATCATGTTCAAAAACCACTACAAATTCTTCGCCACCAACACGGTAACAAGCATCATTACCTCGTTTAAACACCTCTTTCATAGTGGAGGCTATAGATTGAAGTACAATATCTCCTTCAACATGCCCATAATTATCATTATATTTTTTGAAGTTATCTGCATCTAATAAAAGAAGTGTTATATATTTAGAATTTCTAGCAGCTCTTCGTATCTGAGTTGGGACATTATCACTAAAAAATCGTTTGTTATATAATAGTGTCAAACCATCAGTTATAGATAAAGCATGGATTTTCTCGTGGGCTAGGTTTAACTCACTCTCTGTTTTTTTAATATACTTATAATAGTAATATATCAACAATACTATAATTAATACAATAAAAATAGCTATTTTTAAAATTAAGTAATTTAGTAGTTGAAGTTGATTGTTTATATCTAGAAGTACATATAGTTTTCCAACTTCATTTGCACTTACATCATAAAATGGCTCACTATTTATATGATAATTTTGGCTATTATTTTTAATATTTATACCACTTACATTGCCTTTGTTATCTAACACTTTTTTAAGTGTAGGTGATATAGTATCAATAGTCGAATCTACAATATAAAAATCTTTTAGCTCATCATACGCTCTGTTATTAGCTATTTTTTCACGCCACTCTTCAAAATTTTTGTTACTTATCATACTTTTATTAATTGTAAATATAATATCAGCATTCAAGTTTTTAGCCAGTTTAGGAGTAAATTTATCAACCTCCTTGCCTAGCTCCATAAATCCAACCAGTTTTCCTGCATTAAACAGCGGATAAACTACTCTAAGGATAAGAGTATGAGATACTCCAAACTCAATTCCATAACTAGGTAAATGTGTGCTATAGGAGTTGTTTAATGTTTTACGGTTAATGATATCTGAATGTTTACTGCTATTATGAAGACGTAGAAAGTTTGTTTTATTTGTATTGTGAATGGATAAATGTGTTATGTCATATCTACCTTTAAAGTTTATATATATTTTAGATAAATATAAAAAAAGCTCATCCCTGCTTCTATTTTTAATTAGATTAACAACATTTTTATCTTTATGCAACAGTTCGATTAAGCCATTAAATAGCTTAACATCATCATTTATTGCCGCAGAAAGTGTTTTTGAAACATTGAGTAACTTCTCTTTAGCCTGTGTATCAATATGTTTGCTTTGAAGATAATAGATTCCACCCATAGACGCTGATGCGATAAGCAACAATCCAACAATAAAAGGAATAATTATTTTTAATACTATTTTAAATTTTATCATACTCACATAGTACACTACAGTTGTCGAAAAGTTGTCGATTTTTTGTGCTTATTTGTTTGCTATACTTTTCATTATACTATATTAGATAAAGTGATATATTCCATGAAACAATTAACATTAAAAACTATTATCTTGGCATTTTCTATACTCTTTATGTCTAGCATTGCATCCGCCATAGAAATCACTGAAGATGAAATTATTGATAACTTTGAAATACATTATTTTTACGATACAAGCAACATAATGAGCATTGATGATGTAAGCAATGAAAAGCATTTTAAACAGATAAATAATAATTTTAATTTAGGTTTTTCAAAAGATACAGTATGGTTTAAACTAATACTTCATAATAGTACCTCTACAGAGCAAGCTAGAACTATTACAACAGTAGATTATACAAATAGTGTTTTTAATTTTTATGAGCTTAGTGCCAATAATACCTTATTAAGCAGTAGTACGTCTGGACAAAATACGCCAATAGACCAACGAGCTATTCAAGACCCTTTCCCAGCATATCAGATAACTATAAATCCTAATCAAACAAGAATACTTTACATAAAATTAAGATCTGATTTTAGCATATCCAATGTATTTACCATACATAAACAAAAACACTATGAGCAGAGCAGAAACTTAAGAAACTACTTTTTTATTTTCTTTTTTGGCGTTGTATTTGCCATATTTATATATAACACTATAATCTATATTTACAATTCAGAACAAATTTATATCTACTACCTTTTTTACATAAGTTTTCATGCAATATGGATATTTTTTCATAGCGGATTCTCTGCCTATATAGTTCCTCACCAAGCATTTAACTATAGTTTTCTAGTAATTCCTATAACCTTTTTACTTTTTATTTTCTTCACACAAGAATTGCTCAAGGATTCTATAAAAACACCATACTTTGATACTATTATTGCTATTTATAAATTCCTATTCATGTTCAATGCCATATATATGTTCATTGATTTTTCTCACGCTTTAGTTTTATCATCAATACTCATTAATACCCTTTTCTTTTTAGGAATATTCATCGTAAAATATGGAAACAAGAGTACACGATTATATGCATTTGCATTAATGCTCTATCTAGTTTTTCTTACTTTCCCTACACTAGTCCTCTTTGATCTAATGGCAAATAATTTTTTCACACGAACAGCAAATGGCATAGGCTCTATAATAGAGATGATTCTCTTCTCTGTTGTTATTGCAAACCGTATTCAAACACTAAAACAGGAAAATATAAATGCCAATGAATCGTTAATGGAGTATCAGTCTCAACAGAATCAGCTACTACAAGTCAAGGTAGATGAGCAGACAAAAAGCTTAAAACTTCTCTTTCAAGAGCTTCATCATCGTGTTAAAAATAACTTTCAATTTATTTTGACATTTTTATGGATTCAAAAAAAATCCATCAAAGATAAAGATGCTGTTGAAGCACTAGAACTAACTACTAAACGTATATATTCCATCTCATTACTGCATGAACTACTCTATAAAAAAGGCGATACATTCATAAATTTTAAAGAGTATTTAGAAGAATTTTTATTTAGCATTAGAAGTGAAAATAATAACGTTAGCATAGAGAGTAATATTGAAGAAGTTAAGCTTTCTTTTGATGATGCTGTTACATTTGGACTTATTTCAAACGAGCTAATTACAAATAGTCTAAAGTATGCTTTTGATGAAATAAAAAATCCAAAAATAACAATTGATTTTTATAGTGAAAATGATTTGTATACCTTTTCATTTAAAGATAACGGTATTGGGTTTGATAAAGAACTTTTAAAATCAAAAAGTGGGCTAGGACATGAACTGATTCAAGAGTTTGTTCAAAAGTTAAATAAAGGCACTATGAACTTAAATACAGACAATGGTGTATCTATAACAATTACATTTTCTAAGACTATTCATGAGCAATAGATAGATAAACGTTCTTATTGTAGGTCATAAACCTCTTACTACTATATTTAACTCCACTATTGATACGCATATTAAAAAGTTGGTGAGTAATCATTAATATTATTATTTTGATTATTGGTGCTGCTCTTTAAATCAAAAAATATGGCTTAATGAAAAATACGGGGTTTAGAATCATTATTTTTTTCTAATTGCAATTAAATGGTCTTATATTTAAATATAAATTTGATTACGGAATTTATTTTTCACTTAACTATTAACACAGAGCTTTATCTAATGAACCTGATGCTTCGGCTTATGATATTATTGGTGAGTATAAATTTTTAATCCGAAACTCACTTTTTTTAATTAACTCGACAACTTAAAAGTATACTTTGAGAAGTATAAGTAAATAGATGAGGAAAATAAGATGAAAAATTCACATGAATATAAATCACAAATTAGTATGACACCCGATTACAGAGAAGAATTAATTTACTTTGAAGAGCTGTATCACACAGTGCCTACATATACTGATTGTTCTGCATTAAGGATAGATGTACTTGAATTAATTGGTTTTAATAGCATTGACACTATTATAGAATATTGTAATGAAATTTTTTTATATACTATCGGTTCTAAAGATTTCAAAATAGAACTTTACAATTGTCATAATATAGATGAGTTAAAAACAAAGTTAGTTCTTCGCTATGTTGATATTTTATTAGAAAAAAGAATCTTATAAATGCTTTAAGAAGTTGTTGATTTTGGATATTTTGGAATATAGGTAAGTGTATTTTGTTCACTTTGAGAATTCCAATACTCTCTAAGCTTATCAGTATAATAAACAGCAGCATCTTCTCTAGACATTCTAGTTGGTACTTTTATTTTTAATGGTTTAGAAACCCAATTACCATTAACAAGTTTCATATCATACTTTACTAGATAATAATATTCTCCATATGTCATATTAAAATCCTCTCAACTCATTAGGTACAAATGCACCCTGCCCTATTTCCAAGGTTCTATCTAATTCCTGTACTAATCTCTGTGTATCTTTTGGAAGTGTACCAGATAAATGAAGTGCATTTGAAGCATGATTAGACCTAAATATTATTTTATATGTAGGATTGAGTAACTCTAAAAATCTTTTCTGCTCTTGTAGTATTTGAACGTCATCTAGTGGAATAAAATCATTGAAGTGTTTATAAAAATTCTTTTTTGCATTTTCTTCTAAACCTAGCTGTAATGTTGAAAGGTAATTAACTTTTGTATAATTGATTACTTTTGCTGTTTCTTCTATATGTTCTTTTGAATACTGTTCTCCACCAATGCCTAAAATGACAGTTGCTGATATTTTAATACCAGAATCAGAGGCAAGATTTAGTGACTCTATAACTTCACTTTGCCCTACTCCCTTTGTAATCTTTTTTAATACTACATTACTACCTGTTTCAATTCCGTAATAAATAAGATTTAGCTTATTCTCTTTTAGTAACTCTAGCTCTTTTTGTGTTTTTGCAAGTAAATTTTGAGTGGAAGCGTAAGTTGATACTCTTCTTAGTTTAGGAAATGAGATTTGTAGATATTTTAGTATTGATAGTAAATGTTGAGTTGATAGAGCAAGTGCATCACCATCAGCTAAAAACACTTTATGTGTATTTGGATAGTAACTCGCTATTGTATCAATCTCTTTATAGACATCTTCTAGCTTTCTTACTTCATACTTTTTGGTTTTATACATAGAACAAAAGCTACAGTTATTGTAACTACATCCAATTGTAACTTGAATAATAATGTTATTTGCTTCTGCTGGTGGTCTAAAAAGTTGGTAATTATATTCTATCATTATCTTTTATTTGAATTATATCTAAACTACTGGTATATCTATTGCTTCTATTTTTTTGACAATTTGTCATATATATAAAATAATGCAAATATTTATGTAAAAATATCTCCAACTATTAAAAGGATAATTTATGACCCAAACAAACAAAGAAGAAACCTTTACTTACCAAGGTAGTGAAGTAAAAGTTCTTACTATTTTTAAACGTAAAAAGAATCCTACTGCACTTATTGAAGATAAAGATGGAAATATTTTTCCTGTTCAAAAGGACTCACTAAGATTAACTTCTTAAATAATATATGCTTCATATAGAATTTACTCTTACTTACTTAGAAATATATATCATATCAATAAGTATGTTCTCATTCTTACTCTATGGTTATGATAAAGCACTAGCGCTAAAAATTCATAATAATATTTCAAGAGTATCTGAAAACAAACTATTACTTACTACTGTACTTGGAGGGACTATAGGTTCTTTGAGTGCAATGCTAATGTTTAGACATAAAATAAAAAAGCACTCTTTTATTATAAAATTCCTTCTTATAGTCGTACTCCAAATAGTAATTATATTTTTGTATTATGAAAAAGACTTCCTAATTGAGGAACTGCATACTTTCATATAAACTAGCTTGTGATGAAAGTTCTATTTCATGCATAATAGATGGAATAGGATTCTCAATATTTTCAATGTTATCAACATATAATATTTCTGAAAATACATCATCTACATATATATAAATTCTATTATCAATTAGGTGTACATAGCAGTTCATACTTATATCAATCAACTTCATATTTTCTTCCAAATATATATTTTAATTACCAAGTAACAATTTTCATTCCTTTAACTTAGAGTCCTTATAAAGTTAGGTTTTTATTTAGTTGGTGATTGTCTAGTTTATAGGGGACATTCCAATGTGATCAAAAAGGTTAAATCCATAAGAGATAATCTCTAAACTTGTTGCTAACACAAAAAAGAATCTTTGAGTTTTTAAATACTTCATTTTTATTT
>Ga0209345_10003607_pt1 | contig 15745 bp, 10 predicted proteins | sample Cruoilmetagenom7_FD_187294 | JGI IMG/M metagenome (GOLD analysis project Ga0209345, IMG submission 187294) | Oil polluted marine microbial communities from Coal Oil Point, Santa Barbara, California, USA - Sample 7 (SPAdes) (version 2) | ecosystem: Environmental > Aquatic > Marine > Oil seeps ... | reverse complement strand
TGCAGCCCCGGGTGATTCCTGCTGACTGCATTACATGCGAGGATTGTGTGAATATTTGCCCAACGAACACTATTGACATCGTTGTTGATACTCAAAAGTATGCCTTGATCGATGACGACGGCTGTATCCGCTGTTACTGCTGCCACGAAACCTGTCCTGAAGATGCCATTGAGCTGCATAAGAGCCTGCTGTACAGGTTGGTGAGAGAGTAGGTAAAACTTCTAACTTTGTGATCACCTTAACTCTCGGTTTGGACATCGATGTATTTCCGGTGGAGGTCGAAGAGAGGATTTACACTTAATTCGCCATTACGTCTTCATTTACTATGAGTTAATCAAAGGGTGAAGGAACCGAAAAAATCCCCTGGTCGGGAGATTGCCGCCCTTCGTCTCGACCTTTGGTCGCAGGGCAGGCTTTTCACCCTCGCAATGACAAAAAAAGAGGCGACTCAAAGAGTCGCCCCTATAGGTTTTCCTGATACTTATTGTCATCTTCTCCCCCAGGAATGCCTCATGTCAGTGAGGCAGCTTTACTCTTTCCTCTAACTGGTTTTTCTCCTCCTCCAGTTTTGGTACCCAGCCAATCCAAACACCAGTGGGATGTAGCTCCCGGGGCAGATCTGCCTCCCAGGATCACTTTTAGCTGGTTCATCATCCTGAGTTGATTCTCCAACCTCACTCGCTGCCTTTGCCTGTAATTCTTCAGAGGTTATCTCTTCGGATTCTTCTTCCGGGATTTCCAGGCCTTGTGGAATTTCCCCGGTCAGATCTCTTCGAAAGACCCCTTCTCCCTCAGTGGCTGCATAGAGATGAGCGCCGTTCGTGGAAAAGGCCAGCTGATTAACTGCCCTAGTTCTTAATCCCTCACTGAAAGGCTGCCAGGTCTTTCCCCCATCACTGGAGCGGTAAACTCCAGAAAACAGATCGGCAGCATATAGAATATCTGGATTGGTCGGGTCAAAAACAAGGTCGGATATATTGGCTTCAGGATTGAGGCCAGCGGAGCTGTTCTGCCAGCTTTCGCCGCCATTATCAGTTCGGTAAATACCACCAAAAGCAATCCCTGTATAAACGGTCTCTGGGTTTCCGGGATGCACAGCAACTGATCTGGCGCCATGACGCATCATTAACCCCTGATTGATCTGTTCCCAGTTCTCACCGCCGTTCCTTGTCCGGAGTATCCCATAATTGGTTGTTGCAGCGAAGACAGTTTTTTGATCTGCCAGTGAAATACTGATATCCGTTACATGCGCATCTGCATAGTTTTCCTTTGTTATCTGCTCCCATTTTAATCCCCCATCTTGTGATAGATAAATGCCGTCACCAGCTACTTCTTGATCAAAAACACCAGCAGAGATAAATCCACCAGTACCGGCATAGATCCAGTTGGGATCCGAAGGCGCATAGGCGAGGGTTCGCACACCTAGTCCCAGCTCAATTTCAAGGACATTCTGCCAGGATTGACCGCTGTCCGAGCTGTATAGCAGGATTGATCCCCAGTTGGTCCCGGTCAGGATAGAAGACGGATTGGCTGGATTGACTGCGATTGAGTTCCATTCCAGTACATTATATGGGTCAGCTCCAAGGCCAGTCCAGGTTGATCCGCCATTCCGACTGGTGAAAATCCCACTTCTGGCTGCAACATAGACAACCCCACTGTAGTTAGGATCAACCACAATTGCCCGTACCTGGGCACCTGTATACCCGGTGCTGGCTACCTGCCAACTTTGACCGCCATTCTCGCTGAGGAAATTCCCTCCGCCGTAATTATTGGCAAAAATCCGTTCCGGGTTTCGAGGGTCAATCTGGAAATCGATTGGAAATCCACCCCGCACACCGGGTGCTCCCCAGCCATCGTCTCCGGGAGATACGATCCTCCAGTTATTTCCTCCATCTTCACTGCGCAGAATGTGGCCGGAACCGCCCGCATAGGCCATCTGCGGGTTGGTCACTGAAAATTCGACTGAATTGATATTGTCGTACTCTCCACCATATACTCGTGTCCAGGAATTGGCCCCATCGGTTGTCAGATAGATACCATTGTTTTCCCAGTACTGGTTGTTACCGGTACCGGCCAGCAGGATCTCCGGGTTATCGGGATGCATGAACAATGACCCGACGTAAAGATTATTCAGCCCATTATTAACCTCGAACCAGCTGATCCCGCCATCAGTGGATTTAATCACACCCACACCTCCGGGATCGCCACTATCTGGATCTGAATTGGCGGCTTCGCGGTCAAAAATACCGGTGGATACGTAAAGGATATTATTGTCATTGGGATTGACCAGGATATAGCGGGCCAGGTTATCTCCCTGCCAGACTTCCTTCCAGGACTCACCATCGTCAGTGCTTTTATAGACCACACCCTTGGTGAGATCAAATTCTCTCCCATGCACAGGCTGTTTGGACCAGGCCCAGCTGGATATTTCTGCCGCTGCATAGACAGTTTTTGGATCAACTGGGTCAACGGTGATGCCGCGGAATGTATATCCTTCCCTTCTTGTTATGCCAATATTCTTTCTGTTCCAGCTTTTACCGCCATCTTCGGATTTAAATAATCCGCCGCTGGATTGGGTACCGATCCAGATATTATCCGGGTTGTGGGGATCGATGGACAAACAAAAAACTGGAATGGCATCCTGTGATTCCCCGGTCCTGTCTGTGATACCCTGGTTGGATGGATACCAGGTTTTCCCCCCGTCATCGCTGATGAATACGCCGGCAAAAGCATCGGTGACGTACATTTTATCGGGATTGCCCGGGTGCATGCGCACATCATATCCCAAACCACCTAATGGCCCCCCGGTCCGGATCCACGATTTTGGATCGGAAGCTTCTTCAGATTGCACTTGCTCTGCTGGGGGGGGATCTTCCGCGGGACTTTCACCCAGATAGTAGACTTCAAGATCGTCTATCTGCACCAGGGATTCATCCAGGGTTTCAAAAGCAAGGCCTCCACCCTCCAGTTTTTCTGGATCGTTATAATTCCACTGCTCCTGTCCATCGATATTAAGGATCATGGTGGACCCTTCTGAGACCAGTTCCACATTCAGCCAGGTGTTCCCTGGGTGATCTTTACCATTGCTGGCCAGGTCATTCTGAAAAGTGTCCGGCCAATATTGTTTGTTGAGGTCAGAATTCTCGGTGCTGATTCCGCTGTAATAGCGTCCTTGATCATTGAGATGGGTGGTCAGGTGCAGTCTGCCCTCGATAACCTTGACCCGGAAGGTCAGACGAAAATCTCCTGGAAAAACCTTCTCAAGATTGGCCCAGCTGTGACCTTCGCCTTGGAGCAAGGTATTTCCATCAACCTGGATGATGTCCCAGCCGAAATCAAGGTTCCAAACAGCGCCAGAACCACCTTCAAAATCTTCTTGGAAATGGATCTCCCCCTGTGCGTTGGCAATTGAAAAACTGCAGATAAGTAGAATGAAACTTACTAGGAAATATCTTCTGATGGAATTTGGCATTGTTAACTCCTAGATGGTTTTTTATTGACCTTGTATCAGAGAAATAAATATACTGGTAGATTATAATCTTTTTTATTGATCCGGCGCAATTCTTAAATAGAGCGGCTCCCCGATCTTGTCATCTACGATCACATCCGGGAAGGTCAGATCATTCTCGGGTTGTACTCCAAGATTATGATAACCTTCCAAAAATTCCGGCACTGCAAAAACAACATTATGCATATAGTAGCGCTGTTTAGCTTCCGCTTGATTAACGGCTTCCAAGACTGATACCAGTCCATCTCCATCCTCATCTGCAGCCGGATCTTCCAGGGCTTCCACGAAATAATAAGTGAATACCAGACCAATGATCGGCAGCCCTTCATCTTCCAATCCTTTCCAGCCAAATTCATCCATATCCACTGAAGCGATAGAGAAATGGGGTTCAGGATCTTTCCGGACAGGTTTAGTGAACCGAGCTGCCCGGCAGGAATCTATCAATAGTATGCGTTTATCACTGTTGATATCGTCCCATTCATCGGCAATAAAATCGTTCCATTCGATCACTAACCTTAAATATTCTCCATGGGACGACACATACAAAAAGACAATATCGTTGGAATCTGCTTTTTCTTCCAACCAGTCCAGTTCCGTTTGTAGATCTTCCCTGGTGAATTCTTTTAGATCGTGGATTTGATCTGGATCCCAGCCTTGTTTGATCAGGGCTTCTCGCATCCGAACGATATCGATGTGATCCACCAGCATATCGGTCATGCCGACATCGCTGTAATCATCTTTTTCAGCCAGTACAGCCCAGCCTTCTACCGGAGTGCGACCGGGTGCTTCAACCTGATTATCGCAGGCGGAAAGGGTCAGTAGGATGATGAGAAGTATAATGTTACGTCGGAGAACTTGGTTTTTCATCTTTGTGCCCTTAATGTAAGATTGATGTGTTGTCTCTGAAGGTCATGTCCCCGATCGAAAGATAGGGATATCGATGGACTGCTTACTACTTAAGATTACGGCCAGGAGAAACCATTAAAGGAACCCATATAATTTATTTCCCAGGGGATAAAAGCCAGTTCAAGCCGGTTAGAGCCATCAATATTTGTAACTGTAACTATACGGCTACTGGGTCCTTCTTCTACTCTTTGAAACTCAATTTGGGCTACTCGTGAGCTGTCAGGAGACCAGCTTGCAGAATCAGTGGAATCGGTAATCGGAGTGGGGATTAACTGTTGGGATCCATCCAGATGATAAATCAGAAGATCCGATTTATAATTAACCTCGTCGTAGTTAGAATAATATAAAAACATGCTGCTGTCGGGTGACCATATCTCATCGAAATAACTAACTACAGCATCATCCAATCTGATTTCTATTCCAGTTGAGAGAGAGAACAAAAATAACGTTTTCCTCCCGCATTCACTATGACTGGGTTCCCCGGGATTCACATCATACTCGGGATCCGTATGATAGATCAAATGTTGGCTATCAGGTGAGAGTTGATACATAAATCCGCAACTTGGGTCCTGAGCGATGATTTGGACATTGCTTCCATCCGGATCCATTTGATACAAACTAAAAACTCCATCACGATCCGAGGTGAATACAATTCGAGCCCCATTGAGTGCCCAGGATGCCCTTTGATCCTTGGCTGGATCACTGGTGAGATTGTTGTGATTTCCACTTTTTAGATTGACCAGGTAGATATCCTGGTTGCCGAATTCATTTGATTGATAAAGAATGGACTCTCCATCTGGAGACCAGCGTGGCTCGATTTCATCAGCTGACTTATTTGCCACGATCTGCCAATCTTTTCCTTCCCGGTCCGTGATCAACACATCCCAATTGCCAGCTGGCTGGGACTGCACTGCTATCTGAGAAGCATCGGGAGACCAATCTTTGATAGTGACAAGCGCATTCTGATAAAGAAGGCTGTAGGTCTGAGAGCCATCCACGCTCATCAGGTAATTTTCGAATTCACCTGATCGTCGTGTTCCAACAATCCACAGGTTACCATCAGGTGAAAGGTAAGGTGCATCTGGGATATCTATTGCTGTCACCGGCTGATCGTAAACATTTGAGGCACTTGAGCCATCTGCGGAATAGCTATACAGGATTTGTTCGCTATCAACCCCAAATGCAGCCAATGGACGGGTCCAAACCAAGATTTGCTCCCCGTTGAAGTAGGGTTTAAAAGTGGGAGAATCCTCTTCAGTCTGGAGTTCTTGTTCAGGATCTGGCTCAGAGAGAGGGAGTTCTTCTCCTGAAACCCGGGTGGTGGAACCGGTCAGGGACATGAAAGACAGGTACGGAATGCTGAATACCAGGGTTTCCAGCAGGAAAACCAGGATCAATATTCCAAAAGCAAGGGAGATGATCCATTGAAAACGTTTATTCGGCATCTTTCCAGCAACCAGTTCTTCCGGGATCATCCCCACCCGTCGAGCTGCCAGCATGCCGTAAAAACCCACCTGGGTTCCAGTACTCAGAAATAAAGCTGTCAAACCGACAGCCATCAGTTTGGTTGAATCCAGGGTGCTTAAAAACTGGTTCAGTGCCAATGAGAATCCCCACAGCAGCAGGAAGATCCTAGAGTGCCTACCAACTACCTGGTCTCCCACAAATTTCAGCTTCATGGACACTCCCCGCAAGTATCCCAGCAGCAAACCAAAACCGAAAAAGGGAAGCAACAGACGCAGATCAGGTTCTGTTCCAGAGAGCATTAAAAAGATCACCGGGGTGATCAGGCTGATGAATACTGAAAGCAGCGCTGAGAATCCTGTGATCCGGCGCGGTTTTCGAAAAGTAAATACCATCACCCCTGTCATCAGGACCATAAAAAAGACGGAAGTTATGTTAATGATCTTGTATACCATGGTTTATCACTTCCCTCCCTTTAACTTGGCTCCACAATCGGAGCAGAATTTTGCCCCCGGAGGATTCTCATTTTTACATTGAGAACAGAGTTGATGGTCATTATCTGACTCTGGAGTTTTGGGTTCGAGAGCTGACCAGGCTTCTTGACTAACTTCCAGTGCTTTGTTAATCTGAGTAAAATCACTGGTGCTTTCCAGCCATTGGCTTGCCTGAAATGCCAGGATGGCCTGCGTCTCTAGAATATCTTTCTTTTCTTCCTCATCCTCTTCGAGATTTGCCAGAGCTCCTAACACCTGGGCAGTGAAGAGCATCGATCCCCCTTCCTCCCGTATTTTTATATCCTCGGCAACGGTTTCTCCCAATAATGTACTGGTTGCCCCGATTAACTCGTCGAGTCCCTTCTGAAATTCTTTATCATCTATCATCTCTCGAATTTGTAGAAAAAGTACATTGACGGAGGAGTAAATATCGAAGATTTGCCCGGCGTTTACACCTTCAGTGTTCAAAGCATCCTGAGCTGCCAGGCAGGATGTGAAAGCCCGGTCCACTTCTGCAACTTTTTTTAATTGGTCCTCTTCTCCCTGCGCTAGTAAGGTATAGATGGAAGCTCGAGCCAGATGAGCGCTGGCGATACCCCCGGGAAAGGGGATGCCGCTGAATATATCAATAGCTAAATCCGCCTGATTTAGTGCTTCCTTGGCATCCTCCTGGAATTCTAGCCATTCCGTTGACCGCTGCAGCAGGGCATAACATACCTCCAGGTGAGCATAACCCAACTCCCAGGGATCTTTTCCTTTAGAGGCAGTTTTAAGTCTTTTTTGAGCGGCTTCCAACATAATTTCCTCCGTTCAATCCATCATTAAATCAGAATCATTCCTGTCCGGGTCGGGTATCCCTGAGCCCGATGAATACTTTGCCCAATTGTTTCTTTGCCCAGGCCCCCGCCTCCTTTACTTTTTTTATGGCGGGTTGGATTTTTTCTAAACCCTTGTGAAATTGAGTGGGTTTATTGTGTCTGATTCCATCGTAGTACTCTTTATTAAGATCAGGTGCCAGGTGTCTTTTTGAGGCTTTGAACTGGTTTTCAGCCATTTTTCGGGGAAGTTTTTTGATCCCTTCAAACATATTTTCAATATCGGTCTGGTGTTGTTTTAATATCTTCTCAGCCGCTGCTGCCTGTTCTTTTGGTAAACCCCACTTGGCGGCCGCGATAGCCGGATCGGTGATAAATTGCTGGTGAGCTTTTTTGATTACTTCCTTTCCGCCATGTAAAACTCGCTCCAGATAGACAATACCTTCTCGATCTTTTTTGTTATAAAATGACAGATCGGCATCTACCTTCTTGCGTACCTGCAGCAGTTCCTTGGTAATTCTCAAGAATTCCTTAAGCTTGCCGGATTTACTCTCGATCCCCATCTCGTCAAGTTTTTTTAATTTGGGTGCGACCTTTTGTTTCCAGAACTCGCTGTCCTTGACAGGTTTCGGTACTTCTTCCAGTTTCTTCTTTAATCCTGCCATTGTCTTATCTACTGCATCGCGATTATCTTCTGTATCATCTACTAATCTTTCTGCTCGCTCCTCCCAGGTCTCACCAGAAACCGTCTTGCTGGGGGGCGGAGATGCAGCGGCTGGATCTGGTTCACTAAACTCGGCAGAAGCAGAGGCTGTCGCTCCCTCATCAGCCGGTTTTTCTTCCGGTATTGTTACCTGAGCGGTGGGGGGTTTTTCACTTTTTAACCCTTCCGGGAGAGTCTGGGGAGCTTTCTCTGACGGCTTTTCAGGTAGTTTTTCAGGTCGTTTTCCAGGCTGTTTTTTCTTCCCTTCCGAATCGGGTTTTGGCACTTTTTGTCCTTCCCGCCAGCGCCACTGACCCAGGGCTTTCTCCAGCTTTTCCATTGGCACACCAGATCGATTCTGGGTGATCATCCAGATCGCGATCAGAGCTGATACACCTGTCCCGGCGACTGCCAATTTGGCTGGATTGATATTCTTCACTCCAGCTGCCTTAAGGAATGATTCCAGATCGGATACCAGGCTTGAAACATCGTTTGTCCCAGTGCTTGCTGACTCTTCAGATGTGCTCTCCTCATCTTCGCTGGTTTCCGAATCAACAACTTCTACCCGAATGGTTTTTTTGGCAGTGCGATCCTGGCTAAAAACTTCAACCGAGACCTCGTAATATCCACTTTGTTTTCCTTTCCAGGTGTAGGTGTTGTCCTTGCTCCCTGTTCCTGCTCCTCCGTCCAGGGACCAAAAATAGTCCAATTTTTCATCCTGTTTGGCACCGCTTACGCTGGCCGTGCAGGTAACCGAGGTCCCTGTTTTTGGGTTGGCCGGGCAGGAGATCGAAACACTCAATTCCGAAGTATCTTCGCTTTCCTCCGAACTTTCCTCACCTTCCTCGCTGGCATCTGCCGGTCGGACAGGGATCTCAAATTCGCCGGTGCATACTGGATTGTTTTGTTCCAGTTGGCTGGTACATTGGCCAAATACCATTGTATTGCCCTCGCTGCAGAATGAGGCGGAGGCAGTTACCTTTGCTGTTCCATATTGAGATCCTGATTTGAGGGTCACCTCAAAGGGCGATCCGACATTTTTTATAGTGTCATCTATTGAAGGTGGAGATAAGGATGTGCCTATGGATGAGGTGAACTGGATCTGAAGCAAATCCTTAGGGCCAGCACCTGGGTACCAGGCGCAGTCTGATAGGTCGAATATTAACGTGGTCTGACTTTTGCCATCAGCCATCAATTCAGTTGGATCCCCGGATTTGGTGTAGATCTTAAGGGCGCCAGCCTGGGCATAAGCAACGCTGGTTATCAGGGCACCAGCGACCAGGAGAATGATAAAAATGAAAGATCTTCTTTTTGGTACGACTCGGTTTTTGAATACTGGGATCATGACTCCACCTCGGAGATAAATAAAGCCAAAATTCTATTTTCTCTTATCGCATAAGAGAACAAGACCATCCTGATTACTTCGGCGCCTCAATTGAAACCTGCTGAAAACTGATATGAGATCCATCCACACCCTCAGGAGTAAATGCCATCAGACCCAGATCTCCATTTTTAAGTGATCCATCATTAGTATCTACCACCAACTGGTCATTGATGTATCCCAAAATTCGAATCCCTTCCATCGAGAGGTACAGTTTGTTCACTCCACCATTTTTTGAGATGATTTCAGATGCAGTCCAGGGTATCAAATCGATTGTCTCACCTCCGACAATTTTGCCAAGCCGGTAGGATCCTTCATCATTGATCTGGAAGTAATAGTAATTATTAACATCTTGCTCGCGGAAAACGATCCCGTAATATCCAGGGTAAGGATTTAGACTGCTGGCCAGAGTGGTGATTGTGAAATCATCAAAATCCCGGTCTCGAAAACTAGAGTAGACTCCCATGGACTCTTGGTACAACTCAATATGCAAATCGCCGCCCTCGATCCAAACTCGGACTTCATCTCTATCTGTTTCCCCCCAATGATCAGCATTGTTATCGAAATTATCATTGTAGTTATATTGATCTTCGATCTTTAGGATAAACTCATTTATATAGGTCCCTGGTTGATAGGTATCCCAGCCGTCAAATATGGAATCGTCATAAGATGTGGACCAGAAAAATTTGTGGGTCCCGGGTTCCAGGTCCTCAACAACTGTTCTATAAAATCGGCAGTACATGCCCTCTTCTTGTGAGTTATCTTCTGTCCACATCTCCGGTGGAATGGTGATGCTGTCAAAAGTGCCGGTCATCTGCATCGAAGCCAGATTATCTTCCATTGTGTTTTGATCGATGGCACACCAAGCCATGGTCAGGAATCCGTTTGTATCAGGAAAGTTGTTGGTATATTTTGCATACTCTTTTGTGCTTTGATCAGGCAAAAACTCTGCTTCAGCAACCAAGTTGAGCAGGGAAGCATCGCTTGCTGGATTATATGGACGAGCATTTATTTCATTTTTTGTATCTTGAGCATGTAAGGTAGGTGTAGCGGCGGTGATTGGGATCTCAGATTCCCCAGCCGCAGGTTCACTACTGTCTGTAGAACTTCCAGCTGCTGAGGGGGAAATATCATCTGGTTGGCCGAGTGATTGGAATTGGCTGAAGGAATTGAACTCTGCTGCAGCGTAAATACCAAAAACCACCACAGCGATAGCGCTGATGAGCCAGGCAGCGATCACTCCCCAGCGTCCTGCTTTGGGTCTGGTGGTGAGTGATCTTTCTGATCGGTCTGGCTGTTCAGGATCCGACATTTCCGGTTGGGGAGGCTGCTCATCTATAGAAAGTTTAAGAGGAGGTAATCGGAGATGCCATTCATCTCCGTCGAAACAATACCACTCTCCGCTTTCCATGCCAAGCATCCAGTAATCACCTTCATCATCCTGGACCAGAAGGTTCTTCAGGGCTGTTTGATAATTCCCTTGAGAGAGGTCGCCAGCTTGAAAGGATGATTGAAGTTTATTGAACTTATCTAAAGTTTTTTGAAAGGAAGCGGGCAGTTGGGGCAGGGCGGCGCCGCATTTAGAACAGAATTTTCCACCTTTTGGATTGGGCTGTCCGCATTTCCGGCAGTGCACAGCGCCATGTTCGTGGGGAATTGTTGGCCGCAGAGCCACGACAGTCTCTTCGCCTGGTCTTTTTTGCATGATGGTGGCATCTGGATCTACATGCATTTTGAACCGAAGTGTTGTGCTGCCGATTTGGATCAAATCTCCAGCTGCTATAGGAGAGCTTAAAACCCCCTCATCATTTAACAGGGTGCCATTGCTGCTGTGTTGGTCTTTTATCTGGTAACCATCAGCCCGGATCTGGATCACGGCATGATGCCTTGAAGCCAGGGGGTCATCCACCCGGATATCATTATCAGATCCGCGACCCAGTGTGGTTTCTTTTTTGGTTAATTCAAAACTGAATTCGTCGGTTGTGCCTTCATTCACAACCAGCCAGGCTGAAGTAGTAGAGTTCTGCATCGGCCCTCCCGCCAATATTTTCTGACGAAAAGAATGGACAACTCCCCCAAATAAAAGGAGCTCACGAAGAGGATGACGAATGCAGGTTGCCGTGGCTCCAAAGTTACCAATAAATTTTCTACTGATCGGTCAATATAGTCCGGGGAGATTTTGGTTCCCCGACACGTTTATTGCCTATGTTTATCCTAACTGAAATTAGGTCTTCCTGCAACAAATTTGATTAGGAATTTAAAGGTGTTTTCCGGAAAGCAAGGGGTTTTATACCTGTCTCTTTCCGCACATTAACTCTCAGAGCGGACACCAATTCATTTTTGGTGGAAGTCGAAGAGAGAGTATTCTGAATATACTCCATTTCGACTTATTTTATTATGGGTCTATCATAGGGCTGTTTGTATTGATTAGATACCAGAGATTGCTGCCCTTCGGCTCGACATTCGGTCGCTGGATGGTGAGTCGTCCTTATATCTTAATATTTACTATTTACTGAGTTTTACTCTCCATAAACCCATTCATTCCAAAAATCATCCAGGTCACACTGGCAGGCATCTTCCAGGGCAGCCAGCATCTCATCTGGCTGGCCTACTCCCCACAGATTATCCTGGTAGTAGTTCTGGATGGCGGTCAGAACCGTATCCAACCCAAGAGATTTTTCAAGCTCGAGGAAAAAGATCGGACCCCGGCCGTAAACAATAGCACCGTAGGAATTTATTTCGGTTTCAAAGTCATAATATGCGCCAGCAGGCATACCGATCGGGATATCGGCATTATCTACCCTGTTCCAGCGGCCGTACCACGAGTTAACATAACCATCTGCATTGCCATAATTATCCAGGTAATAGATATAGGTAAAATATTGGGCCAAAGCCTCATCCAGCCAGGGTTCATTTTGCTGATCGTTGCCTACCGTATTGTAAAACCAAGCATGCCCAACTTCGTGGACTGTGGTGGATTCCAGATAAACCTCTGTTGGTGATCCGTACATCTCCCCTCCCTCAACAAATTCATCTACTGTAATGCTGGTGATACCAGGATATTCAATGCCCAGGGCTCGCATAGGAGCACTGGTCACTTCAAATTCAGTGTACGGATAATCACCAATTCGATCACTGAGGATTTCAATTGAATCTTTAACATATTTAAGAGCCAGTCCCTGGTGTAGTTTATACTCTTCCCGGGCCAAGACACGAATAGTAAGGTCACCGGTGGTTTCCTCCAGTTCCACAAATTCCCGACTGCCCGCCAGGTAAAAGTCCCGGGCTGGTCCAGCGGCATATACAACCTCCTGGGTTCCTCCATTTTCCTGGCTGTCCACCACTACGCCGGAAGAAGCCATAACCAGATCTGCAGGTGCCTTAACCTGGACTATGTAAAAACTGGTATCGTTGTAAGTGTGATCTCCATTTGGCTGTGGGAATCCACTGTACCAGCCATCTTTTTCATCGTAGGCCGGGATCATGGGATAAAAGGTATCCAAAACCAGCACATCCTCAAAATAACCATACAATCCATAGTGCCCACCCATTTCAGTTGGAACCTCAAGGCTAAAGTCAAGTTCAATATTTACCGACTCACCTGGCTGAAGTTCATTGACCAGATCCACCCGTAGTGTGGTCGGTTGTGGGTTATCTTCCACCCGAGGATCAAAGCTCTCCAGGGTTGTGCTGGAGACTTCGCCATCCAGGGTGAGATTGCTGATCGTGAGGATGCCGCCCTGGAAATTCGGGAATAAACGAAAATAAACCATGTCCAGATTTACATCTTCGGCATTAGAATAACGCACGATCAAATGACCTTTGATCTCTGAGATCAGATCCTCCGGGATCTCAATTGAGATGTAGTAGGTGCTCGCCAGGGGCAGCTGGTTTAGGACCGATTGGGAACCTGGAACCAGTCCGCTTTTAAAGATTTCCCGGTCCTCCCAATCGATCTGGTCAGCTGAGAGTGGGAAATTATATCCGGGATATGCTGTGGTTTGAGATGCCGTAGGTTCAGACATTGCAGGTTCAGTTTTTGTAGCTACGGATACCACGGCTTCGGTTGCCGGTGCAACAAAATCAGATCGGGGGTAAGATTGCCTGATGAAAACCCCGATTAAAATCGCAAGTAGAATGACAACAGCCAGGTAGGTAATATTCTTCTTCATGGTATCTCCTGTTTTTGATCACGTTTATCCCCCCAAAACGGTGCATTAAACCATGTAAGAATCATACCCTGTTCTGGGAGAAATTCCATGCCCCAGATCTCATCATTTTGGATGATTTTTTTTTGATGGGTGAGCTAATGCTATGAGTAATTCTGTTCTTAATAAAAACCACTTGTTTCAATAGAACAATTAGAACAAATCCTAACAGTTCTGTTAGGAGCCCCTTCATTTAAAAACAGGTTGATCTGAGCCATAATCACACTTTTGATAGCCATCCCGACCAAGCGTTCTAATTTCTGCCGATTCAGCCCTGTTTTTTGAAAAAATCGCAAGACATATGTTCTAAATATAATCCAGGTTTTGGCAAACTTATTGCAACCTAGAAGGTATGGAATTTTTTTCCTAAGAACTTCTTCTATCAGAAAAGGATTTTTATGCTATTATGAAAATCACCCAAATACTACCAATAACCAAAAAAAGCTGGACCGCTGCCCTCCGGCAGGATTTTGGCGTCTCTATGGATATTAACGAAAAAGCACTGCTTTACAGATCTCAAACAGGCGACCGCACGGCCGCCGGGATCCTCTACGCACGTTATTATCGAGAGATCTACAGTTATATCTTCTACCGTGTGAACGATACGATCACTGCTGAAAAACTCAGCGCCGAGGTATTTGTAAGAATGATCAAACAAATGCCCAGGCATTCCCAAAACGGTAATACTTTCATCTCCTGGTTGTATACCATCGCCAGGGATTTGGTTCAGGATTTTCAACCCCAGGATATTGGTGAATCCCAACCTGTTTCAGAACAATTTATTAAAAATGATCAACCAGGGGAAGATGGCTCTTTCCATGAGCAAAATGCGCTGGCAGTATTCCGCAGGGCGTTACGCCACCTTCCTGAGATCTATAAAGAAGTGATCATCCATCGTTTTGTAGAAGGAAGATCTGTTCAGGATATATCAGAATTGATCAACAAACGTGAACGCTCTGTCCGCTCCCTGCAGCATCGGGCTCTGCGCTCCTTGGAAACTGCATTGGAGAAGGAAAACAGTATATGAAAAAGCTGCGATTTGAGGATTTGCTGGATTTCTGCTTGAAACGCCTCGACCGTGGTGAGGATCTTACGGTTGTGCTGGATTCCTATCCAACGATCGAGGCAAAATTAAAACCACTGCTTCTGGTTGCGATGCTTGGCCGAGCCTTACCTCAGCCTGCTCCTCGCAATACCTCGATCCGCACAGGTATGAATCATTTGCTGGTAGAAATGGATAAGATCCAGGCTGCTGGCGGATTCAGTACAGCCAGACCAATACCGACCCGGGATCGTGTTCTGGAGCGTTGGTTGGAAAGCATCCCCAATCCATTCTCCTCTGACCGGGTTGCAGGTCTAAAACTCAGTTACCGCATGGCGATCATTACTACTGTGCTGGTTATGGGTGGGGGTTTCCTGACTTTTTCTGCATCCGCTTCCGGACTTACTGGAAATGTCTTTGACAACCTAAAACGCGGTTTGGAACGAGTCCGGTCAGTGTTGATATATAATCCAGCCCCAGCGGCAAATTTGCTCAATGATGAAGAATTCCCCAAGGGCAATCCAGATGCTCCAGGAGTGGGTTTAAAACTGGATCAGGAAGAACCGATATTGCCGGTAGGATTAGCTGGTCCTGAAAATAAAAATGAAAATCAAGGATCTGGATCTGGAACTGTAGTAGATTTCACCGATGATGAAACAATTAAAGAACTTAAGAAAGCAGAAATTGAGGAAAAGAAAGAAGCCAAAAAAGCAGAAATAGAAGCAAAGAAAGCTGCAAAGCAAGCTGAACAAGACGAGAAGAAAGCCGACAAGGAAAAGAAGGCCAAAAAAGATAAGAAAGACAAGAAGGATAAGAAAGATAAGAAAAACAAGTAGCAATTAACATTCACTTGGTGTTCAACTAAAATAACTCACTCCCGAGATCTAGTAATGGAGATCGTTGCTGCCCGTGATATCCCAAAAATTTGAAGAGATATTGGAGAATTGTTTAAGCCGCCTGGACCAGGGGTCAGATCTAGCTGAAGTCCTGGCAGATTATCCTGTCCAGGCACCAGAGTTGAATAATTTGTTGTTGGTTGCAATGTTAAGCAGAGCTCTTCCTCAGCCTGCTATCCGGCATACTTCAATTCGAAAGGGCATGAATCACCTTCTGAGTGAAATGGATGCCATTCAAATCGCTGGGGGTTTCAAAAAAGTAAAACCATACAAAACCCCGAATCGCTGGCTGGAGAAAGTACCAATCCCTTTCTTGCCAGAATCTACA
>Ga0209345_10003606_pt1 | contig 15746 bp, 13 predicted proteins | sample Cruoilmetagenom7_FD_187294 | JGI IMG/M metagenome (GOLD analysis project Ga0209345, IMG submission 187294) | Oil polluted marine microbial communities from Coal Oil Point, Santa Barbara, California, USA - Sample 7 (SPAdes) (version 2) | ecosystem: Environmental > Aquatic > Marine > Oil seeps ... | reverse complement strand
AACAGATGTTAAGTTGTGGGCAAGAACACAATCTGCAATTAATGATCCTAAATTTGTTGAATCCGTAAATGGTCCTGTACTTGCATCATGAACGATTGAAGAATAAATTTTTAATTCAGTATTGGGGATATTGGATATACCCAATACAGCATTAGTTGCGTTATTATCGGCAATGGTACTATGAACAATTTCTATTTTGGATTCACTAAATGCCCTAATGACATGTTTATCTAAATAATCAGTTCCATTGTTTCCGTTGTGGTTAAAAACACTGGTATCTATATTGGTCAATGTATTTAATCCTTTAGAGTATATAGCTGTTCCAATATTGGCCCGATTATCTTCAAAATAAGTATTTTTGATAGAAACATATGGGCTTTCATTATATATCGCACCGCCATTACCATTAGCTGTATTCCCAGAAAAGGAATTACACCTGACTTTATCCCAACATCCGTCAGTCACCCGTCTTACATCAAGTATGGCACTATCCATAACTGATATAGCACCTCCATTAGAGGTTGAGTTATTATTGTTAATCAATCCTGCAAAAATTTCTGTATAAGCACTTGGGCCTGATAGATATAAAGCACCACCATTTGTTGCTGAGTTACCTGTTAAATTAACAGGGTTAATATCATCGTCTCCTATGCAGCTTCCACCAGAGCAATTAGCATGCCCATATAAAGACACATAGGCACCAAATGTGGCATAAATTCCACCACCTTCTCTTTCGGCTATATTTGAAGAAACCCCAACATCGCTTGGTATTTGAGCTGTACCAGAATATAGGGTAAAATTACACGCTTCTAAATATAATCCACCGCCTCTTCCTGAACTTTGAGATCCAGAAATTCTTGATGTATTTCTTGAAATGCCACTGTTATCTGATAATGTGATAGAAGCACCTCCATTAACAACACTACAATAGATTCCACCGCCTTTTATAGATGTGTTATTTGTGACAAGTGTGTTAATTAAATGTAAATCAGTATTGACTGCTGTATTTGATTTAATGGCTATACCTCCACCTAACAACCCAGTATTGTTGCCATCAATATTAATATTTTCCAGAGTAATTTTTGCATCCATATTTGAAAGTAATATACCCCCACCTGACACGGTTACTGCATTACCATTTGTTAGAATTAGATTTTCTAAAGTGATTGTACTTCTTAAATTGTTAGTGATCATTGAGATGACAGGAAAATCTTGATTGCTACCATCAATAGTGGCTTGCGATGCCCCTTGATTGCCACTGGCTGCATCTGCACAGGTTGCATAACCACCTTTGATAATTAAAGAGTCATTAAAGCTTAAGTTTTCTGTATAAGTGCCATCGACAACACGAATTTCGGTAGCGTTACCTATCGAAATGGCTGTTTGGATTTCTCCATAGTCACATGCAGGATAATAAGGGCCGACAGTTTTTATTTGTGAAAAAACTGATAAAGATAGTAACAAAAATACTAATAATAGTGATGTATATTTCATAACAACAACCTATGTCGAATTACAATAATTCTACTTCTATTTTGTCGTTATTGGTGAGGCAATTTCATGTAATGAAGTGAATATTGACAAGTATCAATATTATTTGAGAATAAATTGGAGTTATGAATTGTGAATAAAATAAGTCGGCATAGCTTGTGCCTGCCGACTTTTATTTGTAGCTTTATACTTTACACTGGTAGCTAAATAATCGAGAACCAAATAAAGAAATCATTAATATGAGCAAAATAATTGTGCTGGCATTAAGGCCAGGAACAGGTGTAGGGGGAATTGCTGCTACTACATCATTGTCTAATGCAAAACCGTTAATGTCAACAGGATCGAATCCGCTAAAGCTCATAGCCATCGAGATGGCAGGATCTGTAGTAATGGTAAAAGGGAGATCGCCATCAACCACTAAGTCATCCAAAGCAGTGACTGTCACAGTAGATGAGTAACTATTACCCGCTGTTAATACCACTGTTGCAGTAGAAAGTGAAATTTCAGTTGAAACAGTGCTAATATCAATGGAAACATCGGCAGCTGGTGCAGTATTTAAGGCAAAAGTAATGATCTGATTGCCGCCCTCTGGCACGAAGAAGCCGCTGCTTGGGTCAACTGTAATTATCTGAACACCGTCAATATTTGCATTTGTTACACTAGTTGATTGTGTTATAACCATTCCACCATAATTACCACCTCCTTGATTGGAAGAAACATTATTCGTAATGTTGTACATGATATCACCGTCATTTCCATCCCCAGATGCGCCTGGCGTAACGGTAACAGATTGGGGTTGATCAAAATTTGAAGAATCAAAGACTAAAGCCCCGCTGACACTGCCCTCGGTTACATCACCGCTGTTAGGTGTTAATGTGACGATTTCTCCAACACTTGGAGTGCTATCAAGAAAAACCCGATATGTCACTGCAGAACCACCTTCAAATGTCGTTAAATTACATGGCTGAATTACAACTGCCGATTGTGCCGAACTAAATAACACCAGAATGAACATGCCTAATAAAATTTTCTTCATATAATCCTCTTTTTTTATAATCTTGAAGTTGAGTTTATTTAATCACAATCTTTTATTTTCTTAAATAATTTATTTAATACATTCATAGTAGTAAAAATTATTCTTAAATATTAGAGACTAAATTGTTTTGTTAATTTTTATAACTAAATTTTTTAATCTTTTATCTAATATATTCTTATTGCGAATATGTCTAGAAAACCTTAATTTTAGGTATAATTTTGTAAATTCATTAATCGCATTATGGACTTGTGGGAATTGGATTGCTGCTTTTTCAGAAAAAGCCACAATGCCTAAATCATTGGAGTTACTTAATCCTTTTTTATTAAATACTTGGAGGTATTTAAGGTAAATTTTATCATAAGCGTTAAGTTTCCTTCGAGGTCTTGTTAAGTACAAAAATAACAAGACAATCACAGTTGTTCCAGTCATAATAATTCCTAGGACAATTGCAATTGATTGACCATTCTTTGAATCAAATCCAAGGACTTCGAAAAGCGCTTGTTGTTTAACGGCATTATAATCTCTGATCCAGCTGTTCCATTTATGGCGCACAGCATCATAACGTTCACCAAGCTTCCTAGACCAATTTGAGTCATGCCAGTTACGTGACTGTTCTTTCATTAATGCTTGTGAGCCATACTCAACTCTTTGTGGTGAAACAGCTGCGGTAGGGTCTACTCGCAACCATCCTTTGTCTTTTATCCAGACCTCTGACCAAGCATGGGCGTCTGACTGCTTGATTAATAAATAACTTTCATTTTTAATACCTCCTTGATAGCCAGTGACAACCCGAGCGGGTATTCCTGCGGCACGCATCATTATTGTAAAGGCTGATGAGTAGTGCTCACAAAAACCCGACTTGGTTTCGAATAAAAACTGATCAACAGTATCACCCATTAATAAAGGTGGTGAATAACTGTAATAATATTCATCGTTTCTAAATAATAACAACGCTTTATTGATAATTTGTTCTTGCGTTAATTGTAGTGTTTTCCATTCTTGCATCATGGATATTGTTTTGGGGTTAAATCCTGATGGAAGTGCTGTTAGTTGAATGAGTTTTTCTCTGGATAGCTCTTCATAAGGGTTGTATTTTGTGATAACTGAAGAAGCTTGATAATGGCGTAATTGATTTATTTTGATTGGACTAACAAGTTGTGAGTCACTTAGTAGTTTACCTTTGGAGGATGTATTTATAAGGTAATCCATTGCAAATAAGTAATGTTGGCCTGTTGGTTCTAGTTCAACCTCATAATTGTATACATTTCCTAAACTGGCTAATTTTTTTGACCGATTAGCCTGTGTTGGTTTATTGTTTTTAGTCCATGTTGTTCCATCAAAATCCCAAAGAACGGGCCCTCGCCAATAAAGTGCTGAGTTGGTAGGAATATCTCCCTCGAATGTCACTCTAAAAGCAGTTGAATCATCGCTGAACAGTTGAGAGATACTACCAGGTGACATTTCTTCACTTATTCCAGTTGTGCCTTGTCCAAAAAAATCAGGGGAGCCCCAAATAGGTGAGCCTAATCGTGGAAAGAATAAGAAAAATAATGCAGCAAGAGGTACGCCAGTTAATAGCAATCCTAATGTTTGTTTAATCTCTCTTTTTTCTATAAAATTGTCAGTATCATTATGTTGTAAAACAAACAAAGTATGGGTAATAACTGAAACAGATAGAATCAAATAGAGAACCAATAACATATCTTGACTGTAAAAGAAACGAGTTAAAATAACAAAATAACACAGCGTCACCACCATCCAAGCATCGCGTTTACGCCATGTTTCTAGGAGTTTAAGTACTGTCATCGTAGTGAGAACTGTGACACTGATTTCTCGATTTAACTTCAATCCTTGAAAGTATATGATGGCAATCATGATAAAAATAGTGATGAATGCAATCAGTAAGCTAGGCAACGGTTTTATTCTATGGGTGGCGGTTAACCATCTGATTGAAACAACAGCAATAATTAGCAAAGGAAACCATATTGGCAACCTTGGAATATGTGGAATAACGGATATTGTGACAGAGAATATTATCCAGAAAATTTGTTTGGTCGTCAGTATAAAATAATTTGTAGGCAGTTTCTTTCTTGTCATTTCACCGGCTCTTTATTTTTTCCAAAAAGTGCTAATGCTTTTAAGCAAGCCAAGTGGTGTTTGTCTGAATAGCCAAAACCAGAATTAAACTCAGGTAATTTCAAACAATAGTCGAGTTGTTGTTGGTAGGCAAGCAAGACCCAGGCAGTTAATCGAGAAAGTTTTAACTCAACATCTCCCAGGGAGACATGTTGAAAATCTAATAGAATTTTCTCTCCTTGAGCTTGTTGAAACTCTCGACTAATTAATTCGCCTGTCTGTGCTGTTCTTTTCCAAGCGATTAGACGCATAGAATCACCAGATTGGTAGGGCTTTAACCCATGGAAATCTTCACCATGAAAAATAACATTGGCATTGCCTTCGCTCTGGGCATTTCTAGGTAACTGAGGTGGAGATTGTTCAGGCATTGGGTAAACCAAGCATTGTGTTGACAGGCGAGTCCAAATCCAAGCATAAAACAGTCCGAAAGGGTAAGAGGTTTGCACCTTAATTTTTTCACATGCCAACCAACCTCTATTAGTTGTTTGTAATTGACAATATACGGTCTGGGATTCATCTATTGGAAGTTTGAGTAAACAGTTTTCCCCAATGTGATTTTTAATGCAAATATCATATCTCTCCTCAGTAGATTTAAGGTGGATATTGAATATAGCAGTATCACCCAAAAACACAGGCTTTGCTGTTACATGATGAATCACTAAATTCTTTAAATTAAAAAACACCCGATAGAGAGCCACTTGCGCTAATCCTACAAGTAAAAATGTCATCATTAATCCCATGTTATTGTTGAAATTCAAACTAGCAATCAGCATGAGAAAAGTAATAAACCCAAAAAACAAACCAGGTTTTGTTGGCAAAATAAAAATCCTTCGCCAATTAATTTGCAAAGGTAGTGCTTCAGGTTTTCTATGCAGCATTAAATTTGGTGCAAATTTATTGAGCAGTTTTTCTGAGAAGCTTTTTTTAAGGGATTCTGGTTTCATGCAGAATTTTTTCTAAAATAGTTTGAACATCATGCTGGGTTGAACGACTACGCATACGATGAGATGAAATAGGTAAAAAAGCTTTTTGAACATCTTCAGGAATAACAAAATCACGATCGTTAATGTAAGCTAGAGCTTGAGAAAAACGATACATAGCAAGTCCAGCTCTAGGTGAAAGCCCTTCAACTAATAGATTGTGCTCTCTGGTTTGGAGAATAAGTGATTGCAAATAGTCTAGCACTTCTTCATTGGCATGGAGGTTGGCAACATTGATTTGGATTTCTGATAATAAACTAGCTTCAATAATTGTTTTTAATGGTTCCCCATGAGTTTTTGTAAAATCTTCAGCGTAAAGTTTTCTTTCTGCTTCATTGGAAGGATAACCTAAAGAAATTGATATAGCGAATCGATCTAATTGAGAATCTGGCAATGGAAAAGTGCCAGACTCATCTGTTGGATTTTGAGTGGCAATGACAAAAAAGGGTTGTTCCAATTTGTAGGTGTTGCCATCAACAGTTACTTGGTTTTCAGCCATTGCTTCAAGCAAGGCACTTTGTGTTCTTGGCGTACCTCTGTTAAGTTCATCTGCCAATAATAGTTGTGTAAATATTGGCCCTTGGAAAAATTTAAAATCTCCAGTATTGGGTTGAAATATAGAAACACCAAGAACATCACTTGGCAACATGTCGCTAGTAAACTGTATTCGCCCAAAGTTTAATCCAAATACCTGAGAAATTGCATTAGCAAGCGTAGTTTTACCAAGGCCTGGTTTGTCTTCAATGAGCAAGTTACCATTAGCTAAGATACAGGCAAATGCTAATTCAATTTGAGCCTTTTTATCAAAGAGCTTTTGGCTAACTGCATCAATGGCTTTATGAATGAGTTTGTTGTTCAATATATTCTCCATAAGGTTTTTTAAGACATTATTATTCTATATTAACAGTATAGCAATAGATGTTAAACATTGCATTATATCTTGTGATTCTAAATAAGTAAGCGGAGACAAATAGGGTGGTAAATTAAACTGAGTTAAAGTAGAATGACATGAAAATCTTATTTAAAATTAACTACATATGTCGGAAATTGCCAATATTTTAATAGTAGATGCTTCTAAACTTGCTAGAGCACTGACTAAAAAAACTGTCACAAAACTAAAGGAAGATAGTCAGGTTTTTTTAGCAGGTTCTGTTGCTGAGGCAAAAGAAATTTTAGATAAGCACGAAATTGATTTACTGATTACCTCTCTGGTACTTTCTGATGGTGACGGGATTGAAGTCTGTAAATATGTCAGAGCTAATCAACATTATATTCCTGTTTTAGCAGTATCAGGTGATGTTGATAACCGTGTTCAAGAAAGGTTGATGGATGCTGATGTGACAGACTATTTAGATAAATCTCAAGGGCAGTCTGGATTGGAATTTTTTATTAAGGGCATGCTTTCACCTGACGAACGCGTGAGTGGAAATGTTTTGTATATAGAAGACTCAAGAGTTGTTGCCCATGCCACAAAAAAAGTACTGAAAAATCATGGTTTAACATCAGATCATGTGTTGACAATTACCGATGCGATTGAGCTCTTAGGTAAAAATAAAGAGGCAATCGAAAAGTATGACGTTATTTTAACGGACTATTATTTAAAAGATAATGAGACAGCTCAATGGTTAATTGAATATGTTCGAGAAATTCAACAAATTAACAAAATTGAGTTACCTCTAGTTGTCATGACTGGCGATGAAAATGAAAAAAATCAGAAACTCATACTGAAATCTGGCGCCAACGATTTGGTTCTAAAGCCTGTTGATAATGATGTTTTGATGAAAAAAGTACAATTTCAAATTCGTTTTAAAAAATTCAAGGCAAGTTCACCGCTTGTTCATTAAATTCTATTGATGTCAGAGATTAAGTTACATCCCAGTTGGAATAACGTACTAAAGGATGAATTTAATAAAACCTATATGCAAGACCTCAAACAGTTTTTGTTAGAGAAACAAAACAACAAAGAAAATGTTTTTCCTCCCAATTCAAATATATTCAATGCCTTTAATTCAACACCGTTTGATAAAGTTAAAGTGGTGATTCTAGGCCAAGATCCTTATCATGGACTAAATCAAGCTCATGGGTTATGTTTTTCAGTGAATGAAGGTGTGCCAGTGCCTCCTTCATTGAAAAATATTTATAAAGAGCTAAATCAAGATATTGGATTTGAGATTCCTAATCATGGTTGTTTACAATCGTGGGCTGACCAAGGTGTGCTGTTAATAAATAGCGTGCTCACTGTTAGTCAGGGCCAAGCGGCTAGTCATCAGGGTAAAGGTTGGGAAAGGTTTACCGATAAAGTAATTGAAGAGCTTAATAAGCAGCATCAGAATATTGTGTATTTACTTTGGGGGTCGTATGCCCAAAAAAAAGGAAAATGCGTTGATTCACTAAATAATTTAATCTTAAAATCTGTTCACCCAAGCCCTCTTTCTGCCTATCGTGGGTTTTTAGGGTGTAAACACTTTTCCCAATGCAATAACTATTTAATAGCACATAATAGAAAAGTGATTAACTGGCAAATCCCACAAGCTTAAAAAGGCAGTTTTAGTGACTTATCAACCGCTAGAATCTGTGCTCGGAATTCATTTTTAATTTTATCCAATGCTGTTTGACTATCAGCATCAAACCTTAATACCAAACAAGGTGTAGTATTAGAACACCTTATCAAGCCCCAACCGTCGGCAAAATCTGCACGAATACCATCTATTTTTGTTAAATTGGCATCTGGAAAACTAGCTACTTTTGTAAATTTTTCCATGAAAGCATAGTTTTCCCCTTCTTTGGTGTGGCATTTTAACTCAGGGGTGCTGATACTATTGGGAAGTTCTTCAAAAACTTCAGTTGCGGGGCGGTTTTCTTGATCAATAATTTCTAATAAACGGGCTGCTGCATAAATACCATCATCAAAACCAAACCATCTTTCATTGAAGAAAAAATGCCCACTCATTTCACCAGCAAGTGCCGCATTTGTTTCTTTGATTTTGGCTTTCATAAAGGAATGACCTGTCTTCCAAATAATTGGTAAACCGCCATGTTTTACAATTTCTTTAGGTAAGTGACCTGTGCATTTAACATCGAAAATAATACTGGCTCCTGGTTGTCTAGTTAGAACATCTTTTGCAAAAAGCATTAATAATCTATCAGGAAAAATAATTTCCCCTTCTTTGGTAACAACACCAAGTCTATCGGCATCTCCATCAAATGCGATGCCAATATCTGCATCAGTTGCTTTAACTGCAGCGATTAAGTCTTGAAGGTTTTCTGGCACACTCGGATCTGGATGATGATTAGGGAAACTGCCATCAATTTCACAATGTAATTGAATGACTTCACAACCGATTTCTTCAAGAATTTGAGGCCCAACCTCTCCACCAATGCCATTGCCAGAATCAACAACTACTTTCAACTCATTATCAAGTTGTATATCTGAGGAAATATAATCAACATAATCATCCACAATATCCATTGTTTGCTCAGTACCTTCACCTTCAGTTAACTCTTCATTAACAATAGACTTGTACAAATCCATTATTAATTTACCAGCCAGTGTTTCTCCATTGAGCATGACTTTTAAGCCATTGTAATTCGGCGGATTATGGCTTCCTGTTAACATCACACCAGAACCAGTTCCTAGGTGATGTGTAGCAAAATATAAAACACCAGTAGGAACGGCTCCAATATTAATGACGTTACAACCACTTTTTGTCAATCCTTCAACTAATGCAGTTAGTAAACTTTCGCCTGAAAGCCGGCCATCTCTTGCTACAATAATTTCATTTTTCCCACGTTTAATATTTTCAGTGCCAATAGATTGGCCAATTAAACGTACGGCTTCTGATGAGAGTGATTCATCTACAATACCACGTATATCGTAGGCTCTAAAAATACTTTTATCTAGTTCAAATTGAGTGTTCATATTATCAAGTAACTTGTTGTCTCCAGTTGCATTCTGTTCTATTGTTTCGTTTATTGTTTGAGGTTTTCCAGTAGTATCAACATGAACATACGTTTTTTGTTCTTTTTTCTTAACTTTCATGAGTGTATAGCTCTTGAAAATATACATAGAAATTGCGACTAATAACAGCAAAGAAGAAAGCATACCAATAAAGGCAGAAAGAGTCGTCATTCCTCTCAATAGGAAAAATGGAGGTTTGTAAGTTGTTTGGATACTAAAATAACTATTAGGGACTTTTATGGTTTGAGTTGCGTTTTGATTATTATTAACCAAGCTCCCCCATGATTTTAGTTTAACTAAACTAAACTTTCCAGCATTTTGATTAAGGATGATAGCCCCTTCAATTAAGTCTGGCGTGTTAAGATTTTTAAGAACCTCTCCAGCTGGTAAGCTGACTATCAGGTATTTTTCATTTTCGTTATCTAGAATATGGGTGTAATTGATGTATTGATCCTCTTGCCCAAAAAGATGTATTTCAGGAACAGGGTTTGTGTTTAATTCTTTTGCATTTTTTAACATAAACAATGTGGCAAAATTAATACCTGGAAAATCTTCTGGGCTTATCTCGGTTAATGGTTCTTCTGATGTCATTACTCTTATAGCAAGGGGTAATTTTTCTAAAGTAGAATTAACTAAGTTATGGGTATCATTGCCATCATAAGATGAAAGGCTTGAATTTATAGCATCATTGACTTTTTTATTGAGGGCGGTAAAGTTTTTATTGACTTGATCAGCAATGATACTTGAGTTTTCACTTAACGAAGATTTTATCCTGTGTTCTTTAAACACATTAATTAATGTAAAAATAAAAAGTAATGATAATATCAACGAGCCTATAAAGCCAATGGACCAAAGGGCTGTGGTGGTAAGATCGTTAGTGAAAAAACCTTGTTGTTTATTTTGTCTAAGTCGACTCATATGGAATTACCTTTGATTCATTTATTGCCAGAATGGCCAAAACCGCCTTCGCCACGATTGGTTATGTCGAATTCTTCAACAATATTGAGTTCCGCCTGAATAACTGGCAAAAATACCAGTTGTGCAATTCTATCTCCAACTTCTATTTTATAATCAACTTCTGAACGGTTCCAGCATGATACAAATAACTGTCCCTGATAATCTGAATCAATCAATCCTACTAAATTTCCCAGTACTAAGCCGTGTTTGTGTCCAAGGCCAGATCTAGGAAGAATGGTAGCTGCAATATTGTTATCCTTGATATAAATAGAAATTCCTGTAGGTATAAGAACCGTTTGCTTAGATTCAACAACAAGAGAATCAGTAATACATGCGCGCAAGTCTATTCCCGCTGAACCATCTGTTGCATAATGAGGGAGGCCAAATTTTTCAACAAACGCTTTATCTAGAATTTTTAATTCAATTTTTTTCATAAAAATAATTTTATCTTATCACCGTTAGATTAACCACATTTATCAACGCTAATATCATATTTTTAGCTTAAGTTCTATTGTTCTAATTGTGATATAAATAGTTAATTTCTTACAAAGTTTTAGGAATTCACCTATTATTTATGTAATTAAAAAAAAATACAATAAACATTTTGAGATATATCATGGCAATAAATCATTGGCCAAAATTAGAACGCCCTAGAGAACGATTGTTAGCATACGGAGCTACAAAACTAAGTAATACAGAATTATTGGCAATTTTTTTAAGAACCGGAGTTCAAGGAAGAACAGCAATAGACTTAGCCAGAGATTTACTAATTGAATTTGGTGGACTAGACAAAATATTAGAAGCAGACTTTCAATCATTTACTAAAATTAAAGGTTTAGGATCCGCTAAGTTTTGTCAGTTACAAGCAACATTAGAATTGGTACGAAGACATTTTGATTGTAAAGTATCAGAATCCACGAGTTTTACCAATCAAGAATTAGCAAAAAACTACCTACTTAATAATTTTACAAATTTAGAGCATGAAATATTTGCCTGTATTTTACTTGATAACAACCATAAATTAATTAAATTTGAAAAGCTTTTCACAGGTACAATTAATCAAGCACAAGTTTACCCAAGAGTTGTTGCTCAAGCCTGTTTAAAAAATAACGCAGCTGCTATTATCTTGGCACATAACCACCCATCTGGGAGTTTGGTTGTGAGCGAGTCAGATAAGCAAATTACACGAAAATTAATAAACACTTTAGAATTGGTAGATGTCAGAATTTTAGATCATTTTATTGTTGGTAAAAATGATGTACTATCGATGGCTCAAAATGGCTTTATGTAGTTTTACTGATAAATTTAATTTATCTTCTGTATTTTAATAGCGGATTATATTACACTTGTTGGTCTATTTTATTTAAAATCTTAAAGTTAAAATATCAATGAGTCATGAACAGAAAGCTGCAATTTTAGTCGAGAAAGGCAAATATAAAAGAGCGGTTAATTTAATTACAAAAGCTATTAAAGCAGACCCAGAAAATCATCATTTGTATAGATTAAGGTTTGAATATGCTCAGTTCATTCCTTTTGATAAACTTTACCACAATGCATCAGAAGAGTATTTTCGTTTACTTTTAGACAAAGAAGCTTCTGGTAATATTATTCATGATCATTATTCTGTCTACTTAAGTACAACACAAGGAAGAATAGGATTAACAGATGACTTGTTACTTGAATTAGCAGCCATTTTTGCAGGCTATAGTTTTGAAAATGATGCTGTTTATATTATCAATAGGGTCATTAGAAAATCAATACATTCAGAAAAATTGATTGATGCGATTGTCTCTTTAGTTAATTACTTTATTGACAAAGGGCAAAAGCAAAAATCTACGCAATATGTACAGTATATGGTGGATTTTTTTCCTAAAAACATGATGACAAAATATATTGTCAATGTATACAAGCAAGCAACTTAATGTTATTTAGATATAAAATCGACTATTTTCGAATTTGAATCACTCTCTTTAATGTGTATAAATTTCCGAATTTGTTTAAGAATTCCTGTTGAGTCAATTCCTGCTTCATGTAAAAGGTCTTCACGACTACCGTGGTCTTGATAACTATCAGGAAGTCCAAGATTAAGCACCTTTATATTTGATTGAATATGATTTAAGTATTCATTGACAGCACTACCTGCACCACCTTTGATGACATTGTCTTCCACGGTAACAATTAATAAGTTGTTTTTTTGTAGTTTTGCTATCATTTCTTCATCAATCGGTTTGACAAACCGCATATTGACAACAGTTGCATCCAAAGTTTCAGCAGCAATTTTTGCATCTTCTAAAGTGGAACCAAAAGCAAGAATGGCAATCTTTGAACCTTTTCTTATCATCTTTGCCTGACCAATTTGTATTTTTTCCATTTTTGGCTGAATCGCAACACCAGATCCAATTCCCCGAGGGTATCTGACTGCAGCAGGTGTGCCTAATTCAAATCCAGTATATAACATTTGCCGACATTCATTTTCATCAGCTGGTGCCATAATTGTCATATTGGGAACACATCGGAGAAAGCTCAAGTCCATATTCCCTGCATGAGTTGCACCATCTGGGCCAACAACCCCACCACGATCGATAGCAAATAAAACTCCAAGATTTTGGATTGCGACATCATGAATGAGTTGATCATAAGCGCGTTGTAAAAAGCTAGAATAAATAGCAACTACAGGTTTAATTCCTTCACAAGCCATGCCAGCGGCTAAAGTCACGGCATGTTGTTCAGCGATTCCTACGTCAAAATATCTTTTAGGAAATAACTTTGAAAACTCCACTAATCCAGAACCTTCTCGCATAGCAGGAGTAATGCCAACAAGATTTTTGTCATCACGAGCCATATCACAAAGCCATTGGCCAAATACTTGGGTATAACTTGGAGTGCTTGGTTTTTTACCAGCAACAACACCGATTTTGGGATCAAAAGGAGAAACAGCGTGATATTTAATGGGGTCTTCTTCCGCTGGTTTATACCCTTTGCCTTTTTTAGTAATAATGTGTAAAAATTTAGGACCGTTGGTTTCTTTGATTGTTTGTAGAGTTTTTACTAACTGATTGACATCATGTCCGTCAATTGGGCCAAAATATAAAAATCCTAACTCTTCAAATAAAGTACTTGGAATCAACATGCCTTTGGTGTGTTCTTCCCAACGTGACATAAATTTCCACAACCATGAATCGCGTTTCATAATGCGCTTAGATTTTTCTCGCATTTTATTATAAAAACGTCCACTCACTATCTTGATTAGCATTTTGGCAAATGCACCAACGTTTGGAGAAATAGACATTTCATTTTCGTTGAGGACAACCAGCATGTCAGGCTCGATTTCACCACCATGATTCAATGCCTCAAAAGCCATGCCAGCAGTCATAGCGCCATCACCAATGACCGCAATAGATTTTCTATCTCCACCTAATTGTTTAGAAGCTAACGCCATACCAAGTGCTGCACCAATTGAAGTAGATGAATGACCAACACCAAAAGTGTCATATTCACTTTCACTGCGTTTTGGAAAAGGGGTTAATCCATTTTTTTTCTTAATGGTCTCAATTTTGTGTTTTCGGCCAGTTAAAATTTTATGGGGGTAAGCTTGATGTCCGACATCCCAAACAATTCTATCGTTAGGAGTATTAAAAACATAATGTAGAGCCACAGTTAACTCAACTGTACCTAACCCTGAGCCAAAATGACCTCCAGATTGTGATACAGATTTAATAAGAAAATCGCGCAATTCATCAGCAACCTGTGTTAATTGTGATTCATTTAGTTTTCGCAAATCTTTAGGAAGGTTGATCCCATCCAACAAATTGTGATTTTTTCCAGCCATAGAGACAAAAATAATAGTATAGGCCAGATATTATCCTATATGTGAGGATTTACGTCAAAGAATCAATGCCAATAACTCGGGTTAATGAATAAGGGTTTTTGCTTTTACTTGCGTCCATCCAAGCCAATTTTTGCAATAATTTTCCCTAAGTGTTTCCATAACCACACCTTGATTTTTTTACTTAAGGCTCTTTGTTGCCATTGTTCAAGGGTTATTTCATGGCAATCAGAAAAATCATTTTGAAACATTTTATAAACAGACTTAGAAAATACTTTGTCTCTAATTTCTTGATTGGCTTCAAGATTCCATTTAGCACCCCATCTATCGAGATTAGATGAACCAATGGTAACCCAATCGTCAATCAAAACGACTTTACTGTGATTAAAATGCTCTTGATATTCATAAATTTTGACCTTGTTTTTCAATAATCTTTTGTAATGACCTTGGCCAATATATCTGGCCATATTGTTATCTGTTTTAACACCAGGAACAATTAACTTGATATCTACTCCACGTTTAGCAGCCTATGATAATAGTCTTCGCAATTTCAACGAAGGAATAAAATAAGCACTAACTAACCATACTTTACTTTTACTGGTTTTTATTTTTTGATGTAAATGAATTTTGATTTGATTGAAAAAGTATCCATGAGTGTAGCTAAGCCTACCTAAGGCATTGAATTGTTTGTTAATTATTTCATTAGGTAATTGAATAGGAAGCGGCTTTTCTGATTGTTTCTGCCAATTTTGTAAGAATAATGCATACCAATCTTGAAGAACACCACCTTGTATTGTAATCATGTTATCTCGCCAATAATTATCACCAATAAATTGATCTGATAATCCGGCACCTCCGATAAAAGCAATAGAACCATCAACTAATAGTAATTTTCGGTGATCTCTGTAAAAGTTATTAAGAAAAGCGAAAAATTTTATTGGATGATAAAAACACAGGTTAACTCCATTATTAACTAGTAAATTTCTATCGGATTCATTAAGACTTCTTGTTCCCATATCGTCAAAAAGCACATAAACTTTTACTCCGCGATTTACAGCGGCAATTACAGCCGTGATAAATTGTGAAGAAATTTTTCCTGATTCAACAAAATAAGTCTCAAGTAAAATGAAATTTTTCGCATTATCGATGGCATTAATCAAAAGCTCAAAAGAATTTTTAGCTCTCCAAGGATAAATCTTATTCTTGTTAAGTTTCATTGTTTTATTTTACCAGAAATCATCCATTTATAAGTGATATTATTAATAAGTGTAAATTGTGACAAAATATGTAGTTAAGTTATTAAATATATTTTAAAAATTTTAATTTTTTTTTTAAAAAATAATAAATAGAGAGCTTTGCATA
>Ga0209345_10003605_pt1 | contig 15746 bp, 13 predicted proteins | sample Cruoilmetagenom7_FD_187294 | JGI IMG/M metagenome (GOLD analysis project Ga0209345, IMG submission 187294) | Oil polluted marine microbial communities from Coal Oil Point, Santa Barbara, California, USA - Sample 7 (SPAdes) (version 2) | ecosystem: Environmental > Aquatic > Marine > Oil seeps ... | reverse complement strand
CGTCTGGCTCAGCGTCTTGGACATCTGCCTGATCTGGTGGCTGGACGCAGAGCAGTTTGCGGATTTTTGTGAGATTAGCTTTGCGAGCGCTGCTGGCCAGCAGGCCGTAGTGGCGGATCCGGTGGAGCCCGTCAGAAAGGACATGGATCAGAAAGCGTCGGGTGAACTCAGGCGTGGCTAAGCGCATGATCTTTTGGCGGCTCCCATTTTTGACGCGGTAGTCTTTCCAACGGGAGACGACGGTGTCGGCATCAGCGCTGACCAAGCGGTGGTTTGAGATGGCGACGCGGTGAGTATAGCGGCTCAGGTAGGCAAGCACGGCCTCTGGGCCGCCAAAGGGCGGCTTGGAATAGACCACCCATTCGGATTTGCGGAAAGGGGTGAGCTAGGTGGTGAAGGCGTCCAGGTGCTGACGTCAGACAGTTTCGATGTGATCGTAACCCGCCACCTTGTATGGACCCTCGTCGATCCAGCTGCAGCCTTCGCAGAATGGAAGCGCGTTTTGGGTCCGGGCGGACAGCTGCTGTTGATTGATGGCGATTTCGTCAGCCGTGGCTGGGTTGCGCGCACCCTGGCTCGGCTTTCTCCACGTCGGTCCCAGAACATGAATTCTCGTCATCAAGAAATTCTGTCGCAAGTTCATTTCGCTCAAGGCGCTCGGGCGGAGCAAGTTGCTTTCCTGTTGGCCGAGGCAGGCTTTACGGATATTCGCATCGATACCGATCTTAGTAAAATACATCGCGCACAGGCACGACAGCTCGGCTGGCGCAGGTCTTTGATCCGTCACAGTGAGCATCGGTATGCTATCAGCGCAAAGGTTTAAGCGGAGGGAAGGACGAGCGCTTGTCTCACAGGCATTTCGATACACAAATTGCTCTTGCAACCAGCATGGTCCTGTTCTCTAGTAATTTCTCGTTCATGAATAATGGTGTTATCCATATGCAGGTCAGTGTCCGCGATAATAATGTCGATCAGGCTCTTCGGGTATTAAAGAAAAAGCTTCAACGTGAAGGCGTTTTCCGCGAAATGAAGCTCAAGCAGCACTTCGAGAAGCCTTCTGAGAAGAAAGTTCGCCAACAGGCCGAAGCAATCCGCCGGGCTCGCAAGGCGGCGCGCAAGCGTTTGGAACGTGAAGGCGTGATGTAGGTCTACCGTCGAACGTCCCAACCTTCCGCGAACCCTTCGTCTTTAAGGGCGCCATGTGTCCTATACACGAAGTTCACACAGGGGCGGCTTTAAAGACTTTGCCGCCAGTTCAAACATTTGTTGCAATATAGAGATCAAGCGGAGATCTCGGAAAGCGGACCATGCCGCCTGGCGCAGTGTCGTGCCTTGTAAAACCGTGTCGATTGTAGAAGGCCTCCAAGGCGTTCACGCCTAAACCTTCTTCGCCAAACGGCTCATGGTAAAGCTCAATACTCAGATCAGCTTCGTCAGCGGTTTCCACCAGGACTCGGAGAATCTTGTGAGCAACTCCCTTACCACGGTACTGAGGCGCGACCCAAATTCCACCGAGTACGAACCGTTTATTTTTTAGGGCATGCTCAATATAGGCCACATTGTCCATTTCATTACGATAATAAGTTCGCTCTGCGGTATCGCCGGCGGTGCCCTGGAGTCCGGGGACATTACCGATTATTGTGAGGACATGACCGTATTTCTGTCGCGCTCGAAGCTGCGAATGCGCGTAGTATTTTTCAAGCTCCGCGGTCAACTCTGGGTGCCGAGCTGCGCAATAATCGCGCAGTCCGTGCTGCAACGCTACAGCAACAAAAGCACGCAGTTCACGATTCAGCCTGCATACCTCAGGGCACCTCGATTTTTGAACAATTTTTGGTAGTTTGGCGGCGCGGGCGGCCTGAAGCAGGATCGTGGCTTTCGTCTGGCAATTGGCAGAGCCTCGCAACCGCTGTATTGCGGCCTTCAAGCCTTGTTTGTCATGCTTTGACGCGTGATCGGTTCTTGGATCGCCCGGTATTCACGCCGGACACGGGTTGATGCGGCGCAGTTGAACGAGGCGTCGCATGTTATATGCGAGGTTCTTCATCCCGATCCTAGCCTTGGCTCGCACCAGACCAATGCTACGCACAAGGGTGCCACCCATGTCGTTGGTCTGTGCGCCGAATACATGTTCCACCCGGACCCGAACGGTGGATTTGGTCCGATTGCTGCCCTTGGCCTGATCTGTGAGAGGTTTGCCGCGTTTCCCCTTACGGTGGATGTGACTTTTCAGCTTCCGCGCGCGCAATTTCGCCTCCGTCTCCTCGGACCGATAGGCCGCATCCGCCCACACACCGGAGCCGGTATTGCCTCGCATCAGCAGGTGATCCACCGCTTGACTGTCATGCAGCGCGGCATCGCTGACGTGATAGCGCCGGACCAGCTTGTGCTTTCGGTCGACGTTCACATGGTTCTTGTAGCCGTAATGGCTCTTGCCGTGCTTTTTCGTCCAGCGCGCGTCCACGTCCTTCTGGCTGCGCTTGGCGGGCTTGTTTTCCCAATGCTCGGGGTTCTCGCCCTTCTTGATTGACGCGTTCTCGTCGCGCGTGTTGTGATTGCGCGGCACCGCCACAATAGAGGCATCAAGAATTTGCCCACCCCGAGCGATATACCCCTGCCGCGCCAAATACCCGTCAAATTGACGAAACAGCTCTTCCACCTTGCCCGCCTGCGCCAGCGCATCGCGATACAGCCACACCGTCTTTGCATCCGGCACCCGGTCCGCAAGGCTAAGTCCCAGAAACCTCATAAAGGACAGCCGGTCACGGACCTGATATTCGATCTGATCGTCCGACAGGTTGTAGAGTGCGCTCAGCACCAGCGTCTTGAACATCAGCACAGTGTCCATCGGCTTGCGGCCTGCGCGCGACTTGCGCTCCGCATCAGGCTTGCGCCAAACCTCATCCAAAATAGAACGAAACTCCTCCCACGGCACGACCGCATCGATCTCAACCAATGGGTCCTTCTTCGCGTCAAGGCTCGCATAGCGGTCGGAAAGATCAAAGAAACCCATCTGCGTCATTGCCGTCTCCCCTGTGCCGGTTCGTCCCATCAAAGATAACGCAGCACCGGGGTTGGGGCAATTTTTAGAGGTGCCCCTCACTTTGGAGGCTTCCAGTGGCTTCCGTTGGAGTGCTCATCGCCCGGCCATTCCTTTCACGCTTTTTCGCCATACATTCACATTGACCGCTTAAGGGGGTAAATTCTAGTTATTCTCACTAAGGTGAGAAAGTGGCCACTGAATCGTTTTATGCAGCCGATTGCTTCAGTCACGTATAGGATGGCTCAATGCGGGAGACCGAGTAGCCGTTCATTTGACCGTTCGTTCGGGCGGAGGCAGTCAAACATACAGGGCTAAAATACGTCCTGTGACATGCCAATTACGTTAGCCAGGATCAAAGAGCCAGATAACGAGCGCCACATTAGATGAGTACTGAGTAGCGGCGCATGCGTCAAAGAAGGCGTGAGCGCATAGGCCGGCGGCTATAGGCAGAACACTGCCAATGCACCGCCCGGAGGAACGGTTCCTTTAAGGCGCATAATCGACATCGTCCTCGGCGCGGAAGGCACCCTCCACCAAAGGGGTGCCCAACTGGCCAATCATCGCGTCGATAATAAGATGGTAGTTCCGTGCGGAGAGCTTTCCGGCCCCTGACACCTCCCTGCCTCGGGATATCGCGATCTCCCAATCGGGTCCCGCGACTTTAAAGCCGCCCTGGTGATCCATGCTGATATCAATTTTAGACCCTGGAAGAACCTGACCGGCGGTGGCTGACATTGCCCGAAGCACATCTATGGCACGAAGGGGTCTTGCGAGAGCTGCGCCCTGATCCAAGAAATATCCTGAGAAATCGCTGTCATCTCTTCGAACAGGGTCTGCTGCTTTTGTGCCTGCAGCTGCGCCGTTTTGATTGTGGCTGCAGCCTGGGCCAGCACATCTGTGTGCCGTTCCATTGCCTCCCTGATCCCGGTCATCTCCGCGACCAGCATCTGTATCTCCTCTCCCATAGCTGTCTCTGGGTGGCTGCCCAGAACGCGGTGAAGCAGCACGCAGAGCTCCTCCATCAAAACGTTCAGGCCTTTTGATTTGGGGGTCTGCAGCGTCATGGGTCATCCTCTCCAATTTATTCTTGATGGCGCGCCAAGGGGCCAGATCAATGGTGCTTAGGCCGGCGCCGATCCTATGTTGTGCGGCCATGCATGAAACGCGCGCGCGCAATCGGCGCAGTCCTGCAGTGAGCCGGTCGGCTAGCCGCGTCAAGCGGCGCGGCTCCGGGACAGGGATTGCCGCCTCGGGATGGCAGGACCGAAGCGTCACCTTCGGGAATCTTACCCGGTGGGTCCAATCTGGTTCAGGTTCAGCCCAAGTATCCGCAGAATATTCCGATGCATTCCACGATGCGCGGCGCTGCCAGCTTTTCGAAAGCATGCTTTCGGGTGTCGCCGGTGGATCAGTCTCTGCCGGAACCGCTTTGCGCTTGGCCAGACTGGTACCGCGCAGAACAAACGGATGAGGGTCCGTCGGTGATACCAACGTGATTGTCTCCCCTTGTCCCAAAAACAATTCATAGTCTGTGGCAGCAACCACATCTCGAAACACGTTCAGGAACCCGGAAAGGTCGCGGCCGTGGTGGCTTGCTGCAATTATCTGGGCGGCCTGAAGGAGGAACAGTTTTGGCGCCACATCGGGGGTGAACTGAATCCCATGACGTTTCGCCGCCGACACACGTTTTTCCGCCCAATCTGGGCCTTTCACCGCAAGCGCGCGCTCCGGCGCGCGGGGGTTTGCCCAGCCGAATTGGGCGTTCAATAAGTCACCCAATGCGTCAAAAGCAATCTGGCTGCCCCGCATCGGCGGATGCGGATTGTAGCTGCGCAGCTTGCCCGTCTGTGTCCGGATAAAGCGGGGCATGACGATGTTGATTTCCAAGCGTCCCGTATGTGTATGCGTCCCTGCAAAAACAGGCGGGCGGCAAGTCTGTGGTACGCCAGCAAATGCCAACTCAAGGAAAAGATCGATGGCTCCTGCAACCGTTTGGCGCGCTGTCTCATGCCCGTCGTTGAAGAGCACCACATTAACATCTGAGGGGTCAAACGAGAGGAGAGCCACGCGATATATCGCTGTGAACGGCAGCGCTGCGATTGCACTTTGCACAACACTTGGATCGCCGAACAGGAGCTCGGGCGCAGGCATTCTTGTTTCCCAAACCCGCTGTGTTCCGACAGACTTCAGGACTTCTCTGTCAAGAAGATAAGCCGCAGGCTGATACCGATCTGCAGAAGCTTGGTGGGGAGACCACCCGATCAGCATGATGCAAACCGCGCCGAACAGTCCACCGGCGCAAGCATCAGGACAACCCGCTCTATTCTCTGCAACTGGGTAAGAACGAGCATCGCATCGATTGCGTCATCTTCAACATGCGCAGCAAGCTGCTCGAGCATCTCAAGCACCTGCTGAAGCAGTCCCGTGACCTGCAGCACCTGCTCTGGCGATGCCCCCATCCGACGCGCAAGACCGACATGGCGCAGGTAGTCCGACAGGCTCTGCCCGGCCGCTTCAGCGCGGCGTGCTATCTCAGTCTTTTCCGCAGCGGTAACATTTACCTTCAGGCGCTCGCGACGTTTTGCACCGTTAATTTTGGCCATATCGTAACTCTCTGCTTTTTGGGCCCAATGAGGGGGCCTTGATCTACGCGCCTTCTCAAAACCTATGACCCAGCAAAACCGATCGACAAGCGGAATGCGCATGCGCTGCGGATGAGTTGTGGATAACGCACGGCCATGCCGCAGGAGGTCCCCCTTAGGCAGCACATCAAACCCTGCGCAGTTCTGGCTGATTGTGAAGATCGAGAGGCGCCCATCAAACCCGGACAAGGAGGGTGAGCACCCTCGGGCGGGGATGGTTCCGATACTCCGCGCAAGACTCCAAGGCGCCTCATTTAAAGGCGCGCGAGCACAAGTCCGGACAAATCTGCCCCTCCGAGATGGCCGGGAAAATCCTGCGCGATTCCTTTCGGAACAACCGCAGAGATCGGATGCGCTCCCCCGCAACATCTGTGCCGAATGGCCTCCACAAACAGTCATGCTGACTTAGGGAAACTGATCTGACAGAACACCCCATCTATTGGCGCCCAACCATCGCAGGTGTTGGATCTCATAAAGTTTTTGACAGGCAAATCCGAAAAGGAAAACCTGCGGGACAGCACCGAAACACGCGGTCCCTGCAGGACATGCGCGCCCGGCCCTGCGCAAGCATCGCAAGACCGACGGCACCCGTGTTAAACGGTATCAGCCACCCGTTTAAAATCAGACCTGCCGGACAGGCCCGGATTTGATATGCTGACGCGCGCCGGTGACGTGTAGGCTGGAAAGAAGCTCCGAACTCTGGGGAATTTGAACGATCACGTGAGGCTCACGCGAGGTATCGGCTGCGCGAAAGGAAGATGTGGATGGATTGATTTCTTGGTATCACGATATCTCATTTGGCCCATCGACTTTTGCCCATGACGCATCAGAAAATGTTCAACAGCATAGAATTCCCAAATCTTTCGAGCCGTCACGTCGCGACGGTGGTGCATCGGTTCGGGGTCACCAGATTGGAAATGGAATGGGGTTCGCCGAGACATCTCGTGAGACCTGAAGTTTGGCTGTCCAAAACTGATTTCTTGATATCAAGATTCCATTAAGGAAGCGTTCCAGCAATGGCTGCTAACCTGTACTTAAAGAGTGGCCCAAATGCAGAGGCCTCGGCATTCCAGTAGGTCAGCGCCCTGACGCAAATTTGTTGCTCCCGGGAAAACTGAGATGAGTAGTCGAAGCTTTCCAACGGCTCGGTTGGTTTAAAGCGCGTGTTTCGGAACCCGCCTCACTGCGGCAACTTCCTCACAGGGTCGACCCCGGGTATTGGCCGAGGATCTTGACCGCGGGGTTCGGCGTCGTAGGCACCGACGAGGTCTTCAGGCGTGCCCCAAATTTTGCGGCCTGTCTTGCGGCCTGGGGGTTTGGTACAGAGGCGATATAGGACGGACGAACCGACTTCGGGCGGATCACCAAACGAGGCCGATATTTGTTGTTGTTTTCGTTCAGGCCCCCACGAGCAATCTCAGGCGCAACAATCGATCATGAGACTTCAGCTTCGGCGACAGCCAGTACATAAATTTGGGCCGTTCGCTTTCATTGGGACCGGCCGACTGACCTGTATACAGCTGCCATCGTCAGGCGCTTTGATCTGTAAAGAGCTACCATCAGGCAGGGCGCCCTCGGAAGTTTTGTCTATCTAAACCCTAATGAATTTTCATTTATTCGAACGGATCTGCATCTCAAGCAAAATCGAAGCCAAGCATTTGCCATGTGCATCAAGGGCCAGTGACCGCGTCACGCCTCCGGCCAGTGCACCACGGATTACAAAATTCAGAGCTTGGAGCAGAGGAATTTCATACCGGGAAATGTCCCGTACATCGAATGTTTCGAAATGTGCAGCGACCCGCTCGGCCGTTACCATGTCCCGGATCAGGGACCAGTTTGCAGGGTCATAGGCGATCACCGATATGTTGGAGATGTCGCCCTTGTCGCCGGTGCGCGCGTGGGCGATGTCATGCAGCTTCATGCGTCGCTCCCTTGATCTCGAAAGTCGTTGCCACTTTGGCTGTCGGCATCAGTGTCGACGCGATGGCGAGCACCTCGCGTACACCCTTAGTCACGCCCCCGCCGCCCGCCGGGCCAGCGAGGTAAAGGCCTTCGACCTCTTCTCCGATTGATTGGGCGGACAGCACGTCCCGACAATGCGCCGCATAGCGCATGCGTACTTCGGCGGTGTTGGCGGTTTCATGCGTGGACGGCCAGACAGAATTGATACCGATCAATTCGCCGCGCTGTTCCATGATCGAAGATGACGTCTGCGCCAGCCGTTCGCGTACAAGAGAAATGGCAAGTTTTCCACGCGCCACGCAATTCGCCCCGGCGTAGCTGATCTGGCCCTCACCAAACCAACCATCACGGTATCCGACAGAGACCTTCAGCAACCCGGTCGCTTTTGTCCCCGTCCCACCGGTCACGGCCACGCGGTCGGGCCCGATTTCCTCGAAATTGACCTTCGAGAAATCCGCTACGACATCGGGCTGCAGATAGCGGGCAGGGTCGTGGATCTCGTAGAGCATTTGTTCGATGCAGGTCGCCCGGCTGACACGTCCCCCAGTGCCCTCAAGCTTAGTGATGACGGCATTTCCGTCGCTATCCACTTCGGCCAGCGGATGCCCGATATTAGCCAGATCAGGTACGTCTTTGAAGCCGGGGTCAGCAAAGTATCCGCCGGTGATTTGTGCTGCACATTCCAGAAGGTGGCCGACGAGGATACCACGACCCAGACGGGTCCAGTCATCCCGAGCCCAGCCGAATTCGTGGACAAGCGGTGCCAAGAACAGGGAGGGATCGGAGGCTCGTCCGCAGATGACCACATCCGCCCCTGCGTCCAGAGCTGCGACCAGTCCGTCGATTCCGATATAAGCGTTCGCCGACACCAGCCGATCGCCAAGGACTGATGCGCGGTTGCCGGTTTCGTCGAGGACAAATTCACCGATCTGGTCCAAGACATCGTCGCCCATAACTGCCGCGACCTTGAGCCCTGTCAATCCAAGCTCCCGCGCGACGGCACGGGTCTTTTCGGCGGCAGCGAGCGGGTTCGCCGCGCCCATGTTGGTCACAATACGCGTGCTGTTACGCACGCAGGCGGGCAGTACAGCACGCATCCGACGTTCCAGCAGCGGATCGTAGCCTTTTGTCGGATCGACGCTGCGCGCTTGCTGGGCAAGAGCGATCGTCCGTTCGCCTAGACACTCGAAAATCAGGTAGTCAAGTTTTCCGCGTTCGGCCAGGTCCACCGCGGGTGCTATGCGGTCGCCCTGAAATCCAGCACCGGCCCCCAGACGTAAAATGCTCATGCCAGTGTCCTCCTTTGGACGCGCCCCGAGAAATGTGCGGCAACAAGGATCGCAAGGGCCAGAAATGGCGTCACCGGCTGCGGGTAGATCGCAAGCGCTATGACAACAACATAGATCGCAACATCGAAGATCTTGCGTCCGAAGAGCTGCGCGCCGGACAGCAGCGCCGGCACAGCAAGCACCAGCACCAGCCCGGCAGCGACTGCTTCAAGAATATCGAGCGGGCCGCCACCCAGAAGCATTCCCGGATAGAGCAGGAGCAGGAAGGGCACGATATACGTTACCGCACCCAGCCGGACAGCTTCGCCTGCGGCGGGGAGCCAATTCGTTCCAGCAATCCCTGCGCCGACGAACACAGCGACGCAAACGGGTGGCGTGATGACCGATATGGTTGCGAAATAGAACACGAAGAGATGCGCCGCCAGTGGGTCGACCCCCACCGCTGTCATCGCGGGTGCCAGAACGGCGGCAACCAGAACGTAAGCGGCGGTCGTCGGCAGGCCCATCCCCATGATGAAGCAAACCGCACCCACGATCAGCGCGACCAGCACCACGGAGTCACCAGCAATATTGACAATCAGCGACGACAGAGTGACCCCGATGCCAGTCAGGTTAATCATCGAAACGAGCACCTGCGCGCCGGCCAGCAGAACGCCGATGATGACAAGGCCTTTGCCCGCGTCCTCCAGGCCGTTGAACAGCTTTTCTGCCATCTGGCGGATGCTCAACCGCCCGGTCTCTGTTGCAACGAAGGCGATCAACAGTCCGATGATGCCGTAGAAGGCGGAGGTCGAGATCGAGCGTCCCATCCAGATCCCGATGCCAAGTCCACCAAGCGCGGAAAGAATCGGCAGAACGCGGCGCGGAGCGAGGATGCTCGTCCACGTAGGCATTTCATCGTCAGGCAGGATTGCCAGACCGCGCCGCAGCGCCACGAAATGCACCGTCATGAACACCGAAAAATAAAACAGTACCGCGGGCAGAATCGCCGCGACGATGATGGTGAGGTAGGGCACGCCCAGGATTTCGGCCATGACAAAGGCCGCCGCGCCCATGATCGGCGGTGCAATCTGACCTCCAGTCGATGCAACCGCTTCGACTGCTGCCGCGAAGGGGCGCGGATAACCAAGACGGATCATCATGGGGATGGTGAAATTCCCAGTGGTCGCCACATTTGCGACAGCGGAGCCTGAGATCATGCCGAAAAGCCCGCTGGCGATCGTTGCAATTTTGGCCGCCCCGCCTGGCTGACGTCCGCCAAGCCGCATGGCAAGATCCATGAATGCCTGACCGCCGCCCGTGTGCAGCAACAGTGCACCGAACAAAACGAAAGCTGCGATCACTGTCGCGGCCACGCCCGTCAACATGCCCCAAATTCCCAGATCGCCGAGGAAAATCGTTTCGGTGACAAAGGCCGTGTCAAACCCCCGATGGCGCAGCGGACCCGACAGGTAATTCCCGAACAGCGCGTAGCCGAGCCCCAGCAGAACGAGCACCGGAAAGATAAGCCCGACAGTGCGCCGCCCTAGTTCCAGAACCGCCAGCACCAGGCCGACGGTCAGCGTCTTGTCCAGTGTCGTCGCCCAAGGAAGAGTCGTCATGATCGCGTCGTAGTTCACCACGACATAGCCACAGGCCGCCACCGACACTGCACAGAGCGCGAGATCGACAACCAGCCCGGCCGGACGCCAGGGTCTCCCGGCGCCCAGTGGAAAGAGCGCAAAGCCCAGACAGGTCACCAGCGCGAGAAATAGTGCTCTTTGGATCAGCCCCTCGAAGGGGCCGGTCGCCGCCGTATAAAGAACAAAGAGGCCGACGAAGATCGCCAAAGCCCGCTGAACGCGTTGGAGTGTCATGGGCCCGGCCTTACTCTGTCGGCTTCAGCTTGGCAGGCAGGTCGATGCCTTGCTCTTCGAACCAGCGCACGGCACCTGGATGTAGCGGAATGGTCCCGAACTGCAATGTGATGTCGGCAAGGCTCTCGCCCTTCAGGCTGGCCATCGCGTTGGCTTGGGCCTCTTTGTCCTCCATCACCGCCTTGACGATCTGATATGCAGTTTCCTCGTCCATCGTGGAGGGTGCGCCCACACCGACGCCAAAGCTCCAGGTCGTGTAGGCGGGCACGCCATCTGCTGCACCTTCGGGAATGTCGACGACCGAAATGTCAGGCATTTCGGCCTTAAGCTTGTCCGACTGCTGGGCCGTCAGACCCAGAACGGTGATATCGGTCGATGTCGCGATGTCCATGGTCGACCCGTCAAGCCTGTTGCCCGAACCCGATTTCACATATCCGGCGACGCGGTTGTCCTTAATCATGTCGACCACATCGGTTGTCGAGCCCCGCACGTAGTCCGCAGACAGGCCAAGCGTATTGAAAACCGCCTCGGTTGTTGATTCAGTTGCCGATCCCTTGATACCGGGATTAAAGCGCACGCCTGCAAGGCCCGACAGGTCGGTGACACCTGCATCTGTCCGCATGACCACGTTCTGAGGTGCACCGGTATAGACCCAGAGCAGTGTTAGGTCCTGTTGTTTGCCTTCGAATTCATTGGTGCCTGCGAAGGCGTGCTGCGCGACGTTTGTCGTGACAAGCCCAAGGTCAACCTGACCGCGTTCCATTCGGCGAATGTTATCCATCGTGGCACCGGTTTCCACCACCGAGGTGCGCAGCCCTTCGGCGTTCTCGTTGATTAACTGGCCGACGGCGACGAAATACCCGTAATGGCTCGACGAGGCCGACGTCGATCCAATCAAAAGGTCGGTGTTTTGCGCGACCACGGGGCCGGCAAGCAGTGTTGCGCCCAACAGGGCGTGTACAAGATGTTTCATGGTTTCCTCCCATTTTGCACCGCATCGCGGGCCATTCGAGAGTGACCCGGATCATCTATTGTGAAAAGTGCGGTATTGTTGATAATTGATGCATGAATCGCAATACTCCTTCCATATCCGACTTCCAGGCGGCCCTTACAGTTTGTGAAAGCGGCACATTTCGCGCCGCATCCGAAGCTTTGGGCATGTCGGCATCGGCCCTGTCCCGGCAAATCGCTGCGCTCGAGGCTCGGCTGGGCACGCGGCTTTTTGATCGTGACACACGCAACGTGACCCCCACGATCTCAGGACTTGCTTTTGCCAAGCTGGCCGAGCGGATGATCAACACATCCATGGATGTCATGGCCGAGTTCGACGCACATCTTTCCGCAACCAACGGACGGCTGACGATTGCCGGACTGCCCTCCGTGACGGCGGGTTTGCTGCCGGAACTGCTGGAGAGCTTTACCCTTGCCCATCCTGACATCGACCTGCGCATCATTGACGCGCTGTCCGGCAGCGTGGTGGAGGCCATCGAAACCGGGCGTGCGGACATCGGATTTACGGCGGGCACCATGTCGGCGCGGATGCGGCTGACATTTCACCCGTTAATGGATGATCCGTTTGTCGCGGTGGGAGCGCCGCAAGGGCCGCTGTCCGAAGACCGAGTCTACGACATGACGGAGCTGATCGACATGCCGCTGATCGCGATGGAGCCAGGAACCAGCGTCCGAGAGCTGCTCGATGGCGCGTGCCACCGCCTCGAAAGGGTCATCTCGCCTCGGTTCGAAGTGGCTCACCTCGCGACTGCGGGAGCCCTAGTCGCAGTCAATCTCGGCATCACGCTGCTGCCAACGCTGACGCTGCCGGTCCTGCCGATGGAACGGCTGGTACGGCGTCGCATCTCCGATTTCGGTGCGAAGCGGCGGATCGGTCTTGTCCATCAACCCGGCCGGTCACTTTCCCCGACCGCTTCAGCCTTTCTTGCCCACGTTAGGCGGAATGCTTTGCCAACAGGATAGGAGGGCAAGGACAAAGAAATTTATGCGTCACGTTCCCGTTGTCGCAGTTCACATTCTGGCAGTTGTTTCCTCGCACATGGTGGTTGCAACAAAGAGCTGAAGCACCCCCAAGTCCGGTCTGTCACGAGTGGCTGCTGGAAAAAGGCATACAGTCTTGACATATTGTCATAGCGCCTCGGCCCAAAATGGCAGCCCTGTTACCATGCCATCCCGATTTCCTGTGAAAAACTATTTCCAAGGGGCGCTGTTCACGACGCCTACACGCCGTTTAACGCATGCTAAAAATCCCAAAAATAACCTATGTCTTTAAAATTTCTCCCCTAACGAAGGCGGCGACCGCCGTTTATGTGGATAACTACTGCGCGGACATATCCGTCGCAGATCCCGGCACATATCTTTTTGTCATGGCAATTAGAAAGGATACAGTCATGACAACCAAAAACTGCACCTCCTCCACGGTGATCACGGAATACCTCTCCAAGCTGGCCCAGGATCTGGCTTACTCTGACGCGGAAATTGCGGCCGGGCTCGAGTACGCTGACCGCGCCAAGCGCCGCAGCCACCCTCCTGGGGAGTGGGACACCGCTCGCCGCTTTTACGCACACGAACTCACCAACGCTGTTCTGTCTTGCCGCTGCCCTAGCCGCGCATGGCCCAACTCCCAGATGTTGGCCGCGCGGACCGCAGCCCATTGCGCCGAAGTCTATAACGCGGACAATACGACACATGTCCGCCGCATTGGTACTGCGTATAACAAACTGCTCGATGGCGACGAAAATGACGGGGTGGTTCGCCTCCTGACAAAGGGGGTGCGCAAGCGCAAAGCTGACCTGAAGCGCCCGACGTAAATGTAAGCTGGAAGGCGGCATCCGTCTTTTGCCGATACAGCTTCAGCCTCTGTATTGACAAACCATGAAGGACGCGCCTTCTTTTCCTAGTACGGGTCCAACATCGGGCGGTTTTCCGGTGGTATACGACTGACAGCCGCGCATTGAACCTGGTCAATGCGCAGTTATCAATCGCCAAATTAACGTTGAGCTCCTTTCGCGTCACCGCATCGACACCCGCACCGCAAGTCTGCCCACAAACCGTGGAACGATAATACGGATAAGTCTCGCGCAATCCCGTGGTCGCTCTGATCACCAGATATGAACGAGGATCTATGCGCTGCCTGATGAAGTAGAATATTGCCATAAGACGAACATCAAAACCGCTTCCAGAACTGGCATTTTGGCAAAAAAATGCGGCTTCTCCGCAGGAAACGGGCGCTCAAACATAATAAAATCCCAAAGAGGGGTCGACGGTGAATCTTTTATGTGAGTGAGAGCTTCGGAGACTTCGTCCTCAATGACACAACGACCCCTTCCCCGATCTCGGTTATGAATTTATCGTGGGTCTGTTCCAGGAGCTCGAAATTGAGCTCGTAAGAAAGTGTCTCGATCCAGCCCCTTACACGCAGAACCCTCGCGCGCCAATAAGCGAAGACGCTCACGTTTTCTGCAGAATAAGGCTTCGATGTCTCAACCGCCGAAAACTTAATGAACTCATCGACAAAGTGTTCCGTCTCAAGCTTGGGCAGAAACTGGCATTCTTTGCTGAGGACCGGCGCAGAGGCGAGGTCCCACTCGCTGACCGTCCCGTCGACCGACGAGATAGAGAAACCCGGCTGGCCATAAATGAATTCCGGCAATTCTTTCAAAAACGCATTAATGGTTGCGCGTGAATCGCGAACCATCTTGTCGCGATAGGGGTTTGTTGTCTGCATCATGTTGTTTCCTAACTATAGTCGAGGCTCTGATCGGCCTTGTCTTTAATTTCGCCGGTTTGTCGGCATGCACAAAGAACAACCGTCATTTCGCATCGATTTTCGGAGTGTTCTGGCGGTATTTCTTGTTTCAAACCACCGTCGCGCCATTCCTGAGAAATAGTTTTTCGCGTATTATATAGGTTGGTTGAGATGGTTGCCCGATCCAGCTATTGGGGCATTATCGCCTTTATGGGGACAGGTTCGACCCTTCCAGGCCTGTCCATGTCGTTATGAAGTATTCATACCGCATGGCGCCAAGGCGAATGCATAATGTCCCCCCAGCCAATGGCTATGTCCGGAGGCACCGTACCAGGATGCAGAGCGAAGGGGACGGCATGCCAACTCTTCTTTTTGCAGTCGCGACGGGACTATTCTGATTAGGACCAAGACCGAGTGGAAACTGCAATGCAGCTTACGAGGAGATCTTTGACCTAAGGCAGTCGAAGTGATCGCCGAGCTGACGCATGTCCTCGCGCGGCGGTGCGAGCCCAAAGAGGGGTGCAATGACGGGGGCGGAAGTCCGATGGCGTCCGCGAAGACCTCCAGCACAGGGAACATTGATCCAGGGGGTTAGCTTTGCAACGGCGTTACAAGGCCGTAATGAAATCTGTAATGGTATAAGTATATGTTTTTATTTATATATATAGGTCTCTTAACGCTGTAACGCCAATTTCCCGGAAAAGTACGCTGGGTTTGACCTGCCCCCCATTGGTCCCTCACTCATAACGAGAGTTTGCAGGTTTGGTTTTGATAGTTGGGGGTTCCGGATTGGGCAAGCGCGGCGGGCGCGGAGCCCTCAAATTGCTCAAGCGCCTGCCGCGCTTGCTTTGGCGTCTGGTTTCCGAGCGATGAGTGTGGCCTGACGGTGTTGTAGTCGTAGCGCCAGAGGGCCAGCTTCCGCCGCGCATCATCCAAAGTGTCGAAGATCTCCTCATTCAGAAGTTCATCGCGCAGGCTGCCGTTGAATGACTCGATGAAGGCGTTCTGCTGCGGCCTGCCGGGATCGATGTAATGCCATGGAATGGCGTTTTGGTCGGCCCATCGCAGGATGGCCCTACTGGTGAACTCGGTCCCGTTGTCGCTGACAATACAAGCGGGCTTTCCGTAGATCCGCACCAGCGCGTCCAGTTCCCGAGCGACACGCGCGCCGGAGATGCTGGTGTCTGCAATTAG
>Ga0209345_10003604_pt1 | contig 15752 bp, 14 predicted proteins | sample Cruoilmetagenom7_FD_187294 | JGI IMG/M metagenome (GOLD analysis project Ga0209345, IMG submission 187294) | Oil polluted marine microbial communities from Coal Oil Point, Santa Barbara, California, USA - Sample 7 (SPAdes) (version 2) | ecosystem: Environmental > Aquatic > Marine > Oil seeps ... | reverse complement strand
TCCCATTTAAAGTAACAGCGTCGTCTTGAGTGTTAATGCTTTCAACTGGGAATTGTTGGTATTGGCCACCATTTTCAATAAATAAATCTACCATGCCAAGAACCAGTTTTTCTGGATTGGAAATACTCAAACTATCGCTTTGGTAAAAACCGTGCTTATATATGGGTGCTAAGTTTGGTTCTAACTCTCGAAGCTCATCTGAATTAAGTATTTCAAAAGGGCTATTGACCTTTTTATGAAGAGCTAATGCTTTTTTTGTACCGTTAAAGGCTTTATCAGATTCATAAACTTTTAACCAGCCAGTCTCCCTGAACAATGAGTTAAGAGCGGTGTTTTCTGTTAACTTTTTCCAACTTTCGACAGCATGTTTCGATAGTGCTTGCAAGTGACAGGCATTTTCAAAGACTGCTGAGGAGCGACTTTGCCAAATAAAACGCAGTAACCAAGGAAGAATGTTAGGTAGATGCTTTATAGGTATAGAAAGTGGGTAAAGAGGGTTGTTTAAGTTTTTCAGCACATCAATAAAAATTCCAGATGTTGCCGTAGGAACGCATGATCCATTGACTATAGCTCCAGCATAAGGGGCCAGCCTTATCAATTAAGACAACATTGTGCCCATCTTTTTGTATGGCGAGAGCGCACCTGTACCAATGACACCAGCACCAATCACAATTGTTTTTTTAGGCATAAATTCTAAAATACATTGAGCTGATTTTGATTTCAGTGTTGTATTTTTATAAACGGAGAAATATCGTATATTATTAGGAGGAATAAATATAGCAATATCTTTATAATTTCTGTGATGAAAAAGTACCCTATCAACTATAAGGAAAGCAAAATTCAGTAAAAAACTACTTTTATCGTTTCATCAATTAAGGCTTGAGATTTTAATTAAGTCATAATCTTTATTATTCAATAAATAACAAACAATGTGACTTTCAGCACTTTATGAAATTGTTTAAATAGGCATAATAGTCAGTATCAAAAAAACTAAAGGGGTTTTATGAAATTTATAATTAAAAGTATACTGGCAGGCTTGGTAATTACCAGCTTTCAGACTTCTGCCATAGAATTTGAAGAATGTCGAATCGGTTCGGAAAATGGTCGAAAGGTAAAAGCTGAATGCGGAAAATTTTCAGTTGCTGAAGATAGAATCAACACTTCAAGAATGATCGACTTAAATATAGCGATTATCAGAACTAAATCAACTGAAAAGAAAAATGATCCTGTAATCATGTTAGCAGGTGGCCCTGGCCAATCTGCTGTGGATTCTTATCCGGGTTTATCGTATGCATTTAGTGGTATTTTAAAAAACAGAGATGTTGTGTTGGTTGATCAAAGAGGAACAGGTTTGTCAAACCCACTTAAATGTGAATTTGATATAGAAACACAAGAAAAAATGTTAGCCGATAAAAGCTTAATCCCAGGTGAAGTAAGAAAATGCGCTGAAGGTTTAGATGCGGATACCCGTTTCTATACAACTACTGAGTCAATAAAAGATTTAGAAGAAGTGCGTGCAGCTTTGAAAATTGAAAAATGGAATTTGCTGGGTATTTCTTATGGAACCAGGAAAGCCTTAACTTATGTTAAATTATTTCCAGATGCAATTCGAACAGTAATTTTAGATGGTGTAGTGCCACAACAAGAAGCTCTGGCTTCAAGTCATGAGAAAAATTTGGTTGATGCTTTAAGAAAGCAATTTGCACAATGTGAACAACAACCAGCCTGTAAAGAAGCTTTTGGTGACGTAGAACAACAAATGTGGAGGTTATTTGAAACGGTTGAAAAAGAACAGCCAAAATTACGCCTTCAAAACTTTTCTACTGGAGAATTTGAAGAAGTTACGTTGACAAAAGAAAGTGTTGCCATTGCTATTAGAATGTTTGCCTATTCTGCAAACACTATGAATTTATTGCCACTAATAATAGCTAAAGCTAACCATGGTCAATATGAAACAGTGGCATCACAAGCAGGGATGATAAGTAGTGTTATGCAAGAAAGCATCTCCAATGTTGAGTTGTCTATTGTTTGCGTTGAGGATGTTCCTTTTTATGATGAGGAAGATGCCGTCAATGACCATAATATTTTTGGTGATTTCACTGCTAATACAAAAACAACGTGTGATTCATGGCCTCACGCACCAGTAGTAGATCCTAGTTTTAAAGACCCTGTTGTTTCAGATTTGCCTGTGCTGTTATTATCTGGAGAGTTTGACCCTGTGACACCACCTAGTTTTGCAGATATAACAATGAAAACATTATCAAATTCTCAGCATTTAGTAGCTAAAGGACAAGGACATAATGTTTTTCCATTGGGCTGTATCCCAAACATAATGACAGATTTTATTCAAGATCCAGAGCAAGAGTTAGATATAGAGTGCATGGATGATTTCGATTACACACCTTTCTTTATTAACATGATGGGGCCAAAACAATGATAGAAGTAAAAGCAATTAGTAAAAGTTTTGGCGATGTCAAGGCTGTTAAAGAAGTCACATTTACCGCACCAGATTCACAGGTAACTGCATTGCTTGGTGCCAATGGTGCAGGAAAGACGACTAGCTTACGTATGATTTATTCGCTTATTTTGCCTCAATCGGGTGAAATACTTATCGATGGAATTGATCCTAAAAAAGAACCTGAAAAAGCCCGTAAACTTTTAGGCGTTTTACCAGATACCCGAGGCCTATACAAAAGACTTACTGCACGTGAAAACATTGAATACTTTGGTAAATTACATGGTATGACTGATGAACAAGTTTCATCAAGAACTGATTCTTTGGTTGCAGATTTAAGAATGGAAGATTTTATCGATCGCAAGACTGATGGATTTTCACAAGGACAAAGAGTCAAAGTAGCCATTGCTCGCGCATTAGTCCATGATCCACAAAATATTATTTTAGATGAGCCTACAAATGGGTTAGATGTTATGAGTACGCGAGGCGTTAGACGGTTTTTGCAAAAAGAAAAAGAACGGGGTAAATGTATTTTATTTTCCTCTCATGTAATGCAAGAGGTGGCAGCTGTTAGTGATGAAATATTGATTGTGAATGATGGTACAATTTCGGCAAGAGGAACAGAGCAAGAATTGAAAGAGTTTACAGGTATGAAAAATTTAGAAGACGCATTCGTGCATATCGTCACAAATGGAGAAGGTCATGAATAAGCAAATATTAACTGTAATGATGAAAGAAATAAAGGATAATGTTCGTGATAAAAAATCATTATTATCTTCAATTTTCATGGGAGCAATTTTCATGCCTGTCTTATTTGTGATAGGAATTAACCTAGCCATCAACATGCAAAAAGACAAAGCTGAATCACAATTGGAAATGGCTGTTAAAGGAGCTGAAAATGCGCAAAGCTTTATTAGTTTTATAAAAACAAAAGACGTTAAGATCAAGGAATTTACAGGTGACCCAAAAAAAGCCATAGAAAACAAAGATGAAGAAGCTGTTATTGTGATACCAGAAAACTTTTCTGAAAAGTTCTCAGAAGGAGTTCCTGCTAGCGTCAAATTGTATTATGACCGAACAGCAAAGGGCTCTACTAATGTGACCCAAAGACGCATTAAAGGTTTAGTTAATGAGTATTCAACAACCATTGGGATGACCCGATTGCAATTAAGGGGAGTGAGCCCATTATTGCTTAAAGCAGTTGTTGTTGAAACGCATGATGTTTCAACTGCTCAATCTAAAGGGGCGATGATGTTATCATTTTTGCCGTATGCATTAATATTAGGGTTGTTTATCGGGAGTATGTATTTGGCAATAGATACAACAGCGGGCGAAAAAGAGCGCAATTCATTAGAAGCTTTATTACTCAATCCTATAAAACGTTCTCATTTACTTATGGGTAAATTATTTGCAACTATATCCTTTGGCCTAACAACAATGCTACTAACCTTGATTACTTTTAAATTGCTCATGCCATTTATGCCTCTTGAAAAACTAGGGATGACTGTTGATCTAGGTATTAAAAATATTGCAATTTTGGTGTTGGTTCTAGCACCATTAGCTGTTATGGCGGCATCTTTACAAACAATCATTGCTACATTTAGCAAGTCATTTAAAGAAGCTCAGACTTATGTAGGTTTATTGATATTTATTCCAATGGCTCCTAGCATGGCACTTATGTTTCTGCCAGTTAAAGAAAAATTGTGGATGATGGCGACACCTATTTTAAGTCAGAACTTAATAATAAACCAAATTATGAGAGGAGAAAAAGTAGAAGTAATTTCAATAATTGCTGCAATTTTTGGGTCATTATTAATTGGATCCTTACTTGCACTTTTAGCAATAAAATTGTATAACAGAGAAAGTTTATTATTCTCTGACTAACATGATTAAATTATTAATATTGACAATTTGCATAGGGTTTTCATTTCAAGTTGAAGCGCAGTCAAAAATCTATAAATACACAGATGAAGACGGTAAGGTTCACTACACAGATAAAAAGCCCTTTGCTGATTCGCAAGAAGAAAAATTAAAGTCAATTGTTATTATCCCAGCTACGAAGTTAGATCCAACGGCTTCGACCAGAAAAAGAGAAGAGCATAAAGAAGTTCAAGCGGCTAAAAAATTTGAAAACTTTGTGATTAATACACCAACTGCAGGTTCAACTTTATCGAATACTGGTGGAAATGTGTTGGCAACGGTTAACCTTTCTGAAGAGTTGCCGTCTAATTATAGGATTAAATTCTATATTGATGGATTGCCTCATGGTAGTGTTGAGTCACACTCGCAATTGATAGCTGGTATTTTTAGGGGCGAGCATTCTATTTATGCAGAGATGATTGATGCATCAACACGCAGAGTAATCATAAAGACACCATCTGTTACTTTTTATGTTCGACAACATTCTAAAAAGTAAACTCCCGACCGCAAAAGCACAACTTGAGACAGTACAGATTACGAAGAAACGAAAATTTGCGGAACCGGGGTTAACTAAATGTCTCTAGAATTGATTTCTAATATCGTAGATTTAATAAATATAATTGTATGTCTAATTGTTTTAACTATTGTTGTATGGCGGCATATAACAGTAAAAAAACATTCAATTCAATTTCTGGTTATTCTAATAACAATTTTTTGTTTGTTAATTTGGCAAATTATTGACGATGTTAATATTCGGCCATTTATTATCGGTTTTGCATTGATAGCGTTGCTTATACAAGTATTGAAAAAAACAAAAGATAACATTGATACGGATAATAAAATTGATGAATCAGTATTAATATCACAGTCAAAAGAACAAGAACGTTCAAGAATCTATGCTAATTTACATGATGACGTTGGCGCAAAATTATTGGAATTAGTTTATTCTGCTCAAGATGACAAAACAAAAACTTTAGCCAAAGAAGTCTTAAACAATATTCGCCAAGCTGTTGCCAATACTGTTAATATACAATGTACAAGCAAACAATTAATTGATGAAATGCTGCAAGAAAGTACATTGCGTTTACACTCTGCTAATATAAAGGTTAATAAAAAAATACATATTGTTAACGATAAACAAAAACTTCTAGCAAATGTCCCAAGTGTTATTTCAAGGATCATGCGAGAAATTGTCAGCAACATAATAAAGCATGCAAAAGCAGAAACTGTGATGTTTGATATGACAAGTGATGAGAACAGTTTAATTTTGGTTGTAAAAGATGATGGTATTGGATTTTCAAAAACTAAGGACGGTAAAGGTTTGACAACCATCCAAAAAAGAGCCGATACTATAAATTCGAAAATTCAATGGGACTCAACGCCTAACAAAGGCACAAGCTTTGTATTAAACTATCAGTATGAACATTAAGAGAATACTTATTGTAGAGGATCTAATACCGGTTATGGACTGGTTATATCAATCTGTGCAGTTGGTTTATTCTGATGCTAGTATTTCAAAGGTGTTTGATTTGTCCAGTGCCCTAGAAAAAGTTAAGACTCAGGAATATGATTTAGCACTGGTTGATATTGGTTTGCCTGATGGCAGTGGTTTGGATGTTGTTGATCATTTAACGCAAAATAATAAAGCCACATTAATAGTGATGACTACCATATTTGATGATGATCAACATGTTTTTAGTGCATTAAGAAAAGGAGCAAAAGGCTATATTCTAAAAGACCAAGATAAAGAACAATTGGCTCAAATGTTACAAAATATTGAAAATGGCCAGCAGCCAATTTCACCAGCCATTGCTAATAAATTATTAAATTTTTTCAATCCTCAACCACCAAAAAACCAACTGACAAATCGTGAAAAAGATGTTCTTACCTTAATTGCCAAAGGCTTCAAAGTGCCTCAAGCTTCTGAAATGTTAGGAATAAAAAGCTCTACTTGTTACGGCTATGTTAAAGATATTTATTTAAAATTAGACATTAATTCACGGGCAGAAGCAACATTAGAAGCCACAAAAATGGGCTTAATAGGCCACAATATTAAGTAACTAAGTTTGATATTATGCGGCTTATTGCCTTAGTAATTTTTTACTTACAACATTCAATTTTCAATTTTCAATTAATTAAGGTACAATCTAGCGCAATAAAAATAAAAGAACGGGAACTTAACTTTATGAATAAACGAATAATATCTGCAATAGTTTTATTATTGCTACCAATTTTAAGCTTTGCAAGCATCGATGAAACCATCAATAATGCAGTTGCTCCAGTAGCAGATTTTCTATTTGATTATATATTTTACGATATCCCCATACCATTCACCAAACACCATATGCCCTTTATACTAGTCTGGTTAATTGTTGCTGCTATATTTTTTACTTTCTATTTCAAATTCATTAACTTACGTTCTTTCAAATTGGGCTATGATTTAATCAAAGGCAAATATGATGAACCAGATGCACCAGGTGAAGTGACACATTTCCAAGCCTTATCTACTGCTGTATCAGGAACTGTCGGATTAGGCAATATTGCTGGTGTCGCAACAGCTGTAAGCTTGGGTGGAGCTGGCGCTACATTTTGGATGATTGTCGCTGGCTTTATAGGAATGACCAGTAAATTTGTAGAATGTACCTTAGGTGTAAAATACCGTGATATTGAATCAGATGGAACCGCTCATGGTGGTCCAATGCGTTATTTATCTAAAGGTTTTGCTGAACGCGGCATGGGCGGTTTAGGCAAAGTACTTGCTGTATTTTTTGCGATTATGTGTATTGGCGCTTCTTGGGGCGGTGGCAATATGTACCAAGTGAACCAGTCATTGGCACAAGTTGTAGTGATGACAGGTGGCGAAGGAAGTTTCTTTGATAATAATGGCTGGGTTTTTGGTGTACTCGTAGCCATTTTCGTGGCTATTTCAATTCTTGGCGGAATTAAGAGTATTGTAAAAGTGACTTCTCGTTTAGTTCCTTTTATGGCCCTTATTTATATTGCTACAAGCTTATTTATCATATTGGTTAATTATGCCAATATCCCACATGCTTTTGGACTGATTTTTGATGGTGCATTTAATGCACAAGCTGGTCTTGGTGGATTAGTTGGTGTATTAATAGTCGGTTTCCAAAGAGCAGGATTTTCGAATGAGGCCGGTATTGGTTCAGCAGCAATTGCCCACTCAGCTGTAAAAACCAATCATCCTGTTACAGAAGGTTTAGTGGCTTTATACGAACCATTTATTGATACAGTAGTAATTTGTACCATGACAGCATTGGTTATCATCATTAGTGGTGTTGATGGTGTTGGTGTTGGTGCTGGAGGTGAAGGATTAAAGGGCATAGCTCTAACTTCTTCTGCATTTGAGACAGGTATTTCATGGTTCCCATATGTACTCACATTTGCTGCTGTTTTATTTGCTTTTTCAACCATGATTTCATGGTCATACTATGGCATGCGTGCATGGACTTATTTGTTCGGACATGGAACCATTCAAGAAAATTCTTACAAAATTTTGTTCTTAGTATTTATTGTTGTAGGCTCTGCTGTAAATTTAGGTGCCGTACTTAAATTTTCTGACGCGATGTTATTTGCTATGGCTTTACCTAATATCGTAGCACTGTATTTCTTAGCACCAGTTGTTAAACGTGAATTAAATAACTTTTTGGCTAAGATTAAATCCGGTGAGATAAAAGCCAATTATTAATTTTAGTAAATAATCTGTATAAAAAAGACGCGAATTCCGCGTCTTTTTTTGTGGACATCTATTTATTTTTTAGCTGCGCGATTAATCGCGTCTAAATTGATGTTTATAAATTTAGAATTACAGAAAATTCATCGTGCAGTTCTCTGTATTTTATACAAAATAGTATCTGGACTTTCTTAACACCAATAAAATGAGTATACTTTTAAGGAAAGCAATAATATACAGATTAAACTTAGAGGAAAAAATGAGAACACCATACCCAAATGCCAACCAAAGAGGAGAATATGTCGATAGTTATTATTCACGGTCGCTTGAGGTAGAAAAAGTATTTCCAGAACTCACTGAAGAAATTAATACACCGGTTTGCGTAATAGGTGGCGGCATGGCAGGTGTAGCTACCGCACAAGGGCTTGTTGAACGTGGTATTAAACCTGTCCTGATTGAAGCAAATCGTATTGGTTGGGGTGCATCAGGACGCAATGGCGGCTTTTGCAGTCCTGGCTATTCGTTAGGGCCCGATGCTATTGCTAGAAAAGTCGGAAAAAATCATGCACGCGAGTTGTGTGGTTTAACCAGAGATGCATTGGCATTGATTAAAAAAAGAATTGGAAACCGTACAGATTTACGCGGTGAAACGGATGGTCTCTTGAATGTATCTTGGTTTGATGAACGTGAAGTGATTGAGAAAAATATTGAAAAATTAAATGATATTCTTGGTGTTGATTATCAATTCTGGTCAAGAGATCAGATCAGAGAATTATATCATTCAAAAAAATATTATGATGGATACATGAAATCTGATGGTTTTCAGATTCACTCGTTAAACTACACATGTCATGCTGCAGGGCAAGCAGAAAAAGGTGGTGCTAGAGTTTATGAAAAATCTCCAGCATTGAATATTATAAAACATGGAAATGGCTGGAAAGTAATCACAGAAAAAGGCAGTGTGATTGCCGATCAAATTGTTATGTGTTGTAGTGCTTATATTGGCAGTCTGAATTTCAAATTATCAGTTGCGACATTGCCAGTGGCTACCTATGTATTGCAGACTGAACCCTTGGGTGAGCGACTCAAAACTGCTATTGAAGGTCCTTATGGTGTCAGTGATAACAGATTTTCTTCAAACTACTATAGAACATTACCAGACAGTCGGCTTTTGTGGGGTGGGAAAGTTTCAATGTTTAACCCCAGTGGAGATAAACTTAAAAAAATCATGATGAACGATTTACTCAATGTTTATCCGCAGTTAAAGGGCATTAAGGCTGAGGTCGCTTGGGGAGGATTGATGGGGTATCCCGCACACAAAATGCCTCAAATAGGTCAGTTGGAACCTGGCTTTTGGTATAATCAAGGTTTTGGTGGGCATGGAATGACATCAACTGTTGCTGGTGGCGAAGTGGTCTCAGATGCTATCGCCAATGGCAGTGAAAGTTACAAACTTTTTGAACCATTTGGACTTGATTATGCTGGAAAGCCCTTTGGTCCCATCGTTGCTCAATCAGCCTATTGGCTATTTCAATTGCAGGATGCTTACAAAGCCTGGCGCTTGAACAAATAATCCAATTGTCTTGAACAAAATACTAATCCTTTTTGAAAAAATTGACTTGTGTCTACTATCAACTTTTTAAACATTGCTGCACTTGAGTCTTAAATACTTTCCCATTGCCCCACCTCTTTTGTTAACATGATAAGTGATAATAATAACTGAGAGAAAGTTAAAATGGAAAATTTGGGTTTTATTTCAATTGTGCCCGTAATAATCACACTAATACTAGCTGTTTGGACAAAGAACGTTATTTTGGGATTGTTTGTCGGAGTATTTTCAGGTGTGTTAATTTTACATGGCCCCAATCCTTTCACAGGTATGACTATTATTATCGAACAATATATACTGGTGCAAGTGACAAAAAGTTCAAATGCTGGTATTTTAGTGTTGATGGCATTTATTGGTGGATTAGTAGGCCTGATGGAAAAATCAGGTGGTGCTGCCGCGTTTGCAGGAATGGTAGTCAAATACATTTCAAGTAAGACCAAGGCCATGATAGCAGCCTGGACTAGTGGTTCGCTGTTGTTCTTTACTGATTCTGGAACGCCTTTAATTGTTGGGCCTTTATTTAGGCCAATTATGGATGGTCTGAAAATCTCTCGTGTTAAGTTAGCTTGGATCATAGATTCAACGGCCTCACCTGTGGCTGTGTTAATTCCTTTTATTGGCTGGGGATTATATTCACAAGGGCTAATCGCACAAGAATATGCTGACCTAGGTATTGGTGAAGATGCTTTTACGACGTATATTAAAGCTATTCCTTTTCAGTTTTACTCTTTAATGGCGGTTGTGATGGTTCCATTGGTCATTTTCTTAAAAACAGATTTTGGGCCCATGAAGACAGCCGAACTCAACTGTGCAAAAGGCATAACTCTAGAAAATTCAAATGAACCCGAAAGTCAAGCTTCTTTAACTTCAGATAAAGCTAAGCCAATTATGGTTTGGTTGCCTTTGTCTATTATGATGCTGATCTTATTTGGCATGTTAATACCGAAAGGATTCCCCTATGATATGTCAAAAATACCATCCAATGCTTTTAGATCGTCTTTATCTACAGGATATATTTTTGCAGCGACTTCTCTCATCATATTAATGGCTAAATTTGGTATAAAATCATTGTCTGAAGGGTTTGCTCTTTATTTAAAAGGCGTAAGTAGTATGGTCAGCATTCTTATTATATTGATATTGGCTTGGTCACTAGGGGCTGTTGGTAAAGATCTAGGTGCGGCTAAATACATTGTTTCTTTGGCGGATGGATCATTCCCAGTATTTTTAATACCAACGGTCGCTTTTTTAGTCGGAGGTATTATCTCATTTGCAACAGGCTCTTCTTGGGGAACCTATGCCATATTGTTTCCATTGATAATTCCTATGGCGCACCAATTTGGCGCTCCGATGTATGTGTGTATCGGTGCTGTGCTATCAGGCGGTTTATTTGGAGATCATTGTTCGCCAATATCTGATACGACTATTTTGTCAGCCACAGGTGCTGGTTGCACCCAAATTGACCATGTCAAAACCCAACTACCTTATGCATTGTTTAATGGCGTATGTTGTGTTATTTCTTTTATATTTGCTGGTATAACAGGTAGTGTTTGGGGCTTAGGCATTGGACTAGGTTTAATACTAACTGGATTGTTATTAATAAAAGGATTAAGCAGAAAACAAGGGTGATTCCTAAAGGGTAATATCTAGAATAGTTATAATGAAAACTAAAATATTTTATAGTCCAAATTATCTAAACAGAACAATTTAATCGCCTAAACTATGTGTTAGTCAGGTTTTTGCTTGGTTTAACCTTAAAAAACTATAAAAAGCCATAATAAACAGTAAAATTGCCGGTTCGAATAAAATTATTGATTAGGAAAAGTAAATGCGTAGTGATCTGTGTGGAAATGTAACAGAACAAAAGTTGGATCAACAAGTTGAAGTTTGTGGTTGGGTGGATAAACGCCGTGACCATGGTGGCGTGATATTTATTGATTTACGTGATCATACTGGAATTTTACAGGTAGTGGTTGAGCCTGATAATGCTGAAGCTTTTAAAATTGCTGAAGATGCCCGTTATGAATACTGTTTACATGTGAATGGACATGTACGTTCTCGCCCTGAAGGTCAAGAAAATCCTAATTTAAATTCTGGAAAAATTGAAGTGGTTGTGGACAACTACGAAGTTCTTAACAAATCCAAACCATTGCCGTTCATGTTAGATGATGATTCAACCAGCGAAAATGTACGGTTAAAGCACCGCTATTTAGATTTGCGTCGTCCAGAAATGCAAAACAATATACGTCTTCGTAGCAAGTTAACACGTTCGTTACGTAACTATTTAGATGACATGGAATTTCTTGACTTAGAAACGCCAATTTTAACTAAAGCCACGCCTGAAGGCGCACGCGATTTCTTAGTACCTTCACGTGTACAACAAGCTAAATTTTATGCTTTGCCACAATCTCCACAATTATTCAAACAGTTGTTGATGATGTCAGGAATGGACAAATATTATCAAATCGCGCGTTGCTTCCGTGATGAAGATTTACGTGCAGATAGACAGCCTGAATTTACACAACTCGATATAGAAATGGCTTTTGTTGATCAAGAAGACATTTTGAACATGGCAGAAGGGATGATACGTCAAACTTATAAAGATGTTTTAGATGTAGATTTAATTAACCCTTTCCCTCGCATGACTTATGCTGATGCGATGAGTCGCTTTGGTTCTGATAAGCCTGATTTGCGTATTGATTTAGAATTAGTTGATGTGGCTGATGCAGTTAAGGACGTTGAGTTTAAAGTATTTTCAGCGCCAGCAAACGACCCAAAAGGTCGTGTGACTATTTTGAAAGTGCCAGAAGGTGGTAAAATGTCGCGCAAACAAATAGATGATTACGCGCCATTTGTTGCTCGTTATGGTGCACGTGGACTGGCATGGATAAAAGTTAATGCCAAAGAAAATGGCCGCGATGGTTTACAATCACCTATTGTTAAATTTTTAGATGATGATTCATTGACAGCTATTTTAGAGAAAACACAAGCACAAAATGGTGATTTACTATTTTTTGGTGCGGGCGACTACAGCACTGTTACACAATACATGGGCGAGTTAAGATTAAAAGTCGGCAAAGACCTAGGCATGGTTAAAGAAGGGTGGCAACCATTGTGGGTTGTTGATTTCCCTATGTTTGAGTTTAATGAAGACGAAAAACGTTGGGATGCTATCCATCATCCGTTTACTGCGCCAACTGGTAGCGTTCAAGATTTAAAAGACAATCCTGGTGAATCTATATCCAAAGGTTATGATATTGTAATGAATGGTGTTGAGATGGGTGGTGGTTCGATTCGTATCCATAACGAAGACATGCAGTCAGCAGTACTTGAATTGTTAGGTATTAGTAAAGAAGAAGCTGATGCTAAATTTGGTTTCTTATTAGAAGCTTTGCAATACGGTTGCCCTCCACATGGTGGTATCGCCTTGGGATTAGACAGAATGGCGGCCCTGATGTGTGGCGTTGAATCTATACGTGAGGTCATTGCCTTCCCTAAAACTTCATCAGCTATTTGTAGCTTAACTTCAGCACCTTCTGAAATTTCTGAAAAGAATTTAGAAGAAGTGCATGTTAAAGCGATTTATCCTGAAGTTGAAGAAGATAAAGAGGAAGATGAATAAGCATTCGTCTCAAAATAAAAATGAACAAGCGGTTGTTTTAGTCCACGGCTTATGGATGAGTCGTTGGACGTTTGGTTTTATTGCTAGGCACTTACAATCCCAAGGGTATAAAGTTTACCGTTTTGGTTACAAAACAACGGGTAAGCCGATGGCATTCAATATTTCAAAGCTACAAGCCTTTGTTAATTCAAGAACTGAAGATACCGTGCATTTGGTTGTTCACTCTATGGGTGGAATTCTTTCCATGAGGACCTTGCCAGTGATAAAAAAAGATGGCAAATTAATCATGCTAGGTTCGCCGATTAATGGATCACAAGCAGCCAAAGCAATGGGCAAAAAGAAATGGACATCGTGGATGTTAAACCATGCCACCGAACCTTTAGAAAACGGAGTGGTTGACCCTCAAGTTTTCAGAGAGTCATGGATGATAGCAGGTACTTCTAATAGTATTGGTATTGCCAGAATTGTGACAAAATTGCCTAAACCAAATGATGGAACAGTTGCTATGGTGGAAACTCAAGCAGATTGGATAAATCACCATTCGACAGAAAACACCAATCACTTTAGAATGTTGTTTCATAAAAAAATTAATAAGAGTATCACCCGGTTTCTTTCAGAAAATAATTCAGAGAAAACGAGTGTTGACACAACCAAAAATAATACAGAAGAATAATAATGAACGATGCAATGAAAGAAATATTGGACCGTAAATGGTTTTATCAATTTGAATTACCAAATGGTGAAAAAACTCAAAGCTATTTACCTGATGATGCTCAATTAGTGCACACCACACGTTTAGAAATGATGGATTCTGTGTTAAACCCCCGTTTTGAAGGCAAATGGAATGATATTACTGCCGTTGATTTAGCCAGTCATGAAGGGTATTTTTCATGTCATTTGGCCAAAAAAGGTACGCAAGTTAAAGGTCTAGAAGCCCGTCAAGAGCACGTTGATGATGCAAATTTGATGGCTTTTGGTATGGGACTGGCTGATAAATTTAATTCATCAGTACAAGATGTGCATGAAATTGATGAAGCGGTGACTGGCACTTTTGATATCGTGTTAATGCTAGGACTAATCTATCATTTAGAAAATCCAGTAGGTGCCATTCGTAAAGCGCGTGCCTTGTGTAAAGATGTGTGTTTAATTGAAACACAAGTTGCGCCTAATTTATCTGGGCAATTAGATTGGGGTAATTATACTTTTGTTAAGCCAATGATGGGTTCATTCGCTATTATTGATGAAACCGAAGAAACCCACGGCCCAGAAATGAGCACAACTGGTATTTGCTTAGCACCAAGTATCGAAGCCCTCATGTGGATTATGCGCAAAGTAGGCTTTAAAGACGTAAAAATGATAGAACCCCAAGAACACTTCTACGAACAACACCGTTTCAAAAAACGTGTGATGATTGCAGGTTATGTTTGATTTAATTGTTAGTTGCTGAAAAAAGTCTTTTTAAAACTCACATCGGAAACGGTGCTTTAGCTCCGCCTTTTAAATTAAAAATAGTCATTACTGTAGGAAGTGAGAGTTTCTCTCCTTTCTACTTTCAATATACATTTGACCTGTGGCTTACCCTAACCACCAAAACTGTTAGTTTTGTATCTTGTATTTCAGTCAATATTCGATAATCACCAACCCTATATCTCCATAAGTGTTTTAATTTGCCTTTTAATAATTTACCCTTCGAACGCGGGTTAACTTCTTCCAACTCTTCAAGGTAATCGTATATTCTGTTTGCGGTAATATAATCTAGTTTATTAATTTCCTTGACTGCCTTTCTATCAATTATTACTTTCATTCAACATTTCTCTGGCCTGTTTTAAAGTAACAGTTTCATTGTTTCCTTTCTTGATATCTTCTAAACGTGATTCTGCCAAATAAATGTCTTCTGAATTCAACATATACCGTTCCAATGCTTCTTTAACATAATATGTTTTTGTTCGTCCTGTTTCCTTAGACAATATGTCAAGTCGGTTTTCTAACTCCTTTCCTAGTCTTACATTTAACATAATTTTCTCTATTGTAATATTTGTAATACACGTATTATACTATGTATTTTAATTAAATTACTATTAATATTTCGTTTTGGTTGATGCCATTGGGTGAGTGGTTTATTAATACTCAAAGAAATTATGGATGTCCTTTCAATGCATAAAGCTAGACATCAGGATTCTTGGTTTAATATATTCAAATAAAACAACCAAAATTAAACCCGTGAATCAAATGAAATTATTTTAAGGAAATGCTTGGGCAGTTTGGTTTCTAAGTTCGACCTAACTAACTAATTTTACATGGCAATGCAGATAACCCCTTTTTATTGAGTCAAATCAAAGATATAGTCATTGCGATGGAGGTACGACTGCGGCAATCTCAAGGTGTGCCAATAAATTTATATTATGCTGACCTTTATTATGTTTAAAAATACAATAAAGTTGTGTAATCAATTTAT
>Ga0209345_10003603_pt1 | contig 15752 bp, 21 predicted proteins | sample Cruoilmetagenom7_FD_187294 | JGI IMG/M metagenome (GOLD analysis project Ga0209345, IMG submission 187294) | Oil polluted marine microbial communities from Coal Oil Point, Santa Barbara, California, USA - Sample 7 (SPAdes) (version 2) | ecosystem: Environmental > Aquatic > Marine > Oil seeps ... | reverse complement strand
CCGATCTAGCTGGGCCGCGAGATGGAGCTTTTCCACATGCAGGAAGAGGCCCCCGGCCAGATCTTCTGGCACCCGAACGGCTGGACCATCTACACCACGCTTCAGGATTACATGCGCCGCCAGCAGCGCCGCGGCGGCTATGTCGAGGTGAACACCCCGCAGGTCGTGAACCGCAAGCTGTGGGAAGCCTCGGGTCACTGGGAAAACTATCAGGAAAACATGTTCATCGTCGAAGTGGACGAGGATCACGCACGCGAAAAGACCGTCAACGCGCTGAAACCGATGAACTGCCCCTGCCATGTGCAGGTGTTCAACGTGGGCCTCAAATCCTATCGCGACCTGCCGCTGCGCATGGCCGAATTCGGCTCCTGCAACCGGTACGAGCCCTCGGGCGCGCTCCACGGCATCATGCGCGTGCGCGGCTTCACGCAGGATGACGCGCATATCTTCTGCACCGATGACCAGATCGAGGCCGAAACCAAGAAATTCATCGACTTCCTTGCGGGCATCTATGCCGATCTGGGCTTTGACAACTGGACCATCAAGCTCTCGACCCGCCCCGAGAAACGCGTGGGCAGCGACGAAAGCTGGGACCGCGTCGAAAAGGCCCTGGGCGATGCCTGCCGCGCGGCCGGCTATGACTACGAGATCCAGGAAGGCGAAGGCGCCTTCTACGGGCCCAAGCTGGAATTCGTGCTGACCGATGCGATCGGACGCGACTGGCAATGCGGCACCTTGCAGGTGGACCCCAACCTGCCCGAACGGCTGGACGCCACCTACATCGGACGCGACGGCGAAAAGCACCGCCCCGTGATGCTGCACCGCGCGGTTCTGGGCAGCTTTGAGCGGTTCATCGGCATCCTGATCGAATCCCATGCGGGCAAACTGCCCTTCTGGCTGGCCCCGCGTCAGGTCGTGGTCGCGGCCATCGTATCGGATGCGGATGACTATTGCCTCAAGGTGGTGGATGCGCTGAAAGCGCGCGGCATCCGGGCCGAGGTTGACCTCAGGAACGAGAAGATTAACTACAAAATCAGGGAACACTCGGTGGGCAAGGTCCCCGTGATCCTCGCCTGCGGCATGAAAGAGGTCGAGGACGGCACGGTGTCCATCCGCCGTCTTGGTGAGAATTCCACATCCGTTACATCGCTTGACGCGATTGTGGAGAGCCTCGCCGCCGAAGCGACGCCGCCCGATCTGGTGTAACAATTGGCACGAAAACGGCGCCTTTGCCCCCGTGCAAACGTGCCGTTTTCCGCCGATTGATCCCCGGATACGCCATATTTTGCGGGCTTTTCTCACGCCGCCGTGACACACTTTCTCGTGACTGGCAGGTGATCGGCCGCGACCGCTACCACTGAGATATCGCCAAACCGCGATGTCGTTATCAACCCAAAGGGAGAACAGCCCATGTCCACAATGATCAAATCGCTCGCCATCGCTGGCGCCATGGCCACCGCTCTGGCCGCTCAGGCAACCACCGCTCAGGCACAGGCAACCGAAAAATGCTTCGGCGTGGCACTGGCAGGCGAGAATGACTGCGCCGCCGGTCCCGGCACCACCTGCGCCGGCACCTCGACCGTCGACTATCAGGGCAACGCCTGGAAAATGGTCCCCGCAGGCACCTGCGTCACCATGGAAAAAGAAGGCGGCCGCATGGGCTCGCTCGAAGCGCTCGACCGCGACCTGCCCGCATAAGCTCCCGGACGGGGCGGGTGCATCGCACCTGCCCCCAGTCCTCCACGTCCTTAGTGCCTTTCCATGCGCCAGCCCCGCCCCCGCAACGGAGCATCTGCCATGACACCCACCCTTCCCCGACACGCCACCCTGCCCGACGCCCCCGGCGTGGGCTACAAGGCGCAGCACTACAGCGCGATCATCAATGATGCGCGCCCGGTGCAATGGCTGGAAATCCACGCCGAGAATTACATGGGCGACGGTGGCCGCCCCATCGCGCAGCTGCGTCACCTGTCCGAGCGCTTCGCCATCTCGGTGCATGGCGTGGGCCTGTCGATCGGCGGCGAAGGCCCGCTCGATCCCGACCACCTGTCGCGGCTGAAACACCTCTGCGACTGGCTCAACCCCGCCAGCTTTTCCGAACATCTGGCATGGTCCAGCCATGACAGCGCCTTTCTGAACGACCTGCTGCCCCTGCCCTATACCGATGCGACGCTCGCCCGCGTGGCCGACCATATCGACCAGGTGCAGGATGTGCTGGGCCGCCGGATGCTGCTGGAAAACCCCTCCAGCTACCTGGCCTTCGCGGAAAGCACATGGCAGGAGCCCGATTTCCTGCGCGAACTGACCCGCCGCACCGGCTGCGGGCTGCTGCTCGATGTGAACAACGTCTTCGTCTCCGCCACCAACCTCGGCTTCGATCCGCGCGGCTATGTGGATGCCTTCCCGCTCGACGCGGTGGGCGAGATCCATCTGGGGGGCCATGACACGGACGCCGATGACCACGGCGCGCCCCTCCTGATCGACAGCCACGGGGCCGCGATTGCCGATCCCGTCTGGACCCTGCTCGACCACGTGCTTTCTCGCTCCGGCCCGCGCCCGGTGCTGGTGGAATGGGACAATGACGTGCCCGACTGGCCCGTTCTGGCCGATGAGGCACGCCGCGCCGAGGAAGCCCTCGCCAGACTGCGCCCCGCGCTGCGGGCCGTCTCATGACCGGGCTTGTGGACGACTTCCTGCCCGCGCTGATGGACCCGGACCGTCCGGTGCCGCAGGGCCTGCAGGACGGCAAGGGCCGCGCGGCCGGTCGCCGCTTCAACGTCTATCGCAACAATGTCACCGTCTCGCTGATCGAGGCGCTGACCCAGGGCTTTCCCGCCGTGGTCAAGCTGCTGGGCGCTGACTATTTCAAGGCCATCGCGCGCATCTTCGTGCAGGATAACCCGCCCCGCTCGCGGCTGATGATGCATTACGGCGAAGGCCTGCCCGCGTTTCTGGAAAACGCGGCCCCGCTGGCGCATCTGGGCTATCTGGGCGATGTGGCACGTCTGGAACTGGCGCTGCGCCGGTCCTATCACGCGGCTGATGCCGCGCCCCTCGACCCCGCCCTGCTGGGGGCCATCGCGGAAGAGGACTTGCCCGGAACCGCATTCACCCTCGCCCCGGCGGTGATGCTGATCCGCTCGCGCTGGCCGATCCACGCGATCTGGGCCTTCAACATGATCCCCGGCAGCCCCACGCCGCAGGCCGGCGCGCAGGACGTCCTGATCACACGGCCCGAATTCGATCCCGTCGCCCACCCCCTGCCCAAGGGCGGGGCCGCCTTTGTCGCAGCGCTGATGGAAGGCGCCCCCCTTGGCGCCGCCCATGACGCGGGACTGGCCGAGGCTGCCGATTTCGACCCCGCCGCGATCCTTGGCCTGCTCATCGCGGGCGGGGCCATCACCGGCGCGCAACCGGGCTGACCGCAGCCCGCGACACATTCACCGCAACCTCCGCGCCCCAAGGGCGCTGCTCAGCCCGAAAGGCGAGACCGATGAAGACTGCCCTGATCACCCTGCATGACCGCATATTCGCCCCGCTGGAGCGTGCCGACCATCTCGTGCCGACCCTTGCCCGGCTTGTCTTCGCGGGCGTGCTGCTGGGGTATTTCTGGGCCTCGGGCCTGACCAAGGTCGGAGCGGGCCTCCTTGGGATCTTCCAGCCCTCGCTCGGGGCCTATGCCCAGATCTTCCCCCGCGCGGTCGAGGCGGCGGGCTATGACATCAGCCAGCTCGGCCTGTGGCACACGCTGGTCGTGCTGGCGGGCACATGGGCGGAATTCATCCTGCCCCTGATGATCGTGGTGGGGCTGATGACCCGGCTGGCCGCCCTTGGCATGATCGGCTTCATCATCGTCCAGACCCTGACCGACCTGATCGGCCATGGCGCGCTGGCGCATCCCGAAACACTGGGCGCATGGTTCGACCGCGCCTCCGGCAGCCTGATCATGGACCAGCGCGCGCTCTGGCTCTTGCTGCTCGTGGTCCTGGTGGTCAAGGGCGGCGGCGCGCTCTCGCTCGACCGCCTGCTCCGGCGCTGATCAGAAATGCGCCTTGGGCTCGTCGGGCTTGCCCGCAGCCAGGGCCAGCACCCCGGCCACCAGGCAGAACCCGATGGGGAACATGGTGAAGACGTTGAAACCGAAGGCGTAATACATCCCCGCCGCCGACAGCAGCAGCAGAACCCCGCCCCAGAGCGCGCGGACCTTCGCCATCGCCCCTCCGGCAATCGCCAGCAAGGGCGACAGGAAACTGGCGGCGCGGATCACCTCCATATTGGCGACCTGCTCGAACAGCCCCTCGATCTCGCCATAGCGCTCGACCGCCTCGGTATAGCCATAGCTGAAAAAGCCGACCAGCATGGCCATCAGCCCGCCGATGATTCCCAACACAAGGGCCGCATTCCGCATGATCTGTCCTTCCTCTTCCGCAGCTCAGCCCAGCAGGGCCGCCTGCACATCCTTGCCCCAGCCCAGATAAAGCGTGCCATCACCGCCCACGATCAAGGGCCGCTTCATCAGCGCCGGATGATCGGCCAGCAGCGCCAGCGGATCGCGCGCGCGCTCGGCCTCGGACAGCCCGCGCCACGTGGTCGAGGCGGTATTGACCAGCCTGTCCCCGAAGACCCCGTAGGCCTGCGCCAGCACCGCCGCAGGCACACCATCCGCGCGCACATCCACGAAGGCTACGCCCGGCAGGGCCTTGATCGCCTTGCGGCAGGTGTCACAGGTTTTCAATCCGTAAAGGGTCATCTTCGCCTCGCAATCGGTCAATGCGCCCTCATTACCGCCGAAACACCGTAACTTCACGGGTCTTTTTCTTGATTTTTACAAAAGCCATGCAATCTTTTCATGGTGCGCGTCGCGCAGCACGCCCCGACCGGGCGTGGTAACGATGACAAGTGAAGGAGACACGGGACATGCCCAACGGCACCGTGAAGTGGTTCAATACGACCAAAGGCTACGGGTTCATCGCCCCCGAGGATGGCGGCAAGGACGTTTTTGTGCATATTTCTGCGGTCGAACGGTCCGGGCTGACCGGCCTCGCCGACAACCAGAAACTGTCCTACGAGTTGCAGGAAGGGCGGGACGGACGTCAGATGGCGGCCGATCTCAGGCTTCTGTAACCGGGCGGGTGTCCGACCGCGCGCAAATCAGGTGAGGGCGCGGGTGATCGTCACCCCCGCCCAGGCCGACACGCCCGTCAGAACCGCACCCCAAGTCAGATCCACGGCGACCATATGCCAGTGCCAGTCGCGCAGCGTCGCGTAATTGGTGAACTCATATGTGCCATAGGCCATCGCCCCCAGCAGCGCGCCGCCCAGCAGCGCCTGCACCGCGACACCCTCGCGCAAGGCGGGCAGCGACACGAAATACAAAAGCCCGCCCACATAGAACAGATAGAAGACCGCCGCCGGACCGATGCGGATAGGCTCGGCCAGCAGGTCGCCCAGATGCGTCTCGAACAGGGGTTTCATCACGCGCGTCAGCATGATCGCATCGAGGATCAGGAAAACGGCGGCGGTCGAGACATAGAGGATGACGAGTTGCACGGGATCACGGCCTTTCATGTGTTTGAAAGGGATACGGCGACCGGCGCGGATTGGATGAAAGACAGACCCGGCAGGGACCGGAGCAGCGCCCCGCCCCGCCCCGCCGGGGCCCGGCTCAGCGGCGCTGGTCCAGCTTGCCGAACTCGCTGTCCAGAAGGGCGCGGATCTTCTTGCCGCCGCCGCGCAGGGCCGCTTCCACATCGGCATCATCATGGGTCACGGTCTGCGGCTGCATCCCCTCGGGACGTGCCTCGATGGTGCAACGGATGTCGTCGCCCCCGCCCTTGGCTCCATTGGCATCGGCCAGATGCACCTCGATCCGGCTGAGCCGCCCCGTCAGATGCCCCAGCGCCCCGGTCACAGTGGCCTCGGCCACCTCGGCCAGACGATCATCGCCCTTGATATGGGTGTCGGTGTTGAGCTGGAACTGCATGATGGCTCTCCTTCTGTGTTACCCCTCCGAGGTAGGCAGCCGAAGGTTGACCTGCAAGAGCACACCCGCCCGGTTCTCCCGATGCCGCGCGGTCGCCGACCCGCGGGGCGGGCGATGCACCCTGCGTTCAAGGCACTTTATCCCCGCCCAGTCATCGAACAGAAGTTCATGCCGCAACTGTCGCAAAATCGCCGCCCCGGGGGGCGTGTCGGCGATCGCGCGGCGGCGCTGCGCGCCTTGATTCCGCGCGGGGCGGAACTCTCACCCCAACGTATCCATGAACTCCCGCCACTCGCCCTTGCTCATGCCGGATGTCTCCTGCGTGACCGCTTCGCCCTTCAGCATCCGCCGCACACAGTCCAGCGCGGTCGCGCTCATCGTCGCACCACCCATGCGATAATCCTCGAAGGCCTTGTAGGCGAAGGGCACCCAGTCGGCGACGACCTTGCAGATCGCATCGGCATAGACGCGGATTTCATACTGCGCATGGGCATCCGCCCGCAGGCGCAGGAAATGCAGCAGGTTGTGCAGGTCCACCTTCCAGTACCACTGGGTATAGATATTCGCGGGCAGATTCATCCGCGCCAATTCGCGCGCCAGACCCAACTGCCCCTCCTGGCTGATCATCTGCTCATAATGGTCATAGGCGCGGTTGGCGTCGGTCTTGAGGATCTCCAGCACGCGCGCGGCCTCCTCCCCCTCCAGCGCGGCCCCGCGCCCCTGATTGTTGACCACCGATTGCGCCGCCAGATGCTCGGGCGCGGGGATATAGAACTCCCGGTCGAGGATCGAATAGCGGGCGGAATATTCGTTCACATTCGCGGTCCGGTGCCGGATCCACTGGCGCGCCACGAAGACGGGCAGCTTCACATGCAGCTTGACCTCGCACATCTCGAACGGGGTCGAATGCCAGTGCCGCATCAGATAGCGGATCAGCCCCTCGTCATTCTGCACCGATTTGGTGCCGCGCCCATAGCTGACCCTTGCGGCCTGACAGATGGCCGCATCGTCGCCCATATAGTCGATCACCCGGACGAAGCCGTGATCCAGCACCGGGATCGCGGTATAAAGATGCGCCTCCATCCCCGGCGATACCGCGCGGCGTGTCGGCATGGTCTGCCCGCGCTGTGCGTCAACCTCGGCCTGCTGGTCTGGTGTAAGCGGCATCTGGGGGGCTCCTTTGTCTGCGGATATGAGTCGGTTGTTACTATATCTTGAGGATAGCCCCCTCGGAAACCACAATAGTAGGATGGTTCCAAGGGTCACACATGGCGAAATTTGCTCTGCTTCCAATTGTGGCCGATTGACTTTCGCGCCCCCAGACGAAAGTTTGTGCCAAAGTCTTCCGACAGCGCAAAGGGCAGCCCGATGATCAAGTTCCCGACCTTCCTTCTGGCAGCCTGTCTGCTGGCGGCTTGCAGCGGCAACCCTTTTACCGTCACCGAAGAGGGGACGGGCGAGGAAACGGCCACGCCCGAGGACATCCCCGCCACGCCCGAAGCGCCCACCGCGGCCAACCCGATCCCCGCCTCTCTTGCACTGAACCTGCAAGCAGCAACCTACAACCCGGATGCAGGGACGCTGGTGCTGCGTCTCAGCTCGCTGGATGCAGGGGTTTTGGACACAACTTATCAAAGAACACCCGCGCTGGACCGGCCCGGCTATCTGGCCTTCACGGTGCAGGATGACCCGCTCGATCGCCATGTGACTGCGATGGTCGCGCGCAGCAGCGATCCCCAGGCCTCTGTCCAGGCCGGAGTTGCGTCGGACGGCGGGCAGTTCAATACCTATTTCAGCGGCGGCTTTTATCAGCGCAATGCAGACTTTACCCCCCCGGCCCCCAGCCCGGATGGCGGCCTGGTCTCCTACGCGGGCACCTATGCTGGCGTGACGAACGTGAACGCGCCGGGAACAGAGCTCCTGCCAGTTGCGCCAGGCACTAACCCTGCCATTTTGCCTGCACAAAGTGCGCAGACAACCGGCACCATCTTCCTGAACGTCGACTTCAGCAACAACGCCGTCAACGGTGCCATCATCGAAAGATCGTTGATCCAGTATGGTCTGGCACTACCCGATGTTGTCCTGCGCGTCGCGGATATCGCTCCGGATGGAACATTCTACGGCGACCTCGTGCAATACCGCGGGATCGTTGACGGTGATATCGGCGACTATGGCGGCATCTTCGGCGGGACCGAAGCGACAGCCGTCGGCGGTGTCGTCGCGCTGACCGAGTTTGACGGCGAGGGAAATCCGCTGGGCCTGGAAGCAGAGCGTGAAGTCGGCGTCTTCGTACTCAGCCGGTGCGGCATTTCGGGTTCGGACGCAACCCTCTGCGCAGATGCCAACTGATCTGCCACGGCTGATCCGGACCTGCCTCACGATTGCGGCGCTCCTCTGCGCCGTTCCCGGCATCGCACAAACGCCCGCCACGCCACAGGCCGAAGTCAGCATGACCCTTGATCAGGCGCGCGGCCTCGGTGTTGCGGCGCTGGAACAGGGCAATCCGGCGCTTGCCCTTCAGATCGGCTATGGCCTCCTGCAGGCCGACCCCGAGGACGCTTTCGCCCATTTCCTCATCGCCTCCGCCTTTCGTCAGCAATCGCGACCGACCGAGGCGCGGCGGGCAGCGGCGCTGGCCTATCGCCATGCAGAGAGCGGCCCCCTGAAGTTCCAGGCCGCCCAGCTGGCCGCCCGCATCTCGGTCGAGGACAAGAGCTTCACCCGCGCCCAGATCTGGCTGCGCCGATCCCTGATCCACGCGCCCGATCCCGCATTTCTGCCGCAGATCGAAGCGGACTATCGCCGGGTCCGCGCCCTTGATCCGCTGCAGTTCAGGTTCAGTTTTTCCCTCGCCCCCTCGTCGAATGTGAACAACGGCAGCGACAGCCCCTATGCGCTGATCGAAGGAGTGCCGGTGATCGGCATATTCGACGGCCTGTCGCAGGCCTTGTCCGGCGTGACCGGATCGGCTGACCTTGCCCTCAGCTATCGTCTTCGCGGGTCCCGCACCAGCGAGACGCGGGCATTGGCCCGGTTCTACACCTCCCGCGTATGGCTCGACGACAGTTCCCTCGCACTGGCCAACAACTTTCCCGGAGCAGATGTCGGGAACGCGGACTTCGCCTTTTCCTCGGTCGAAGCAGGTCTCAGACAAGCATTCCGCCCTGGTGGCACCGACGGCAACGGGCTCGTCTCGGCCGATCTGGTTGCGGGGCAAAGCTGGTATGGTGGCAGTCCCTACCAACGCTTCGGCAGGTTCGGCCTGTCGCGGGGACTGAACATCGGGCAAAAAACAAGCCTTTCGCTCGGGGCCGAGGTGGAGCGGCGCAGCTTCGAAACCGGCACCAACCGGCCGATCGACAGCCTGTCGCTGCGCGGAACCCTCGGACATGTCCTGAGCACAGGCGATCGCATCAGCCTCTCGCTGTCCTGGCGAGACAGCGAAAGCGACACGCGCAACGCGGTCTCCACGCGCGCGGCGGCCTATCTGCAATATGCCATGTCCGACCCTGTCGGACCCGCCCGGCTGTCCTTCGCGCTGGGTGCAGCGCGGTCGGACTTTCCAGACTACGCGGTCGGCTTCATCCTCGTTCCGGGGGGACGCCAGGACGAGACGGTCTTCGGAAGCGTCGAAATGCTTTTCGAAGCATTTGACTATGCGGGATTTGTCCCATCTATGACGGTCAGGGCACAGAAAACCCGATCGAACGTCAGCCGCTTCGACGCGAGTGAAATCGCCGTATCCTTCGGCGTCAGATCGCGGTTCTGATTTGGGCCTGAAGACGGAAAACAGAAAGGAAAACCCATGACCATCCGCTACCTGCACACGATGGTGCGCGTGAAAGACCTTGAAAAGACACAGGCCTTCTTCGAACTTCTGGGGCTGGTCAAGACCCGCCACTATGACAGCGAGGCAGGCCGGTTCAGCCTGGTGTTCATGGCCCCGCCGGGTCAGGAGGAATGCCCGGTCGAGCTGACCTACAACTGGGACGGCGATGACGGGCTGCCCTCGGACAGCCGGCATTTCGGCCATCTCGCCTATGAGGTGGATGACATCCACGCCATGTGCCAGCATCTGATGGACAATGGCGTGACGATCAACCGCCCGCCGCGCGACGGGCGCATGGCCTTCGTGCGCAGCCCCGACAATATCTCGATCGAGTTCCTGCAGAAGGGCGAGGCCCTGACCCCGGTCGAACCCTGGATCAGCATGCCCAATACCGGTCACTGGTAAGGGCGCGCGCGGGTGGGCGGCGCTTTCGCCCTGCGGGCGTTCCTCGCGGCGCTTGCGGTGTCGGGCCTGCCCGGCACAGCTGCGGCGCAGGAGCCGTGCCGGCTGGCCCTCGTTCTGGCGATGGACATCTCCTCCTCGGTCGATCCGCTGGAGGACGCGCTGCAGCGTGGCGGCCTTGCCCGGGCGCTGCGCGCCCCTGACGTGGTCGACGCCATCCTCAGCCAGCCGGACCGGCCCGTGGCGCTGGCCATGTTCGAATGGAGCGGGCGCGTCCAGCAGGAGATGGTCCTGCCATGGATCATGCTGCGGGACGAGGCGAGGATCCTTGCCACAGCCGACCGGATCGCCACCAGCCGGCGCAGCTATGCCGAATTCTCGACTGCCATCGGTCAGGCGCTGGCCTTTGCCCATGACCTCTTCCGTCAGGGCCCGGCCTGCGACGCGCGCGTGCTGGATTTGTCGGGCGACGGGGTCAACAACGACGATTTCGGTCCCACCGTCGCCTATGACAGCTTCGACTACAGCGCCATCACGGTGAACGCGCTGGCCATCGAGGTCGAGGATGTGGGCACCGACCACGGGCTGGCCGAAGGCGCGGAAACGGGCCTTGCCGCCTATTTCCGCGAGGTCGTGATCCGCGGGCCCGCCGCTTTCGTGGAAGTGGCCGACGGGTTCGAAGATGTCGAGCGCGCGATGCGCCGCAAGCTGCTGCGCGAGCTTGAGGTCAGGATCGGGCAGCGCCTGCCCTGACATGCGCCCTGACCCGCGCCCTGCCCCGCCCCGGCGCAGCGCCCATTTCTTCTTGCCGCAAATATCCCCGCCGGAGGCAACCCCGGCCGCCACGGGCCAGGTCAATAGATATAGCGGATCTGGTCCGCCCAGTAACGTTCGACCCGGCGCAACGCGGATGCGATTTCCTCGATCCCGTCAGGCCCCAGCACGCCCCGGCTCTCCAGCCCCTCGGCATGGCGGGCGAAAAGCCCGGCCACGACATCGCGTATCTCGCGCCCGCGCGGGGTCAGCCGGACACGGACCGAGCGGCGGTCGATCTCGCAGCGCTGGTGATGCATGAAGCCCAGTTCGACCAGTTTCTTGAGGTTGTAGCTGACATTGCTGCCCTGGTAATAGCCGCGCGTCTTCAACTCGCCCGCCGTCACCTCATTGTCGCCGATGTTGAACAGCAGCAGCGCCTGCACCGCGTTCACCTCCAGCATGCCGACGCGTTCGAATTCATCCTTGATCACGTCCAGCAACAGGCGGTGCAGCCGTTCCACCAGCGACAGCGCATCCAGATACCCGCCCATGAAGCCGGATCGCGCGCCCGTGGACATCGTCTTGTGCATGGTCATGAGGCGTCTCCGTCGGTTTCCTGATACCGACACGGAGCCTGACGCAAAAAACCCAACAACCCGTAAACACGGGCGGGCCTTATGTAAAATTCACTGCATTTGCCGCCATTGCATTTGCAGTCATCGGCAGGCTCACTGCGGGGCGGATGCGCCCTGTGCCGCCAGCATCGCGCGGATCTCGCCCACCAGCGGCGCGAAATGGGCAGGCGGTTCCTGCACGCCGCTCACCCAGTAATAGAGGTCGTGATCGTTCTCGCGCAGCAGCGCGTCATAGCTGTCCAGCATCTCGGCATCCAGACCGGCCAGCCGCAACTCGGCAAAGCGCGACAGGATCACGTCCATCTCCTTGATCCCGCGCCGCATCGAGCGCATCGCCAGACGCCTCAGCCGCGTGTCGCGGGACTCGCCCTGGGGGGCCTGTTCGATCAGCATCTCATTCGCCTTTCAGTTTCGTGCGCAGGCTCTTCTCAAGCCGTCCCAGACGGTCCGCCGCCGCGCCGATCTGGGTCTTCAGGTCGCGGATCTCGACCAGCAATGCATTGATATCGGGCGCAATCGGGGTTTCGTCAACAGGGGCCGCGACACCGTCGCCTTCGCCGGTCAGCAGCCAGACGATCGACACGTTCAACAGCCCCGCCATCATCGACAGCTTGTTGGCCCGCGGCTCGGACAGGTCATCCTCCCAGTCGCGCACCGTGCTGTGCTTGACACCCAGACGGCGCGCCATCTGCTTCTGGGTCATGCCCGCCGCCTCGCGCGCGGCGGCGACACGGTCGCCGAAGGTCGCCGTATCGGGCCCGTACCAGTTGTCCGCCATCTCGGTCTCGTTGTCGATCCCGTCGGTGTCCGTGCGCTGCGTTGCCATTTTTCTCCCATCCGCCGATCCTGCTTGATCGGCCTACCTGTGCATTCTAAGACATTGATCTGCCGAATTCAAACCAGAGGCCCAAGCCCATGTCCTTCCTGTCCAAGACGCTTGACCGCGTGAAACCGTCACCGACCATCGCGGTCAGCAATCTGGCGATGGGGCTGAAGGCGCAGGGCCGCGACATCATCAGCCTCGGCGCGGGCGAGCCCGACTTCGACACGCCCGCCAATATCCGCGCAGCCGGCATCGCCGCGATCGAGGCAGGCAAGACCCGCTACACCGCCGTCGACGGCATCCCCGAGCTCAAGCAGGCGATCTGCGCCAAGTTCAAGCGCGACAACGCGCTGGATTACGTGCCCAATCAGGTCAGCGTCGGCACGGGTGGCAAGCAGGTGCTCTACAACGCGCTGATGGCCACGCTGAACCCCGGCGACGAGGTGGTGATCCCCGCCCCCTATTGGGTCAGCTACCCCGACATGGTCCTTCTGGCGGGCGGCACCCCGGTGTTCATCGAAGCCACGCTGGAAAACGCGTTCAAGATCACGCCCGATCAGCTCGAGGCGGCGATCACCCCCGCGACCAAATGGTTCCTCTTCAACTCCCCCTCCAACCCCACCGGCGCGGGCTATAGCTGGGACGAGCTGAAGGCCCTCACCGATGTGCTGATGCGCCACCCGCATGTCTGGGTGCTGACCGACGACATGTATGAACACCTCGCCTATGACGATTTCGCCTTCTGCACACCCGCGCAGGTCGAACCCGCCCTCTATGACCGCACGCTGACCGTGAACGGTGTCTCCAAGGCCTATGCCATGACCGGCTGGCGCATCGGCTATGCCGCAGGCCCCAAGCCGCTGATCGACGCCATGCGCAAGATCCAGTCGCAAAGCACCTCGAACCCCTGCACCATCAGCCAGTGGGCCGCGGTCGAGGCGCTGAACGGCACCCATGACTTCGTGGCCCCCAACAACGCGGTGTTCGCCCGCCGCCGCGATCTGGTGGTCAAGGCGCTGAACGCGATTCCGGGCGTGACCTGCCCGGTGCCCGAAGGCGCTTTCTACGTCTACCCCTCGATCAAGGGGCTGATCGGCAAGACCTCCCCCGCAGGCACGGTCATCACCGATGACGAGGTCTTCGCCCGCGCCCTGCTCGAAGAGACCGGCGTCGCCGTGGTCTTCGGCGCGGCCTTCGGTCTTTCGCCCAACTTCCGCATCAGCTACGCTACCTCGGATGCAGCCTTGACCGAGGCCTGCGCCCGGATCCAGCGTTTCTGCGCCGCGCTGAGCTGAACAGGACAAGACAGGACGACATGGCAGGCGATCTTCCCGACTATTACTTCCGCGTGCGCGAAAACGGCGCGCTGGTGTTCCGCGTGGACACGGAAAACCGCCAGCGCCGGATCGAGATGGACCAGATCGCCACCATCAACATCCGCAACGGCGAGGTCAAACCCCATGGCGAGCGCCGCCTGAGCGACGGCGACATGGCCGCGATCACCGACTGGATGACCCGGCGCAACGCCCTGCTGGCAGCGCGCGACGTGGATGACATCCTGCGCGCGGTCGATCACCTGAACCTGACGACGCAATGGGTGCAGACCCGCGCCACCGATGAACAGCTCGACGCGGTAACCGATACGCTCCTGCTGGCGATGCATGATCTGCGCACGGTGCTGGTGCGGAAAAAGGCCGACCGCCTGATGAAGGGCGAATAGCGCCGCTACACCCGCGCCCTCAGCCGTGGCAGGATCACACCCCAGAAGCGCAGCATCATGAACACCCCCGCCAGCGCCAGCCCGACGGCCAGCCCCAGCCAGACGCCTACACCGCCCCAGTCGAAGACAAAGCCCATCACATAGGCCACAGGCATCCCCACCGCCCAATAGGACAGGGTGGCGATGATCATCGGCACGCGCGTATCCTGCACGCCGCGCAGCAGGCTCAGCGCCATGACCTGCGCCGCATCGGCCAGCTGGAACAGCGCCGCCGCCGCCAGCAGGACCACACCGATGGCGATGACAGCCGGGCGGTCCGGCTCGTCCGGCGACAGGAACAGGCCCATCAGAACATCGGGCATCACCACGAACAGAACCGCCGTCAGCGCCGCAAGGCCCAGCGACAGCGTGACCACGACCTTGGCCCCCAGCCGCAGCCCGCCCCAGTCCTGCACCCCCAGCGCACGGCCCGCGCGCACCGTGGCGACATTGCCCAGCCCCAGATGGATCATGAAGACCAGCGACGCGATCTGCAGCGCGATCCCATGCGCGGCCAGCGGCAGCGTGCCCAGCCAGCCCATCATGATCGAGGCCGCGGCAAACAGCCCGACCTCGGCCAGCGTGGTGATCCCGATGGGCCAGCCCAGCCGGAACACCTGCCCGAACGCCTCCCAATCGGGTCGCCAGAAGCGGATGAACAGCGCATGTTCCCGCGTGACCACGCCCGCATAGATCGCCAGCAGCAGCAGCGACACGAAATGCACCGAGACCGAGGCCCAGGCCGCCCCCACGATCCCCATCTCGGGCGCGCCCCAATTGCCGAAGATCAGCGCGTAGTTGACGATCACATTGACCACCACCGCGCCGATCGTGACCCAGAGCACGACCTGTGTCCGCTCCAATGCGGCCAGATAGGATTTCAGCACCATCACCAGCAGGGCTGGAAAAATGCCCCAGCCCGCCACGAGCAGATAACGGCTCGCCTCGCGCGCGATCTCCTCGGTCTGGCCCAGCGCCAGCAGCAGCGGCTCCGACCAGATCATCAAGGGCATCGACACCGCCCCGAACAGGATCGACAGCCACATGGCCATGCGGGTCACCCGCCGCACCTGCTGGCTTTGGCCTGCGGATTCCGCCTCGGCCACCATGGGCATCACGGCCCAGGCAAAGCCCGATCCGAACAGGAACAGCACGAAAAACACCATCCCCGCCAGAACCTGCGCCGCCAGCGCCGTCACATCATACCAGCCCAGCATCAGCGCATCGGTCAGCGAGATCGAGAACTGCGCCACATGGCTCAGGATCAGCGGCAGCCCCAGCACGGCAATCGCGCGCATATGCTGCGAGGCGGTCATGGGCTGCGGGGTCAGGGTCTCTTGGCTCGCGTCAGTCATGCATTGGCCCTAGCGCCGCAATGTGAAACGCGCAAGACGAACCACGCGGCACGGCCCCCCGTCTGTCAGCGCGGCGACAGGATGCGCTAACGTGACGAAGCCCGCCCGCCCTCGCCCTGTGCCGCACCCGAGGCCCTCGCGCGGAATCCAACCCGCACACCGCCCGCCCCCAAGCCCCCGCGCGGACTCAAGGTGCGCAGCACCGCCGCG
>Ga0209345_10003602_pt1 | contig 15760 bp, 11 predicted proteins | sample Cruoilmetagenom7_FD_187294 | JGI IMG/M metagenome (GOLD analysis project Ga0209345, IMG submission 187294) | Oil polluted marine microbial communities from Coal Oil Point, Santa Barbara, California, USA - Sample 7 (SPAdes) (version 2) | ecosystem: Environmental > Aquatic > Marine > Oil seeps ... | reverse complement strand
TCAAGAGCGGCATTCATGCTATCAGCCGTCACAATCGAGTAGCCCGACAAGGGGTTAGCCCCGCCATCGTCTGATACACCACTGGAACTTACGGTTTTAGACATTCCTAGGGGCGTGCCGGGATTAACCATGGCATCGCCAAGGTTGCCGATCCAGGCTTTCCATTTTTCCATAGCTTGGGCGCCCTCTTCAGCGCTTTCGGGCTTTTTCCCGCCGTGATAGGCAAAAATGTAATTCGGCATGGGATTTCTCTTTTTATGATTTCAGTTTGTAAGGCGTTCAAGCCTCCGAGGTAGCCAGGATTAGGTCGTAGTGAGTGATACACGCCTGGCGGCCGCTCAAGAACGTGGATGCTTACCAGTTCAATATCAAGCGGCGTTTGGTGTCGCTGGCTGACTAAGCACGGCAAGCAATGACTTGCGGTCATCCGAAGAGCGGAGTTGCTCGGAGATGTCGGGTTCACGCAACAAACGCGAGATCCGCGCCAAAGCCTTCAGGTGGTCGCCGCTCGCGTGTTCTGGCGCTAACAGTAGAAAAATCAGGTCCACGGGCTCATTGTCTAGTGACTCAAAGTCTATTGGGTCTTCAAGCCGCGCAAAAAGACAAATAATGTCTGTTAGGGACTTAAATTTAACATGCGGAATGGCGATGCCGCGCCCAAGTCCGGTCGACCCTAGCCGCTCACGCTGAAGCAGGGTGTCAAAAATCTCACGAGCAGGCAGATCAATAATCTCGGCAGCTTTCGCCGCGAGCTCTTGCAATGCCTGTTTTTTTGTTTTGGCCTTCAGAGATGGAATAATCCCCTCTGGAGTGATGAGATCTCCAAGATCCATAACCCTGCCGTCCCTCAATGAGGCTACGATGCGCGCGCACTCGACACGGAGTGTGCCAAACGTTGTGCGCATAATTGCGAATTATACCGTGGCTTAGCGGTTTGAAAGCCGCTTAAACTTTTGATGTTGGCTCTGGGTTGATCCACCCGATATTTCCGTCATCGCGGCGGTAGACAACATTCGTCGATCCACTTGCTGCATTCCGAAACACTAAAAAGACCTCATCCGTCAAGTCCAGCTGCATAACAGCTTCATTCACGGGCAGTTCTTTTATAGGCCGTTCCGTTTCGGCAATAATGATCGGATCGGCGGAAATCTCTTCAGTTTCAGGCTCTTCATCGTGCACTTGTACAACAAAGACGTCTGCATTGCGTTGCTGTATCTCACCAACACCTATGCTGTGATGATGGTTCTTAAGGCGTCGCTTGTAGCGCCGCACACGTTTTTCAAGTTTCTCCAGAGCAGCATCGGCACTGCCATAAGCATCGCCACCCGTCCCATGCGCCTCAAGAAGAAGGCCGGTTTTAAGCCGAATTGAGCAATTTGTATTGAATTGACTGCGGATTTTCTCAACCCGCACATGACCTGAGATCTCTGGACCAATATATTTTTCCAAAACACCGCGCGTCTTATCAACAACATAGGTTTGGAAGGCACCGCCTGCATCTATATTCTTGCCAGTTACTTGTATTGTCATGCTTGAATCCCAATGCCCTTCTGAGGAGATCAAATATTACTGACACAATTCTTAGGCTAATCTTGAATGTAGCGAGAGAACAAACGATTTCGACTGAGAATTAACATTCAGAATACAAGAAAAGTGATGTTAAAGCGATATCGATTTGCGGTCGACGTGTCAAATTTGTGGCTGTCTTCTAATTCGTTCTTCAGCTCAGTTCCTTAGTGCGCACCAGAAGCCGCTTTTCGCGTCGACGCTGGACGGATGAGGGGATTTTCATTGCTTCCCTGTATTTTGCTACCGTGCGACGAGCAATATCGATGCCGTCAGCTTTTAACCGGTTAACGATTTTGTCATCAGACAGCACCGTCTCCGCCTTCTCAGCGTCAATCAGTGCCTTGATGCGGTGCCGGACAGATTCGGATGAATGTGTTTCTCCGTCAGAAGAGGACGCGATAGCCGAAGAGAAGAAGAATTTCAATTCCAATATGCCACGAGGAGTCGCCATATATTTATTCGAAGTTACTCGGCTAATCGTTGACTCGTGCATTGAGATCGCTTCGGCAATCGTCTTTAGGTTAAGCGGTCTCAGAAACTGCACCCCATGCGTGAAGAAACCATCCTGTTGGCGCACAATTTCTTCCGATACCCTGAGTATCGTCCGCGCCCGCTGATCAAGGCTCTTCGCGAGCCAATTCGCAGTCTGCAAACAATCCTGCAAATAGATCTTGTCATCGCTCGTCTTCGCCGAGGTGGAAACCTTTGCGTAATAGGTCCGGTCCACCAAAACGCGCGGCAATGTTTCGCTATTCAGCTCAATAATCCAGCTGCCATCATTGGCAGCCCGCACGATCACGTCAGGAATGACCGGCTGGATTGGTGTAGAGCCATATTGCAGCCCTGGCTTGGGGTCGAGCGCCTTAATTTCCGCGATCATTTCCGCAAGCTCATCCATATCGACACCAACGATGCGTTTGAGAGCAGAAAGATTGTGTTGGGCTAGAAGATGAAGATTTTCAAGTAGTTTCATGATGATCGGGTCGTAACGATTTCGATCTTTCAATTGCAGCGCCAAGCATTCAGCCAGCCCCCGCGAGGGAACCCCGATTGGCTCTCCATCCTGCAGCATCACAAGGACTGCTTCCACCTGCTCCTGCTCAGCGCCCAGCTTGTCCGCAAGCTCATCAAAGTCGGCTGGAAGATAACCTGCGTCATCAACCATATCGATGATGTAGCGCCCTATCAGCAACTCCGTCGGGTTGGATGTCATCATCTGTAGCTGCTCAACCAGATGGTCTTTCAGCGATAGGTCTTTAGCGACGAAAGCCTCAAGGTTTGGGTCGTTATCAAAGCCATGTTGGCGCTGTTGCACGCCAGACCATCCGCCACCCAAGTCTGGTCCATCACCCCGGTGGATATCTCCCAGGCTTCCAGCCGTTTCTGGATGGTTCCCGCTTTGCTCACTGCCCCCCTCGGCCCTCCCCGCCCCATGGGCAAGGTCTGCTGGAGAACTGTCGGCATAAACATTCTCGTAATCAGTATCGAGGTCCGTTGACGCAGCGGTGGTTTCTTTCAGGTCGAGCCACTCATCACTATTGCCCGCCTCAGCATCCGGGCTGGCATCCGCCCCTTCTCCAGAAGTCAGAACCTGAGCATCGCCGACCTTTGGCGATTGATCATCCCGCTCAAGCAAAGGGTTCCGCTCGAGTTCTGTCTCGACGAACGCGCTGAGCTCCATATTTGATAGTTGGAGCAGGCGGATAGCCTGTTGCAGCTGTGGTGTCATCACCAGCTGCTGGCCTTGCCGCATTTCTAATCTGGCTGTAATTGCCATTACAAATAATCCGTTGTCTTCGCTGCCAGAAGACTGCCTGCTGAAGGTTTACGGATGGCTACTTACCCGAACATGTCTCCAAGATAGACCCGCCGAACATCTTCGTTGTTAATAATGTCCTCCGGAGTGCCCTGAGTTAGCACATGTCCATCATAGATAATATAGGCCCGATCGATGAGTTCGAGCGTCTCGCGCACGTTGTGGTCGGTAATGAGCACACCAATCCCGCGCCGCGTGAGGTGGCGAACCAGTTGTTGGATGTCGCCCACAGCAATTGGGTCAATGCCGGCAAACGGTTCATCAAGCAGCATGAACGACGGTCGACTGGCCAGCGCACGGGCGATTTCGCATCGCCTCCGTTCACCACCAGATAGCGCAATAGATGGCGATTTTCTAAGTCGCGTGATGTTGAATTCTTCCAAAAGGTTGTCGAGTTGCTCTTTCCGCTTACGCCGGTTGGGCTCCACTATTTCGAGCACGGCCATAATGTTCTGCTCAACCGTCAGCCCACGAAAAATAGAGGCTTCCTGCGGCAGATAGCCGATCCCCAATCGCGCCCGTCGATACATAGGCAGCGCCGTCACATCATGGCCGTCGATATAAACGTTCCCTTCGTCAGCCGGCACCAACCCTGTGATCATGTAGAATACGGTCGTTTTACCCGCACCATTGGGCCCCAGCAGACCTACCGATTCACCACGCCGCAAAGCAAGGCTGATGCCCCGCACAACCAACCGGCTTTTGTAGCTCTTCTTGATCTGATTAACGGCCAACCATCCCTCTTGCACGAACTGTGAAACATCGGGTTGTTCACGCTGAGGAGAGCGTTCGTGCTGCACGGACTGTTGCGCCTCAGGCCCGGTATTCCCGCTCCCTGTCTCATAATTGATATCCGTCCCGTAGTGCTCTGCTGAAGCATGCTCAGATGACCCGAAGACAGATGCCTCAAGCTCGGACGGGGCATGCTCAAGTGTGTCCTGCTGGTTAGCCCTTCCAAACGGAAACAGTCTCATCTCATCCTCGTCTTCGTGCCGTACATTGATGATTGGTTCCTTCATCGGTCGGCGAAAAATGCTTCGACTACCATTGGCAGCCAGAATTGCGGGATCAGAACCACACAGGACGTGCCAAATACTTTTGTCTAGAGCGGTTCCGTTCTTTATGGAATCACTCGGGCCATAACTGTGATTCCGCAGCGTTGTTGTGTCGCGCCCGCGCAGACCCAAACATATTAAGCAAAATCGCAAGCGAAAAAATCTAGAGCACTTCGATCTTATCCAGAAATACTCTTAGTGTATCAATTTGATGGCACGCGCCTCGGCGCCATCGTTGTGGCTGACCAACCTTGACCAATTGATGGTGTCGCTTGTCTTGGTTGCCCGCCCTTCGGCTGTCCACCACGGTTACCTGATTTGCGCCTCACAGCTCCGCTCCGCGAAGGTTGTTTGAACTCGTTCGGATAAAAGACCGCGCACATCCGGCCACCGCAGGCACGCGGGCCGCGGTTTCCCGCGCCAGCATCCCTCGCCACTGCCGAAGGCGTTCCTGCCGGCCCCGTTACCACCCGGCTGAGCCCGGTATTGAGGTCAATCAGAAGCTTCTGCCCACGCACGGTCTGCCGCCCTTGCTTCAGCATTACGTTACCACCAAGTGTTACTATGTTCGTCTTGACATCAAAAATTGCCCAGGTGCCCTTGGCCCGCATGCCGTCTTTAGATGTGATGATCACTGATTGTTCAGCCTTGATATGGGTTAGTTGTGCGGCAGGCGCGCTTTTCCTAGTCTCCGCAGTGCGCCCTGTGGCCGCCCCGCGTTGTGGCGATCCAGGGGTTAGCCCACTTCCTCCGGTGTAGATTGCCGAAAGCAGCGGTGTCACAATTCGAAAGCCCCCCTGCTCGGCTACCACGTTGCCACGAAATATCGCCGTGTGAATAGCATCCTTCACGGTCATGGACGTGGCCTTCACGGTCACTGGCGCACGCGGGTCGGTCCGGAAGGTCAAACCGCCCGTTGTCCCTTTAGTCCCGGCAGCCGGTCCGCTCGCACGCGTTCTGTAATCCTCGGCCCCTTTTCCGGAAGCCACTGAAGATGTCACGAAACGCGCCGAAATGCGCCCGCTTGAACGGCCCTTGGTCCCAGGGCGCGACAGCTTCATCCAGCCTGCATTGCGGTCAACGGCAAGGCGCGAGCCTCGCAGCACCGTGTCTCCCTGCGTGAGGCTGATTTGCCTCCCTGTCAGCAGGAGCGTGTTGGTATCCGTATGGATCTCCGCGCGATCTCCGAGCACCCGGCGACCGGGCTCAGACGTCATCACAACGCCGCCATCCAGCACAATCAGATTGTCTTTGGCGTAGAAATGCGCAATGGCCGTTACAACTCGGGTGCCGTCGGCTTGCACGATAACCACGTCGCCCTTGGCCACCACATAGCGGACGCGGCCCTCGGGCTGCGCTGCTGCTCCAGCTTTCCCCCCAGCCTGGCCTACCAAAGCCTGGTCCACCAAAGATTGTTTCTTTTTCTCTGTACTTTTCCCAGCCGCTGTGGCCACCGCCGAGCCTTCATACTCGATGTCCATCTTCCGGGTCGTAAGTGTGGTAGTGCCCTGCACAACCCGAACGTTGCCATCGAAAAACGCCTTATGCTCGCTGTCTTTCACAATCAGTGTACTTGCGGTCACATCGACCGGCTCGCTGGACGTGCCGGCAAGGTTCACAAGCCCACGTGGTGATTTCGTCTCTTTCTGCTTTAGCCGCACAGTCACGCCATTCGCGAAAACCAACTCGCGCAACTTTTGTTTGAGAATCATAGTATTGCCGCGGACGTTCCCGGTTGGCATCCACACGTCAACCGGGTGCTGCGATGTGATCCGCCCGAGCTTCGTGTCCACCTTCGCGCGTGACAACCGAGCATGCATTCCATTTGATGACCGAACGCGAACACCGTTGAATAGTTCAAGCTTTCCGGACTCGCGCAGGAAATTCCCCTTCGCCGCCTCAATCCGAACCCGCGTGCCGTCTTTCTGGTGCAAAGATCCGTCAATGCTGAACAGCACGATCGGTTTATCAGGCGAAAGGTCGGTAATTGCCTTCTTTGCCGAAATTGTATAGCGGCTGCCATCCTTTTGATTATATCCCTCATAGTGTGGGTTCGACATCTCCAGGTTTTCGAACGAAGCTGTAATCGGTCCGGTAGTGAAAACGCCTTTGTGGGATTTTGTCTCGATCGCAATGCTGTGCTGCATGAACAAACCGTAGCTTGCCATCAACCCTATAGCGCATATCGGCAGCACCACCCGAAGCAGCTGCACAAAGCGTGAGTGCCAGCGCGCACGCTGAAACGCTTTCGTCCTGTCTCCAGGCGACGCGAGGACCAGCGACGTTGAGGTCTCGTCAGTTGACGGAACAAGGGCCATGATGGCTGGCGATCCCCGTATCTATCGGCAAATCAGTCGTAACACGGTACCAACATAGCATAGTCAGCAAAATTGGGAGAGATTGGGACCGGAGCCAGTTAAATCCTCTATTTCACCCCAAGAACTTAAAGGCGGATATTGAGCAGACAAAGTCAAAGGGCACCAGCATAATAATCGAGAGAACGAAAGCTCGCGTCTAGATTATCGTTCGTCAAGAATGCCGTCAGGAATGCGAGAAAATATCCATGTCCTCGAAGCCCGCGAGGTCCAGCTCGGCACGGACTGACAGAAATTTGAACGCCGCCTCCGCAATTTCCAATCGCCCTTGGCGCGCCAGCATCGTATCCAATCGTTCTTTCAGCCTATGCAAATGCAGCACATCTGAGGCTGCATAAAACTGCTGATTATCCGACAGTGTTTCCAAAGCCCAGTCCGAACTTTGCTGCTGCTTCGACAGTTCAACACCAAGCAATTCTCCAACCAAATCCTTAAGGCCGTGGCGGTCGGTATATGTGCGTACCAACTTTGACGCTATTTTCGTGCAATATATCGGCTGCGTATCAATGCCGAGATAGTGCTTCAGTACTGCGACATCAAAGCGTGCGAAGTGAAATATTTTCACAAGCTCTGGGTCGGCAAACAGCGATTTGAGGTTTGGCACGTCGTAGCCGCCAGGCCCAACTTGTACAAGATGTGCCGTGTTATCGCCGGCTGACAGTTGCACCACGCAAAGCCTGTCGCGATGGGGTTTCAGGCCAAGCGTTTCAGTATCAACAGCAATGGCCCCCTGAAAGGTCACGCTCGATGGAAGGTCACCCTTATGAACATAAACTTTGGGCTGGCTCATAGTCTATTACCACGTGTTCTAATTACGATTAGCCGCAACGAATCCTAAAAGCCCGATTCGAATCCGGAGTCTAATGCAGGCGCCAAATATCTGGGAGCAAATTAATTTTGGCAGGCGGCTAGCTCCGCGAAAATGAGACCAAAAATAAATCCTGGCAATTTCAATGGGCCAGAGCTTATTCAATGGGCCAAAGTTCAAAGGGCCGGAGAATGAATTGGTGCCCAGAAGAGGACTCGAACCTCCACGGGGTTGCCCCCGCTAGCACCTGAAGCTAGTGCGTCTACCAATTCCGCCATCTGGGCACAAGGCGATTTTGTTAGTGCCCGGCAGCAGCATTGTCAATCGTAATGCGAACTTTCGCTCACTTCACAGCCTCGACAATGCTGTGTATTGCTTTCGCATAGAACGCATTTCCAAAGGCGCAGTGCCGCCAGCGGTAAATTGAGGAATAAAGGACATGGATTCGAGGCTCCAGCACGGTGCGCTAGCAACAGTTTTCGGTGGGTCTGGTTTCATCGGTCGGCACACGGTACGCGCTCTGGCCCGGCAAGGTTGGCGCGTCCGCGCAGCCGTCCGCCGGCCAGATCTCGCGGGTCATCTTCAGCCAATGGGTGTGGTGGGCCAAATTCAACCGATGCAAGCCAACGTCCGCTATCCTGGCTCTGTTGCAGCCGCGATTGATGGCTCCGACATTGTCATTAATCTTGCTGGCATCCTTGTTGGCAGCGGTGCGCAGTCCTTTGATGCGGTCCACGTCAAAGGCGCCCGCGCCATTGCGAAAGCCGCACAGGAAGCCGGCGTTAGACGCTTGATCCATCTCTCCGCAATTGGCGCTGAGTTAAATTCCACCTCGAACTACTCCAAATCAAAAGCGCTCGGCGAGCAAGCGGTCCTTGAAGAATTCCCGGATGCGATCATTTTGCGGCCTTCGGTGGTATTCGGCCCCGAGGACGAGTTTTTCAACCGCTTTGCAAACTTGGCCCGGATGTCGCCAGCTCTACCGCTGATAGGCGGAGGAAAAACCAGGTTCCAGCCAGTGTTTGTCGGTGATTTAGCTGAAGCAATTGCGGCATGTGCAGAGCACCATGCCAAGCCTGGAACTGTCTATGAAATTGGTGGCCCGGAAGTTTACACATTCCGGCAACTGTTGGATCGCGTTCAGAAGTGGTCCGGCCGCTCTCGCGGTTATGTAACGGTACCGTTTTGGATGGCCAAGCTGCAGGCAATTTTGAGTTGGCCGCTGCCCAATTGTGTGCGGCCTATTACCTTGGATCAGGTCCGGATGCTTCAAGTGGATAACGTCGTCAGCGAAGACGCGCAAGCAGAACTGCGGACGCTGGAAGGCCTGGGCATAGAACACCCTCACACCGCAGATTTGATTGTACCGTCATACCTTGAGCGGTTCCAACCACGCGGTCAGTTTGCGCATTATCATAGCTAGTTGAATAGGCCGTGAGCGAAAATAAAAGCGAAACTTATCCCCTACCCCTCGAGTTCCTCGCGCAGCGTCTCCAGTTCGATCCAACTTTCTTCCGCCGCATCAAGTTTTTCTTGAACGGCTGCGAGTTCATTGGTTTTGGCGGTAAAACGAGCAGGGTCCCGGGTAAATAGTTGAGGGTCGGCCAACTCCTGGGCGACGTTAGCAGCCTCGGCCTCAAGGGCTGCCATTTGGTCTGGCAGCGTATCAAGCGCGTGCTTTTCCTTGAATGACAGCTTCCGTTTCAACTTGGGCTTTTTATCGGGGGTGCGCCCGGACGATTTCGAGCCAGAGGGCGCAGTCGTGTGAGGAGCGCTCGCAGCAGTTTCGGTGAAGGCGTCATTCACCGCATGGCGCTGGGCCAGCATGTCACTGTAGCCGCCGGCATATTCGAGCCATCCGCCGTGGCCCTCAGACATGATAACGCTTGTAACCGTGCGATCGAGAAAGTCACGATCGTGGCTGACGATCAGCGCGGTCCCCTTGTAGTCCGAGATTAGCTCCTGCAAGAGATCGAGTGTCTCAAGATCGAGATCGTTGGTTGGCTCATCCAGCACTAAGAAGTTGGAAGGTTTGGCAAATGCGCGGGCCAACAGCAGCCGCGCCCGTTCCCCACCAGATAAAACCTTTAGCGGGCTGCGAACTTGCTCGGGCAGAAAAAGAAAATCTTTCATATAGCTGGCGACATGCCGGGGGTGGCCGTTGATGGTAACTGTGTCACCACGCCCCCCCGTCAGCGCGGCGCCAAGCGTTACCTCAGGGTCAAGCGCTTCGCGATGTTGGTCCAATGTAACTGTTTCAAGATTGGAGCCTTGCCGCACCATCCCGGAATCTGGCGTCAATTCACCAATTAGCATTTTTAAAAGCGTGGTCTTGCCTGCTCCATTCGGACCAATCAGCCCGATCTTGTCGCCGCGCCCAATGCGGACTGAAAAATCATTTACAATCGATCGGCCGTCGTAGGATTTGGAGATCCCGCGTGCTTCAATTACCAGCTTGCCAGATGCGCGTGCTTCGGATGCTTCCATTTGTGCGTTGCCAACCACGTGCCGCGCTTCAGCGCGCTGTTTGCGCATGGCTGTCAGCTCGGCCACTCGTCGCACGTTGCGTTTCCGCCGCCCCGTGACACCGCCATGCATCCATTGCTGTTCGCGCGCAATCTGCCGGTTGAGCTTATGGCGTTCAAGTTCCTCCAATTCGAGGATCTCATCACGCCAAGCTTCGAACGCGCCAAACCCCTTTTCGAGACGTCGCGCTTTCCCTCGGTCCAGCCACACTGTCGTTCGGGTGAGGGTCTCAAGAAATCGCCTGTCATGACTGATCAGCACAATCGCGGAACGGCTGCTTGCCAGCAACTTCTCAAGCCACTCGATGGCAGGCAGGTCGAGATGGTTCGTCGGCTCGTCAAGTAGCAAAATGTCCGGCTCAGGCGCCAGCACATGCGCCAGCGCCGCCCGGCGCGCCTCACCACCGGAAACCTGGCGCGGATCTTCATCACCACTGAGGCCAAGATCGTTGAGGATCAGTCGCGCGCGAAAAGGATCCTCTCCTGGCGCGAAGCCGCTTTCCGCATACTCCAATAGCGTAGCAAATCCCGACAAGTCAGGCTCTTGAGACAAGTAGGCAACCCGCCGGCCAGGCTGCACAAATCGTTCTCCCGCGTCAGGTTCAACAAGACCGGCCGCAATCTTCAATAGCGTTGACTTTCCTGATCCATTACGCCCAACAAGCCCGATCCTGTCGCCCGGCGCCACTTGTAATTCGGCACCCGTCATCAGTGGCGTCCCCCCGAACGTCAGCTGCAAATCCTTCAGTGTGAGCACGGGCGGTGCGGTCATGATGTTAGTGTTCCATGTTGTCAGAGAGTAACGCGGTATAGGCATTAAGAATGCCAGCCTGGACGTCAGCAATTGTATAACCCGCAAGCAGCCGCCGTCGCGCTGCAGCACCAAGCCGCAGGCGCAGTTCCGGGTCGGAAGCCAGCCGCGCCAAAGCATCGGCTAGTGCGCTTGCATCACCCGGCGGCACAACCAAACCTTCCACGTCATCGCGGGCAAAGTGGCGCGAGCCAGCAACATCTGTGATCACCAGCGGCCGGGCAGCTGCTGCCGCTTCCAGCACCGCGCGCGGCATGCCCTCTCGGCTGATCGACGGCAGAATCGCAATATCGCTGCGCCGCCAAACCTCGCCAATGTCGGCAACATGACCATGCCAGGTAATATCTGCCTCACGGCACCGGGCATTGAGCACCTTAGCCGAAATCGCCTCCGGGTTGTCCGGGTCGGTGCGGCCATAAAGGTCGATATATAGTGGCACACCGCGCGCACGAAGTTCATCGGCTGCCTCTAATAAGACATCGATCCCTTTCGACTTGATCATCCGCCCCGCAAAAGCTGCAACAGGCACATCGTTCTCAGGCACCGGGTAGGCTGGGAACGCAATCGTGTCAATGCCCGCACCGCCAAGGACGGATTGTCGTGGCTCTGATGGTTGTTCACCTGTCTGGGCGTCCATTCTAGCCCCAGTCACAAATGCTAAATCATCGGGGTTTTCCGCGAAAATCCAAGTTGTAGGCCGCCGCACAATCGAACGAATGACGGCAAGCCCCAGTGGCCGAATCACGCGTGCCGCCGCAGTTTGTGAAATGCCTAAAAACCCAAGTCCGGTTATATGCAACATGGCATGTGGCACGGACACGAACTTCAGCGCCAACGAACTAAGAACCACAGGCTGCATGGCAACGGAATGGATGACATCAGGTCGCTCATTCTGAATCAGTCGCACAAGCTTGCGCACAGTGTGAAACTGTCGGGCGGGGTTGAGCGATGCCCGCTGGAAATTAAACTCTACTACGCGGGCACCCAATTCTTCTATTTCAGAGATGCGACCAGACGATCGAGTGGCCACGACAAGCTCGTCAGAAATTCCGCGGAGCGTCTTAATCAGCGGAACGAAATGCGACAACACAAACCAGTCTTCGCTGATGCACAACAGGATTTTTCCGCAGCGTACTTGGCCGCCTGCCACAACATTTAACCTACTAGATCAAGTGAATGGAGTAATTGACCCGCATTTTCGATGGTCTCGATCTCGTTTCTGACGGTGCCAATCACAAAAGCAGCTCAGCTCTCTGAGGCCCGGCTCTTTGAGCCTTCGTCTTCTGAGGTCCAATTTTCCAAAATCCAAGCGCACTTTTGTTGGGAATAACTACTGCTGGAGGCAGTCATATGCGAAGCGGTCTGTGAGGGAAAGCATCAATGCCATGAAATATTCTCAAATAGCATCGGAAATTTTGCACAAAAACTCATGAAGTATAATAGTAACAATAGGTTGAGAGTATTTTCAGGCGTTTTGACGGGAGATTTCGTCATCTGTCAATTCCCATCGCCTCCTATCACCACCTCGGCTTTTCAACTGATATCATCCAGAGTTCTGCTATCGTCGTCTGAATAGGCAACCATCTAGCGAGGCAACATGTCGACATTCGTACTTATCCACGGTGCTTATCAAGGTGGATGGATCTGGAAACTTGTTGCAGAGAGATTGACCGCTGCATCGCACACTGTGTTTGCACCATCGCTTGATGGTTGCGGCGAGCGCGCCCATCAGATGCGTCCTGGGATCAACACCGAAACCCATGCTGACGAAATCGCCCAATTCCTTTACTATCACGATCTGAGAGATGTCATCCTCGTCGGCACGTCGAGCGGAGGAATGGTGATGGCTCGCGCAGCCGAGCAAGCGCGGGACCGCATCCAGCGTCTGGTGTTTTCAGATACGCTGGGATTGATGACCGGTGAGAAAATCCGCGATATCGTTACGCAACCTGCGGCGATCAATACCGAGCTCGCTCTAGGACCCTCGCGCGAAGACGCAGAGCAACGCCTGCTGGTCGACCTTGAGCCACAGCTCCGGCGATGGACGTCGGAAAGATTTACGCTGCATCCGCAAGCCGTATTTAATCAACCGGTGGTGCTAGAGGACTTTTGGGATCAATCATGGGACGCCTCGGTCATCTATTGCAGCCAGGCTGCCAATCCGGGGGAGGGGCACCTGAAGCGCACCGCCGATCGCCTGAATGCCAGATGGCATGTTATCGATACCGGACACTATGCGATGCTTAGCACGCCGGACGAGTTGTCACGCATCATCATGGACGGTTAGAAAATGACATCGTAAATCGCTGCAATCTTGAAATGATATCTCGCAGTTACTTGATCATCAAAACATCCTAGTGCCTCAATGAAACCAGGGGTCCACAAGCCCTAGATTAGTACTGCCTGCTAGAGGTTAACGTGCATGACAAAGCCTGCGGCTCCGAAGCTCAATCTTGCCACACTGCGTAGAGTGCCAGGCAGTGTGTGGGCGCTCGGGATGGTTTCAATGTGCATGGATATATCCTCAGAAATGATCCATGCGCTGTTACCAGTTTATCTGGTGACTGTTATGGGCACGTCGATGGTGACGGTTGGATTGATTGAGGGCATAGCCGAAGCCACGGCCTCGATAGTAAAAGTCTTCTCGGGTGCTTTGAGCGATTGGCTTGGCAAGCGCAAGACCTTGACGGTGATTGGATATGGATTGGCTGCCGTGACCAAGCCCGTTTTTCCGTTGGCCCCAACCGTCGGCTGGCTGATGGCGGCCCGTTTCGTTGATCGGATCGGTAAGGGCATTCGCGGCGCGCCACGCGACGCGCTTATCGCCGACCTCAGTCCTCCGGAGCTGCGTGGCGCAAGCTTTGGGTTGCGTCAGTCGCTCGATACCGTTGGTGCCTTCGTCGGGCCTTTGATGGCCATTGTACTGATGTGGCTCACAGCCAATAACATACCACTCATATTCTGGTTCGCTGTTGCTCCGGCTTTTGCTGCCGTCACGATGTTGGCCCTAGGCGTCCAAGAGCCGGACCGTCAGCCCGGATTGCGTATGGTCAAGAGCCCGTTGAGTATAATTGAACTAAAACGGCTCGGCTCGACTTATTGGTGGGTGGTTGCTGTGGCGACTGTGTTCACGCTCGCCCGTTTCAGCGAGGCGTTTCTTATTCTCAAGGCACATTCAGAAGGCCTCGCCATGGCCTTGGTGCCAGCAGTCCTCGTTGTCATGAATATCGTTTATGCACTCTCTGCCTATCCGGTAGGTGTCTTATCCGACGATGGCAACCGGCTGCGCATACTTGTTATCGGCCTGCTATTGCTTATCGCAGCCGATCTGGTTTTCGCCCTGGTGCCGGGCCTCGTCGGTGCCACGATTGGTGTCGTTCTATGGGGCCTCCACATGGGGTTCACGCAAGGCGTGCTATCAAGCATTGTCGCTGACACCTCGCCCGCTGAGTTGCGCGGTACGGCCTATGGAATGCTCAACCTACTGACCGGGGTATCGATGCTCGCGGCCAGCGTCATCGCCGGTGTGCTATGGGATAGCGTCGGCTCTCAGGGCACGTTCCTTACTGGTGCAGGTTTCGCATTGCTGGCGCTAATAGGATTGCTACCCTTGCGTAGTGGGATTCCGCAACGATAGGGCGCTGTCGCAGTCGGGATAACCGGTCCCGGAACAACCAGTCCTTGGGCGGAGAACTCTGGCCCGGCACTCTTGCAGGCGTTCAACGCGTCGAGAGCAGGGTTTCCAGGAACCTTCGGGCTCCTGCTGAAATCTGGCTCTTCGATGTATCCTTGGCTAGAGCCTTCTCGATTGCATTGCGTACGGCATCGGGCATTTTTTCGGACTCCGAACCCACTGCAAATGGCGTCGCAAACTTTGTTGGTTCCGCAATCGCTGAAAAGATGTCCCATTTGATACTGGGTTTTTCGACTGTACCACGCATGCGCAGAGGAATTGGCAGATGGAGCGGCGGCGGTTTCAGGTTGAGACGGAGACGTTGATCCAGGCGTCCTGACACAAGTCCGAGCGAGCCTTCAGCCGTCAAATCGATTTCTGGTCCGTTGAGATTGAGGCTCTCCGTGCTGCGCAGAACGCCGCCCCGAACTGAAAAACTTCCCTTGAGAGTTTTAAACTTGGTTCTGCGTGCAGGATTATAACCTTGTCCAATACCAAAATTCAGAACAGCTCGTCTCAAGTCAAAGCCGATGATCTCCCCTTTGTTGACGCGCATCATTGCCGAGCCATCCAATGAGCCGATCAGCTCACGCATCGTTCCGCCTCGGCCAGCTACGGCAATTTCCAAATCGCCAACGCCTTTGAGCAGCCTTTGAGTAAGCATCTCCGCGACGAAGGGCTCTATCTTCAGTCGCTTGAATTTCAGTCGCAATCCGGTCGAAAGCGGCCCTTCGGCGAGGCTCAGTTCGCCGAGGCCGCTAACGGTGCCTTCATAGAGTCCAATTTTCTTTAGCAGTACTTTGAGTCCTTTCGGGCTCGAGTGCACAACCAATTCGCCATTCTTGAGCGGCAACTGCCCATAGTTGATCTTGCTCGCCTTAATATTGAGCTCGACATCCATGTTGGGTAGCTTTGTCAGGGTGAAGGGTCGCGTGCTCCACCAGGCATTCGGGACAATCGCTGCAAGCCGCACTCCGCGATGTTTGGCAGGCGCGCCATCCAAATCCTCCAACAGGCTTTGCCAAGCTGTCGGCAGCGTGTTCTGTCTCTCTAATGTGCTTAAAGCAAACGCCGTCGGCCTCGCCGCCTTCGGGAGTAGTGCATTGATGTCAAGTACATCCGTCGTCA
>Ga0209345_10003601_pt1 | contig 15765 bp, 17 predicted proteins | sample Cruoilmetagenom7_FD_187294 | JGI IMG/M metagenome (GOLD analysis project Ga0209345, IMG submission 187294) | Oil polluted marine microbial communities from Coal Oil Point, Santa Barbara, California, USA - Sample 7 (SPAdes) (version 2) | ecosystem: Environmental > Aquatic > Marine > Oil seeps ... | reverse complement strand
ACCTTTTGTTGGGATGTTTATTGCACGAGTTTCACGAGGTAGAACTATAAGAGAGTTTGTACTTGGTGTGCTTTTTGTCCCTGTAGGATTTACTTTTATTTGGATGACAGTTTTTGGAAACAGTGCACTGCATGCAATCATGAAAGAAGGATTTACGACTTTAAGTACAGCTGTTTCAGCAGATGTTGCAACTGCGTTGTTTAAGTTTTTAGAACACTTTCCATTTGCTAGTGTAGTTTCAATAGTGGCTATTATTTTAGTTATTACTTTCTTTGTCACTTCTTCAGATTCAGGTTCTTTGGTAGTTGATACCATTTCAAGTGGTGGAAGAGAAAATAATCCTGTATGGCAAAGAATCTTTTGGGCAGTACTTGAAGGTGTTGTTGCAGCAGCATTATTAATAGCTGGTGGACTTGGTGCTTTACAGGCAGCTTCTATTGTAATTGCTTTACCCTTTGCTATTATTATGCTTATTGCTTGTTGGGGACTTTATAAAGCTTTACATTTAGAGTCTATTCGGTACGAGTCACTGCAACATCATATGAATGCAGGTCGACATGGAAAAGTGAGTGGAACATGGCAAAATAGACTTTCAAGACTAATTGAATTTCCACCGCCAGAAGAAACACGAAGGTACATCAATGAAGATGTAATTACTGCCATGGAAAATGTAGAAGAAGAGCTTGAAAAACATGGATGGAATGTAGAAGTTGTCAATGATAAAGAAAAAAGTGTTTCTGTTTTAACAGTAGAGCACAATGGTGAATTAGACTTTATTTATGAAGTAAGATTCAGTAGATATGATACACCAACATATGCATTTCCCGAAATACTTAATCCAAACCATGAACAAAAAAAATATGCTAGAGCTGAAGTCTATTTACAAGATGGTAATAAAGCGTATGATATTTATGGATATGAGATGGATGTAGTTGCAAATGACATTATTGATCAGTTTGAAAAACACAGACACTTTTTACATATTACTGCAGGATTAAATCCTGTTATACCTATAGATTAATAAAATTAAATCAATAGCTTTAAAGGCTATTGGTTTATTAAAAGTTGGGGTTGAGCTTTGGGAAGATTAGTCGTATTCATTCTGTTCAAACTGTTTTATTTTTTCATCTATAAGTGATAAAAGATACTTATTTTGTGGTATTACTGCTTTTATTCTTTGAAGCTCTTTACAATTATGCTTTGAAAAATCGTCATATATTAATTCAGAACATTCATCAATTGATTTTATACTCTTTTTGAGGTTTTGTAACTCGCCAATAAGATGGGTATTGAAAAGTGTTCTATCCTCTTTGTATAAATTTCTAAGTTTGTTTAGTATGGTTAATCCATCAATAACTACATCATCTATCTCACTAGATGTTATAAGGTCAGATTTTAATGCCTCTATAGTGTTGTAAATATCTTCTTTTGTTTTCATATTTGTATTTTATCAGAAATATAATCAGAGTTGAATTATTTGTACTCTTTTAAAAGTAGAGAGGTTTATAAAGGAAGTAACACCTCAAAAGGTGTTATCCTTGTTGTTGTGCTTCCATATCTGCACGAACCTTATCCATATCAAGTTCTTTTATTTGGCTCACTAGATTATTGAAATTAGCTTCATCCATTGCCCCAGCCTGGTTATATACTAAAGATTTCTCTTTAATTACCATAAGTGTTGGGATAAATTTAATTTGAAAATGACCCGCTAATCCTTGCTCTGTTTCTGTATTTATTTTTGCAAAAGCTACATCAGGATTTTCTTGGACTACTTTTTCAAATACAGGACCAAACTGTTTACAAGGTCCACACCATGGTGCCCAAAAGTCTATGATGAGTATATCATTATTTTCAATTGTCTCATTAATGTTACTTTGCGTTAGTTCTATGTATGTCATATCTTTATCCTTTTATATTTAAAATTAATAGAACAATCAACTATTCTCTTGCAAAAAGGAAACAAACTAATCGCACTAAGATTCGAGTATAACAAAACCTCATTTATTTCAACTTAATGATGCAGGTATTTAAGTTGGAATAAAGTATCAACAATAGCTTTTACTAGTTCTTTAAAAATTAAGATTGAGCTTTGTGGGGAGTAGCGAATTATATTAGTTGTTTCTTTCGCCCTATTTTATATTGATTACTTAAATTTTCATCTATTATTTTCAAACATCTTATTGACAAGTGTTTGTATTTTAGCCTCTATTCTACCATGTTTTGTTATATCAAATCGAGGAGCCTTATAGGTAGCTGACCCCACAGGTACACCATCTTTATAGATAATAAAACTTGCTCTAGCTAAATATAATCCCCAATGATTTCCAAACTGGGCAGTGTAGGTTGTGTATACTGGACACTCATTAGGGTGTTCCACCTCTCTAGTAACATATCCATTATTTTCCAATGTGTTACTATATGCATTAAAAAAGTCTAGACTAACACTATGGTTTCTAACTACACAGATTTCTGTATTTGTTATTATTCCACTTACTTTATTAATTGAACGAGATACACAGCCAGACATAAAAATAAACATGATACCGATTAATACTATTTTCATACTTTACCAATTTAGCTTTAAATTATTTTTTTTCTAATTTATTTTCAAAGTGACTTTTTATTTTTTCAAAACAAACTTGGTCATTACCAAAATTAATACCAATTTTTTCTCCATAACCACCTCGCTTAATTTTAGATGTAGCTATTGCATAAACTTTACTCTCTTGATTTGTTGTTTTACCATCTATTGTTATAATTGTATTTACAATACATGTTGCAAAATTTATATTAGCTATTTTTTCAACTTCACATTTATTATTATAGTATTCTTTGATATCTTCTAATTCCGAATCATAAAAAAACCAAAGACCGGTTGCTTTCTCAGTAAAAACTGTAAATTTTTTGCACTCTCCACTCAATTTAAAATCTTCTTTAGATCGTAATACACTATTTAAAGCCTTTGTGCTAGGCATTTTAGACTTATTATTGTAGTATACTACATTTTCTAACTTTATTGAGTCAATCATTACTGATTTATCTTTTTCATTATATTTTGGTTGAATATTATATACAGGAGTACAGCCTACTACAAAAAATCCAATAAATGTAAAGCCTATTAACTTTAAAATTTTGCTCATCTTATTTCTCTTTCTTTTAGTTTTATTTAAATAATTATATCAAATAAATGTCACATCTAGTGTCACATTTTTAATAAATTATAAAATTTCAATAGATTAGCTTATAGAAAAAGGATATATCATTTCAATTTATTAAGTAACTAATCAATTTTCCACCATTCATTATCATTGAAGCTTTTTTTAAAGATACTCTTTGTTTATTATAATTATTTTCTTCGATACTATTAAAAATTCTTTTATCTTTTTGTTCATCTCTCCAATTATCATAAAAGCCATCTAATGGTTTTAATTCACCATCACAATTAATACACCTTTGATGATTTATAAAGTTATTAATCTTATATGCTTCTTCACAGTTTATGCACACATAAATATTTAATATATCATTATTATGATTAGATAAAAAAAGAGATTCCATATGCTTTATTTTACATACAAAGAAATTAATTATTTCATAAATTAAATAAATAGTCAGAAATAAAAATACAATACTTAAGAAAAGAAACATTTTTTGTTCTTGTTCATAATATACAATATGATTTGATGATTTGTAACTCATATTGAGATATTGATAAGAATAAGAAGTATAAAGCCAAATAAAAAGTCTTATTAAAAATAAGGAAAAGAATAATATAGAAAAATTACATTTAACCTTTGCTTGTTTAGAATTCATTAGATATCTTATAAAATTAAACTTTTTAATTTCTAAAATCAAAAAGTTTAATAATTTCATTTCTTAATGTAAAAAGTGTCTCTTTCCTGAGAAATACAGTGCCATACCAAACTCATTGGCAGCTTCAATAACCTCATCATCTCTCACACTTCCACCTGGTTCAATCACACATTTCACACCAGCTTCAGCAGCTGAGTCAATAGAATCTCTAAATGGGAAAAATGCTTCAGAAGCTAGAACAGAACCTGTAGTATCAAGTCCCATATCCTTTGCTTTTCTCAATGCTGCTTTTGCTGCATCAACTCTTGAAGTCATACCCATACCAACAGCTACCATTGCAGAATTTTTTACATACACTACACAGTTTGATTTTGTAAGAGATGCTACTTTATAAGCTATCTCCATATCTTTCATCTCTTGTGCAGTTGCTTCTCTTGTAGTTTTTAACTCTGAGTTTTTAACTTCGTCATCTTCAACTTTATCGCTATCTTGGTAAACAAATCCACCATCAACGATTTTGAAGTTAAAATCATCATTTGCAAGTTCTAGTTTTGCAGTACCTTGTTTGAATAGTTTGATTCTATTTTTTCTACTTAATTCAACTTCTGCTTCTGGTGTAAAATCAGCTGCAAATACAACTTCTAAGAAAATTTCGTTCATTTTTACTGCAAGGTCTAAATCTACAATTCCATTAACAGCAACAACTCCACCAAATGCACTTACTGGGTCACATTTTAAAGCTTCAGTATAACTTTCTAATAGTGTATCTTTGATAGCAAAGCCACAAGGATTTCCGTGTTTTACGATACATACTGCATTATCATCACCAAATGCACTTGCTATTTTTGCAGCTCCTGAGATATCTCCCATATTATTAAAAGATGCTTCACCTTTTAGTGTGATAAATTTATTTGATAAGTGTTTATCAAACTCATATAATGCACCTTTTTGATGTGGATTTTCACCATATCTTGTATCAAATACTTTTTCACCTACGATAAATTGTTTATCACCAAATCCACCGTTGAATCTTTTGTTCATATAGTTTGCTATCATAGAATCATAAGCAGCTGTATGCTCATATGCTTTTATCATCATATCTCTTCTAAATTCAACTGTATTTGTATCGTTTTTTAGATTGTTTAATACTAAATCATAATCTGCAACATCAGTTACAATAATTACAGAATCAAAATTTTTAGCTGCACTTCTAACCATTGCAGGTCCACCGATGTCAATGTTTTCAATAATCTCTTCAAAATCATCTGTTTTTTCAATAGTAGCTTTAAATGGATATAAATTTACACATACTAAATCAATACCTTCAACACCTAGTTCTTTTGCTTGGTCTAAGTGTGATTGTTTATCTCGTCTGTGTAATATTCCACCGTGGATAAATGGATTTAAAGTTTTTACTCTACCTTCAAAACACTCTGGGAATTTTGTCACTTCGTTTGCTTCAATTACAGATATTCCTGCATCTTGTAATGCTTTGTATGTTCCACCTGTACTTATTATCTCATATCCTAAAGATACTAACTCTTTTGCAAAGTTCTCAACACCACTTTTATCACTAACACTAATTAATGCTCTCAATTTTCTTTCCTTTTTTGAATATTAAATTATTTATTGAAATGAATCATATTTTTATAACTCACTTCAACAAATCAACCACCTGTTTCATAAAATGCTCGGTCAGATTGATCTTCACTTCCCCATTTATTTTTTTCTGGTTTATCTTGTAATACTTTTCTTAATATCTCTTTTGCACCATCTATATCTTTTGCTTTTATAGCATCTGCAATACTTAATGCATCTTCAAAATATAAACAAGGGATTAAATACCCCTCAGCTGTTATTCGTAAACGATTACAATCACTACAAAAATCATCAAGATGTGGCTCTATGATTCCAAATTTATAACCATCTTCTAGCTCATAACTTTGAGATGGGCTATTCCCCTCTCTCTCATTTTTAGTAAAGTTGTATTTTGATTTGATTATCTCTTGTATCTGGGCAGAATTGAGACCTTTTTTTACTGAAGCATGAGAGTTTTCCATAAATTCTATAAATCGTACCTCATACCCTTTTTCTTTACAAAATTCTAATATATCTATAAGTTCACCATCATTGATATCTTTCATAGGAACACAGTTTACTTTTACTTTTAGTCCAACTTCACTGGCTTTTTGGATCCCAGCTAACACTTTTCCTAATACATCTTTTTGTGCTATATGATGGGCAACTTCTGGTTTTAAACTATCAAGGGAAACATTGATTCTTTTTAGACCTGCATCTTTTAATTTTTGTGCTGCTTCTTCTAATAAAAAGGCATTTGTAGTAAGTGCTAGATCAAGAGTAGGAGAATAGTCAGCTATCATTTTGACAAAGTTTTCAAGTCCATGTCTTAAAAGTGGCTCTCCACCTGTAAGACGAACTTTTGTGACACCCTCATCAATAGCTACTTTAATAAATTCAAACATATCTTCATAAGATAAAAGTTTTTCATGAGGTACCCAAGAAAATGGTTTCTCAGGCATACAATATTGACATCGAAAATTACATCGCTCTGTTACTGAGACTCTTAAGTAATCTACTTTTCTCCCATGCCCATCTATTAACAAAGTATTATTCGCTTTTATAAATCTTGTTCAATAATTTTTTTAAATGTATTGAAATAGATATCTTTTAGTGTTGAAACTTCCATGTGAATTGTATTGTTTATAGAAAACTCATCTCCACCTACAACACCAACATTTGCACAAGTAACACCCATTGAGTGTGCCATAGCTTCAAATGCATCACAATTTTTTGGTTCAACTTCAACAATTGCTCTACTTAAACTTTCAGCAAACATATCTTTTTGGTCTAGAAGAACTATATCTACATCAAGCCCTTTACTTCCAACTGCTGCCATTTTTGCTAAGGCAATAGCTAATCCACCTACCCCTATATCTTTTGCAGCTACTAATAAATCTTGTTTATTTGCATCAATTACTAAATTCCAAAGATTTAACTCTTTCTCAAAATTTACTTCAGGGTGTGTTCCAGCTACTTTTCCAAAAAGTTTCTTTAAAAATAAACTTCCACCAAATTCACCTTTTGTATCACCTAAAATATAGATGATATTTCCATCTTTTTGTAGGCTACTAGGTAAAACTTTGTTCATATCATCATTTACACCAACTGTTGCAATTGCTGGTGTTGGGAAAACTCCCACTCCATTTGTTTCGTTGTATAAAGAAACATTTCCACCAATAACAGGAGTATTTAACTCTTTACAAGCTTTTTTAATCCCTTCACAAGACATCATAAACTGCCACATAACTTCTGGATTTTGAGGGTTTCCAAAGTTAAGACAATCTGTAATTGCTTTTGGAGTTGCACCTGTCATAGCTACATTTCTTCCAGCTTCCATGACAGCAGCACTACTTCCAAGCTCTGGGTCTATATAACAAAATCTAGTATTACAATCAGCACTCATAGCCAAAGCTCGTCCTGTTTCTTTGATACGAATTACACTTCCATCAAGTTTTCCAGGCCCTTTTATAGTATTTGTTTGTACCATTGAGTCGTATTGTTCATATATCCAAGATTTATCTACAACTTCCATATCATATAAAAGTGCTTCAAATGTGTCTTGAATATTTATATCTTCATCCATAAAATCTACATTTTTGATAGTTTTTAAATATTCAGGTTCTTTCACTGGTCTATCTAAAACAGGAGCTTCCTCTGAAAGTGGTTGAATAGGTATATCAGCACATTTTTCTCCATGCCAAAATAGTTCCATATTTCCAGTATTTGTAACTTCACCAATAACAGCGGCATCTAGCTCCCACTTATGGAAAATATCAATAACAGCTTGTTCACACCCTTTTTTAGCACAGATAAGCATTCTCTCTTGAGATTCACTTAACATGAAATCATAAGGTGTCATACCCTCTTCTCTTGCAGGTACTTTATCTAAATGCATAATCATACCAGAACCAGTTCTCCCAGCCATCTCAAATGAACTTGAAGTTAATCCAGCAGCACCCATATCTTGAATACCGATGATTAAATCTTTTTTAAATAGTTCCATACAAGCTTCAAGTAAAAGTTTCTCAGTAAACGGATCTCCAACTTGTACCGTCGGTCTTTTTGACTCGCTATCTTCATCAAATGCAGCACTTGACATAACAGCCCCACCAAGACCATCTCGTCCTGTTTTAGACCCTACATACATTACAGGATTTCCAATACCTTCTGCTCGTCCTAAAAATATCTCATCTGATTTACAAATACCAAGATTGAAAGCATTTACAAGGTTATTTCCAGCATAACACTCTTCAAAACCAGTTTGTCCACCAATAGTTGGAACACCCATACAGTTACCATATCCACCAATACCCTCAACAACACCTCTTAACAAAAACCTGTGCTTTTTAGCAGTTTCACTATCTCCATTGATTGAAGCAAATTGGATTAAGTTTAAAGAAGCAACAGGTCGAGCACCCATTGTAAAAACATCTCTCATAATACCACCAACACCAGTTGCTGCACCTTGGTAAGGTTCTATAAAACTTGGGTGGTTGTGTGATTCCATTTTAAATACTGCTGCATATCCATCACCAATATCAATAACCCCAGCATTTTCCCCTGGCCCTTGTATAACCCATGGAGCGCTGACTGGAAAACCGTTTAAGTATTTTTTACTTGATTTGTAAGAACAGTGCTCAGACCACATAGCCGAAACAACCCCAATTTCTGTATAGTTAGGCTCTCGTCCTAAAATCTTCACTGTATTGTGATACTCTTCTTCAGTCATAGAGTGTGCAAGTGCAATTTCTAATGGTGTTTGTTGTGACATATTTATTTACCTTAAATATATAATTTTTTTGGATTATAGCCAAAAAGTTTTTAGGAGATGGTTAAGTGAAAATCTAGGAAACTTTTTTCATTTAATTTTTTAAAAGAATAGTATGAATATTGTTTATAACTTCTTTTGAACGCAGTATAGAAGTATGGGTTTCATTGTATCCAAATACTTTATAAGCATTATATTGTCTCTGGCTTTTCAGTTGACTTTGTAATGATATAACTCCATCATTATTAATACCAGCAGTTAAGGTTACTTTCCCTTTATATCCAAAAAACAAATAGTGTTGTACAGAACTAGGTATCTCTTTGTTGTTAAGCTCATTTAAAAAGATACTATTGGGCTTCATATCAACCCAATATGGTAATGAATAATCTAAAGATGATGATCTTTTTGCTAACTTATCACCATCCCAAGGTGTTGAGATGGTGATAAATTTTTGAACTATTTGTAACTCTATTGGAGTCATTCTTGATATTGCATCTTTTATAACTAATCCACCCATACTATGAGCAATTATTGGCATATATTGAAAATTATATTTTTGTATTAGATATGATAAAGCTTCATATATCACCTGTGAACTTTGAGACAATCGCATACCAGAAGGATAAGAAACTACAATAATTTGAAAGTCATTTTCCAATGTTTGAATCATAGTTGTCCACTCTCTTGGGTTTCCACCTGCACCATGCACTAAAACTATTGGTGTTTTATTTGGATTAAAAGAGTTTAAAAAATAAACTCCCCCACCAATATTCTCAATAAACTTCATCGGTAACCATAAGCCAGTTTTACCAAAAGTAGGATCAAAGTTATTGTAATTTAATTCAGTGATTCTATCGTATGTAAAATTTTGTTTATAAAGAGTTAGTTGCTTCTCCATCTGTATTGTATTTAATTTTTCATTTTCATTGTAGTTAATTGAGGCTACTACATTTTGTTTCAAATCTTTAATAGAATTAACAAATCCACAACCTGTAAAAATACAAATACCAAAAACAATAAACCCAATATTGATTAAAAACTTATTCATCTTATTATTGTACAAAAATGTTTTAAAAAAAAGGATAAAGTATTATCTTACCTTAATTTAAATATTAAAATACTATAATATATATTCAAATAAAGCACTAAATAAATGGACAAATATTGAAGAAACATATTTTAGTTGTATCATATTCTCAAACAGGACAACTCGATAATGTTGTAAAAAACTTTATAGCACCTCTAGAGCAAAATGACACTACGATACAAATTACTTATAGAAACATAGAACCTATTAAGCCTTATCCCTTCCCTTGGGATTTAATGACTTTTATGGATACTTTCCCTGAGTCTGTTCATCTTAATGGATGTGATATCAAAAATTTTGAAAATGATGAAACTAATTATGATTTAGTTATACTTGCTTATCAAGTATGGTTTTTATCTCCATCTATCCCTGTAACAGCATTTTTAAAATCTAAATATGCAAAACAAAAACTCCAAAATAAACCAGTTATAACACTTATTGGTTGTCGAAATATGTGGATTATGGCACAGGAAAAAGTAAAAACATTATTAAACAATATCGGTGCAAAACTTATTGATAATGTTGTACTTATAGATAGAGGGAATTCTCTTGAAACTTTTATCACAACTCCACGATGGATGCTTACAGGAAAAACTAACTCTTTATGGGGTATGAGTGAAGCGGGAATTGATCCAAAACAGATAAATAGTACTAAAAGATTTGGGAAAGCTATTATGGAAGCTTTAAAAAATGATAAAGAGAAAGAACATATCTCTTTACTACAAGGCTTAAAAGCAGTAGAGGTAAACTCAAAATTAATAAGAAGTGAAAAGATTGCAACAAAAAGTTTTCATATTTGGGGCAGTTTAATACAAAAACTAGGGAAAACAGGTGATATAAAAAGAAAACCTGTGGTTATACTTTATCTTATGTTTTTACTTCTTATTATTGTAACTGTAGTCCCAATTAATATGATTGTTCAATCAATTTTAAGAAGAACAAATAAAGAAAAAGTACAATTAGAGAAAGAAACTTATGAACAACCCTCTGGTAATGGGGATGAAAGAATGAAGGAATTTATGTTAGATGAATAATGTTTATATCAATCAAATAGAAAAGTTTATGCCAAATGAACCTGTTAGTAATGATGAGATGGAAGAGTATCTTGGATATATTGGTGGCAAAAAATCAAAAGCTAGAAAAATTGTTTTAAAAAGTAATGGTATACAAACACGATACTATGTACTTGAAAAAGGAACTCAAAAACCACTCTTTTCAAATGCACAACTAACAGCAAATGCTATAAAAAAATTAGAAAATGAGAATTTTTCTTTAGATGAGATTGAATCTCTTTCCTGTGGTACAACTTCACCTGATCAACTTATGCCAAATCACACACTTATGGTACAAGGGGAACTTAAAATTAGTGAGATAGAAACAATAAGTACTAGTGGTATTTGCTTAAGTGGAATTAATGCTTTAAAATACCTTTATTATGGTATTAAATGTGGTGACTTATCTTGTGCAATAGCAACTGGAAGTGAAACTTCATCTCCTATTTTAAGTGCTAAAAACTTTCAAAAAGAATCTGAACATCTCATTGATGAACTTAAAAAAAACACAAGTATTGCCTTTGAAAAAGATTTTTTAAGATGGATGCTTTCAGATGGTGCGGGGGCAATGAAACTTCAAAATAAGCCAAATAAAAATGGACTCTCTTTAAAAATTGATTTTATAGATATACTCTCTTATGCTGGAGAGATGCCTGTATGTATGTATAGTGGATTAAATGTAGAAGATAATAAGGTAACTTCATGGAGAGCTTATTCTCAGGATGAAGTGATGGAAAAATCTCTACTTGCTATAAAACAAGATGTAAAACTATTAAATGAAAATATTATTGAATATACAGTAACAAAACCTATCATTAGAATTGCTAAAAAACGATCTTTAAAGCCTGAACAATTTGATTATTTTTTACCACACTACTCTTCAACATATTTTAGAGATAAAGTATATGAAGGTCTGAAAAAAGCAAATTTTGAGATACCTTATGAAAAATGGTTTACTAACTTAACAAAATTTGGAAATACGGGAAGTGCATCTATCTATATTATGTTGGAGGAACTTTTTAATAGTGGTAAACTTAATAAAGGTGAAAAAATACTTTGTTATATACCTGAGAGTGGCAGGTTCTCAACTTCATTTATGGCTTTAGAGGTAGTATGAAACAAATCAAAATTCCAAATGAGGAAAACTCAACACTAGATGGGCATCAAAAAGTGATGTATGCCCCTAATGAAAATGGAAAGTTTCAAACATTTAACTATGGAAGTAATATAGAAGAATATGCAACTAAGCTAGCTGTAGAGGAGTATGAAATACTACAAAAAGAGTGTTTAGAAAATATAAAAAATAATATCTCTTCCCCAATAGAATACTATATGTATAAAAAAAGAATGGATATACCTACTTTAGCTTCTGTTGTTGGTTTTTTTCAATTTAGAGTTAAAAGACATTTAAAAGCTAAATATTTTAGAAAGTTAAATGATAAAATTCTTCAAAAGTATAGTGATATTTTTGGTATAACGATAAATGATTTAAAAGGGTTTAGTGATGGAAAATAATTTTAAACATAATCAATTTGCACATTGTGAAAGTGGTGTAGTTTCAACACTTTTAACAAGCTATGGACTTCCAATTAGTGAACCTATGGCTTTTGGAATAACTCACTCTTTATCATTTGTTTTTTTACCAATTATAAAACTTAATAATATGCCCTTAATTGCATATAGAGAGGTACCAAAAAATATTATTAAAAATATTGATAAAAGACTTGGTGTAAAAATATATAAAAAACAATATAAAAATATGGTTGAAGCAAATAAGGAACTTACCCGTTTAGTACAAGATGAAAAGAAACTTGTTGGACTTCAAACTTCAGTATATTATCTTCCATATATGCCAGAAGATATGAGATTTCATTTTAATGCTCATAATCTACTTGTTTATGGGAAAGAAAATGATGAGTATCTTATCTCTGACCCTGTATTTGAAGATGTAGTAAGAGCAAAAGAAAATAAATTGACAATCGCAAGATTTGCTAAAGGTGTTTTTGCACCAAAAGGTTTTTTATACTATCCACAACATATTCCACAAAATATTGACTATGAGAATATATTAAAAAAATCAATCAAAAAAAATGCAAAATCAATGACAACACCTTTTCCATTTGCGGGGATAAAAGGGATGAGAAAACTAGCAAGTGCAATTGAAAAAATAGAAAATAATGATGATGAAAGATATGTAAAAAACTATCTTACTCATATCGTAAGAATGCAAGAAGAGATAGGAACTGGTGGTGGTGGTTTCAGATTTTTATATTCAGCATTTTTACAAGAGGCAAAGCAATATAATTTAGATAATAACAAACTGCAAACTGCAAGTGAACTTATAACACAATCTGGTGATATTTTAAGAGAATTTGCTTTAAAATGTGTGATGGGTGCAAAGCATATAGATAGATTAGATTCCAAAGAGATAGCCAAATTTTTGGTTGAAGCTTCAAAAATAGAAGAGGAAGCTTTTAAAATTTTAAAAACAATCTAATTCGATAATAAGTAACTCTATTATAAAATAGCAGGATAATTAACAGTAAAGTAAAAAGGTAATAAATGGTAAGCAATACAGAGTTAAAAGAGGTTTTAATAAAATATCTTAATCTTGAAGATATAGAAACAAATGAGATAGATGACAATGATCCATTATTTGGTGATGATGGATTAGGTTTAGATTCAGTTGATTCTATTGAACTTGTTTTAGCTATAGAGAAAGAGTATGGTGTGAAGATCACTGACTCAACAAAATACGATACTATATTCGCAACAATCTCATCACTTTTAACTTATATAAATGACAATAAAAAATAAAGCTTATATAACAAATACAGCTTTAATTTGTTGTTCTGGAGATAATGAAGAACAACTTTTTCATAATATTTGTACTCAAAATAGTTTTATAAAAAATGATTCAAATTATTTTAATAATACTCCAGCAGCTATTGGAAAAATATCTTCAGAAAAAAGTTTTTTTGATAATCTACTATTAAAATGTGAAGAGGTTCTTCTTCATAGTAACTTAACAACATTTGAAGACACCCTGCTAGTTGTAGGTTCTTCAGTTGGTGGAATAGCAATCACTGAAGAGATTTATCTTAAATATGGTGATTATAAAAAAGTAGACCCAAACTACCACAATATACAGACAATACAAACAATACTTGAAAAAAAATTCAAATTTCTTGATGGAATCTCTTTCTCTACAGCCTGTACCTCAAGTGCTAATGCTTTAGGATATGCACATGAAGTTATAACAAAAGGTATCTATAAAAATGTATTAGTTTTAGGAGTAGACCAATTATCCCAAACTACTGTTGGTGGCTTTTTATCTTTAGGTGTACTTTCAAGTGAGCCTTGTAAACCTTTTGATACAAGCCGTGACGGGATGAATGTATCTGAAGCTATCGCTTGTCTTTTAGTACAAACAGAACCAAATGAAAATAGTATAGAAATTTGTGGTGTTGGATATAGTTCTGATGCATATCATATGACACATCCACACCCTGATGGGTTAGGGGCAAAAAGTGCAATGGAAAAAGCAATTTTGAAAGCAAAAATAACTACAGAAAATATAAATTATATCAATGCACATGGGACAGGTACTAGCGCAAATGATTCAGCCGAAGCAAAAGCTATTGAGAGTTTATTTGGAAATATCACTTATGTAACTTCAACTAAATCAATTACTGGTCATACACTAGGAGCAGCTGGAGCACTAGAAGCAATTATTTGTAAATTAATTATTAATAATCAAACTATACCTACAAGTACAAATCTCAATGATGCAGAAAATAAAAATATCAATTTATCAACACAAAACATATCTAAAGAGATTAACTATGTAGTAAGTAACTCTTTTGCTTTTGGTGGAAATAATTGCAGTTTAGTATTTGGGAAAGTAAAATGACTATAAATTTAGAGATACTAGATACTGCTTTTATCTATGAACAAGATGAGATTGTAGAACTGAAAACAAAAGAGTTAGTTCCTAAAATGGTAACAAGAAGAAGACTTACTAGGGCAGCTAAAATTGCTATTTATTTAGCAAATGCTGTTGATTTTAAAATTGGAAGAATTGTGTATGGAAGTAGTTTTGGAGAGATTCCAGCAACTGCTAGTATATTAAAAAGTATAAAATGTAATGACCATATAAGTCCAACAGATTTTCAAAATTCTGTTTATAATACAGCAGCCTCTTACCTTTCTATGTTATACGGAAATCAAAGCGAAATTATGACAGTTTCAAGTGGGGATAATACAGCACAAAATTCACTCAAAATGGGAGCTATTAAGGCGCTTGATGGGGATGAGATTCTTATTATTGCTACAGAAACACTCAATATACCAAATATAAATGAAGTTAATAATTGCATTGACTATCTTGAATCTGGTGTAGCTTTAAAAATAAAAGTAACTCAAATGTCACCAAACATTGATATAAATAAAGATAATAATTCAATAAAAATTCCAAATTCTCTTTATGAGTTATTTGCTATTGCCAAAAAATTTGATAAAACAAAACAAAATATTGTAGAGATTAAAATATGAAACTACCCCATTTAGAGCCTTTAATTTTTGCTAAAAAAATTATCCGAAAAGATGAAAATAACTCTATAGTATTTTGTGAATTTCAAGAGTTACCAACTTTGACAACTTTTATAGAGGCTGCTGCACAATCTAGCTCATCTTTTGTAGATCAAAGTAAACCAAAACTAGGTTTTCTAGCTACAGTTAAAAATATTGAACAACATAGAGAATTTGATAGTTTACAATATCATATTCACTTAAAACTAGAAGCTCAAATTGCAGAATTTAAACAATTTTATTTTGAAGTATTTAACCTCTCCAACACTACAGAACCATATATTTCTGGTCTTAATAGTAATAAAGATTCTCTTAAAGCGTCACCTGATATTCCCATTGGTTTATAAAAACCCCTGCTAAATAAATGACGCATA
>Ga0209345_10003600_pt1 | contig 15770 bp, 17 predicted proteins | sample Cruoilmetagenom7_FD_187294 | JGI IMG/M metagenome (GOLD analysis project Ga0209345, IMG submission 187294) | Oil polluted marine microbial communities from Coal Oil Point, Santa Barbara, California, USA - Sample 7 (SPAdes) (version 2) | ecosystem: Environmental > Aquatic > Marine > Oil seeps ... | reverse complement strand
ATGTACGATAAGATAATTATTGAATACTCTATAGTAGCCAGTATAAGAGTCACCATAGTTAAACTCGAAGTCAGCTTCATCAATGTTGAGATGATTATAATAGGCCACCAGTTCATCAGCCGCTTTCTTACCGAACGTACGTCTAACTTCATCTTCAGTTATCCATTTGAAGCGATGCAAAAACCTGGCATCTGAGTAGTCGTCCATGAGACTCATTGGGTCTAATACTAGTTCAGAGTCTGGGACATGATGGGTGTCTATCTGGTTTATCGGTCTACCAAAGGTATCTTTCCTGCCAGTATCGCGCACGTTAGTATAGCTACACAACAAGCCAGATATCATACCACCAAGCTTGATAGTGTCACCTTCAATATCGAAGCGATTCTCAACGAATACATTATTAACTGTATCATTAAGAATGCTAGCCGTATCGATGTCACGTGGGTTCGTAGGACTGATAACAACAGTGTTAACTATCGTAGAGTAATAACCTACCAACATGCGAGCAAATAACTTAATAACGTTAAAGGTCTCTGCAGGCTGACCACGGTTAGCTAATATTGCTAACTGCTCGTCAGTATAGTGTCTGTTGTGGTACAAGTCCCAGGCCTCATTAGCTTCTTTACGAGACCGTTCATATGCCTCGTAGCCAATTTTAAATGAGTCCTTTAAATCCTTAATTGTTGCTTTCATCGGTTTTTATACCTCTCTGAGATACTCAACTTGGGAGTAATAACACCAGGAGCATCTTCTTTAAGCATGCCATCCATCATATCAATACGCTCATCTAAAGCAGATATAACGTCTGCTAACTGGTCTTGGTCCATGTTCAAGCGGTACTTAGCTACGTAAGGGTCATTCATGTCATAGACACTACTTAACTGTTCTTTTAGGTCGCCTAGTTGAGACTTGAGTTTAACTAATACAGGACCTTTCTGTTCGGTTAGACTACCCATAGCTGAGGTAAAGGTTTGTGTTTCACCTTTACTGACTGTAGCACCATATAGAGCATGTCGTAGAGTGTTACGAAACGACTCGTACGCTGCAGTACCTTCAACGCCTTCAACGTCATTAGAGATATACTTCTTAACTCCACGAATAAGGCTATCGATAGGACCAGCTTGTTGGTCAGTAATCTCTTCACCAGCAATATTACCTAAAGCAGACAACTGTCTAATCTCTTTAGCAACTTTACGGTCTGCTACGTTCATAGGGAACTCTTGCTCTACACGAGACATTAAGCGACTAGCTTTAGTTCTGTTAGCTGGCACAGTCATGTCAGAGTCTGTAAAACTACCTTCAAACATCTCATCAAGAGAGTCCTTAGCCGTGTTCACTTCATCAATCTTAACCTGGTCAGTAGAGCGTATCCTCTCAGCGTGTAAAGCTTCAGAAGCTTCACTACTTGTACCTTTTTCACGTTTGCCTGCTAAACGCTCTTCAGCTGTGCCACCTTCCTTCTTCATTCTAACAGCTTCAGCATAAGCATCAACTTTAGACAGTTCGGGGTCTGCGTCCATAAGGTCTTGAGCTAAGCGTTCTAGCTCAGAGCCACGACCAGTTGACTTGGGCTTAAGAATACCAGAGGCTTCTTCCCAGGCTTCTTGCTTAGTCATATTAGGTTGTTCAGACATGATAATCTCAGCTAAACGTTGAGTATCAGTAATACGACCAGAAGACATGCCAGAACGTAAGCGCTGAGCGTTAAGTGATTCTTTAGTTAGACGGTCTAGTGCTTGGTCATCCATACGCTTAGTGTAACCAGTCATAGCGTACACTTGGTTCATATCGCGTATCTCTTGGTCCCCATTAGTTCTAGTTGCTATGACATAGTTGAGCTCTGAAGCACCTGCAGGGTCAATACCAGCTTGCTTAAGCATCTTGTGACCCTCAGGCGTATCAATACTGTCTACGCGAGCAATCTCTTTATACATGTCAGCGCCAATAGGGTTTTGCTTAGCTTCAGTAAAGAAGTTATTCAGGTGACGTACATTGCGGTCACCTTGGTAACGGTCAAAAGCGTCAAAGGTCTTTGCTTGTAAACCACTAGCTTGACCTTTGTAGAGTTCATTTTTTAAATTCTGAATCTCGACGTCTTTAGTAGACTGACGCATAGGGGAGTCTGCTTGATACTCATCAAGTTTCAAGCTGGATAGCTTCTGTCTATTTTGTGCTTCTTGCATTCGCAAGTCGCGTTCAGGCTTAGCGCGAGCATAACTAGCGACGTTAGCCGCACCTTGTGCTATACCTGCTCCTGTATGTGCTGTTGTCATTATAGTGGCCCCACTGGTGCTTCGTTATACGTTGGTGTTGGTGCAGCTGGTGTTGGAGTCTCCAGATAATCAACTAAAGCAGTACCTGCCGTACTAACAGCGGCTCCAATAGTTTGACCTGCAACTTGTTCAGATGCTCTAGCTTTCTGTTCTGCCGCACGAGCCTGGTTAGACAACTCATTAGATAGAGAACTTCCAGGGTTCTGACCTAAACCAATCTGTAAGAATCGACTCTTGTCTTCAGCTACCTGTCTAGGTGCGTCACGACGTATCTTAGCTCGACCTTCAGCTCCTTCAAGTTCAGACTGAGCGTGTAAGCTTGCTGAGATACCAGAGGCAGGGTCTAAACCACGTTGAGCTAAACTTTCGTCTAACCGTGCCATAGCAGTCTGCTGCTCTTGTTCAAAAGTTTCTAAGCCTATAGTCTCATAGTACTCAGGTGTTAAGTTGTTGTAGTAGTCAGCTAAGTTATCTTGTACGGGTCCATAGACCTCATTCCAGTCATCAAGTTTATTCTGCTCAAACTCTAGAGCAGACTTACTTTGCGCTTCTGCTCCATGTCTAGCTTTATTTGCCGACACATTTGATGATATTGCACCTGCCGCAGCGACGCCGGCACTTACCCATGCTACTGACATAGTTGTCCTCCTAGCTCGTCTAGAGCAAAGTCTGTTTTTAATTTATCGTAAGAGTCCGTTGTAAGACCACTTACAATCTCATCAACGTCTGTACTATCTGTTGCGTGTATAGTCTGCCAAACAACATCTGTTATACAGAAGCCACATTTCTGACTTCCAGGCTCACTAACAAATGTATAAGGCGCACGTATATGTAGAATGCCCTCAGTCGTTGCTATAAGACACTGTCCACTAACTAACACATTAAAGAACTGTGTAGTGTGTATCTTACCGATAATAATGTTGCCAGCAGGCATAAAGAGCTCTCTGATGTACACGCCACCAGCAAATCTATTAGTTACTTGAAGCTCAGCGACAGGAAGAAGCCCTTGCTCCACACCTTCAGCTAGTTTATTGCCTAGAGCTTCTATAGTAGCTCTACGTTCTTTTACTTCTTCAACAGTCGTACACTTACTAGCAAAACTTTTACTAAAGTCTATGGCTAGAAGTTCGTTATCTTGCTTCATGATGGCACCGCTAAGCCTGGAGGAGTGAACATACCGAAAACGTTTACGTTATCAGTGTTGAGTGGGTCTTGTGCTGTATACTGCAGCTTGTTACCTGCACCTTGCTCTACAGCAAACACTTTAATTCTAAACGTACCTAAGGCTGCGCTTATCATTTCAAACTGTACTGAGTAGTCTTCTGAGACTGCAGAGTCTGCTATAGAGAAACTAGTAATCTGTTGGGTATAGTCAAGAATATTGACACCACTATTAACTATGCTAGTTAGTTCAAACTCATACACACCGACAGCCGTACGTGAGCCTGAAGCAATATTGTACTCAATATTAAAGGTTACTGCACCATTTGTACTACGGCCTTGGAAGCCCATAGTGAAGGCTCTTAGCCAGGCGAAGTTGTCTAGTGCGTCTAAGCGAGTATTTTGCTGTACTTGCTCATTTTGGATGTTCTCAAGTTCTTCATCAAGGTCTGTGCGAGCGTTATCAGCAGCTTCTTCAAGTAGTAGAGTAGCAGCGTCAAGTTGTTCTTTAGCTAATGCTATAGCATCGGTTAACTCTACACCGATAGCAATGAGGTCTCTCTGGGCTACGTACTCATCATTAGTTGCTGAGGCACGCTTACCAAGTAATATATCAAGCTCTTCTACAAGGCGTAGCAAAAAACGTTGAAGAACGATAGGCTCATCAACGTTTGGCGGTACTTGTATAATGGACTCGTTACTCATTACGCTCTCTACCTGCTATGTACTCATATTCGTATACTTCGCCAGTACCAGTAATCTTGAACTGTACGAAGTTACCGCGTTGCTTGTCTTGAGGAACTTGAAACTGGAAATCATCCTCACCAGTCAGTGTCTTGGTAGCAACTTCAATATCGTTAATTATTATATTTAATATTATATCGCCTTTTGAATAAATATGTAGCTTTTTATACGTTTTCTCTTCTGTTACCGAGCCTTCTATGAACCTGGGTGACAAGTAGCTAAGTGATAAGTCATTGTTAGATTCAAACAGCTTATATAGTACATCATCTTGCCAACCGTACAAGTTACCGTTAGCGTAGGATATAGTGCTAATAGCTAAATTAAGATACTTGAATATCGTGCCAAATCTGAAGTCCGCTGCTAATGTAGTGCCATCAGCATTATGACAGTAATACACTTCGTCATCAACCTCAGAGTCTACAGGGTCAAGCGCTATCTTACCGAGCTTATCTTTAGTTATGTTAGTCACTGAATTACCAGCAGACATACATAAGCCTTCGACAGACGCCCAAATTAGTGCCGGACCAATCTCCTGGATAGAAGTGTGGTTTACACAACCCTGGTCACCACTTAGAGGTTGTTGAGATAGACTCAATGGACCTGTACCAGTGATTAAGAAAGTGCGGTAAGTAGTGAAGACTAGTATACCATTAGCTACTGGTCCAATGCCCGTTACAGGTGCATTAAACTGTATACTGTACTCTGGTGGCCAGGCATCAGGTACTGCTATAGGCGTGAAGCGTAAAGTGTTACCTACAGCACCGAATAACATTGCAAAAGACTCTGTCAAGAATCGTAGTCCTGTAGGTGCTTCTGTATAGTTATCAGACTCTAGTAGTCGACCATCGAGTTGCGTGTCACCCAGGGAATCTGCATAGACTGTGACAGCGTTATCTAACTGTACAACCATTGTGAACTCTGCAATATTACCACCTACGCGATACAAGCGTTTATGTGTGACCTGAGGGTCTGCACTAACAGACATACCAGATATATCAATGATACCACTCTCTGCTTCTAGCTCTTCAGATACAGCGCTTGGCGCGGACTCTGTGCCATCATCATTGTTATAATGAGTGTAAACATATTGGTACGTGCCATCGAAGTCACCTACTAAGTCTGAGTCAAACTCATCATTAGCTGAGATGTCTTCTACGTCGTCCAAGAAGTTCTGTATAGGTCCAACATCAGGGAGACTCATTGTGAATGCTTTACGCCATATGCCTTTGTAGTAGCGGAAGAAGATTACAGAGTCTGCTGTCTCACCTTTAACGTCGCTAAATAGTATAGAACGGTCATAACCGCCTGCAGGGTCTTCAACTGCTGACTTAGCTACGGGAACTGTGGATGCAGCTTTAGATAATACCTCAGATGTGATTCTCATACTAGCAGTAGTACTAGCTTTGGCAGTGTACTCAAGAACCTTAGAGTATCGTCCGTTCTTAACGTTAACTAAGCGGTATCGTAAGTCTGATATAGGGAGGTCACCATAAGTACCTAAAGTAGATACCAGGTTAGAGGCAGAGAAATCAGTTACAGTTGCTACTGAGTCAGTATTAACTAGCACAGGTGCTGCAACGGGCTTAACGATACCTAAGTTATTATAAGCACCGTTCTTGTACTTCTGCGGGCGTGTTACACCGTCAGTAGAGTACATGGTTTGTTGGAACTCTAAGAAATCTGTAGGTACAGCAGCACTTAACCACTCTTGTTCAGATATAAAGAACTCATGGTACTGTTGGACAACAATGTCTGTAGCTAACTTATCTTTAACAGGTGCTAGAGTACCTAAAGCGTTGTCTATATTAGTATAGTCAACTGCTTCATTCTGTCCTATGTATTGTGGGCGTAGCCTACTAGACTGCCCGCCATTAAACTGTTGTATCTTCATCAGACATCCTGTAGTAAGAAAGCCATCCGCAAGCTGATAGTCATATTTGTTGCAGAAGGTAATGCACGAAAGACATGGTCTGTAGGACCTTCTATGGCTCTAGGTATAGTGTTATCCACTCCTATCGTAGTAGTACCTCGACGTTGCAGTGTAAAGCCTACCGCCCACTTGAACACCGAGTTGGGTGGTCTAAAATAGAGGCTAGCCTCAAGTTCTGCATCTGCGTTACCTCCAGACCTGATTATAGACGCAAATAGTGACAATATCTGTGAGGCCTTGCCTGCAGGTGATGTGTACACACCCATAGAAGATATCTGCTTATCGGGATTCATTCTACAGTAAGTATTACCACTACCCGTAACGTCCACTATACCTATGGTAGGCACAGTACCTAAAGTGGTTATTAAGTTAATACGCGTAAACGTACCTAGTCCTACAGGTGTAACCCCTGTAAGGACCACAACTACTTGTTTAGGCAGGAACTCCGTATCCAAGCCTACAACTAACACAGGCACAGTATCTGCGGCGTCTGTAGAAGCTATAGACATCGCTTCACCACTATCTGAGGGCCAGATGTACTCTGTGGCCCAGTCTATCATGTCTTGACCTCCGATGTCTAATCCCGTAGTTTGCGCTTGTAAAGTACTGTGGTCTACTGTAGGTACTTTACCTGCACCTATAGCCAATAAGGCGTCTCCCGCAAAAGGTACACCTTCTGAAAAATGTCCGCGACTACTCATTATCATTTCTCCGCTTAGCGACTGAAGCTAGTTGTATCTTGATATCTGTCATGTCTTTAGCTATACCATCAGTCTTGTTATCAATCTTGGTAAGCGAAGCTAAGAAAGGCTGTAAAAACTCTTGTAGCACCTCCCGCACTTCGCGTTCTGTCATTATTTCTGCTTCGATGCGAGTAATACGTTCCATTACTTCAAGCTTATGCCTATAGAACTCTTCGACTCGCTTGTCCGCATTAGTCTTCTCTCGCTTGTGATTGAACGTCAGCATACTTAACATTATGCCGAATGCCGCTGCTGCCCACGCTTGCCAGTTATCCATAGTCCACCTCAGGGTTAAGAGTTTTGTGAGCGACTTTGCTCAATCCATAGAGCACTAGACTCATCGTACACTACAACTAACATATCCCACTGGTTACCAACGAAGTTCGAACCGCCTGCGAGCTTTGCATTGTCCCTGTTGAAAGTCAAGTTATTCGAAGCACCTGTAAGATAGAGCTTAACTACGTCGCCATTCTTAGCTCCTGTGATATTTGTTATTGTAGTGTTACCCGCGAGGAAACTTACTTCTACTGTTGTCACACCACTAGGATTGTTAGGTACGTCTATAGTTATCGTACCTGTTAAGCCGGCTAATAGCTTGTGTGGATAGCCCGTGTTATCACCATTATCAATGTAGTTTTGGGCTGACGCTGTAATAGGGGCTTGATAAATTACCCTTTCAAACTTGTTATTAAAGCCACTAACAACATACCAAGATGAGTGACAATTAACTAATACTAGACCTAAGACTAAATTGTCATCTCCTTCAACCTGAACAGCTTGAGTAGAGATGTTATTCTTAGCAGTAAAACCTTTTACTCTATTTCCGTCACCACGCACATACAATGCGCGTAAAGCTTGGCCACCCATATCAGCAACATTATTTTCTATGTCGCAATCATTAGCTGTGATAAAGCACTGTCCTTTCAGTGAACCATTTTTAATCGCACCTTTATTCCACGTTGCTGTGGCTTGGGTCAATAGTAGTTGGCTCGCAGTGTAACCATCCAGGATACAGTCTGTACAAGTTGTACCTGATGTTTGCCTAATTGTCTCATTTGTGTCTATGCGACTAAAGGTACATTCAGTATTAGTACCGAGTTGAATGCCTCCGCCGAACGTCGCGCCTACGATAGCAGTAAGGTAGCTGAACGTTGCTCCAGTAGAGTTATTTATTTGTAAAGCGTCTTCAATAGTTCCGCTACTATTAATAACCTTGTAAGAGTTGTTATGTATCTTAGAACCTGGATGCATCGAACTATGCACAGCAACAGTTTGTCCCTGGCCGTTAAGTACACACTGGTTGTTGGAAAAATTTATAACTCCGTTGGTCCACTTAAATGCATCGCCTTTGCTAGAGGACTGATTTATCATCGTAAAGAAATTACCAGTGATGGTAGCTGTAGGCACGCCTGCAGCTGTACCTGGTAAGTTCATTTCGAACGCTTGTCCTATATCAGTACCCGTAGCCCAGCCGTTCATATTAACAGTCATGACGTTATTAGTAATAACCATATTGGTTATAATCGCACTTTGTGACCCGTTAGCTAAGCCATACTTGGACACTAGTACGTCCATACCTGTCATAGTGAACTTGTCTACAGTCTTTCCAGCCGCACCAATTAGAATACCTGTTGTTTCCTTAGCGTGGTCAACAGTAGGATTTCGTATCTTACCTCCTTTACCTGTAAAGGTGATATTAGATACGTCTGAAGACTCTCCAACGTAGAATAAAGCACCTGTATCAGCTTGTGTTAGTAAGGCGCCTGCTCCAAAAACAACCTCTAGCTCACTTCTATTTATTAGTGCCGTATTCGCCCCGCCTGCAAAGTAATAAGAGCCTCTACTAAACGTAAACTTATTTATATCTGTATTACTCACCGCATGTTGTAAAGCTACAGTGTTGTCTGTAATTCCATCAAGTTTAAGACCGTATTGAGCAGCTGTTATACCTGATAAATCTCGTATTACAAGAACTAGTGACAGGGCAGGTATACCTGTACATTGTACTATGTTATAACCGTTAGCTACCTGTCCTTCTTTATACTCAAACTGTCCATAACCTCTATCTGATATAATAACGGTGTCGCCCGCTTTAGCTTGAGTATCACTAACAGCTGAAGCTAGCAGTACAGAGTTAAAATATTTACTCGCACCAGTTGAAGGTGTTGGCACTAAGTCATACACTTCTGTACTAGGGTTAAATAAGTAATCGATAGCACCAAGTACAGTGTCGTACAACCGGGCTTTAGGAAATTTTTCACCGTCTAGTGTATCAAGTTCGACAGGTGAATTAACGGGGTATATGTTACGAAGCTTGGTAAGATTATAATTACCACCAGCTCGTGTTTGGGCTACCTGGTCTTCACCAAATAGTATATCTTCTTGTCCAGCAAGATTCTTGCGAACTACTCTTTGGTCAGCCATTAGCTAAATGCTCCTCTATATGCAGTTGTATTAGTTTGGCTATCTCTCGTTCCGCCATGAGACTCGGTCTCCTTAACGATGCCTATTTCGCGTTCATATAATGCGGCGGCTTTCTGTGCTTTTTCAGCGAAACGTGTGTCATAATCGTCATCAAAGGCCATAGAAACAACGTAATGCTTCAGTGCCGTATCAAACATTGATGGAATAGCTAACTCTGAGTCAACTGATGTAACATCGCCTACTGGGATTCTAATATACCAGATGTGTATAACACCTTCTGATTCATTAATACCTGTAAGTACACCAAAGTCTGTAGTGAAGTTCTCTACCTCGACTTGTGGGTCATATAGGTCAGTAACAACACCAAAGACTGAGTCAAAGCTATAGTCAGTTATGTCTGTGGCTACACCTAGTAGCTCAGCGCCTTCAAACTCTGGGTCGTCTGTTTCAAAGATATATGAGTTAGTCGATATACCTTCATCAGGTATAGGATATACTCTAATCTCACCGATATTACGACGGTCATAGATTAGTGCTTCAACGCGTGGGGCTGTATCAGTCTCCCAGCAGTATGTAGCATCGTCAAAGTCTGAAGTGCCGAATGTGCCGTAGCTTCTACGTTCACGGTAACTGTCACGACTATTGATTTGATGATTACGGATAAGCTCATCCATCTGAGCGTGGGAGTGCAACGGGATAATGCAATCATCAAAGGCTGCCCGGGTTATTAACCATAAGTCAGCAGGAAGTGAGTACACAGCTTGACCTTCCACTAATGGGATGTCAGTCTGAGCTTTAAGAATTTTTGTGTGCTTAGCTATATCTTGCTGGCCTTCTTCAACCAGGCGTAGTAATCTAGGGTCAGACCATCTCTCGCCGGTGGGGTCAGCTAAAGTGTCACGTGCTCGTAACAGTATAGTCTCTATGCGTGTTGGCATGGGTCACCTATAAGATTAAAGGACCATCCTTGGTCCTCAGATTACTTAGATATTATCAATAACGGTCATATCACCAGTATTCAGGTCATATTCTTCGTAAGAGATAAGTACTCGTACATCACCAGTTGTTACAGCAGCACCTAAAGTCATGTGCACTGGAACACCAGTATCAGTATCGAATTCACCGGTAAAGGTACCATTAATACCTACACCTGCAGTAGTACCAGCCGACATAATTTCTGTGCCGCCTTCAGCAGTACCAAGGGTTACTGTAGCAGCATCAGAGATTACTTTCGTAACAACTTTTGCATCAGTAACAACCGCGCCAGGTGGTAAATAACCAACTAAGTAGTTATTTGAAGCATCGTTAAAGGTGCTAGACTGTAAAGCACCCAACTGGATTGCCATAAGACAAACCGACTTTTTAAGATGCGTTTTACCTTCGCGAGTAACGTTTTTATTAGCCATGAATTACTCCTTAAGCTTGAACTTGAACGTCAAATGCAACTACACCGTAATCCAAATCAGAGATTTTGGCTTGCTTGTATTTTGCATTTTCAGCTAAGAGATTAGTTTTACGCGCTTCAAGCCAGAATTCAACAGCTGACTCAGACTTAATACCGAAATCCTGTGAAGGTTGGTACTTGTAATCTGGTTGCTTACCGAATGCTAATTGAAGAGCACCTGCGCCCATTAATAAGCCACGTGATTTAAGTGTAGAAGCATAGTCAAAACCTTCTTGACCAGTCCAAGCACCATTCACTGTGTCTAATTGACGTAAACCACACATTTCAACTTCTGAGTCATCAAAACCCCAACCAGAAGCTGCTGTTCCTTCAGTATCACCGAAGAAATGGTCTGCTTCAACAATCATGAGACGACCAATGCGACCGAACACACCTTTAATATTACGGTTGTTCTGTCCGCGAATATCAGCATCTTTCATGATGGTTTGGTAACCAGCAACGTCTTTACGAAGTAAGTTAGCCATAGCAGAGTCAATTACGAACATCCATACTGGTTCACTACCGTATTTACCACCATCACCTTTCATAGTAGTGTAAGGTGATAGAGGACGACGAATAGCACCGGTTGTATAACCATTAGAGGTCTTCAACGTTTTTTCAATATCCACTAAAGTATTGAAGTCAAAAGTTGAACCACTGTCAATTACGTGTGATGCAGGTTGCAGACCAGTGTTTTGTGTGATGATATTACCTTGGGCAGTATCAAACAAAGCTTGGTCTTTAAAGCGTACGAACAAATCACCAAGCTTAGAACGCGAATCGCTATGCTCGTTGATAGATAAATCGCCAATGTCAACGCCATCAAATGCATCACCATTATCGGCTACTAAGCGATAACGTTCAACAGTGATTTTGTCAGAGAATTTCTTCTTCTGCTCGCCTTTACCAAACGCAGTATTTTTGCCTTTGATAGCTTTACCTGAAAGGTTACCATCGAAGTCAAACACTACAGTATGGCCTGAGCCAGAGTTTTCATTATTTTCTTGGAATACAATAGCGTCTTTCGTATTACCCGTTAACGGGGTCCAAAACGAAGTACTTGCTTTTTGTACCAAGCCTTCACGCATCCACTTCTTGCGTTTCAGGTCGGAGTCCAGACGGACTACACCAGTTGCCATAATTAGCTCCTAATATTTAAAAGTATGTGTATCGCTACACGGTTAGTTGTAACAGCCTTAGCGATAAAGAGTCCGTCAGGATATTATCTGGGTAAAAGATTTACTTTAGCTCATAAATGAGGATAAAAACTTTAAACTGCTACCTATAATATAGTACAAAATCAATGCTTTGTACACTTATTAAATTTAATAAATTACTTACCTATCTCTCAGGTGCTATAGTCTCTGAAGGTGCAGACCAGTCCTTAGGAGTAGGCTCACTCATCTTACGATAAGCCTCTAGTCGCCAGATTTCGCTGAACGTATTATCAAAGCTTACTTTACGTCCAATTTCATCTCGCCAGTTAGCAGGGTCAATACAAGCTGCTGGTTTACCTGTAACAACAAAACCACCTTTCATCTTGATGCCGCAGTACATAAACTTATTGCCTGCAAGATGGACAATTTGAAAATCTACTTCTTCGATGCGTTCTTGAATCCCAGATGCAGTGATGTGCTCACCTACACAACCGAGTTCTTTCATCATCGCTGCTACTTTTTCGTGGTTCTCAGCCATTTTGCTGTTCTCCGTTAATAGTTAGTTTAAAAGGCAATGTGCCTTCTTGTTTCCTGGGTTTAATCTTAGCCAGGTTTTCACGGTAAGCTTTGTCATCCGCCGACTTACGTGGCTTGGAACCTTTACCAGTTCCACTTGTTTCCATCGGCGTATGACGACTCATTACTCAGCCTTCTTTTCAGGCTTTGTAACAGGTGCTTTCTTTGGTTCTTCAACCGGTTGCTCTCTATACTTTTTCTTCATGGTATTCTCCAGGTGGTTTAAAAGATTTCTTTCTTGTACGATTCTTTGATGTCGCCGTCGACTGCCTGGTCTGTAGGCTTGCTACTGCCACCAGATTTACTTAGGTCAGGTTCATTTGGAGCAGGGTCACCTTTAGAGATAACTTTGCCAGCACTCAGGTACTTGTGAGCTTCTTGGATAAACTCATCGAAGGTGATTTTGCCTTCTTCAAGTTTCTTAGTTATGCGAGGTGGGAGGTCATTATCAATAACGTCGTCGGTTAAGACGTAGTCAGGATTAGCTTTATTGTATTCTTCTAAGTGTCGCTCACGTTGCTGGACTTCGGTTTCTTTTCCAGCCTTCTTTTTAATCTCCGTGTGCTTCTCTTTAACGCGAGATGCATTCGCCGTTTCATATTTGTTAATCTTCTCACGCCACGCCTCCTTATCAGTATGAGCTAGCTCTTCTAGTTCTTGCTGTTGTTCTACAGTTAGAGTCTTCGATACTTCAGTAGCCCAGCTATCTGCTAACTGGCTGTTCTCTGATACAAGAGCGAGATTTTCTTGTTGTGTCTTCGTGTATGAAGACTGCGTGTCGCGACGTCGAAGTTCTGCATTAGCTGCGTATTTAAGCATAGGGTCTAAGTCTTCAGCAAATACCATTTTGCCTTCTACTTCTGTACGACCTGCGATTGCTTCGTTTACTTGAGTGTCAATATCTGGAGTACTCATTATTTTACCTTATATATAGTTACTATTAAAATCTTATATAATAATAATATATTTGTGTACGAATGTAAACACCTTATATATAATAAATGAAAATTAAGGAGTCCACCAATGGCTATATTTACTTTCTCTACCAAAGGCTCAAGACCTCAAGATACTGAAACAATTGAACGTATCAAACTTGACTGTGCTAACCGTGGGCTGAACTTTAGTGCCCTGATACTACGCCAACTAACTAAGTGGGAGGAAGAAGATGTCAGACACAATCAAGTACAAAGCGATAGTTAGACTGCACGAAGGTGCTGAGCCGAAGCTAATAGCTGAAGAGCTTGATATTCCATACTCTCGTGTACTTAAATACCGTGGTGAGCTAAAAGAAGCTGAGGTGTCTGGTAACCTTAACTCTCTGTTACATATGGATGAAGCTGCCGTCGAACTTATGGCCAATGAATTAGTTAGGGACTTACCCGTAGAGTTACAACCGCAGGCTAAAGCGATGACTGATGGAGTTGTTGAAGGTGTCAAAGGCCTGGATGCTCTCAGTGGTGAGTTCCAACGTACTGCATTGTACATTAACAACCGTATACGCACCTTAAGCATGAATATAGAGCATGTCTCTGAGCTAACAGACTTAACTAAAGCTTTATGTGAGCTCCAGAATGCCTTCTTTAACAAGCAAGGTGTCCAGGTCAACATCCAGAACAACAATGGTGGAGACGCAGCTTACGGCGAGTTTCTAAAGGATGGTCCAGGTGCTTAGAATTAATGAAGACGAATTCGATCTACTATACCCAGACCTTGTCGGACATTATGACTTCTATAATAACCCAGCTCCTGCTGGTATCTCGAAGAAAGAGTTTGAGACTGTATACCTGAAGTCTAAGCTGTGGCGCCTAAACCACATATACACTATCATTGATAAGAACGGTGACCCTTGTATCTTCCGTATGAACTATGCCCAGCATAAAGTCTACGCAGCTACCAGGCACCATCCTCGTGTTATTATCCTCAAGTCTCGTCAGCAAGGTATATCAACGCTGTGGCTTGTTAGCTACTTCGATGACTCTGTCTTTGCTAAGAATCTAAACCTGGGTCTGATGGCTCAAGGTGCTGATGAAGCATCTACCCTTCTAGAGCGAGCTAAAGACTTATGGGACAACCTCAATCCTGCTATCAAAGAGTTCATGAAAGTACGCCTTACAGCAGATAACACGAAGAAGTTCGCCTTCTCTAACGGCTGTACTATCTTCATACGTACGTCCTTCCGGTCTACAACACTGCAACGACTACATATCTCCGAGTTCGGTAAGATAGCTAATGCTAATCCCAAACGAGCTAAAGAAACCAAGACCGGTACTCTGCAGGCGCTTGGTAAAGGTAACACGGGTATCATTGAGTCAACAGCTGAAGGTCGTAACGAATTCAAATACATGTGGGATGCTGCTATGCTAGCACTTCACTCAGGCCAAATGGCACCCAAAGATTTTTACCCTATCTTCCTATCGTGGCTCGACGACCCTGACTGTGTGCTAGATGTACCCCAGGCTGAGGATAAGGAAGCCAGGGAGTACTTCGAAGACCTAGAACAGAAGCTAGGTATCACGGTGAGGCCAGACCAGCGGAACTTCTGGATAATGCAACGACGTGAGCTCCAGGGTGACATCTTCCAAGAGTACCCTGCAACCCCAGAGGAAGCATTTACTGCAGCACGTGATGGTTCGTACTACAGTCGCTTGTTTAATGAGAGCTGTGTCCGTAAAGGTAAGGTGCGTTCTGGCATATATGACCCAAATATCGACTGCGAGGTGACTCTCGATTTAGGAGTAGATGATTACTTCGTTGTTATCTTCCACCAGTGGTATCGCGGTGAGTGGCGTATAATAGATGAGTACTGGAATAACGGCTACGGTCTAGAACATTACGTTGATATTATCGAAGGGCGTGGTTATAATGTCGTGAATTATAACTGTCCGCATGATATGGCGGTACGTGAACTCGGTTCGAAGGGACACGGAGGCTTAGCTAAAAGCAGAGAGGACATCCTCCAGGACTACTTCGATGACCAGGGTATACGTGCAAACATCACTGTCTTAGCTAAAACAGGTATAGAGGCTGGGCTCCAAGCTGTAAGGCGTATGATACCGATGATAGTGATAGACCCTAAATGTGAGTATATAATAGATTGTCTGAACAACTATTCAAAAGAATGGGATGACAAACTACAAGTGTGGAAGAAAACACCATTACATAATGAGTTTTCTCATGGTGCGGATGTACTCCGACAGATTGCGGTAAATGCGTTCGAAGGGGAGGCTATATCAAAGCTCGCGCCAACCAGGAGACAGTCTAGGTATAGTGGTCACGCTGTGTAGGGATTTATATAAATTTATTAAGCTACTCGAAAAT